>TARA_R110002072_G_scaffold3163_9_pt1 | contig 10870 bp, 8 predicted proteins | sample TARA_R110002072 | Tara Oceans TARA_R110002072 (sample SAMEA4397118) | marine metagenome | biome: Polar Biome; feature: [SRF] surface water layer (ENVO:00010504); material: water (ENVO:00002006), including particulate matter (ENVO:01000060) such as... | depth 5 m | reverse complement strand
GGTGGATATCCTGTCAGCGGATGATGTAGATCTGAGTGGGTACAAATTAGTTCTGGTACCCGGTCTGGCCGCCATGCCTGATGATTTGCGCGCGGCGATTGGTGCCTCATCGGCCTCTTGCCTAATCGGCCCGCGCAGCAATCTGGTCACGGATGAATTGCGCATTCCACTGCCCATGGGACCAGCGCTACCGGGTCTGGATGCAACGGTTTCGCGTGTGGAAAGCCTGCCCCCCGGCATATCGCGGGACGTCGATGGCGGCGGGGCCGTGGTGCATTGGGCCGAAACGGTCGAAGGCACGGCAAATCCGGTCCTGCGCGGTGCCGATGGTGCTTGCGTGCTCGTGGCCACTGGCAACCTGCACTATTTGGCGGGATGGCCAGACGCCGCTTTGTGGGCGCGCGTGATCGACATATTGGCACAGCAAGGCGGCATTGCCCTCGCCCCCCTGCCCGACGGGTTACGCCTGCGTGATACGGCAACGCATCGCTTTGCGTTCAACTATGGGCCTACCGCCGTAATCTGGCAGGAGAAAGAGATTGACGCGGCCGGTGTGGCGTGGTGGCCTTTGGCATAGCAGGTTTGGCTGTACAGCGCGTTCCTGGATCATCGGTGCAGTAACCATTAAAAGGATCATCCGCGATGAATTGGGAGGAGTTTCGCAACCGGGGCAAGGACGCCGCCAACTGGGCCGCAGATTATCATGCAAATCTGCGCGACCGACCCGTCCGCGCGCAGGTAAAGCCCGGTGATGTTCTGGCGCGACTGCCGCTCTCGCCACCTGATGCTGCGCATTCCGTGGATGACATTCTGGCCGATCTGGAAAATACCATCCTGCCCGGCATGACCCATTGGCAGCACCCGCGTTTCTTTGCCTATTTTCCGGCCAACGCAGCGCCAATTTCGGTGCTTGCCGAATATTATGTCAGCGCCATCGCCGCACAATGCATGTTGTGGCAAACCTCGCCTGCGGCCACGGAACTCGAAACGCGGGTCTGTGACTGGATGCGTCAGGCCATAGGGCTGCCGGATGATTTTGCCGGCGTGATCCAAGACAGCGCCAGCACCGCCACGCTCTGTGCGGTGCTGACGATGCGTGAAAAGACGCTGGACTGGGCGGGCAATGCGCGGGGGTTGTCGGGACAACCAGCCGTGCGCATCTATTGCTCAGCTGAGGTGCATACATCGATCGACCGCGCGATCTGGATTTCCGGGATCGGTGAGGCGAATTTGGTGCGCATTGCAACCCAAGGGCCAACGCGCGCGATGGATGCGAACGCGCTAAAGGCCGCGATCATGGCGGACCGCGCGGCAGGGCATTGCCCAGCGGGGATCATCGCGTGCGTGGGTGGCACCAGCGTCGGGGGCACCGATGACATTAGCGCCGTGATGGACGTGGCAGAGGCTGAGGGCCTCTATACCCATGTGGATGCGGCATGGGCCGGTTCCGCGATGATCTGTCCCGAATTTCAGGCACTTTGGGCCGGGGTCGAGCGGGCAGACAGCGTCGTTTTGAACCCGCATAAATGGTTGGGTGCGCAGTTTGACTGCACCACACATTTCCTGCGCGATCCGACAACCTTGGTCAAAACATTGGCGATCCAGCCGGAATTCCTCAAGACCCATGGGGCCGACGGCGTGATCAACTATTCGGAATGGTCGGTGCCGTTGGGCCGCCGTTTCCGCGCGCTCAAATTGTGGTTCTTGATCCGGGCACATGGGCTGGACGGACTGCGTGAGATGATCCGCAACCACGTCAAATGGGCGCAATCGCTGGCGGCACGGTTGGGCGATACGCCAGATTTTGTGGTGGTCACACCACCAATGCTGTCGCTCTTTACCTTTCGATACACGCCGAAAGGGGCAAGGGATCTGGATGGGCTTAATCAAGAGTTGTTGAACCGCATCAATGACGATGGCCGCATCTATCTGACCCAAACGCGTGTCGACGGTGCGCTGGTGATCCGTTTTCAGGCCGGTGCGTTCACCTGCACAGCGCAGGATGTCGAAATGGCCTATGATGTGATTTGCGAAATAGCCCAAGGTATGCCGGATCTGGCATAGGCCTGAGGTCCAAACCGGTCGATGAAAAACGACAGCCGATGTCGGACGTAAAGCGCGACAGGTCCCCTACCCCCATGTTTCCCTTTACCCAAAGGATCAACATCATGAGCAAGCGAACCGGACGGCGCGCGCGCCAATCAAAGGACACCACAACACCGCCACGCAGCCATGCCTATCGCCAATTGCGCCATCCGTTTACGCCGCAACGCATATTCAGCGACGACACGGTGACGGACATGCACGAAATGGCCCTGCGCACGCTGTCCGAACTGGGCATGAAAATCCTGCTGCCAGAGGCACGCAAAATCTTTACCCAAGCAGGCGCATTGGTCGATGAGGACACGCAGATGGTGCGCATTGGTCCCGATCTGGTGTCCGAAGCGCTGCGTACCGCCCCGCGGTCAATGCGGATGCGCGCCGCCAACCCCGCCCGCGAACAGATGTTTGAACCCGGTGCCATGATGTTTTCGCCGGGCTCAGGCTGTCCCAACACCATTGACGGGCTGCGCGGACGGCGCGCGGGATGTCTGGAAAGCTATGAAGATGTGTTGAAACTGGTGCAGAGTTTCGACGTGATCCACATTCTTGGGCCCGTCGTTGAACCACAGGATATCCCCCCGGCGGCGCGCCATTATGATCTGATGCGCAGCCAGATGTGCCTGAGCGACAAGCCGCTTTTCATCTATGCACGCGGCCGTGGGCAAGTCACCGAAAGCCTTGAAATGATTGCGCTGGCGCATGGGTTAAGCGCGGACGAGATGCGTCATGGTTCATGGGCGTATTCAGTGATCAACACCAATTCCCCCCGCCAGATTGACGTGCCAATGGCCGAAGGGATCATCGACATGGCCCGCGCAGGCCAGTTGAGCATCATCACCCCCTTCTGTCTGGCGGGCGCGATGGCACCGATCACCATTGCCGGCGCATTGGTCCTGCAACATGCCGAAGCCTTGGCCGCGATCACCTTGGCACAACTTACGGCACCCGGCGCGCCCGTGGCATATGGCGGATTTGCCTCTAACGTTGATATGAAATCCGGCTCGCCCGCCTTTGGCACGCCGGCACATATGAAACTGACCATCGGGTCGGGCCAATTGGCACGCCATATCGGTCTGCCGTGGCGTTCAGCGGCCGGGTCGGCATCAAACGCGGCGGACATGCAGGCGGCAGGTGAAAACCATATGGGCCTTTGGGCCGCGATGCAGGCCAACGCAACCCTCACCATACATTCCGCAGGGTGGCTCGAAGGGGGTTTGAGTTTTGGCTATGAAAAATTCATCAACGATGTTGAGGGGCTGCAACAATTGGCGGAACTTTGCACCGCAACCCCGCAGGACACGCCGAGCCTTGGCTGGGACGCCCTAAAAGATGTGGACCCCGGCGGTCATTTCTTTGCCACCCAACACACGATGGATCGGTACCGGGATGCGTTTTACGAACCCTTGGTTGCCGATCTGAGCAACCATGGTGCTTGGGTCGACGCCGGTGCACAAACGGCGACCGAACGGGCGACGGACATATGGCAACAGGTCTTGCATGACTATACGCCGCCCGCCAGCGCGCAAGGCGTGGCCGACCGGTTGGCCGCCTATGTTGAAACGCGCACAAAAGCGGGCGGGGCTGCGCCAAGTGACGGATAGCGATCCGGTGTAGTTCAGGCTCATCCAAGGAATTATTCAAAGCAATCGCGCTCAGGGCGTGATCATCGTCACACCCGGAATACGCTGAATGGCAGCCATGTCATCGTCATAGATTTCTGACATCTCATCGACCAGTTCTTCGGTCCAGCCGGGCATGTCCAACTCTTCTTCAATCTCGTCATCAATCGCGAATTTATCCAGAAATGCGGCAATCACCCGTCGCTTTTGCATCTCTGACATCTCGGGATGGGTATCCAGATAGGTCCGAAACCGCTGCATCCCCTCTTTGGACATAATCGTTGCCAGCAAATCAAACCCGCCAGTGATCTTTTCATGGATCTCAAGACCCGCAATCTCGCGAATGACCTGTGACCAGATCAACGGCAGGTCTTCATTGCACCAGACCGTGATCGGGATCTCGGGTGCGGCTTGTCGGATCAGGCTAAGGGTCTCGGACCAGCGCAGATCAAGAGGACCAAGCGCGCCCCAAAACGCCGCATCCTTTTGGTCCATCGCCTTGTCAAACAGGATCGGTACCAGGGATGCGGGATTGCGAATGGCCATGAAAATTTCCAGATCATCGTCCGGGAACACCTCCGCCATATGCATCATCCGCTTGGGGGCATCTGGGTAAAGCTGGCCCTTCATAACCGCCGTGGCAGGGGTGCGAAAAAAGTTGGGGTCCGACAAGATTAATCGATCAGCAGAGGCATCATCCAGCGCGGCATCGAGCAAAACATCACGCGCATCCGGCCCCACGGGTGCCTTGTGCATGGCGTTTAGGGTATCGCGAAACAATCCGCGAAAACTGCTGGGCCCCGGCACCGCGATGCCGCGTTTGGCAAAGGTGTCCTTGTTGTGAAGCAAGCATTTCAAAAGCCGATCTTCTTCTGTGTAGTGGACGCCTGTGTGCAAAACCAGCTGCATATTTCCCGCTCGTGGTTTGGGTGATGATGTTGTTGAATAGCGGGTTCAGGTTCGGGTGTAAAACTGCAAAGCGTTTGGCGGCGCACTTGCCTGGCCCCTTGCGCCTTTATCGGGACGATGAATGGCCTTTTGCGATTTGCCAAACCGCATGTGCGACAAGTACCAGTGTCGCGTCGATGGCTCACCTTGCCTGACAGGCACAACAGATCGTTGCCCTGGAAATTCCAGAGACCGGACATTTTTTCGTGTCCACGCGCCTCGTCTTATCCCCCAATACTTTCTTGCATCGCGCTCCAAAGACGGCTCAAGCATCGGAAAAAATTTCCCCAACAAATCCTGCCAAAAGAGGGCTTCAGCGCTCTTGCATCCATTTCAATCATCTACTAAAGAACCCCCACGCAATCGCAGCACAGCGCTATTGATTGCCAAGACGTTGCAAAACGTCCGCCCCTATAGCTCAGCTGGTAGAGCAACTGATTTGTAATCAGTAGGTCCGCGGTTCGAGTCCGTGTGGGGGCACCATTTTGCCAACAAAGCGACTGTTGTGACATAAAACTGAGTGGCACCGATCAACGGCCGCGAGACTCTGCGCAAAATCAGCTAGAGATTGACGGCCTTCGCAGGTAGTTTGACCATGAACAGTCAAAAAGGTGCCCTGCCCGATGTCGCAAACATTCACCACCTCCCGCATGCTGCATTTTGGCGATTGCGATATTTCGGGGACCGCGTATTTCCCGTCCTACCTGAACATCCTGAATGGCGTGAACGAAGAGTTCTTTGCCCATCTTGGATTTCCGTGGAATTATATCATCTGGAAAGAACGCTGGGGCACGCCTACGGTGCATTTGGCATGCGATTTTTCCAAACCTTCCCTTTTTGGGGATGAACTTATTTTCACCTTGAACGTGGTTAAGCTGGGGCGGTCATCGGTGACATTGACCCACAGCATTGATTGCGGTGCGGAACACCGATGGAACAGCACACAAGTGCTGGCAGCCAGTGATCTGGTCAAACATACTTCTATGCCTTGGCCAGACGCGGTGCGCGACGCGCTCGCGGCCTATCTTTAGGGCTTCAGTGCAGCCTCTCAGGCGTCGGTTCTCAGCCGCTTGATGATGCTGGACGCGTCAACGCAACCGATACGTTTGCCGTCCTCTGTCACATCCAGACGCGCTTCCGTGCCTTCAAGCTGTGCGATGAGTTCGGCAACGGGGGTTTCTGCGTTCACCGTTTGTGACGCGGTCCCGGTTCCAGGTCCCATCACGTCGCGCGCGGTCAGCACGCCCAACGGATTCATGTTGGCCACAAAATCCGCCACATAGTCAGACGCGGGGTTTGAGAAAATTTCGCGCGGGGTGCCAATTTGTACGATGCGCCCGCCTTCCATGATCGCAATGCGGCCGCCCAATTTGAATGCCTCATCCAGATCGTGGCTGACAAAGATGATCGTGCGTTTCAGGTCGCGTTGAAGATCAAGAAGTTCGTCTTGCAAACGGGTGCGGATCAGCGGGTCAAGCGCGCTAAAGGGTTCATCCATCAGCAGGATCGGCGCTTCGGTCACAAAGGCGCGTGCAAGCCCCACGCGCTGTTGCATGCCACCTGACAATTCGCCCACTTTGCGGTCGGCCCAATCGGCAAGACCCACAAGGGCGAGCTGTTTGTCGGCGCGTTCAAGGCGTTCTTTCTTTGGTACATCGGACAGTTCCAGTGCCAATGCCACATTATCGCGTACACTACGCCAGGGCAGCAAACCGAATTGCTGAAACACCATCGACACACATTCGCGGCGGACCTTGCGCAGGTCACCCGCCGAACAACCCTGCACATTGGCGGACCATTTCCCATCATGCACATCCACATGGCCGCGTACCACAGGGTTCAACCCATTGACCGCCCGTAGCAATGTCGATTTTCCAGACCCGGAAAGGCCCATGAGGACAAGGATTTCCCCCTCTGCGACGCTCAAGCTACAGTTGTGAACGCCAAGCACCTGGCCTGTCGCCGTTTCGATCTCGGATCGGCTTTGGCCGGCATCCATCAACGGCAATGCCTTGTCCGGCTTGTCGCCAAAAACAATCGAGACATTGTCAAATTCTACAGCCGTTTTCATTTGTCACCTACCCGTAGCATGCGGTCCAACATGATGGCGACCACAACGATAATCAGACCAGATTCGAACCCCAACCCAGTGTTCACCTGGTTCAGCGCGCGCACCACCGGCACGCCCAACCCGTCAGCCCCAACAAGGGCGGCAATCACCACCATCGACAATGACAACATGATCGTTTGGTTCAGCCCCGTCATGATCTGAGGCAGCGCGTAAGGCAGTTCGATTTTCCACAAGGTCTGGCTGGGTTTCGCGCCAAAAGCCTGGGCCGCCTCAAGCAAAGATTTCGGTGTTGAGGAAATACCCAGCTGTGTCAGCCGGATGGGTGCGGGCAACACAAAGATCACCGTTGCGATCAGGCCCGGCACCATGCCGATGCCAAAAAATACAATCGCTGGGATGAGATAGACGAATGTCGGCAGCGTCTGCATCAGATCAAGCACCGGGCGCATGAACCGATACAGCCGCGGACGGTGTGCCGCTGCAATGCCGATGGGCACGCCGACGCCCATGCACACCACGCAGGCCGACAACACCAGCGTCAGGCTTTCGGTGGTTTCCTCCCAATAGTCTTGGTTCAGGATAAACAGGAATCCCAAGATCACAAAGACAACGGTTTTCCAGTTGCGTTGGATTGCCCATGTCAGACCGGCAAAGACGGCAATGATGATCAGCGGATGCGGCGTTTGCAGTACCCACAGGATCGCCTCGATCAGCCATTCCATTGCCGTGGCCATTCCGTCAAAGAACCATTCGCCGTTGATCTGCAACCAGTCGAGCGCCTTTTCTGCAACGTCGGCAATCGGTATCTTATTTTCGGTGAGCCAGTTCATTTTTGATCCTCAGCAAAGGTGCAATGGTCAGATGATAAAAGGCCCGCCCAAATTGCGGGCGGGCCATATCAGTCATGTGATGTGATTACTTCAACGCCGCCGCAGCCGCCATCGCATCACCGCCGTCCAGCGTGGTCACACCAGCCAGCCATGTGTCGAGCACCCCAGCATTGGCCTTGATCCATGCGCCAGCTGCCTCTTCAGGCTTTTGGCCATCATCCAGAATCGCGCCCATGATTTCGTTTTCCATGGCCAGCGTGAATTCCATATTGCCCAAGAGCTTGCCCACATTCGGGCATTCAGCGGCATAACCGGCACGGGTATTGGTATAAACCGTCGCCCCGCCCAGATCAGGGCCAAAGAAATCATCGCCGCCTTCGAGATAGGTCAGATCGAAATTGGCGTTCATGGGGTGTGGTTCCCAGCCCAGAAATACAATTGGATCGCCCTTGCGGTCGGCGCGTGCCACTTGTGCCAACATGCCTTGTTCAGAGCTTTCGACCACTTCGAATTCTTTGAGGTCAAAAGCGTTTGCGTCAATCATGGACTGGATCAGGCGGTTGCCATCATTGCCGGGCTCGATGCCGTAAATCTTGCCCTCTAGCGCCTCGGCCTGTGCGGCGATGTCGGCAAATGTCTTGATGCCCATGTCAGCCGCGGCTTTGTTCACGGTCAGCGTATATTTCGCACCCTGAAGGTTCGCGCGCAGGGTATCGACAGTGCCTGCCTCGCGGTATGGGGCAATGTCGGCCTCCATTGTGGGCATCCAGTTGCCAAGGAAGACATCAATGTCGCCCGCAGCCATAGATGTGTAGGTCACAGGCACCGACAGGATTTTGGTTTCCGTGTCATAGCCCAGCGCATCGAGCACGACCGAGGCCGCAGCGGTTGTTGCAGTGATGTCGGTCCAACCCACATCGGAAAAGGTGACTTCTTCGCACCCGGCAGCGGACACAGATGTGGCGACTGTCAGAGCAAGTGCAGATGTTGCAAGCAAACGTTTCATGGCGTTGGTAACTCCCCAAAGGATTTTTTATTGATTGATGAGCCAATAAAAAGCCATCCACGACAGTATTGCAACTAGAAATGTTCGAGGACGGTTGCGGGTGTATGTCCACCGCACTTGCACCATCCCCCAACACGGCCCTAGTATCCGGGCCAACAAAACAAACGACTGATCGGATTGCTCATTTGACGCCTGCCCTCCGCCGAAACGGGTCCCGTACTCTGCTGCGCAGTCTGCGTATCGTCACCGGTTTGTATCTGCTTGGGTATGTGACATCCCATTTGATCAATCTCAGTCTTAGCCTCATTTCAATCGAGGCAATGGATGCGGCGCGGCCCTATCTGACTGGGATCTGGAGTAACGAAGTAACGGGGCTGATCTTATTGACGGTCTTGTTGGTGCATTATGGGATTGGCCTGTGGTCCGTTTATGACCGTCCCCGTATCGGTGGGACCGTTCAGGACATGGTACAGGCAATTTCTGGTCTGACGATATTGCCGCTTTTGTCGATCCACGCGGTTGGCGTTGTCATGCTGCAAGGGGTCGGCGTCGACGTCGATTATAATCTGATCTTGCGCATCTTTTGGCTCAGCAATCCGGGGTATGGCCTGATTCAGGTTCTGTTGTTGTCGGTCGCTTGGGTCCATGGCGCGGCTGGGTTGTTCATGTGGCTGCGGGCAAAACACAGCATGGCGCGGGTGTTGCCGTGGCTCTACCCGCTTGGCGTGGCAATCCCGGTTCTGGCCTTGTTGGGATATACCGCCGCTGGACGGGTTGTGTTGATCTCAGGCATCGGCCCGCAAATCGTACAAAGCGAGATTGCGCCGGGAGCAGTGGTGCCGGACGTCCCCTATGCCCTGATCATGCAAGTGCAAAGCTGGGTGATGTGGGGGTCAATCATCCTTGGGCTGCTGGTCCTGATCGCGCGCGTTTTAAGGCGTTGGTTGTCCAAACCAACGGTGATCCGTCTGACCACAAAAAATGTGGGATCGTTCCATGGGCGCACCGGGCAGACATTGTTGGACGCCTTGCGCACGCAAGGTCAGCCACATGCGAATTTGTGTTCTGGACGCGGCCGATGTGGCACTTGTGCTGTGCGTTTGCTCGGAGCCGATACTGAACTGCCTGCCGCATCGACATTGGAGCAGGCCACGCTGGATCGCATCGACAAAGGCCCCGACGTGCGGCTTGCCTGCCAGCTCCCCCCTGATCAGCGGTGGTGCGCTGCAGGTTGAAAGGGTGTTTGCCCCCGATTTCAGCTTTGATGCACACGACAGCGACCCTATTGACGCGCCGCAGGTCCCCGCATGATCCGCCTCATCCTTACCGGGATCGCGTGCCTGACGTTGTGGCTGGCACCCCTTGTTGTCGCGGCTCAGGACAACGTGGTTGCAGACCCTTCTGCAAATGACCTGCACGAATTTACCCGCCTGTTGTCCGACGCACGCATTCAAAACTGGATTACAGCGCAGGCCAATGATGCAGATATCGCAAACACCAAGCATTCGCTCACGGTGCGCGACCAGTTGGTTGGGGTTTTGGGCCGGACCCGCAGCCGTATGGGTGATATTGCGCAGGCCTGGCAGATGTTGCCCGCTGCACCTGCGCTCTTTGCGACCCAATGGCGCGCCAAATTGAATTCAGGTCAACAGGTGCGTGGATTGACCTTTGTCATGATCTTTCTCTTTGTCGGGGCCGGGCTTGAATGGCTCTATCGCCAATATACCAACGCTTTGAAATTGCGTATAGAACTGCATCCTGTTGAAACCATACGGGGGCGGATGACCGCCGCCATTTTACGCGCGCTGATCGCCTTGGTCGGTTTGGCGATCTTTGCGCTTGGCAGCATCGGCGCTTTTGCGGCCTTTGAATGGCCTCCCGCGCTCGAGGCCTTTGTGCTTAATCTGTTGGTGGTGATCTTTGCAGTGCGGGCCATTCACACCCTGCTGGTCCTCTTTTTGGCCCCATCGGTGCACGAATTGCGATTGGTGCCGCTCAGCAATCGCTTTGCCAAAGCGCTCAGCCGGGTGCTGCTTTTTTTGACCGGCATCTATGTTTTGGCAGCATCGCTGTCCGGGACATTCGCCCGCGTCACGGGCGTCGCACTTGGGTCGCCGCAATCTCTTGGTGTCACGCTCTTGCTGGCTGCTATAGCTCTTATTGCCACTTATCTGGCCATATTCATCGCTTTTCATTGGGGCAAACCACACAGCGGACGAGCGTTGACCAAGGCCGCGCGCATGTGGCGGTTCTATCTGGCGGCAGTGGCGACGCTGGCGTTTATTGCGCTGGT
>TARA_R110002072_G_scaffold303067_1_pt1 | contig 10878 bp, 14 predicted proteins | sample TARA_R110002072 | Tara Oceans TARA_R110002072 (sample SAMEA4397118) | marine metagenome | biome: Polar Biome; feature: [SRF] surface water layer (ENVO:00010504); material: water (ENVO:00002006), including particulate matter (ENVO:01000060) such as... | depth 5 m | reverse complement strand
CTCTTTTTCGCTAAGTTTAATATTACTCATCGTAAGGTTATTTTTCTTTCTTAGGTCGTGGAGGTATTTCAGAGCCTTTCCTTAAGTCACCCTGTTGCTTTTCGCTCTCCCCAATATATTTATTCTGTTCTCTAGACTCTTGCTTTGAAAAATTTTCTCTTGACCGCTTGTCTGTTTTACTTACTGGTTTTTTCTTGTCTTCTTTACTCATGATTTGTGATATTGTGGTTAATAAAATAGATTAAAAATATTGCTCCAACTAAGATGGCAATAATGGTTAAAAAGTTAAGTATTCGTATAGGAATATTCCATTTCTTGATTTTTTTGTTGAATGTAATATCATCAAGGTCATTATTTTCAATAGCCCACCTGTTGGCTTGTATTGAAAGGAAATGAGTGACAAGGCTAACAAATATAACTCCTGCAAAAATGTACCAAGATGCAATTAGATAGTTTGTGCATTGTGCTTTACTTAAATCAGGTACAATGTCTTTAATAAAAGCAAAAGAAACCCCTAAAGCACCAGAGGCAATAAACAAAATATTTTTATCAAATTGTTCTGTGCTGTATTTTAAAGCATCATTAACAGGCGTTATGTTATCATTCCCTTCCATTATCCGTAAGTCTGTCTAGCTTTTGCGTCTCTCAATAATGCATCAATAGTTATTAATATATGCTCTTTATCTTCCTTGCTTAATGTTTGTATAGCTATAATCTTGTCAAGAATACTTTTGTCTAGTTCTAAATCCATAGCGCCAACAAGATAATCAAGGCTAACACTTAAAGCATTAGCGATATTAGAAGCAACCTCTATCGATGGTTTTACTTCGTCTCGTTCATATCGTCCAATTAACGGAGCGTGTATTCCAAGTTTCTTTGCCAACTCTTCTTGTGACATTTTTAACCCTTTTCGGGCTTCTAGCATTCTTTTACCAAATAACATATATACTGAAATGATACTATTTTAAAGCGTTTCAACAAATATACAGAATATAAGTAGTCTATTAAAATGAATAGTTGTTTGCATTAAGAGAAAACATATTATATATTTGAACAAAATATGTTCTATTAAATAACTTTTCAACAATGTCAAAAAACTTCACAACCAACAACCCCGAATCACTCATTTACGAGCATGAAATCTTAAAAATCACAGTTCTAGGAGGTGTCAAGCTCGAAGGTCTTGACAGAATGCGGGTAACTTTAAAAATAGAACTCAAAGGAACATCGGTACCACCAGTCAGACACAACCTAGATTTATACAATGACAATCAGTTAGAGAAGTTAATTAGAAAAGCAGCTGAACGTTTAGAAATCGGAACGAGCGTTTTGTTAGCGAGCGTAGTCGAGCTAACCGAACAGCTAGAAGAATATCGATTAGAAGCGATTGAATCGCAAACAGCAAGCAAGCCAAAACCAAAGCAATTAACAAAAAAGGAGCAGAAAGAAGCGGAATCCTTTCTAACAGAACCAAGCCTTTTAGAGCGCACAAATGAGTTAATCGGCAAAAGCGGGGTTATCGGAGAGCAAAACAATAGACTACTTATGTATGTGATATTTACGTCAAGAAAAAGAAGCCACCCTTTGCACGTTGTCAGTCTTGCGGAGTCTGGAGTAGGAAAAACACATTTGCAAGAAAGCGTAGCTAGTCTAATGCCCGATGAAGATAGAATAGAGCTTACAACACTTTCAGAAAACGCCTTTTATTACTTTGGACAACAGGAACTTAAAAACAAACTCATACTTATCGAAGATCTGGACGGTGCAGAAAATGTACTCTATCCACTTCGAGAACTTCAATCCAAAAAGAAGATAAGTAAAACCATTGCCCACAAGAACACGAACGGAGAAACCAAAACAATGCACCTGGTTGTTGAAGGTCCTGTATCAGTTGCTGGGTGTACTACTAAAGAGCAGATATATGAAGACAATGCGAACCGTTCTTTTCTGATTTACTTAGATGATAGCAAAGAGCAAGACGATAAAATAATAGAGTATCAAAGAAAAGCTTCATCGGGGAATATCAACACACACAAGCAGGAGCAAATCAAAATATTACTTCAGAATACGCAACGTCTTTTAGAGCCTGTAAAAGTGGTCAATCCCTATGCAGAACAGTTACATATACCAAGTGCTGTTTTAAAACCAAGAAGAACCAACAACCATTATTTACAGTTCATTGAAGCGGTTACCTTTTACCATCAGATGCAACGAGAAAAGCAGTTTGATAAAGAAACAGGAGAACAATACATTGAAACGACTTTAGAAGACATAGGAGAAGCAAACAAACTTTTGAAAGAGATATTACTTAGAAAATCAGATGAGTTAACCGGAGCGTGTAGAAATTACTTTGAAAAACTAAAGCTTTACTTACTCGGAGAAGATAGAAAGACATTTACCAATCGTGAATTAAGTCTAAAACTGCGTGTTGCTATTACTACAATCAAAAGGTATCATTTGGATTTATTCAACTGTGGTTATTTGAAAATAGCAAAGAAAGACAAGCTACGTGGTTATGAGTATGAAATCGTGAGTTATGAAGAATACAACCAGTTACAGCAAGGTATAGTTGATGTGTTAGACAACGCTTTACAGTCCTTACGGTTATCGAGCCAGTCATCAAGCCGGTCATTGAGCGTCAGCCGAGATGAAAGGCAGAAAAAACACCCAAGACAAATAAGCCCACTAGCCCACAAGTAGCCCAGGTAGAAAGTGGGCTACCTAAACCATTGAAAACCAAAAAGAAAACTAAAGTAGCCCAGTAAATCCAAAAAATGGATATGCGGGATAAAAAAAAAGTAAAGATGGTCATTGAGCCTGTCGAGATGAAAATCTAACCCTATGAAAAAACTAAAACACAACAACGCTCATCTTGAATACATTGAAAAAGCCTTTACAGAATGGTTAGATATACTCGGTTATACGCCTATGAGTGTGGTTAGCATGTCAGCAATCGTACATGAATTTATGCACTTTTTAAACACAAACAACTGTAAACATATTGGAGAGTTAGAAACAAGTCATTTTAAGAGTTATTATGGTTATATATCCAAGAGAAGCAATGAAAGGCGTGGCGGTGGTTTAAGCTCCAATTACATCAACAAACATATCCAAGCACTCGAAAAGTTCAACGAGTTTTTGAGCCATAAAAGAGATCAGCGTGTTACGATGGGTATCAAGCAGATCAAATACACAACAAAAGAAATTACAATCCTTACAATAGCAGAAATAGAGCAGTTTTTCAAAGTCGTTAACCAAGACAAAAATACAGATAAGCAGCAAGCTTTGCAGTCAAGAGATAGAGCAATGCTCACTATTTATTACAGTTGTGGGCTTCGCAGAAATGAAGGTGTACACGTCGAATTGAACGATATAAACTTTGATACTAGAATCTTGCACGTAAGAAAAGGCAAGAACTCAAAAGAGCGTTTTGTTCCTATCAGTAAACAGGGAGCAAAATACCTAGAAGACTATGTCTTTAATCATCGTCCTTACTTGCTTAAAAAGAATACAGAAAGTCGTCTGTTTATTGGCTTTTATGGCAAACCTCTTTCGGGAACAACGATGTACAATAGAATGAAACAAATCCAATATTTAACAGATGATACCCAAATCCAACAAAAAGAAATCACACTCCACGGACTTAGACACTCTATTGCTACACATCTATTACAGAATGGAATGGACTTGCAGAAAATACAACGGTTTTTAGGTCATAGCAGTCTGGAATCAACTCAAATTTATACGCATCTAATCGAGAAGGAAAATGAATAGTTTTAAGCAGTATTTACAATCTCAAGACAAAAGTAAAAGTACAGTTGCCGCTTATCAGCGATATATTTTAGAGTTTATCACTTGGTTGGATATGGATAATACAGAGGCTGAAAATGTGACAACAAAAGAAGTGATGAGTTACTTAAGCCACTTGCAAAAAAAAGGACTTGAAAATAAAACAAGAGCTATTCGTTTGGGTGTAATCAATCATTTTTACGACTATCAAATCCAATTAGAACACACCACCGAGCATCCAAGTAAGCACATCAAAATCCGTGGAGCAAACACAACCAAGCTTACACCTATTTTAAGCAAAGTAGAATTAGAAGAAATCTATACAAAATATAGCATCCCAACGGATGAAGATCCAAGAGCAAACCGTAATTGGTTCAGGACTTATAAACTAAGTAAACAGCGAAACAAAGTGATTTTATCACTTCTAGTCAATCAAGGACTTACAACAGCAGAAGTAAATAAGATAGAGGTTAAAGACCTCAAATTAAGAGATGGAGAAATTTATATCCACGGTTCGAGAAAGAGTAATGAAAGAACGTTGAAATTAAAATCAAATCAAATTATGGATTTAATGGAATACCTCTATAAGACCAGAGTAGAATTAATAAAATATCAAGAGAATGAAAAGGTAGATTTGTTGTTTTTGCCAACGCCTGTTGTTAGTAAGAAGTCAGCAGGCAATAGTCTGAACATCTGGAAACGTTTAGCCCAAGAAATCAAAGAAGAGCATCCAAAGTTTATACGCTTAAGGCAAATCAGAACAAGTGTTATCACACATTGGTTAAAGCAATACAATCTTAGAGAAGTACAATATATGGCAGGTCATAGATACGTGAGTACAACAGAACGTTACTTTTTGAACCAAACCGATGATTTATTGAAAGATATAGATCAGTTCCATCCGTTGGGCTAAAAATTAGTCAGTGTTAATATGTCATAAATGTTAAGTTGGCAGTTTGTCTGACATTTTTTTACGTCAAAAGTGTAATGATGTCAGATTGAGTAAGATGGCAGAGTATTTGTGGGTCAAGATTTTTTATTTTAATACTTGAGCATACTACTACTACACATTCTCTAGAACGTATTAATTAATGATTGTTAATATCAGAATATAACTTTTGTAGTTATAATTTGGTTGGATAGTAGTAAGCAGGTATTTTTGTAAAAATGGACAAAACTCCCCAGTTTTGCCCATTAGGTTAAAAGAGTCCGACCTTGTAAGGAAGTTGTCTTTTGTGTTTTTTAGAAGCGTAAAGATAGTAACTTCTTATTAAAGTGGAATTCTACTTGGATATCCCACCAAGATAGTTGGGTGTGTTTAAACTTTACGCTTATGTCAAAAACAAACGACGGTAAGAAAAAGGTATATGTTCAACCTCATAAAAAAGGTGATGGAACTAAAGTACCTCCACATTATCGTTCTACTCCAGACAAAAAGAAGAAGTAATATTTTTCTTTGAAAAAGACCACCCTTGCGGTGGTCTTTTTTAACATTCATCCAATTTTCAATTTAATTAAAACAATATAATAATGGGAACATTAGAACAACCACCAAGAAAACACAAAGAAACCAGTGAGGTATTAATAATGCAATTAATTACAGAGATTAAAGACGTTGCATCTAGTAAAAAAATAGACTTTGAAACAACGCTTAGAGTTTATGAACTTGCTGAGCAACGAAGAAAAAATGATTTATATGTAGCTAATGGGGATATCCACGACGAACAAGTGTTTGGTATGAGTCAAGTACTAAACGAATTAAGACACGCTATAGCTGATTTAAGCCCGAATCAACCACGTTCATCACAGCGACAAGACTTCACTTAAAATAGAACTATGATAGAATATATTAATTGGTCGAGAACCTATAGAATAAATCACGATAAAGGCAATTTTAAACTTTACTTATCCCATCATAAAGATGGCTTTTACTATGCTACAATTATTTATTATTTAACCACAGGCAACTGGTCAGAATCAACAATTATTGACTTGGACTTTAAGGATCAGCGATTTTATGGTAATGATGAAGAAACTGTTTATAATGCCGTAATTTCATTTATCGAAGATAACTTGCCTGGAAAGTACACCGTAACATTAGAATCTGAATCGGATAGATAAAAAAGAAGAAAGGAAATGTAGTATTATTCAGTCCCCTCAAAACGAAACCCAGTTTTTAGCCAATGGCAAAAATCCTCTGTGTTTCGTTTTGTTCCGCTTCCACCTCTTCTGCGTTGAAAAAACGCCCTAAGCTATATTTACATAATAGAAGTTATAAAACTAAAGCCTTATAACACTACTATGCAAAATAGCCACACCCATTGCGCCCGATAACCAAACTTCATCATCCATTTTATTGCTGATTTCGATTGTTGCATCATTTCCTGCGTTATTGACTGTTGTTATTGGTTTACAGCTTGTTTTAGATGTTTAATAAGTGAACAGTGTTGTACTGTGTTACTAGACGTACAACACTGATGAATCAAAACCGACCTTTTTAGGCAGAAAAAGAGATGAAAAAATGCAGATTTTTGGTTTTCCCCAAAACTGGCATCTATCTCTTTAAAATCAATCAGTACAGCATTTTTATGACCGCTACCTTATAGCGGGAGTTCTACTGTGTTACTACGTAGAACCCCCTATGTAAAATGACGGTTTGAAAACCATATTCACAGCACGTCAGCTCCGTTACTCTACGCTTCCTTTGCTCGTTTTAAGCCCAGTAAAAGACTTTTGTGCTAAATCAATCTTCTGTGTATCGAATCCTTTTACTTGTCTTAAAACGAGCTTAAAACCCATTGTTTTAAAACGCTTTTTTTTGATTGTAGCCGATGAAAAAAGACTCAAATTGAGGACAATTAAAACGATAATTAGGATGCAATAAAAAAGAAGTGTTGACCTGCGGTAGGCATCAACGAAGTGACATAATGGAACTGTAACTTTAGTGCGGTTGTGCTATTTTACATAGTGTGATTATATGGCTTCAGTTCTTATAATAGCACATTATGTAACTTAGCTATTTTATAATGTTTTGATTGATTTTAGAGATTAGAAAGCAAGGCAAGAAGTGTTCTCGTAACCCGAGAATTTTAAAAACGAGTTTTTTACGACTAGCGAGAAGGTGTTATTTGGTTCATTTTTATTACCTTTAAGCTCCTTAATATGGGTTGTTTTAAACTTGAACATATAGACAGTGGGCACTTGAAGAAAATTATTTTTTCATCGAAAAGTGCTGTAGAAAGAAAGGGTAACGCCAAATTTTTTCGTTTAAATAGTTCTCCTTTCGGCTTCCAAGGGCAAGAGAGTGATGATGAAGTGAAAGGAACGGGGAATTCTGTGAATTACAAATACAGGATGCACGACCCAAGAGTTGGACGGTTCTTTGCGGTGGATCCGTTGAGTCCTAAATACCCACATAATAGTCCTTATGCTTTTAGTGAGAATCGAGTGATAGATGGAATTGAACTTGAAGGGTTGGAAGTTGTAACAAAAAGCACTTCGCTTCATGCTAGTTTTGGTGCTAGCAGCTTTACTGAAACTGGAATGATGCTGGACTACTCAGGTACTGAACTTAAAGTGTTTTCTTATACTACTGAGGGTTTTGGAGCAGAAACTAACATTGCTTTGGGGCTAGAATCTTTATCAGGGTATTATCCTGATGCGACAGCATACGATTTAAAGGGAGAAGGAAAAGTTACGATTATAGGTGGTGGATACGGTGGATCTGCATCTGCAGGTGATGCAGTTACTGCTAATAACAAAAGGGGTACGGTTATTGGAGTAGGAGCAGGTCTTTCAGTGTTACCTGTGTCAGGTTCCATATATACTACAAACACTACAATAAAAAAAGAAAAATTTAATGCTTCGGATTGGAAGGACGCAATGCCTCAAATAAATCATGTAATAAAATCTCTTTACCTCTCTATTGAAGAGATAAGTCACGATCAAATAGAACATTCAAAAGAAGGTATTCGTAAGAATAAAGTGGAATGGGATAGACTTTATTATTTAATGGAGGATGTAGACGTTAGCTCTCAAGAATATGAAGATTTGCAATTTTCTATGAAAGTAATAGAGCTTAGCATGGAAGATCACGAGGAAAAAATAAAGCAAGGAAATAAAGCAATAGATGCTGTTAAAGAACAAATAAAGGGCATGAATGAGGTGAAAGAAGAGATAAAATCTTTATGAAAGTGTGTAAGACTAAAGTAAAAAAGAATGCGCTAAATCAAATTAGCATTATCTTTCGGCAACTTCAAATAACTGGTTAACGGTATGAATATTATGTACAAATTAGCACTAAAATTAATTGGTCTATTCGTTTTTATTTCGATAGTAGCATGCTCAAGGTATATCCATGTCATAGCTGATCGTTCATGGGATACTTGCACTACGACAAAGAAAGGTTTAGATTCATCATGCTCTTATTTTATCACTTATACTTTTAATTCAGACGGCACGTTTACCGAAAGCCATAAATCTAGAGACCTTAGTAAAATACAGAGTAATTACCGAAACTTCTGGAAGTTGAAAGATGATATATTAACAATAACATTAACCGGGGAGAATGAAGAAATCATTAAATCCACTGATCACAAAACAAAATGGTTAGATAGTTCTACATTTTATATTATTGAAAAGAATGCAGTTTCAGGTGTAGAGTTATACATTTATTTTCAATCCGTTGACTAAGAGTCTTCGAGATCACCCCCGCTTCGTATTCTATGACTTAACCAAATAAATTAGCAACCAGCTCCGCAGTAGTTGTACTTCTGCGGTTAAGCGTATAGTTTTCTATTTTTTCTCTTTCTTTGGTCTAGGTGTGCGCATTCCATCTGATTCCGCAACAAAACTGTCCCAAAGTTGGGAAACTCATTTTAGAGCTTCCCAAAAAGGCTATTTCAGCATTTTTCTAAATCAAATTTTAAATTAGAACTCATTCAGATAAAAAAGTAGCTGTTATTTTGTTTTTCGTGCTTATAGCCTCAAAAAGTTCCCTTTTTGTGGTAACAAGTCGCACGTTCCCATTAGATGCAAACCAGAGGACAGTTATTAAAAAGTCTATTCTCTTCGATACGTTTAATTTTAGCTCCTCTGATAATTTCTGTGTATCTATTTTTATCAGGCATTTCTCCATTGAGAACTTCCATTGGAGTAAGTCCAAGATGTCTACCGAGATAGCGGTTGTAATTGTAGTATTCCATAAATTCTTCCAAATGCTTAAGATGTTCCGTTGTATCTAAAGAGAATTTCTTTTGCATGAACTCCGTTTTGTAAATACTATGCGTTATTTCAGACATGCTATTAGAGAATGGAAAGTCAGAACTATTAGCTGTGATTTTTTTAACTACCGGAGGAGCTGAAATTTGATTAATCCACTCCAGGAGTGAGCCTTTATTTTCTGGTCCTCCATCTGAAAGAATGTTGATTTGATCAGTTGCATCGTGTAAATGATACTTTATAAAAGCTTCTTCACAAAGGTCTCGGATGAATTTACTGTCAGCGTATTTAGAGGTAGATTTCACATGAAGTAAAGCCCCAGAAAAATTATCTTTCACAAACGCCACATATTGGAGACCATCATTTTTAGTTTGAACATGTGTTACGTCAATATGCAGACATTCAAAAGGGTGTGTTGCTCTGTATCCAATAGGATGCTTATCGTTCTCTTTCTTTTTTATCTTCTTGTACCCGCAAAGATCAGCATATTTAAAAAAGGTAGATAGCGCACAGATGACCAATCCATTTTTTATAGATTCGTAGAATAAAGTTGTTTTGGTTTTCCTTTTGTTTTCAGGATGGTTTACAATTCTCTCAATTTGTTCAACTTCATCAAATGTAAGTTGATTGGGGTATTGTCGGTAGCATTTTTCAATTTTACTTTTCGTGCATACTTTCTTCTCACGATGACGATAAAACCAATCGCGCGATACACCAAAAATTGAGCAAACATCCGTTTTATTAATTTTTGATTTTCTTGCGAATCTCTCAATGGCAAAAGTAATCTTGTCCGCATGATTGCGCATCATTTTTTTATTGCCTTCAATTTCTGAAATAATACTTTTATACCCAGTGCGTAAAGTGCACATGAATCGTAAACCTTGTTTTATGTGCTTGCTGACTAAAACTTGTTGAATATAATCAAAGCTATCGATGTAATCTTCAACCATCTCAAAACCAAAATAATCATCGTGTCTGTAACCATCCCACCTCGATCTTGTTGAAGATGGTATCATTGCCAATTGTTCAGGGGTTAGCATATTGCTATGATACAGAATCGGAATAAGGTGATGGTATCTTCTTTTTGTGTGGGGGATGTTCATGCATGGTTTTTTTTTGAGGCAAAGATGTCAAAATAAAGACAACCTTAATGTTATGGTTTTTGAATGAACACACTAGCGATTAGTTTTTAATCTTTATTACGGTTAATATCTCGTCTAAATTGTGAATAACTAACTACCTATATGTTTTTTATATTGCAACGATAAATATAACTTTACTGTATCTTAACATTTGACTCCTTAAAAAAGTAAATATGTTAAAAGTCAGAGACGTTGTTATGCGGAAAATCTGATTGTTTGAGTTTTTTTTATAAATTAAAAAAAGTAATCTGACTATAATAGAAAAAAGACCAGTTCATTAGTAGATTTGACTGGTCTTTAATTTCAGAGGGTTAGCCCCCCTATTTATCTTTATTTGCAACCCAAAGCTAACACATTTCTTGGTTTTGAAGAATCTACATCATTATTAATCCTTAAAAATTTGTAAAATGAGAGGAAAAACAGGCGAAACATGCCAACAAAGTGGTGTTTACTATTGTAGTGTACACACATCAAATGAAATACCATTATCTAAAGGAGAGACTTTTCCTCCTTGCAGTTGGGATGATGGACACGGTGCGACGTGGATTTTAAGACGGAAAGCTTAGCTTCAAAGCACACATCTAGAATAGAGGGTGTTAAAATTAACACCCTCTATTTATAAAAAACATAAATTATGAGACTATGTTCATACTTGTTTCTGGCTCTTATGTTTATCAACAATCAGGCAACTATGTTGTATCACAAACAATTGTTTACACTGATGAAT
>TARA_R110002072_G_scaffold90912_4_pt1 | contig 10882 bp, 12 predicted proteins | sample TARA_R110002072 | Tara Oceans TARA_R110002072 (sample SAMEA4397118) | marine metagenome | biome: Polar Biome; feature: [SRF] surface water layer (ENVO:00010504); material: water (ENVO:00002006), including particulate matter (ENVO:01000060) such as... | depth 5 m | reverse complement strand
ACTAAAGACGCCGCAAACTTAGGTGAAGTTTTACCAAGCGGTAACTGGATTGCCCCCCCTAATGACGATGCTAGCCTATACCCCGATGGTCCTCTTAAAGGTCTTATTTCTTTAGCACAAGGTGTGATGGCTGGGTTTACCGGCAAACGTTTTTGCCTAAGCGAGCCCTTTGTTCCTCATGCTTGGCCAATCCAATATCGGATTACGACTGAAGAAGATATTGTAGCAATCGCTTCAACAGCTAATGGTGTAGCAGCGCTTACTGATGGGCAGCCTTATTTTATTACGGGCACCGAACCATCATCCATGACTGCGATTCGTATTGATCTAGCTCAGGCGTGCATAAATACAAACAGTGTTGTAGATATGGGAGACTATGTTCTTTACGCAGCGCCTGACGGTTTATGCGCATTGCAGAGCGCTTCGGGGTCCGTGGTCACTGCAGGACTTATTAGCAGCAAGCAGTGGAACAGCGATTTTAACCCTACGACAATCCGTTCGTTTAAACACGAAGGGACGTACGTGGCATTTCACTCTAGCGGTGGCTGGGTATATGACCCGAGGGGTGAAGAGAATGCCCTGACAACATTAACTGTTTCTGCGGAAATACGTGGTGGATATATGAACCCTAAAGACGGGGAGCTGTACATCATCGTTGGGGACAAGATTAAAAAATATCGTGGTGGCAGTACGAATAAAACCGCTAAGTTTAAAAGTAAAAAGTTTGTTACTCCTGCTCCTGTTTCTATGGGCTGGGTGTCAGTTCATGCAAACGAATATCCTGCGACTGTAAAGGTTTACGGAGATGGCGTTCTTGTTGCTCATTATGTACTAAGTAAACCAGGAGCAACATATACGCAAACTACTACTGTGCCTAGTGGCATTAGTGATGGCACTTTACGTGAACCGTTAATGCGTATGCCCGCGGTTGTTGCTCAAGAGTGGGAGATCCAGATAGAAGGTACTGACATCAACGAGTTTTGCCTTGCTCAATCAATGGATGAGATTCGTGGACTATGACAAAACCAACAAAAGTTCCTGGCATACCTAAACCGCCGCAAGGTATTTCCCCAGCGCTAGTTAAATACTTAGAAGCGATTAGCGAAGCATTAGAAATACGGTTAGGGCGGCGGGGCGATCCAATAGATCGCGCTGTAACGTTGCGCGAATTAATTGAAAGTGGTCTTGCTACGCGGCTCAAAGCTAGTCCTTTTGATCCAAATAATATTACTAGCTCAAATATTGGTCTTACAGACAATACATTTGTGGCGACAAGCATTCCGTTAACGCCGACGGGTTTTACAGCTGATGGCGCTTATAGTCAGGTGCTTTTGTTTTGGGATATGCCTAGCTATACCGCGCATGCGCAAACAGAAATTTGGGCTCATACTGCCGACACCATTGGTGACGCAACTCTAGTAGGCGTATCAATTGGGCGCAGTTATATAGACCCAGTAGGAGGTGGCGTTTCTCGCTACTATTGGATACGGCACGTTAACTCAAGTGGAATCACAGGGCCGTTTAATAGTAGTAATGGTACTTTAGCTGCTACAGCAACTGACCCCGCACACATTCTTGCCGAACTTACCGGCTCGATTTCTGTAAGCCAACTGTCTACATCCCTCGCAAATCAAATTGACGGCTCTGGATCGGCGGTTGATTTATCTAACCTCGAAACATTTGTTGGATATGTTAGCAGCTACGATGTAAGTACCGCTGGTACTCTTCTTAGTCGACTAGGTAGCGTAGAAACTTCAGCGTCAGGTTTAATTACTACTTATGGTAACACCGCATCGTCCGCATCATCCGCGGCGCAGGCAAATTCAGACGCTGCTGCGGCTCAGGCCGCTAGCGTTGCAGCGCTTGCGGCACAAACAGGCTCTGAAAGTGCTGAAGACGCGTCTGTAATTGCACGAACGTTAGCGATTGCTGCTCAAGCTGCAGCTGAAACTGCAGAGACAGGCGCATCTGCGGCAAAAATATTAGCTCTTGCCGCCCAAACCGACGCTGAAACTGCTGAAACGGGCGCTAGTACTGCTTATACGGACGCTTTGGCAGCGAAGGTAGCAGCGTTAGCCGCGCAAGCGGGAGCCGAATCAGCTGAAGATAGCGCAGAGCTAGCCGAGACAAATGCTCAGACAGCTAAAGCCCAAGCCGAAACTGCTCAAACCGCAGCTTCTAGCTCAGCAACAACAGCTGCTGGGTCAGCATCGAGCGCAGGCACATCAGCTGCTACTGCTGCAACGTCTGAAAACAATGCTGGTAGTTCTGCTACTGCCGCCGCGACAAGCGCGTCTACTGCTGCTACGCATGCAACAGATGCTGGCACTGCATCAAGTGCGGCCAACACCGCTAAACTTGCGGCAGAAACCGCTAAAGCTGGAGCCGAGACCGCGCAAACGAATGCCGCATCAAGCGCAACTACGGCGGCAGGGTCTGCTTCAACTGCTGCTATCTCCGCAACAGCTGCTGCTGCGTCTGAGTCTGCTGCAGGTGGCTCTGCAACAGCAGCAGCAACCAGCGCATCGTCAGCGTCTACGTTTGCTACCAACGCGGGAACTGCTTCTACTGCAGCACAAAACAGTAGTTTATCAGCATCATCTAGCTTAGCTGATGCCCAAACAGCCGCGTCAGATGCAGAAGATGCAGAATCAAATGCATCGAGCTCCGCGACAGCCGCCGCTACAAGCGCGACATCAGCATCTACAAGTGCTACTACTGCTGGTACTCAAGCAAGCTTAGCATCTGCTGCAGAGTTAGCAGCAGAAACAGCCGAAGCAAATGCGGTAACTGCAGCCACTTCTGCCGCGACGTCTGCGACAAATGCCGACAGCTCAGAAGCATCGGCAGCGACATCTGCGACAAATGCTGCGCAATCTGAAAATCAAGCGTCAGGGTCTGCGAGCGCGGCATCTACATCGGCTTCTCTTGCTACTACTAAAGCAACAAATGCAGGCACACAAGCTGGTGCAGCACAGACAGCTAAAACAGCAGCAGAAACTGCTCAGTCTGGCGCGGAAACTGCTGAAACTAATGCTGCAACCAGCGCTACAAACGCTGCAGGATCACAATCAGCAGCGAGTACCTCGGCGACTACTGCTGCAAATAGTGCGACAGCTGCTGGCTTATCTGCGGGAGCTGCTTCAACTTCGGCATCTACTGCATCGAGCAAAGCTACAGACGCATCTCAATCTGCGACAGCTGCTGAGACGGCTCGCACAAATGCTGAAACTGCTCAGTCTGATGCTGAGACAGCTGAAACTAATGCCGCATCGAGCGAGACAAACGCGGGTGGTAGCGCTTCAGCTGCAGGAGTGTCCGCAACTCAAGCAGCTAATTCTGCTTCTGCTTCAGGAGTATCAGCAGGTGCAGCTGCAGGCAGCGCGAGTATTGCCTCTTCTAAAGCAACAGAGTCTAGTCAATCCGCTACATCTGCTACTCAAGCTAAAAACTCAGCTGAAACAGCACAAGGCGCGGCTGAATCCGCCGAGACAAACGCTGCTGCAAGTGAAAGCAACGCAAGCGGCAGTGCGTCAGCTGCAGGTACTTCCGCAACTAACTCTGCCGGTTCAGCTAATACAGCAGGGCAGTCTGCTACCGCTGCTGCTAACTCTGCGAGTGCAGCTTTGACGCAAGCTAATGCCGCAGGTGTATCTGCGGCTTCTGCAACTTCTGCAAAAAATGCAGCAGCCACCTCTGAAAGTAACGCATCGACCTATCAGAATAACGCTGCACAATCCGCTACTAACGCCAATGGTTCAGCGTCAGCTGCAGCGAACACCGTTAATGGTTTAACAGCTAGATTAAATAACGCAGGTGGAACAGGCGTTACAGTTGAACAAGCGTATAGCGCGACCGCAGATGATATTGAAGGTTTAGAGGCTCAGTACTCAGTCAAGATAGATAACAACGGTCACGTATCAGGTTTCGGGTTGAACTCTGTTGAGGTGGACGGGGTTCCCGAATCGGCGTTCGTGATCCGCGCTGATAAGTTCGCGATTGTTGATCCAGCCTCTACGGCTAACAACACGACTAACACTCCTTCAGCTGACTCTATACCTTTCGGTGTTACCAACGGTGTTGTCTATATTAAGTCTGCGGCGATTGAAGATGCCTCTATTACTGCTGCAAAAATAGGCAGCATAAATGCTAATACTATTAATGCGGGCGTAATATCCGCTAACCGTATTTCGGGTGGCACAATTGATGCCTCTACGATCAACATCCAGGGCGTCGGTACAGGTTTGAGTATTTCTTCTGCTAGCTCTGGCTCAAGAATGCTTGTAGCGTCTGATGTTATCAAGATTTATGACGGCAACACGCTGCGCGTGCAACTTGGGAATCTTTCCGCCTAATGGCTACTTACACTGTTGCCATGACAAGCAGCACTGCTTCGCTTCAGTATCCCGCGACAGTTTCTGCTTCTCAGGATATAGCCGTCGGAGATACGATTAGCCTAACAATGACTGTAAGCACAAACACGTACAGTCAAGCAATGAGTCTTATCCATAGCGCATACGCGATAGCGGTGTTTTCTTTAGTAAATTGCACAGTCAGCCCTTCAACAAACGTTAGATCGGGCAGCACTATTACAGTAACGCCTGTTAATAACAATGCCACTTATAGCTGTACCGCAGTTATAACTCATTATCACGCGAGTCCTTATCCGCCTGGCGGTACTACTCAGACAAAAACATTTGTGCTTGGCGGTACGGTAGGCGTGCTCCCGATCTACGGTTTAGAAATATTTGATGCTAATGGTAACTCAAGGCTGCGGTACGACAACCGGCTGTGTAAGTTTAACAGTGTTTTTACAGGCACTCTTTCTGGCAATTCAGGCACTTTATCTGTCCCTGGCATTGCAGCGGACGGCACATGGGGTATAAACAATCAAGCTCAGAATAGTATTGTGCAGTGCTTTATTGGCACTAATGTTGTTGCTTTAAACCAAACTAACTTTGGTACGGGCGGTAACTTGTATGGTGGCAATCTAAATTACGAAATCATAGTGTTTAGGGTGTGATATGAGCTACGGCTTTCTTTCAAATACTGATAATGGTTACGCTCAGATTGATGGTGAGAACCTTCAATTAAAAGTATTAGCTAGCGGTAGTGTTGTACCTGGGGTTATTGGTAGCAGTTCGTCAGACAAAGATAGCGCGGGTAATAGTTACTACCCAGCTACAGGCCGCGGTTCTAATTGGAACCCAAACAAAGCCGCGGTTTCTATTGCCATTCCATCAGGCTACGGCACAGAGGATGTCTTTCTTTTTGCCAAACCCTCAAATACTAGCCAATCTACAAAAATGATTGGCTGCTTATTCTATACATCTGCAGGTACGGGTTACTTTAAAATAACGTGCCCTGAGTGGGTGAGTTGGGGATCTAATACCGTCGACTATAAGTTATGCGTAATTAATAACGACGAAGATGATAACGCAGGGTACGGGCTTAGAGTATTTAGTCCATCAGGTGGGCTAGGGTTCTCAAGTAACCGCGCAAATTTTAAAGGCGAACAATTTGCTTACGGAACCCCCTCAAGAAATATCACATCGACAAGCAGCAGTGATTATGGGTCTACGGTTATTGGGCCTATGTACTTTGATAAACCTAATGAAAAGCTAGACTACTACTGTTTTTTAAATGGGTGCGCAGCTTATTCAGGTTGGCAAATTGTTACTGGTGGCAGCACTCAACAATCTTATACTTTTAATGCAGGCACGCGCGGCATGTATTGGTATCAGCCCTACGTGCAGTTTAGTTATGCCAATAACCCCTCAGTAAAAATGTTTTCGGATTATTCTCAATCAATTGCGTACGGCAGTTATTTTGGCAACCAAGTTGATCTAGCTTCAACACGCGGTATCGTTATAGGACTTTTTGTATGAAAAAATATGCAATGGTAAATCAAAGCTCTGGCGAGGTTGAGTACATTGTGTCTCCAGCAAGCGCTACAACCTACGTAGATGGTTCTACTTATGGTGATCACTTAGCTAAAGAGATTGAAGCGTCAGAACCTAACGATGGGTTTCTGGCAACTAAATATTATCGGGATGGTTGGCAGACTAGGGATGCGCGACCCTCTAACGGACATATGTGGATTGATGATGCGTGGTCAGTGCCCGCGATTAGTGCTGAAGATCTATGGTCCGCGGTTCGTTTAATACGAGACATAAAGCTTAGTGAATCTGATTGGACACAGTTTAACGATAGCCCTCTATCTGACTCAAACAAAGCAGCGTGGTCAACGTACCGTGCCGCACTAAGGGACATTCCTTCAACTAATGCCGACATAGCTTCTGTAGAAGATGTGACTTGGCCAACTAAACCAGGAGAATAATATGCACAAAGGTAAGTCTTGTATTAACGCAGCGCCGACTAAAGGCAAAAAGAAGAAAGCTCCGAAGAAAAAAGGTACTAAATCTTATGGCTACTAAGCGCGATTACAAAGAAGAGGCTAAGTATCACGCAACACCGGCCCAAAAGAAGCGAAGGGCAGGGCGCAACAAAGCACGTCGTGCCGCGTTAGCTTCAGGCGCTGTAAGAAAGGGTGATAAAAAAGACGTGCACCATAAAGACGGCAATCCTAAAAATAATAAAAGCAGCAACGTAGCTGTCGTAAGCCAAAAGAAAAACCGTGGTGTTTACAGGTTCTCGTAGCTATATCATATATGGTATATAATGCATTAAAACTAAGCATTATCAATCACTTAGGATAGTATTTATAATGGCGCCTCAACCAACCAGAGGTACTTATGATACTGTATATGATAGGCTTTATGATTGTAACCCTAGGCTTAATAGCCCAAGAAGACCTGTAGTGTGACACTGTCACAATAAGAAATAATGTAAAATAAAATATATAGAGATATCAATAGGTTACGTCTTCATGGTAGAAGGCTATAAATAGAAGTAAATAGATCTTAACCTATTGATAATAAACAACTTTTACCCGCATCTTCGTTCGAATCCCTCTCTCACCGCCAAGATTATAAGTGTTTGATTTATTTAAAGTTTATGCTAATAATAAACCCCTAGTCACAAAAGTGTCACACCCAGGAGGGCTGATATGGCTACAATTAGGAAGAGGGGCGGTTATTATCAAGTACAAATCAGGCGTAAAGATTACCCTGATCAAACTAAATCGTTTACGTCTAAAGCCCCAGCAGCAGCCTGGGCACGTCGCGTAGAAATGAGCATGGACAACGGTTCGTGGATCGATACTCGCGGTACACGGCTCACGCTTATTGACGGCATTATTGATAATCTTATACATTCTTTCGAGCGCTTCGGTCTTAAAGTTGCTGCGCCTAAGATGTCTTCACTTAACCAGTTAAAAAAGTATTTCGAAGGTTGGTCTATACATGACCTGACAGTTGAGGACATATTAGACTTTGCAGCGCATCGCCGCCGTACTGTTGGTCCAAGCACTTTGCAAAAACAGATGACTTATTTGCAGCAGGCTATTCGCGTTAGCAGAGTGAAGGTGGAGGAAGACGTTACAGGCATAGCCATTAAAGAATTAGTAGATCGCAAAATAATTATGGGGAGTGTCCATAGGGATAGGCGGTTAAAGCCTGGAGAATACGATCGAATCAAAGAAGCAGCGGGTAAGCACAAGTGGATTATGCTCGCTGTAGACATCGCTATAGAAAGTGGGATGCGTCAGGGAGAAATTCATGCGCTCAGGCACACTGACATTGACCTTAATAAAAATTTAATTACCTTGTGGCGCAAAGATAAGAAGAGTATCGGGGGTAAGAAAAAGGCTGTAATACCCCTATTTAAGGGCGTTAGAGAGGTGCTCCTACGTGGCCAAGATTACTTTGGCAAGGCAGATACCCTGTTTAGGGTAAAGAATTGCGGCTCGATTTCAGACAAATTTGCTAAGCTATGTAAAGACGCGGGCATAGAAGATCTTACTTTTCATGATCTTCGGCACGAAGCTATTTCGCGTATGTTTGAAGTTAAAAAGATGACTCTAGAGCAAGTCAAAGTAGTAAGCGGCCATAGCAGTCTCGACCAGCTGTCAAGGTATGTAAATCTTAGGGCTGAGGATCTAGTAGATTTTTAGCAAGCGAGCCGCGTTGCTTCTAGTTTAGCTTCTAAATATAAAGCAACTTCGTGAGTAGGAAACAAATATTTTTTACCGCGCTTGACGTGTGGTAGGTCAAGTTTGCCATTATAAATTTGTTGATACATTGATTCTTTTTTGATGCGGAAGAGCGTAGCGAGTTCTTCTAAATCCATGAAAGGGCCATATTGCGTGCTTAAAATACTTGTCATCATTGCGCTGGAATATCCTATGTCAGATTGCAATTGCGCCCAACTTGCTTTTAGATTGGGCTTATTGTTATATTAGTAACAGTATTAACTTACCTTGAGTATATAGAAGTCATCAGAAATGCATAGTTTTAGTTACCTCTATTTACTTTATTAGTACTGAGATTTGTGAACTAGCTATACGTCCAGCTAATAACTGCCCACATTGTATGCACTTGCTCAACCGGGGGGAGGGGGTGTTTTTTGTGGTAGAAGCGGAGGCGTTTTTCTTTTTTTAATCGTATTGCTACGTAATTATTTTGAGGGAATAAATTTGGTTTGCACAAGTTAACCAGGGCTGTTTGCGTATCTAGGTCCATACTCTGTTCATATATAGTATCTTGATACGGAACGTTTTCTATGACTGAATCAGCAGTAAGTGACACCCATATGCTGGGTATATCAGTGCGCAGATAGTACGTGTCTTGCACTGCGTGAGTCATATCATGGGAGTTTCTGGTAACGTCTATCCGTCGAACAGAAGGTAGCTTTGCGATAACAGCGGGGTCAATTTCTGTAGGGTCTACGTTGAGAAAGTTTGCTAATTTAACGACTGCCGCAGGGCCCATTTCGGTAATATCATTAAGATAGTGAGAAATAGCGCCTTGTGACCAGCCAAGTTCTTTAGCAGCTTCTACTTGGTTAAATTGCATTTCTGTTTTTTTAGACTCCCAAATCCGTCGTAAATTTTGCACGGCTATAGGTAGTGCGTTGTCATGTTTCATGATCAAACCTTATGTTGTAAGTGGGTTCGGCTTATAAAAAAGTCGAACGATATATAAAATCAGCAGCGCTTTTGCGACTTATACTTTCTTCTATATACCTAGTTTTACATATATTAGAAGAAAAGTCATCTACTAATATAATGCATGTATCTTCCACTCCTACTATTAAGGCTGATTTTGCTGATATTTTCATTCGCTCTAACCATTGTATCTGAAGAGGGGCTAACGAATGTCTGATAGGGGTGGTATCTCGTTTGGGCAAAGACTTTACGTATTTGTATTCGATAAACAATACGCCACTTGGCCCTGAGTACATAGCGTCGGGTACACCTCCTGTGTAAGTGTCATGTATTTTCCATGAGTGCACTTCAGGATGTAAGTAACGGTGTATGGATTTTATGAAGCTATGTTCGTTCATAGATTAAGTGATGCGTTTTGACTACCAGTGCATCAAGCTGGCTCAAAGAGGCTTAGCTAAAAGCCTTAGTCAAGGGGATATTAATTAGAGTACTGATCGTAAAGACCTTCGGCGGTCTTGTAGTCTTCTTCTTGAGCCCAACCAACAAACGAGACTTCGCAATTCATAAATGCCTTGCCCATCTTGTTCTCGGTAGGAACACCAGATACTTTCCACAAGCCTGCGAATCGATCGCCGCCTTTCATAGCGATCTGAGAATTCCATGCTTTGGATACGCGTAGCTTAGAGCTAGCGAAATCCATAATGGCTGGGGAGCGCTCGAGCTCTCCGGTCTCAGGGTTCTTGATAAGGATAACGTGTGCATGTGTCTCGTTGATGTCGTACTCACTAGGCTTGTCCTGCTCATTAACCTTAGCTTCTGCTTCAGCAGTTGAGGAAAATGCGCCTAAGTAACCGCCACCAGCGTCGAGGTGACGCCATACTACGAACTCGGTCTTGAAATGTAATGACAGAACATACAAGTCATTACCATAGTTGTGATTGGTAAGCGTGTTGACCATGTGGCCAGGCTCACAACCATCAACAAAACTAGCGTGGTGCTTGTCTACTTCGTTCGACATCTTCTGTAATAACTTGATGCGAGGAATCTGAACATTGGCGCCTACGTTCTCATTACCACGGCCTACGCCTTCGACTAACTTAAGGTGAGCCGGTAATTGGTCGGTGGATGCTACTAAGTTGTTTGCTACTGCTACTGCGGATGATGATTTACTCATAGTTTTATACTCTTCATGATTCATGTTTAGGTTTATAGGGAACGAAAGTTAATGCGTCGAATTTCACGGGGCTGCAGACCTGGTACTTCTTGTTCTAGCTTTAGAAGCTCCTTGTATGCAGTCGACGATACCCGTCTTTGCAAGAGACTGTAGTCTTTGGTGTTACTGATATGCTCATAAAGAGCGTCCCAGTCAGTCACGTCAGGTACAAGATCTTGATTTATGGACACACTGGCTTTGTCATTAGCGGTACGTGACAAACCCTGTTCATCCAATTTGGTTAAGAGTTGATAATCCAGATCATCTTTAGTCTTATTAAACTCTTTAAGCTCAGCGTTCAGACCTGCGATAGCGTCTTTGACCTTTGCTCTTGATTCTATTAGTTCATTAATATTCATAGTTTTTTCTCTTAGGCTGCTTCTTTTAGTTTATTTAGGATTCCGAGTAGCTCATCCATCCGCTCGACTTTGCCTTGCAGTTTCACGTAGACATCTGTTTCCCAGGTGTCTCGTGCTGCTATCTGAATGATCTCAGTCTTTTCAGTTTGGCCTGCTCGATATATGCGACGGTTGAACTGTTGATAATGTTCTGCGTTGTATGTTGGTGACGCCCAGATGACTGTTTTTGCTTTGGTCATAGTT
>TARA_R110002072_G_scaffold121321_7_pt1 | contig 10890 bp, 10 predicted proteins | sample TARA_R110002072 | Tara Oceans TARA_R110002072 (sample SAMEA4397118) | marine metagenome | biome: Polar Biome; feature: [SRF] surface water layer (ENVO:00010504); material: water (ENVO:00002006), including particulate matter (ENVO:01000060) such as... | depth 5 m | reverse complement strand
AAGCCGGTCGACCAGCGCATTGCGCACCAACCAGCCCGCACGGCCGGGAATCGCGGGAACCTCGACCGCGGCCAGCCCCTGCGCCACGACGCCATCGCCGCCGCCGGCATACATCGGCTGCAGCCCGCAGCCGGGCACCGCAAGCGCGATAGCAAGCGCGGGGAGAAGGGTGGCGATCCGGCGCATCAGGTGACGATATTGACCAAACGGTCGGGCACGACAATCACTTTGCGGATCGCCGCGCCGTCGATCGAGCGCTGGACCTTCTCGCTGGCCAGCGCCAGCGCTTCGAGATCTTCCTTCGAGGTCCCCTTGGGCGCGCTCAGCGTGTCGCGCAATTTGCCCATGTGCTGCACCGCGATGGTGACCTCGTCCTCGACCAGCAGCGCAGGGTCGACCTCGGGCCAGGCGGCATCGGCGACCAACCCGTCCTGACCGAGCCTGTGCCAGGCCTCTTCCGCCAGATGCGGCATCATCGGCGCGGCCAGCCGGACCAGCGTGATAATCGCGTGTGAGCGGCTGGGCGAGGGCGCGGCCTTCTCAACCGCCGCGGTCAGTTCGTAGATCCGCGCCACCGCCTTGTTGAAGCCGAGCGCCTCGATATCGCCCGCCACCGCGGCGGCGGTCTGGTGAGTCTTGCGCTCGAGAGCCTTGTCTTCGGCGCCCTGCGCGTTGGCCTCCGCTCCGGCATCATATTGCCCGAACAATCGCCACAGCCGGTGGACGAAGCGCGCGCAGCCCTCCATTCCGGTATCGGACCAGGGCAGGTCGCGCTCGGGCGGGCTGTCGGAGAGCATGAACCAGCGCACCGCATCCGCGCCGTGGCGCTCGACGATCGTGTCGGGGTCGACCACATTCTTCTTCGACTTCGACATCTTGACCACGCGGCCGATCTCGACCGGGAAGCCATCCGCCTTGAGCACCGCGCGGTCCGCGCTGCGCTCGACCTCTTCGGGGCTGAAGAAGCTCTGCCGCCCGTCGTCCGCATCGCGGCGGGCATAGGTCTCGTGCGTCACCATGCCTTGCGTGAACAGGCTGGCGAAGGGCTCGGCGATCTCGAGCCGCCCCATGCGCTTGAGCGCGCGGGTCCAGAAACGCGCATAGAGCAGGTGTAGGATCGCATGCTCGACCCCGCCGATATATTGCTCGACCGGAAGCCATTTGGCGACTTCTTCCGGGTCGAAGGGCCGGTCGGCGGGCTGGCTGGCGAAGCGCAGGAAATACCACGAACTGTCGACGAAGGTGTCGAGCGTGTCGGTTTCGCGCGCGGCCGCGGCGCCGCACTTGGGGCAATCGACGCGTTTCCACGCTTCATGGCGCTGGAGCGGGTTGCCCGGGGTCTGGAAGTCGACATCCTCGGGCAGCGTGATCGGCAGGCTCTGCTTGGGCGCGGGGACCACGCCGCAGGCCGCGCAATGGATGAAGGGGATCGGCGTGCCCCAATAGCGCTGGCGGCTCACGCCCCAGTCGCGCAGCCGCCACACGGTCTTGCCCTCGCCCCAGCCCTCGCTCTGCGCGCGGCGGATGACCTCGGCCTTGGCCTCGTCCACGCTCAACCCGTCGAGGAAGCGTGAATTGACCAGCATGCCCTCGCCCGATTCGGCGCCGACTCTAAAAGGCCGGTTCGCGGCATCGATGCTCTCGGCCACCACGCGCGGGATCGGCAGGCCGTATTTGGTCGCGAATTCGAAGTCGCGCTGGTCGTGGCCGGGCACCGCCATGATCGCGCCGGTGCCGTAGTCCATCAGCACGAAATTGGCGATATAGACTGGCAGCGGCTCGCCGGTGAAGGGATGGCGCGCGCTCGCCCCGGTGTCGAAGCCGAGCTTCTCGGCGGTCTCGAGCTCGGCGGCGGTGGTCCCGCCGCGCTTGCACAGCGCGATGAATTCTTGCGCGGCCGGATTGTCCTGCGCCGCGGCCTGCGCGACCGGGTGATCCGCCGCCACCGCCACGAAGCTCGCCCCGAAGATCGTATCGGGCCGCGTGGTGTAGACCGCCAGCTTCTCGCCGGTCGACAATTCGAAAGAGAACTCCAGCCCCTGCGAGCGGCCGATCCAGTTCTCCTGCATCAGCCGGACCTTGTCGGGCCAGCGCTCGAGCTCGCCCAGCCCCTCAAGCAGCTCCTCGGCGAAATCGGTGATCTTGAGGAACCACTGCGATAGCTTGCGCTTCTCGACCTCGGCGCCCGAGCGCCAGCCCTTGCCGTCGATCACCTGCTCGTTGGCGAGCACTGTCTGGTCGACCGGATCCCAATTGACCTCGCTCTCCTTGCGGTAGACGAGGCCCGCCTCATACAGGTCGAGAAACAGCGCCTGTTCGTGGCCGTAATAGTCGGGCTCGCAGGTCGCCAGCTCGCGGCTCCAGTCGAGCGCGAAGCCCAGCCGCTTGAGCTGCGCCTTCATGTGCTCGATATTGGCGCGGGTCCACTGACCGGGGTGGACGCCCTTTTCCATCGCCGCGTTCTCGGCCGGCATGCCGAAGGCGTCCCAGCCCATCGGATGCAGCACCTCGTGCCCGCGCATCCGTTTGTAGCGCGCCAGCACGTCGCCCATGGTGTAATTGCGGACATGGCCGATATGGATCCGCCCCGAGGGGTAGGGGAACATCTCGAGCACATAGCTCTTGGGCTTGTCCGAGCCGCTGTCGGCGCGGAAGGTCTGGGCCTCGTCCCATGCGCGCTGCCAGCGTCCGTCGGCCTGCGACGGATCGAATGTGCTCTCGGCCATGGGCGCCCCTGTCGGTCTGTCTTGTGTCGTACCCGGCTCTCGGCGCCGGTCTGGGTATCTCGGTTGTCGCGTCGCGAATTCGCGATCAGCCGGCGATGGCCTCGCGGCGCAATTCGCGCGCCTTGGTGAGGATGATGTCTTCCAGCTTCTGGACCGTGGCGGCCTGCACCGGCGCCTCGACCCAGCCGCCGCCCTGCGCGACCTGGCGGCTGGCGGCGACCCGCAGCGCATCGGCGCGCAGATCGGTGTCGAGCACCGAGACGGTGAGCTTGACCCGCTCGCCGGGATTGGCCGGATTGGTGTACCAGTCGGTGACGATCACCCCGCCGGCGCTGTCGGCCTGGAGCAGCGGCGCGAAGCTGACCGCGTCGAGCGCGGCGCGCCAGAGATAGGAATTGACGCCGATGGTGCTGACCTGCGCCGCAGCGAGATCGGCGGTCGGACGCTCGTTCCCGGCGCAGGCCGCCAGCGTGGCCGCCCCTACGATGGCGCCGGCGAAGGCCGTGGCGATGCGAGATGCGGAGCGGCGGCTTGCGGGATGAAGGGTCATGCTGGTCCTTGGTCTGTCTTATGGCGTCCTATAGCCGCCCGGGCGCGGCGGGCAAGGGATGCCGCACCGCGCTGCATGGCGGCGAACAGGGGATGAATAGGAGCCCGGGCGGTGAATAGCCGCTGAATTTCCGCTTTCCCGGCAAGGCCCTCCGGCCCGCATGCGGCGCCGGCCTGTGTGGAGCCGGGGCAACAGTCGCCGGTTTTGTGCAGGCCGGGCTGTGGAAAAGCTGGCCCTCCATTTGTCATCTTCCTATCAACCGGAACGGAGAAAGACTCGCAGATGGGCCGCCTTCAGGAACCGTTCACGGCCTGAATGGTCATATCAGGGTCAGGATACGAGCGCGGCCGGAGCCGCGAATCGGGTATACAGGGGCGACAGGATCATGAAGCGCAGCACAGGCAATGGCGGAAAGGTGCGGCTCACGGCCGCCTTGCTCGCCGGTGCCGGTCTCGCGCTGACGCTGCCCGCCACCGGCGCTGCGGTCGTGGGCGATCCCGCCCCCGCGCGCGAATCGGGCACCGATCTGGAATTCATGCCTTTCACCCCCGCCGGGATGGACGCCTCGCTGATGCGCGAGCTGGCGTCTTCGGTGGGGATCGATGCCCTGCGCTTCACGCCTGCGGCCAAGCCGGGGCGGCGCGATCGCACGCTGACCGTCGCGGTCCGGGTCGACCCTGCCACCGCGCGGGCGATCTCGGTCCGCAACACCGTTCCGGGCACCGCCGAGGCCGGGCTCGGCTCGCCGCTGCTGGCGCTGGCGCCGATGCGCTACGATCTGGGCATTGCGCGCGGTTATCAGGGTTTCACCCAGCCCGCGCCCAAACCGACCCCCGGGCTTTCGGGCGTGCGCGATATCGCCATGCCCGATCTCGCCGAATTCCGTCCCTCGCAGCCGCAGGGCAAGCCCAGCCGGCTCCAGCCGCGGATCGCCTTCGAGCAGGACGAGTCGCCCGGTCGCGCGCTTCGCCCGATCGAATCGCTGGGCGAACAGAGCGTCGATGTCGGCGGCTCCTACCGCGTGACCCGCAATCTCGATGTCACCGCGGGCGTCCGCCTCTCGCAGGAACGCGACCGCCTCGCCCCGCTCACCGACGGGCTCGAGGACAATCAGGCGGTCTATGTCGGAACCCAGTTCCGCTTCTGATCGGCGTAACCACGCAATCCGCTCCCAAGGCCCCGCTCCGGCGGGGTTTTTCTTGTCCCCTTTCCGCATTCGCCTAGAGATTGACGCTAGGGAATGGCGAGAGGGAGAATGATCATGACCAGAGTGGCAGTGGTGACGGGCGGTACCCGGGGGATCGGGCGCGCGGTGTGCGAACAGCTGCACAGCGACGGGTTCCGCGTGGTCGCCACCTATGCGGGCAATGGCGCGGCGGCGCGCGCCTTCAGCGACGAGACCGGGATCGCCGCCTATTGCTTCGATGTCGGCGATCACCCCGCCGCCACCGCAGCCTGCGCGCAAATCGCCGAAGAAGTCGGCCCGATCGACGTGGTGGTCAACAACGCCGGGATCACCCGCGACGGCACGCTGCTCAAGCTGAGCTACGAAGACTGGAACGATGTGATGCGCGTCAATCTGGGCGGCTGCTTCACCATGGCCAAGGCCTGCTTCCCCGGGATGAAGGAGCGCGGCTGGGGCCGGATCGTCAACATCGGCTCGATCAATGGCCAGGCGGGACAATACGGCCAGGTCAATTACGCCGCCGCCAAAAGCGGCATCCACGGCTTCACCAAGGCGCTGGCGCAGGAAGGCGCGCGCTACAACATCACCGTCAACGCGATCGCGCCCGGCTATATCGACACCGACATGGTCGCCGCGGTGCCCGAGCCGGTGCTGGAGAAGATCGTCGCCAGGATCCCGGTCGGAAGGCTGGGCCGCGCCAGCGAGATCGCCCGCGGGGTGAGCTTCCTGTGCAGCGAGGATGCCGGCTTCGTCACCGGCTCGACGATGAGCATCAACGGCGGGCAGCATATGTATTGAGGCCCAGGAATTGAGGGACGGGCGGGGGCGTTCCTGCCGGAGGGGAGAATCGATGTGCTGAGAGCAATGGCCGCCCTGTTCCTCCTGCTGGCCGCTCCGGCGAAGGCCGATGTGGTCCGCGACCGGATTTACCAGCCGGTTTCGCTCGCCGATACCGAGGTCGAATTCGCGGGCGGCCGGCCGCTAGCATTGCAGGCCGTCACCGCCGACGGGCTCGTGCTCGCAGGCTATTACTGGGCACCCCAGGCAGGCAACGACCGGCTGGTGGTGGTCTTCCACGGACGCGACTACAACCAGCTGGTCATGGCGCGCCGCGCCGAAGCGCTGCGCGAAGGCGGTCACGGGGTGCTGATCGCTTCCTACCGCGGCTATGGCGACAATCCCGGCAGTCCGTCCGAGCAGGGGCTCTTCAGCGATGGTGAGGCCTGGCTCGCCAAGGCCCGCGAACTCAACCCCGAAGGACGCATCTATCTGTTCGGCTTCTCGCTGGGCGGCGCGGTCGCGCTCGAACTCGCCGCGCGCCACGAGGTCACCGGCGTCGCGACGCTGGGCGCCTTCACCCGGCTCGCCGATCAGGTCCCCGCGCTGCTGCGCCCCCTGCTCCCCGACCGCTACGACAATCTCTCCGCCATCGCCGGGGTCGCCGAACCGCTGGTGCTGCTGCACGGCGCGAAGGACGAGGTCGTCGATCCGCAGGCGGCGGTCCGGCTGGAAGCGGCGGGCGGCGCCAATGTTATCCGGGTGAACCTGGTCGGGGGCGCGCATTTCGTGCCGCTGGAAGCCATCGCTGCCAAGCTGTGGAGCCTGTGGGCGAGGCTGGAGGGCGAGAGGAGCGAACGGTGAGGGGCCGGGGGTGGGGGTACGGCGCGAGCAGTCCCGGGCGCCGATGCCCCCATTGGTTCGATATGTCGTTTGTGCGGAGGGCCTTGCCGACATTCTTTCTCGCCGTGCTGTGCGAACCTGCAGCTGTTTCCGCGCAATCGCCTGATGCCACGGATACGGACCGAACGAGAAGCGAGACCGGCTTTGTCCTCGATCTTTCGGCAGTCGAGGAAGCCTGTGCCGACGACGATCGGAATTCGTCTGTTTCCAACGAGATCATCGTCTGCGCGCGGGCTCAAGATCCTCGCGATTATGTGCTGCGGAGCCGCGAGGAGGCGCGCACAGATTATGCCGCCAGCACCATGGATGCCGGCAATCCCCAGGCGCCCGATCTCTCGCCGCCGCCCTGCGTGCCCAGCCTGATCTCTTTCTGCCCCAAGCTTGGGATGCCCGTGCCAAAGTCGATCGAAACCGATTTCAGCAAACTGCCCGAGGCTCCAGCCGGATCAGATGCAGACAGGATATCGCAAGGCCTCGCACCCCGGAGTGACTGATCGATCCGGGGAGGCTCGTGTCCGCCGAATTCGCGCCGGCTGTGCGGAACGGTGGTCCCCCAGCTTCCCCCTCCGATCTCGGACAGTCACAGCGAGCGCCCGTCTCCGAGAGCGGCTCGGCTGCTTGGCAGCGGTCCTGCGACAGAGCTGCTTGGCAGCTCCCGACCCATGGCAGCCATTCAGGCGATCGGCGCGCCAGGCAGAAACCTTTCACTTAAGCAGCCAGCTTACTTTTTTTCGCAGACGACAAGACGTGGTCCGGAGCGCCCTATCACGTAAGAAACAAGGCACGGAAAACGCCAAGACACGAGCGGAAGCTGGGAAAATCGCTCGCCATCGCCTCACGCTGCTGGAAACTTTACTCCGGTGAGATCTTCGGAGATGGCCCAAAGGCGCTGTTGAATGGCCTGATCGTACGATTGCGCGCTGGAAGTGACCAGCTTGGGAAATCCACGCACCTCCCCCCAACCTGCGGGTCCGTAATACTGTCCTCCCAAGACGGCCGGATCGGTGGCTGCCCGCAACGTAGGGAGGGCACCCATTTCAGCCGTTTGCGTAATCCGTGACGCGATCGGAACGATCAGGCGACGAAACAGGGCGGGAAGGTTTCGGATGAGGTCCGTATTTGCAATGCCCGGATGGGCAGCCACGGCAATCGTAGTGCCAAGGGACGCCAGGCGACGCTGCAACTCGTAGGTGAACATCAAATTGGCGAGCTTGGACTGACCATAGGCGCCTGCGCGGCTGTACGAACGCTCCCACTGCAGATCATCAAAGTGAATGCTCGCCTGGATTCGGTGGCCGGTGCTGCTGATCGTGACGACCCGTGAGCCGGGAACGGGCAGCATCCGGTCCAGCAGCAGGCCGGTAAGAGCGAAGTGGCCAAGATGGTTGGTGCCGAACTGCAATTCGAAGCCATCAGCGGTGGACCGCTTCGGTGTGTACATGATCCCGGCGTTGTTGATGAGAAGATCTATACGGGGGTAGGCGGCGCGGATGTCAGCCGCGGCGGAGCGGATGGAAGCCAGAGAAGAAAGATCGAGTATCTGGACGGCGACGTTACCAGCGATGCGCGCCGCTGCCTGCCTGCCTTTCTCGATGTCCCGGACCGCCAGAATCACGGCCGCCCCGTTTTCAGCCAACATCCGGGCGGTTTCGAATCCCAGGCCGGTGTTTCCTCCGGTCACGATCGCCACTCGCCCATTCTGTTCGGGAATCTCGCGCTTGCTCCAGTTCATCGTCATACCACTTCCAATAATCCCGCTGGTCTGTTAATCTGTATGTAAGGGACCACCGGTCTGATGTCAACAGACCGTCGGTCTATAAAGCGAGGATGCGGCGTGACTTTCCAGCGGGCGCGAAATGAGGAGCAACGGGAAATTCGCCGCCGGGCGATCCTGGACACGGCCGCTGCGATGCTCAGCGAAATGCCGGTAGCAGACCTGAGCCTGAACGAGCTCAGCCGACGGGTGGGCTTGGCCAAGTCCAACGTTTTGCGCTATTTCGAATCTCGCGAGGCGGTGCTGCTCGTGCTTCTTGACGACTTTCTGGGAACCTGGCTCGCCGCACTGGCTGATGAGCTTGAAGCTGGCATCGATCCGCATGCAGCGCTGGAAGAGCGCGCGGATCTGCTTGCCCGCATACTAAGCCAATCGCTGGCAGACCGGAAGGTCATGTGCGATCTCTTCGGCGCACAGGGCGGCGTGCTGGAACACAATGTTTCGGTCGAGGTGGTCAAGGTGCACAAGCGGTCCTCGCTTGCCAAACTTTCCGACATGTCAGAACTCTTGCGCCGTCATTTGCCCGAACTCGGGGAAGGGGCACAATTCTTCTGTTTACTGAGCCTCCTCTCAGCGGGCGCTCTGGCGGCCTACACTCCGCCGCCAGCAAGTCTTCTCGCTGCTTACGCAGAAGAACCCGCGTTGGGCGCACTCCACATGGAACCCGGCGACGCTCTGCACAGTGCCTTCACCGCAACGCTGCTGGGCTTGCTGCCGCGCAAGTGACAATTCGCACTTGCTCAACGACCCGACAAGCCGTTGACCTGGAATAATGGGAGCTATCGCCACTCGCCTCACCGACACCTGCCTGTCGGAAAACCACTCCAAAAATGGACATACCTTTCCGATCGGCCTCTTCCCGAAAGCCGTCATGCCGGGCTCGCCTATGCCATCGGCACCCGTTGACGGCCAAGCCGGCGATGGGCGCCGCCGGTGATCGCCGCCGGGTGAACACTTCCGACTGGTTCATGGGCCTCGCGGGCGGCAGGACCGGGTCGGCACCGGCGCGTGCTATGACACCGCAAGCGATTGCGGAGCGAGCACCCGCGCGGCTATGATGGGCGCATGACCAGCACCCGTATCGAGACCGACGCCTTTGGCGAAATCGCCGTCCCCGCCGAGAAGCTCTGGGGCGCGCAGACGCAGCGCAGTCTGGAGAACTTCCGCATCGGCGGCGAGCGAATCCCGCTGCCGATGGTCCATGCGCTGGGGACGATCAAGGCCGCGGCGGCGCGGGTCAACGCGGCGCAGGGTCTGCTCGAGGACCGGCTGGCCGATGCCATCGTCGCCGCCGCCGAGGAGGTCGCGCGCGGCGAATTGGACGAGCATTTCCCGCTGGTGGTGTGGCAGACCGGCTCGGGCACGCAGAACAATATGAACGCCAACGAGGTGATCGCCAACCGCGCCAATCTGGCGCTGGGAGGCGCGCTCGGCACCAAGAGCCCGGTCCATCCCAACGATCACGTCAATATGAGCCAGTCGTCGAACGACACCATACCCAGCGCGATTCAGATCGCCGCGGCCTGCGAGGTAACCGGCGCGCTGCTGCCCGCGCTGGTGGATTTGCGCGACATGCTGGAGGAGAAGGCTGGCGCCTGGTCGGGCATCGTCAAGATCGGCCGAACGCACACGCAGGACGCGACCCCGCTGACGCTGGGCGACGAATTCTCGGGCTACGCGCGGCAGGTCGCGCTCGGGATCGAGCGGATCGAGGCGGCACTGCCCGGGCTCCATGAGCTTGCGCAAGGCGGCACCGCGGTCGGCACCGGGCTCAACGCGCCGAGCGGGTTCGGGAAATCGATCGCCGCCGAGATCGCGCAGGCGACCGGGCTGCCCTTCGTGACCGCGCCCAACAAGTTCGAGGCGCTGGCCGCGCAGGATGCGCTGCTGTTCGCGCATGGCGCGCTCAACACGCTCGCGGCGGGGCTCTACAAGATCGCCAGCGACATCCGCCTGCTGGGCTCGGGGCCGCGCTCGGGGCTGGGCGAGCTGGCGCTGCCCGAGAACGAGCCGGGCTCCTCGATCATGCCGGGCAAAGTCAACCCGACCCAGTGCGAGGCGCTGACGCAATTGTGCGCGCAGGTGTTCGGCAATCACGCCACGCTGACCTTCGCGGGCAGCCAGGGCCAGTTCGAGCTCAACACCTACCGCCCGGTGATGGGCTATGCCTTCCTGCAATCGGTGCGGCTGCTGGGCGACGGTGCGCGCAGCTTCACCGACAATCTGCTCGAGGGGCTCGAGCCGCGCGAGGACAATATCGCGCGCGGGGTCGCCAATTCGCTGATGCTGGTGACCGCGCTGGCACCCACGATCGGCTACGACAACGCCTCGGCCATCGCCAAGACCGCGCACAAGCAGGGGACAACGCTGCGCGAGGCGGCGGTCGCGAGCGGGCATGTCTCGGGCGAGGATTACGACCGGATCGTCCGGCCCGAAGCCATGCTCGGGCCGGATCGGGATTGACGCCTCAACCGTTCATTCGATGATATAGGCGACGACCCGCCATTCGCCGTCCTCGCGTTCCAGCGTGACGGTTTCCAGCGCATCGGGCTTGCCGCTGAAATCGGTGCGGAATTCGACCGAACGATAGCCGTTCGGCGGGGCATAGACTTGCCGGTATCCGACCGCCACGCGCGAGGCGGCGGCGCCCAGCGGAGTGCGGACCTGTTCGGACGTGTCGCTCCAGACCTCGAGCGTGTTGCGAGCGCGGAACTGCGAGCCGGTGGCGTCGTAGCTTGCTTCCCAATCGCCCGCATCGACATCGGCAAGCCAGTCGCGCGCCGCCGCCTCGGTGGCGTGATCGACCGCGACCTGTTCGGGCGCGGTGTCGGGCGCGGTGTCGGGCGGGGCGCTCGAGGGGGTCGGATCGTGCGCGACGGCGGCGGCAAGGGCGAGAGCCAGAATGGCGGACATGGCGAGGATACCTCCGGTTATGCGTCGGTGTCCGGAATGGGCACCGTTCGAGGACCCGGAG
>TARA_R110002072_G_scaffold9943_1_pt1 | contig 10892 bp, 7 predicted proteins | sample TARA_R110002072 | Tara Oceans TARA_R110002072 (sample SAMEA4397118) | marine metagenome | biome: Polar Biome; feature: [SRF] surface water layer (ENVO:00010504); material: water (ENVO:00002006), including particulate matter (ENVO:01000060) such as... | depth 5 m | reverse complement strand
CCCGCCGGCGAACCCATCGGTGGCGATGCCCCGGCGAACCGCCGGGGCATCTTGCGCGACCGCCGGCTTACTGCAGGCCGCCACCGATTTTCTTTGAAAAATCAATGCCGTCAATTTCCGCCTCCGCCACCAGGCGGTGGGTCAGCGCGTTGGCGCTTTGCGCCCACGCCAACTGCTCCAGCTGCTGCTGGATTCGCGGCCTTACCGCCTCAAAGGGCAACAGCGCGCCCTCAGCCTTGGCATCCAGGCGGATGACATGAAATCCATAACGGGTTTCCACCGGGGTTGGCAGGATTTCGCCTTCCGACATGCTTTTCATCGCCGCCTCGAATTCGGGGACGGTGTCGCCGTCGGAAATCTGCCCCAGGGAGCCGCCGTTGTCGCGCGACGGACAGTCGGAGTTTTCCTTCGCCAGTCGGGCGAACCTTTTCGGGTCGGCGGCCAGCGCCTCCAGTATGGCCAGCGCATTCACACGCGCCTGATGGCGCGCTTCGGCATCCCCCGGCTTGGCCATAAAGAGGATATGCGCCGGTTCGAACAGATCAGGTGATCGGAACTTCTCCGGCATCTTGTCGTAAATCGCCCGGCAGTCGGCTTCGTCGACGGCGCGCGGCTCCAATTCCTGATCCAGCAGGGCGCGGATCAGGGACTCGTCGTCGGTTTCCAGCTTCCCCTCAGCCACTTCCTGGGGATCGGCTTGCAAATTGGCGCGTTGAGCTTCCTGCAGCAACAGGGTGCGCACCGCCAGCGCCCGGGCGGCGGCCTGCCAGGCGTACCCCGGTTTGTCCACCGGGGCCGTATGGTTTTGGGCTTCGGCGATGATCGCCGCCGAAGCTATGGTTTCACCGTTTACGATCACATCATGAAACAGCGGTTTCATCGATCATTTCCTCTTAACTTATCAAGAAGCCTTGCGGGTCCGTACGATCTGATAGCCAGGCCGCCAGAGATAACGGACCGGCGCCGAAAGCATGTGCACAAGCCGTGTGAAGGGGAAGAGAACAAAGATCGTCAAGCCGAGAACAATATGCGCCTTGAACAGGATGTTCACGTCCTCAATATAGCTGGCCGCCTTGCTGTCAAAGGTGAAGATCCCGTTGGCCCAGGCCATCAATTCCGCCAGTTCCACGCCGTCCAGGTTCTGCAGGCTGACCGCAACCGTCATCAAACCCAACAGCAGTTGCGCCAGCAACAGCAGCAGGATCGTGGTATCCGACCATGACGAGGTGGCCCGCACCCGGGGGTCAAACAAACGACGGTGGGCCAGCATCAGGCCGCCGGTTAGGGCCAGCACGCCGGCCAAACCGCCGCCAAGAGCGGCCATCAATTGCTTGGTGATAAGGCCGACCCCCAAGGCTTCGTACAGGGTGATCGGAAGGAGAAGGCCAAACAGATGGCCGAAAAAAATCACCAGGACGCCGACATGAAACAGCACCGATCCCCAAATCAACTGCTTGCGCCGCAGCAATTGACTGGAGCTTGATTTCCACGTGGCCGGATCGCGTTCATAGCGCGCGATCGACCCCACCGCCAGCACCGTCAGGGCAATGTAAGGGAAAATTCCAAACAGAAATTCTTGCATTTTTTTCTCGCCTCCTTATTTCGTCGCCCCTGCCGTTACCGGCTGGGCTTTGGGCGGGACCGTAAGGGGAAGGTTATTCATGTTGGCCAGCATGTCGCGGCTCACCGGACAGCCGGCGTTCGGGTCCGGCCCAAAGGTGACTTCCGCCTCCTCCCAGACCGTATCGAGCGCCTCCAGGTCTTCCGGATCATCGTCGCTCACGCTCAAAAGTTCCTGCACCCTTTCGCTTGAGGACTCGACCCCGGCGATCTCGGCCAGGCCGGCCAGCACGGCGGCATAGACGCTGTCGCGCCGCTGCAGGCGTTCGGCCAGGGCGGCCAGGATATGACCGGCGTCCGCCAGCATCTCGCGGGCTTCGTCGAGCGGCCGGGTGGAGAGATACTCCAACAGGATCGGCAAGTGATCCGGTAACTCAGAGCTGATCAGATCGAAACCGCCCTGCCGGTAGGTGTCCAGCAGATCAACCATGGCCGGGCCGCGATCACGGCTTTCGCCGTGAACATGCTCGAACAGGTTGAGCGACAGCGTGCGCGAGCGGTCGAACAGCAGCACAAAGCGTTCCTGTAGATCATACAGGTCCAGCTGTTCCATATCGCCAATCAGCGGTTCCACCGCCTTGAGCGCGTTGGGCGATAGGATCGCCTCCTCGGTGAGGATCTCGCGAATCTGCCCGGCTGCGGCGGTCAACTCGTCGCTGGGGTAGCTCAGCAGGGCGGAGAGGGCCTTGAAGGTTTTGCTCACGACCGGGCCTCCGTTGGCTTGACCAGGTTGCGCGAGCCAAACAGCTTGCCGCCGCTCGATCCGGTGGAACAGCCGTTGCCGTCGGTAAAGCCGCATTCGCTGCGCAGTTCCAGACCGTCCTGCACCTGTTCGCGGTGCGCCGTCGGCACCTTGAAGCGTTCCTCATAGTCGGCGATCGCCATGATTTTATACATTTCCTCGATCTGCAACGGCGTCAGACCAACCCGATTGGCAATGCCAAGGTTGACCACGCCGTCGACCGTCTTGGAGCGCATATAGCCGCGCATCGCCAGCATCCGTTCCAGGGCTGAAATCACCGGGGCTTCATCGCCGGCGGTCAGCATGTTGGCCAGGTAACGCACCGGGATCCGCAGCGAACGGACGTCCGGCATCTCCTGGTCAACGCCAATCTTTCCGGCTTCGGCCGCATTCTGAATCGGGCTCAAGGGCGGAATGTACCAGACCATCGGAAGGGTGCGGTATTCGGGATGCAGCGGGAAGGCGATCTTCCACTCCATCGCCATCTTCCAGATCGGGCTCTCCTGAGCCGACTTGATCCAATCCTCGGGAATGCCGCTTTCGCGCGCCGCCTTGATCACTTCGGGATCGTTGGGGTCGAGGAAGACATCGAGCTGCGCATCATAGAGCTTCTGTTCGTCTTCCACGCTGGCGGCCTGCTGGATCTTATCCGCATCATAGAGCATCACGCCCAGATAGCGGATCCGTCCGACGCAGGTTTCCGAACAGACGGTCGGCAGACCGCTTTCGATGCGCGGATAGCAGAAGGTGCATTTCTCCGATTTGCCACTTTCCCAGTTGTAGTAAATCTTCTTGTAGGGGCAGCCGGAAATGCACATGCGCCAGCCGCGGCACTTTTCCTGATCGATCAGAACAATGCCGTCTTCCTCGCGCTTGTAGATGGCGCCCGAGGGGCAGGCGGCGACGCAGGTCGGGTTCAGGCAATGCTCGCACAGACGCGGCAGATACATCATGAAGGTATTTTCATACGCCCCATAGATCTCTTTCTGAACGCCTTCGAAGTTGTAGTCCTTTGAGCGTTTTTCGAACTCGCCACCGAGAATTTCTTCCCAGTTGGGGCCCCACTCGATCTTCTCCATGCGCTGGCCGGAAATCTTGGAACGGGGGCGCGCCGTTGGGAAGGCCTCCATTTCCGGTGCCGATTTCAGGTGATCGTAGTCAAAGTCGAACGGCTCATAGAAATCGTCGATTTCCGGCAAGTCCGGGTTGCCGAAGATGTTGGACAAAATTCGCCATTTTGCCCCCTGCTTGGGTTGCAGCTTGCCGGATTTCGTCCGGATCCAGCCACCGTTCCAGCGTTTCTGGTTCTCCCAATCCTTGGGGTAACCGATGCCGGGTTTGGTTTCCACATTGTTGAACCAGGCGTATTCGACGCCGTCGCGGCTGGTCCAGACGTTTTTACAGGTGACCGAGCAGGTGTGGCACCCGATACATTTGTCGAGGTTCAGAACCTTACCGATTTGTGCGCGAACTCTCATTGTGCAGCCTCCACTTGCGCCGGCCGGTCAAGCCAGTCGACCTTTGTCATCTTACGAACGATCACAAACTCATCGCGGTTCGACCCGACGGTGCCGTAGTAGTTGAACCCATAGGATTGCTGGGCATAGCCGCCAATCATGTGGGTTGGTTTAATTGTCGCGCGGGTGACCGAGTTGTGGATGCCGCCGCGTTTACCGGTTTGTTCGGACCCAGGGGTGTTCACGATCTTTTCCTGGGCGTGGTACATGAACAGGGTGCCGTCCTTGATGCGCTGGGAAACAACCGCGCGGGCGGTCAGGGCGCCGTTGGTGTTGTAGACCTCGACCCAGTCGTTATCGACGATCCCGGCGGTCTTGGCGTCGACTTCCGACAGCCAGACACAAGGCCCGCCGCGGTTGAGCGTCAGCATCAAGAGGTTGTCCGAGTAGGTTGAGTGGATTCCCCATTTCTGATGCGGCGTGATGAAGTTGAGCACCACATGCCGCTCGCTGTTTCGCATCGAGGCGTTGACGTCCTTGGTGATGGTCTTCATGTCGACTGGCGGCCGATAGGTGCAGAACCCCTCACCGAAGGCGCGCATCCACAGATGGTCCTGATAGAGCTGTTGCCGGCCGGTCAAGGTCCGCCAGGGGATCAGTTCATGCACGTTGGTGTAGCCGGCGTTGTAGCAGACTTCCTCGCTTTCGATGCCTGACCAGGTCGGCGAACTGATGATCTTGCGCGGCTGGGCGGCAATGTCGCGGAAGCGGATCTTTTCGTCCTCTTTCGCGCGCGCCAGATGGGCGTGCTCGCGGCCCGTGGCTTTGGAGAGCTGGTCCCAGGCTTTGACCGCCACCTCGCCGTTGGTTTCCGGCGCCAGCATCAGGATCATCTCGGCGGCGTCGATGGCGGTGTCGAGCTTGGCCAGACCCTTGGTCGGGCCTTCCTCGGTCACCACGCCGTTGAGGTCGCGTAGATGATCGACCTCGACTTCGGTGTTCCAGGCAATGCCCTTGCCGCCGTTGCCGATCTTCTCCAACAGCGGACCGATCGAGGTGAAGCGCTTATAGAGCTCCGGATAGTTCCGCTCGACGGCGATAAAGTTCGGCGCGGTCTTGCCGGGAATCAACTCGCACTCGCCCTTTTTCCAATCGCGCACCTGATCCTGCGCGATCTCGGCAGGGGTGTCGTGCAGGGTCGGCAGGGAAACGATGTCGGTCTCGATGTCGAGATACCCCGGCACAACTTCGGAGAACTTCTTGGCGATCGACTTGAAGATTTCCCAGTCCGACTTGCTTTGATAGGCCGGATCGACCGCCGCCTGCAGCGGATGAATGAAGGGGTGCATGTCCGAGGTGTTGAGATCGTCCTTTTCATACCAACTCGCGGTCGGCAGCACGATGTCGGAGTAAACCGCGGTGGTGGACATGCGGAAGTCAATGGTCACCAGCAGGTCCAGCTTGCCTTGCGGGGCTTCCTCGTGCCACGTCGCCTCAATCGGCTTTTGCCGGCCTTCCTCGCCCAGATCCTTGCCCAGGACCCCATGATCGGTGCCCAAGAGATGCTTCAGAAAGTACTCATGTCCCTTGCCGCTCGAGCCCAACAGGTTGGAGCGCCAAACGAACAGGTTGCGCGGCCAGTTTTGCGGGGCGTCCGGATCTTCGCAAGACATTTGCAAGTCGCCGGACTTGAGCTGCGCGGCCACATAGTCGGGGATCTTCTTTTTGGCTTTCTTCGCGGCCTTGGCCACTTCCAGCGGATTGGTCTTCAGCGCCGGCGCGGACGGTAGCCAGCCCATGCGCTCGGCGCGGATGTTGAAGTCGATCAGGTTGGCGTCCTTCCAGTCGCCCGCCGGGGCGGTGGGCGACAGAATTTCGTCCGACTGCAGGGTTTCATAGCGCCACTGATCGGTGTGCGCGTACCAGGCCGAGGTGGAGTTCATGTGGCGCGGCGGACGGGCCCAGTCGAGCGCGAAGGCCAGCGGTTGCCAGCCGGTTTGCGGGCGCAGTTTTTCCTGGCCGACATAGTGGCTCCAGCCCCCACCCGATTTGCCGACGCAGCCGCACATCACCAGCATGTTGATGATGCCGCGGTAGTTCATGTCCATGTGGTACCAGTGGTTCAGACCGGCTCCGAGAATCACCATCGACTTGCCGTCGGTCTTTTCCGCGTTCAACGCGAATTCGCGGGCGACCGTGATGATTTTGTCCCGGGATACCCCGGTGATCTTTTCGGCCCAGGCCGGGGTGAAGGGCAGGTCGTCGTCGTAGTCTTTGGACACCCATTCGCCGCCCAGTCCCCGGTCAAGGCCATAGTTGGCGCAGAACAGGTCATAGACCGTGGCCACGCACGCCTCGCCGTCGGCCAGCTTGATCTTCTTCACCGGCACGTTGCGGGTCAGGACGTCGGGATGGTCGCACTTGATGAAATGCTCGCTGGCGGCGCCGCCGAAATAGGGGAAGTCAACACCGCGCACCTCGTCGTGGTTTTCCTCCAGGATCAGCGACAGGCGCAGCTCGGTCTCGGCATTGCTGGCCTTTTCCTCCAGATTCCAGAGCCCTTCCTCGCCCCAGCGGAAACCGACCGAGCCATTGGGCACAACCGGATCGCCGGATTTTTGATCTAGCGCGACGGTCTTCCATTCCGGGTTGTTGCTTTCGCCCAGCTTCTTGTCGAAGTCATCGGCGCGCAGCAAGCGCCCCGGCACCAGCTTGCCGTCCTGCTCGTCCAGCCGCACCAGCATGGGCATGTCGGAGAACTTGCGGGCGTATTCTTCGAAATATTCGACCTGCCGATCGAGGTGGAATTCGCGCAGGATCACATGGCCCATGGCCATCGACAAAGCCGAGTCGGTGCCGGCCTTGGGCGCCAGCCAGATGTCGCCAAACTTGGCGGCCTCGGAATAGTCCGGCGAAATAACCGCCGACTTCGTGCCGCGATAGCGCGCCTCGGTATAGAAATGGGCATCGGGTGTGCGGGTCTGGGGAACGTTCGACCCCCACAGCAGCAGGAAGCTGGCGTTGAACCAGTCGGCCGACTCCGGCACGTCGGTCTGCTCGCCCCAAGTCATCGGCGAGGCCGGCGGCAGATCGCAATACCAGTCGTAGAAGCTCATGCAGGTGCCGCCCAGCAGCGACAGATAGCGCGAGCCGGCGGCATAGGACACCATCGACATGGCTGGGATCGGCGAAAAACCGAACACCCGGTCAGGGCCATAGGTCTTGGCGGTGTAGGCGTTGGCGGCCGCGATAATTTCGGTTGCCTCGTCCCACTCGGCGCGCACAAAGCCCCCTTTGCCGCGGGTGGTGGTGTAGTCAGCCCGCAGAATCGGATCCTGCTGTAGTTTCGTCCAGGCTTCAATCGGCGAATTGCTGGCGCGCATCCGGCGATAGCTCTTCAGCAGGCGCGCGCGGATCAGCGGGGTTTTCACCCGATTGGCGGAATAGAGATACCAGCTGTAGGAGGCGCCGCGGGCACAGCCGCGCGGCTCGTGATTGGGCATCCCGGCGCGGGTGCGCGGGTAGTCGGTCTGCTGGGTTTCCCAGGTGACGATGCCGGACTTTACGTAGATCTTCCAGCTGCAGGAACCGGTGCAGTTCACACCGTGTGTCGAGCGGACGATCTTGTCGTGGCGCCATCGACGTCGGTAGGTGTTTTCCCAGTCGCGATTGTCATTCGTGGTGTTGCCGTGACCGTCCGCAAAGGTTCCGACGCTGTTGCTTCTGAAGAAATTTAGGCGGTCCAATAGATGGCTCATACTCGGTCTCCGTTTCAAGGGAACCCCGGCGCGGGGGGACGCGCCGGGGTGTATTTCCTGTCAATAATTATGGATTTTTTACGTAGGCGCTGGGGCGCAGGTAGAACCACCAGTTGATCACGATGCACAGGCCGTAGAAGATGGCCAGACCGTAGAAGGCGTACTCCGGCGTCCCAAGGCCGAACTGCTCACCGATCACTTTCGGAATGATGAAGGCGCCATAGGCGGCAACCGCGGAGGTCCAGCCCAACACCGGCCCGGCCTGCTCCTTGTTGAACACCACGGCGATGGTTCGGAAGGTTGACCCATTGCCGATCCCCGTGGCGGCGAACAGCACCAGGAACAGGCTCATGAAGGGATAAAAATACTGTTCCGGGGTGGCCGAGGTGTAGGCCTTTTGAAGGATCAGCCCGATCCCCACCGCCGATAGCACCATGACGAAGGAAATAATCTGGGTGACCTTCGCGCCCCCGAGTTTGTCGGCGATCACACCGCCGATCGGACGGATCAAGGCGCCGATGAACGGGCCCATCCAGGCGAACATCAGGGCCGAGGGACCGTTGGGGTTGATGACGTTATGGGTTACATCGCCGTCGATATAAAGGTGTTGAAAACCAAAGATCACTTTGATCGCCAGGGCGAAGGCGGCGGAATAGCCGATGAACGACCCGAAGGTCATGGTGTAGATGATGGTCATCGCCCAGGTATGCTTGTTGCCGAAGATCTGGTACTGGCGGGTCAGATTCTGCCCCACCTGGCCGGGGATCAGCTTGAGCAGGAACACCGTCAAGGCGATGACCAGGGGCAAGACGAGCCATTTGGAGACATTAAAGCCGGACCCACCGACGTTGGCGGGCAACATCAGCCACAGCCCAAAGGCGGCGGTGATAAAGCCAATGATCAGCATGAAGGAGATGATTCCGAAGGCCCCAAAGGGACTCGGAATTTTCGGGGAAACATGCTCATCGCGAATGTTGTTCATGCCGAACCAACCGGCAAAGGCCAGTGGGATCAGGGCCAGCAGCCAGACATAGCCGGCGTTCTGGATGTAGGTTTCCGTGCCGGCGGGGATCTTTCCGATCAGCGTGCCCGAGGTGTTCTGCAAGGTCATGGAGTCGCCGCCGAACAGACCGAAGGTCATCACCAGTGGGATGACGATCTGCATGGTGGTGACGCCAAAGTTGCCAAGTCCGGCGTTCATCCCCAGGGCATAGCCCTGCACCCGCTTGGGGAAGAAAAAGCTGATGTTGGACATCGAGGAGGCAAAGTTGCCGCCGCCGATGCCTGACAGAAACGCCAGCACCTGAAACTGCCAGAGCGGCGTGTTCGGGTTTTGCAGCGCGTAGCCGGTTCCAAGCGCCGGGATTATCAGCAACAGGGTGGTGAAAAAGATCGTGTTGCGCCCGCCGGCGATGCGGATAAAGAAAGTCGAGGGGATGCGGAGCGTTGCCCCGGTCAGACCGGCAATCGCCGCCAGTGTGAACAGCTCGGATTTCGGAAAGGGAAATCCAAGGTTGAGCATCTGAACGGTGATGATGCCCCAGTACAGCCAGACGCCAAAGCCGACCAGCAGAGAGGGAATCGAGATCCACAGGTTTCTTGTGGCGACGGACTTACTGGTCGAAGCCCAGTGCGTCTCGTTTTCAACATCCCAGTTTTTTAGATCTTGTCCCAAGGGTTCTCTCCTTTAGGGATAGGTTTGGATGGGCCGCGGCGCGGCCTGCTTTCCATGTTTTTTTAGTACTTCGGCTCTGGATGGGGCGCATCGGGAACGTCGGACAGGTCGGTATCCGCGATAATCTCGGGAAACCGGGTGCGTTCCATCTTGCGAATCGCCAGGTGCATCCAGATGGTGCTGACGCCAACGATCAGGAACATCAGCATGAAGACGCTCGACCAAACCTGATACGCGTCCAGCAGGATGCCGAAGGCGATCGGCAGCACGAAGCCGCCCAGGCCGCCGATCATGCCGACAAGACCGCCGACGGAGCCGACGTGGTGCGGGTAATAGACCGGAATGTGCTTGTAGACGGCGGCCTTCCCGAGGCTCATCACAAAACCCAAAATCACGGTCAGGATGACAAAGAGATACAGCGGGATGCCAAAGCTGAATTTAATCAGATTGGGGGTGCCGTCGGCGTTGGGAATGCCCTCGACGATGTAGCTTGTCTGCGGGTAGCTCATCACAAACAGCACGACCAGGGAGACAACAAAGGTCAGGTACATGACGAAGCGGGCGCCCCAGACGTCCGACATCCAACCGCCCAGCGCGCGGAAAACCGATCCGGGCAGGGAGTAGAGCCCGGCAAACACGCCGGCCGTGGCCAAGGAGACCCCATAGGCGCCGACGTAATAGCGCGGCAAGAAGGAGGCGAAAGCCACAAAGGCGCCGAACACGAAAAAGTAGTAGGTGGCAAAGCGCCAAACCTGGATGTTTTTCAGCGGCTCAAGCTGCAGGGCCGCGGAAACCGGCTTCTTCCCGGAACGGCGCTGCTGCTCAATAACCGGGTCAGGTTTTGCGAAAATGTAAAAGGCAACCGCCATGACAGCGAGGACCACCGCGTAGATCCGGGCGGTATCTTCCCAGCCAACCGCGATAACCAGAAAGGGGGCGGCGAAGTTGGTCACCGCCGCGCCGACGTTGCCGGCGCCGAAAATACCGAGGGCGGTTCCCTGACGGCTGGCCTCAAACCAGCGGGAAACGTAAGCGATGCCAATGATGAACGACCCGCCGGCAAGCCCCAGGCCAAGGGCGACAATCAGGAAGACTTCGTAGGTTTGAACCGATGCCAGCAGCCAGACCGACACCGCGGTAATCAGCATCTGGATCGGCAGCATCAAACGGCCGCCAAATTGGTCCGTCCAGACGCCTAAAAAAATCCGACTCAGAGAGCCGGTTAAAACGGGGGTGGCCAGCAGTAGGCCGAATTGGGTTTCTGAAAGGCCGAGCTCCTGTTTGATTTTCACGCCAATGATCGAAAAGATCGTCCAAACGGCAAAGCAAACGGTGAAAGCCAGGGTGCTCAGTCCAAGCGCTCGATACTGGTCACTCTGACGTACCCCATCCAGATCGTGCATCACCTTTTCTCCTTCATGCTTTTTGTTCTTTTCAGCATTGGGCGCCATTTGATCAAATCCGGCTGGGAAGCGATTTGTTTCAAATCAAATCGCTGGAAAAATCGTGAAAACTTGCAAAGAATTAATCAAAATGTGCGAAAAACAAGGCGAAATAGATTTTTGTCATCAATCGGAATCGCACCCGTCAAAGTTTTATTCACGGGCGCTTAATTATAGTGTTGACAAATATCAATTACG
>TARA_R110002072_G_scaffold26604_1_pt1 | contig 10910 bp, 7 predicted proteins | sample TARA_R110002072 | Tara Oceans TARA_R110002072 (sample SAMEA4397118) | marine metagenome | biome: Polar Biome; feature: [SRF] surface water layer (ENVO:00010504); material: water (ENVO:00002006), including particulate matter (ENVO:01000060) such as... | depth 5 m | reverse complement strand
GCACGAGCGGGGGGTCTGGGACAGTAGCGCCGGGGACTACGACCTGTGGGGTCCGCGCAGCCACTGCTATGCGTTCGGACAGCATCTGGTGGGAGACCGCACCTCCGGCCTGATCTGCACGATGGACACGGCCTACACCACTGAGTGCAATGGGGACGTGATTCGCCGCGTGCGTGTCCCGCCACCCTTGTGGCTCGGGCAGGGACGGCGACTCTTTGTCTCGCGTCTAACTGTATTATTAGAGCCGGGACTGGGCACCGCGACAGGACAGGGCGTGGACCCACAGATGATGATGCGGACCTCGACGGACCTGAAGCGATGGAGCGCCACACAATTGGCTTCTGCGGGCAAACAGGGCGAGTTCAATACACGGGTCTACTGGACACGTTTGGCAAGCTCTGACCGCGTCTGGGTGCCTGAGCTGTCGGTGGCAGACCCGATTCCGTGGCGTCTCGTCGGCGCGAATGTCGAGGGTCGGAATATCCAGGGTCCGAGAGGATGACGACACATGGAGCAACTCGCACCGACGCCGGCCATCGTGGTCGAGCAGAACGTGACGAATGGCAAGATTTCGGGTCGGATCACGCTGCTGATGCGGTATTGGCTGATCGCGCTGGCCGACCGAATCAATGCGACGACACACGTTTTGGCGAGCGTAAAGGCGTCCACACAAGCGGCGTCGATCAGCACCACGAGCTTCCCGATCCTCTCGGTGTCGCCGGGGCTGTATCGGCTCTCGATGTCGGCACGGATCTCGCGGGCAGCGACGACCAGCTCCTCCCTGATCGTGACGTTCGGCTGGACCTCCGGGGGAGTGAGTTGCACCACGGCGAGTCCCGCGATGACCGGGAACACCACCGCTACGGTGTCGAGCCTGACGGTCCTAGCCCGCGTGGACGAGGCGACCGCGATTACTTATGCGACGACACGTGCGACTGTGGGGGGCACGACGATGCAATACGACCTGGACGTGTCCTGCGAACAGGTCGCGTGATTCGACCGGCGACCATGGAGGATGTGCCCGCGCTGGTGGAGATGGGTCAGCAATTCGCCCAGACGGAGATGTATCGGGATGTCCTGCGTGAGAACCCCGAGCAGATGGCGATTGTTGCGGGTAATCTTATTGACCATGAGTCCGGCGCGATCCTGGTCCTTGAGCGAGGCGACATCCTGGTGGGCATGATCGGGATACTTTGCACGGTCCATTTCCTGTCGGGGGAATTATGCGCTGGGGAGGTCTTCTGGTGGGTGACGCCTGGGCATCGTGGTGATGGCGTGCGACTCCTCAAGGCGGCGGAATCGTGGGCTATGGTGCGCGGGGCCAAGACACTCCAGATGATTGCCCCCACTGAGCGGGTCGGACAGTTCTATGGCCGTATGGGATTTACGCGTATCGAGACGGGCTATCAGAAGGCACTGAACGCATGACTACGGCACTGCGTGAGCCGGAAGAGGTTATCGCTCGTGGCACCGATGTGGTCCCTGACATCCACGTCTATGACGATGTCTTGCCAGACCCAGAGGGCTATCGTGCGTTGGCATTGGCCCATGCGTTCCAGACGTTTGAAATCGGCGGCGAGCAGTGGCATGGGTTCGCGGCATGTTGCCAGACGGACATCGTAGACTGGTTACGAGATGTGCGTCCAGACCTCACGGCGACACTGTCATTCCTGCGACACAGCCCGCAGGGGCAACAGGAGCCAAACTTTGTCCATACCGACCGGGGCATGGGGGACTGGACCGCGCTCTATTATTTGAACCCGTCCCCACCAGACGGTGATGGCACAGACTTCTGGCGACATCGATGGTCAGGCGTCACCCAAAGCTGTGCCGACTCGGACGTGGCGATGGCACAAGAGGAAGCCGCATGGCGAGATACGCCACAATGGTCGCTGCGGCAACACGTCAAGGCCCGGTTCAATCGCGTCGTGCTGTTTCCGGCGGGGTATTTCCACTCACGGTCGCTGTATGACAACTACGGCCAGGGTGAGACGGCCCGGTTAGTGCAAACCGTGTTTAGTAAGCAGGGAGTATAGATATGGCTGCGGTATTAGGTACAGTGGGTGGTCTGGCGGCACTTGGAAGCACGGCCACTGGAGTAGGCATGCTTGGATCAGCCAAGATGCAGAGCGGTGCTGCCGGTCGAGCCGCACAAGTCCAGACTCAAGCGGCCAATCGGGCGGCTGAATTACAGCGTCAGACAGCCCAGGACCAACTGGCCTACACGCGGAACCAAGCCCGCATCGACCGGGAGTCCAAGCAGTGGGCGGATCGACAGAACTACGGCTTGTCCCGAGCGCAGGGCATGAATGATTTCTATCGATTCGGAGACAATGAGTTCAACACGCGAGCGTCTGAATTGTCACGGGGACGCACCGAGGATAGGCGTTACGGTGAGAACCAGAAACAGTACAACACGATGCGTCGGTTGATGGGAATGCCGAACAAAGCCCTCTCGGTCTACGTGGAACCAGAGGCGTTGCGTCTTACCGCGCCGGTTGTGCCTGACTACGTCGAAGACCCTACGGATTTCAGTGATCCAAACGACCCCAACAAAAACCGGCTCGTTTGACGAGAGCAAGAGACAACATCATGGCAAGTGAGAAAGATCGGGCCGCAATCCGGCAGGCGTATTTGGACTACCTTGGCCGCGCTGCGTCAGAGGCCGAAGTTGATGCGTATCTTGCAAACAGCATCGATGTAGCAGCCGATATTGAGGATATTGCCGGATCACCGGAAGCACAAGACTATCGTAGTGTGAATGATCGTTCAGCAATAGCCCAAGCGTATGTGGACTACCTTGGCCGTGAGGCATCAGATGGGGAAATCGATGCGTATCTTGCAAATAGTATCGGCGTAAGGGCTGATATTCAGGATATTGCCGGATCACGGGAAGCTCAAGACTGGGCAAGACGGAGCGACCCCGCCGGGACGATGGGCGATATAGTGCCATCGGGGTCTCAACAGTCGGGAGGGAACACTGGACCCTATGACGGTGGCTTTACTGGCGACCCTGGAGACTCACAAGAGGGCCCCTCTGTCCCGCCTCCTCGCAACGTCCCAACCAAGCCTGTTGTCGTAGCGCCAACTACGACTCCAACTCCACCCACGCCTCCAGCTCCACAGACGCAGGCACCCGGCGGCTACGACCAGACCAAGTGGGAAGACACAGCCCACGACAGCATGAAGTACAAGGCTGGACGATTGCTGGCGGGGCTGAGCAGACCGTCAGAGATCCAGGCCATGGTTGAGAGCGCCGAGTTTCAACAGGCGTTTCCTGGCGCGACCTTCGACGGTAAAGACAAGATCAATTTCAACGGAATCCCAAGCGACGGCGTCCCGGTCTACGAAGTGGACGTACTGGCTGGTGCAGATAGAGGGTCTGATTCCTCGTCAGGATTCCAATGGGTGGCCGATAACTACGCTGCAAATCCAGCATTGCCGACTTCTGGTGTGTCATCTCCAGATCCGGGAGGCAATATTCCTGACACTGGCGTTAGCGGTGATGATCTGTCTGGCGGTGGTGATGTCGCAGGATCTGGACAAGTAAACCCGTTGGCACCTGCCACTCTGGCCCCTCCACCGAATACCTTTGGCATGGGTCCAGGCGGTGGTGTCGGCACGATGGGGCAGATGATTACGCCCTACAACCCGCTTGCGACCTATAGCCCGGTGCCCTATGTTGCCCCGGATCCGTATCGTCCTCCAGCCTATGCCGCTGCCACCCCGTATCAGCCGGGAGTGTATGATGCCGCCGTCCCATTTTCGCGGGAGGAATACGTTGCGGCCACGCCCTTTGCGGCTCCGACGGCTGCGGACATGGCGGCAGACCCGTCCTATCAGTTCCGGCTCCAACAGGGCCAGGATGCCCTGGAACGCAGCGGTGCCGCACGCGGCGTGACGAATACCGGTGGCACCCTCAAGGACATCCTCGACTACGGACAGAACGCGGCGTCCCAGGAATACGGGAACGTCTATGCCCGGATGCGAGACACCTATGACGCCAACGAGCGGAACCGATTCAATGCCTATCAGGCGAATTACGGGAACGCGATGGACGCCTACGGGATGAACGAACGCAATCGATTCGGCGCATTCGACACCAACGAGCGGAACCGCGCTGGGGCATACAACACCAATGAGGCCAACCGATTCGGGGCGTTCAATACCAACATCCGAAATGCAGAAACTGCTTATGATCGCAATGAGCGGAACCGCTTCAATACGTATACGACCAACCAAATGGCTCGCCTCAATGAGAACCAGACCGCCGAAAACAGACGCGCTGGTGCCTACAATACGAACCTCAATGCCTATCAGAACCAGCAGAACTACGGACTGCGAGCGCAGGGACAACAATTCGATCAGGGCTTCCGCAACTGGCAGCAGCAGTGGAACCAGCAGCGGATGAACCAGCTTGATAGATTCAACCAGATGTACCAACTTGGTGGAGCACAGTAATGCCGTTTAGATATACGCCCAACCAGAACCGCTACGTCGGCTCCATTGCCGACCTGATGGGTCGTGGGAATGACGCGGAAGCCCAAGCCCTGATCGCCTCGGCCAACGCCCAGGCCAGAGCCGCCCAGGCCAGCGGACAGGCGTGGGGCGGGGCCGTGCAGGGCATTGGCAATACTGTGTCCCAGGCGATTACCGACTGGAACTCGCCTGAAGCGAGACGCCAGAGAGAGCTTGAAAAGGCCAGAGAGATTTTTGCCAGAGGAAGTGAACAAGAGAGGGTGCTTAATGAACCGTTTTACCGACGCACTGCGGGTGAAATAGTCGGTCCACCTTTCGCTGGAGAACTAGGCGAGTCAACCACGAGAACTAGCAGTCCTATTAGGGTTAATACGGTAGAAGAAGCAGGCCCATTTGGTGCGCCTCCGACCGAGGCTGAACTAGATCGTATGCAATCAGGGCAACCGCTTGGGGAAGCATTTACAGAAAGAAACTCGATTACGAAGAGTTATCCATATCTAAAAACAGGGCCGGATCCGGGAACCGTAATGCCAGTCGGAGCCATTGAAAACAGAGAGAGAACCATTCGTGGCTATATTACTGATGAAGGACTATTCGATCCTCGTCGGGCTGCGGCCGATATGTCAGCAGGGAATGTTCGTCCTGATGTGATCAATGAGATATTAGGAAACATCACGAACACCAATAAAATGTTTTCTGATTTCGACGCGCTTGAAGCTCAAAGCGACGAAGACCGTACGGTCTTAATGGGAAGACTCGCGGCTGATGCTTTAAGGCAGGCAGAGCTTCAAGTTCTGTCGATTGACGACGCTATTGATGTCAACTTGGCCGCTCTGGAGTTACGGTTTGGTAAAGATGTGGTCAATGACTTGCGTGTTCAATTACACAATCTATCACCAGAGGAAAAGCAGTCTGCTTTGACAAATGCAGCCAAGTCAGCAGACGACATTGTTGGGCATGAGGTATTCACCCCTGGACAGACAAGGCGCGGGATGATTTCAGGGTTGGCAGAGACACCAGCAGGGACAGAACCCCTTAAAGATCAACTTTCTAAAATCTTAACTCTCACCCCTGGCACCGAGGCATATGATGCTGCGGTTACCCAGTATGGAGACATGACGCGGGCGATGTCTCAGGCAGAAATTGAACAATTTGATAGCGGCCTGGATCTGGAACAACAGCAGTTAAATGAAACCATACGTCACAATAAGAGGATGGAGGATCTAAACCTTGCCAGTTCACAAGCGAGAGCGGGTCGCGATTCCTCAACTGGTGAATCGGATAGCACTTACGATGCTCAGCTAACTAATGACATTATTTCTGTAGGGAATGATCTCCTCGATCATGAAGGCTTTGAAGGTGCGTTTGGAGCCTTGGATGCCGCGGCTGAAGAGTGGAGGTTCCCGGCCGGATTGACGCCCAAGACAATTCAAGAGACGACTGATGCCAGAGTCCTGAGAGACAACCTCATGGATAAGATGACTCTTGAAAGCCTAGAGTTGATGACAGGAACATTGACTGAGGCCGACATGGTTATCTTGAGGAATGCGAAAACCAGGCTCGATGGGAGGATGAGCGAAGAAGCCGCTCGCACCGAAATAACGAGAATATTGGAACTCATGACCAAATCAAGACGTGAGCAGGCACGTCAGCACCTGGTTGAACGTGGAAGGCCATCAGAGACTGAAAATGTTTCTGTATTTCTCGACAATAACCCGAGTTTCTAGATCATGGCACCGCAACGAAACGACGCCGGTCGGTGGGATATGTCGGGCAACCCCCCGATAGGTGCTGGGAGGAGCACGCCCGAACCACCAGACAGCGGAAGATGGGATATGTCTGGCAACCCACCAATAGGCGCTGAGAGAAGTATGCCCGAACGGACAACTAGTCGTACGCCAGATCCACCTGGGCTGAGTAGTGCCCAACAGGAGGAATACAGGGCGTATCGAAGGTCTGGATTCGCTCAAGATCCAGTACGATTCCCGACGTTTGTGCAGCCAAAGGGGTGGTGGGAAAAAGACATCTCAGAACACTTTGGAGAGGCCGTTGGTCGTGTCGCCACCGAACTGAATCCGATTGAACTTGGGAAAGGATTATGGCAGATAGCCAGGCATCCGTTCAAAACCGGTGAAGCCTTGGGAGCAGCACAAGTTGAACAGTTTGGCAAGGCACGCACAGCAGCCAGCGAGGGCCGTTATAGTGAAATGCTTGGGCATGGTGCGGCCTCTGCAATTCCCCTGCTTGGGCCTGCGGCGGCTGAAATCGGGGAGCGCGCAGGACGTGGCGAGCTTGGGAGTGCCTTGGGCAGCGTTGCTGGGATGGCGATTCCAGGTGCTGCGGTTAAATCATTTGGCGCACTCAGAGGTGTGGGGAGGGTCGTGCCTAAGAAGGCACCCGACATTCCCATGTCATTGGCCGAACGATTACGGGCGCGTGGAAGCATCACGGCTCCAGGGGTAACAAAAGTTGAATCGTTATCTCGAAAGCTGTTCACTTCAGAGGGACGATTTAATCGATTGCGAGCGAGACAGCAACAGGCCATTGGTGCATGGGCATCCAGGGTAGTTGAAGGTATTTCACCAACTGCGGGGGCGCGTGCGACAGTTGGTGCGGGAAAACGGGCAAAGACATCTCTCAAAGAAGCCTTGGATGAGGCAAAGGACACAATAGGGCGGGAATACACTGAGATCAACGAAATGACCCATGGGCTCCGAGTTAGCAAGGCATCGCTCAAGGCGTTCGCGGAAGACAGGCTTCGTGGTGTCAGAAAAGCCGCGGACGCGCCATTGGAGGAGATTGCAAGTCATATTGACAGTTCAGACTTAAACACTATGCGGTCTCAGCTTCAAAAGATTATTGACGGGCCTGACTTCGCTGATTTTAAGACCTATCAAGGGATACGGAGCGCACTCTACGATCTCACGAGAAAGACTGATGTGGCCATCGGTGGGCAAGCCCAAGGACAGTCCAAGCGATTGGTTCAACTCGCCAACGATGCGATGGAGGAAGCCGCGGAGGGGAGCAGGCTCACCTGGACTGGCCCAGACGGCACGACGATATCATTGGCCGACAAGGTGCGTAATGCGAATGCGTCATGGAGGCAACTGAAAACAACCTTTAATGATTCAGTCATCTCCAAGATACAGAAGTCCGATCCAGAAGAGATACATCGCGTGTTTGAGCGAGCTTCAGTTGATGACATTCAGATCCTGAAGAATGAACTGCCCACAGTAGACTGGGACGAACTGCGCGGGAAGTTGTTGGCCGACGCATTTAATCGTTCCACGGGTGGTGAAATATCAAAAAGTCTCGGCATTGCCGATGAGGTTGCTGAACGCGCTGGCATTGTAACGGGTCAAACAGAGGCGACATCGTTCAAGGCTGGCCAAATGAAGAATTGGCAGGAAAACGTCCTTGACACGGAAAAACTAGGGAAGCTATTCACGGAGAAAGAATTAGTAGACATCAACGCCATCATTGCGACTGCTGATTTGATTTTTGGACCGGCAGCACAGGCATCAAGCGCCTTGGCTTTCATGGCCACGTCGATCAATTACGGGATGAGCCTTGGAACAGCGGCAGCAGCGTTTGTCAGTGGGGTTCCCGCTGCTATTCCGGGCCTGTTATCTATTGGGGGAACGACCGCACTTGGTCGCGTGATGACGCGTCAGGCTTCTCGGAGTAAATTGCTTGATTTACTGGGGGAGGTAGCACGTCTTCGCGGCATTCCCTCAGGAGCTGGCGTAGGGGCCATTGCCATGAGACAAGCCAATACATCGGAAGAGGGTCGTCGGCCCGCAGCAGAACGTCGTACCATGGCAGACATCCTCCCCTCGCTCAATGACCGCATCCAGCGCGGCCAGACGCTCACTGGGGATCCGCTCGCACGGCGTTAACCGCTCTTTGTCACAGAGGACACACACATGGCAGGCACACTGACCCCGACCCCGTATCAGACCGTCCTCGATGGCGATGGCGTGGCCGTGTCTGGGGCGAAGATTACCACTACGGACACAGGCACGGGGGTTGCGGCGGCGACCTACACCAACGCGGCGTTAACGTCTGCGAATACGAACCCGATTGTCGCGGACAGTGCTGGTCGGTATGTCGCCTATCTCCCGGCCGGGGCCAATTTCACCTTTGCGATCACGACCAGTGCCGGTGCGGCGATAGAGACACAGACCAATATCCAGGCCGTGCCTGGATCGTCTGTCAACCTCGACATCGAGGGCACGGTCGGTGAGGCCGTCACAGCCGGACAGGTGGTGTATCTGTCCAGTGCGGCTGAGTCCCCCGCCCTGACGGCTGGGAAGTGGTATCTGACCGACTCGGACGCCGCCGTGACCAGCACGTCCCCGCAGAGCATCGGCGTGGCGGTGAGTGCCATTGCGATTAACACCGCCGGCACCATCAGATTGGCTGGTGAGGTCAACAGTGCCGGGACGGTGGTTGTCGGCACCACGTACTACATCGGCGCGACCCCTGGGGCCATTGTGTCATCGGCACCGGCGTTCTCCCGGCAGGTCGGCGTGGGGCTCACCAGCTCCTCGTTGCTGCTCGCGGCCACGACAGCGGTGGCGTCACTCCTGCCGAACCCCATTACACAGGATCTGCTGTTCACCGATAACACCTACGACATTGGCAAGTCCGGCGCGTCTCGACCCCGTGATCTGTTTACCTCGCGCAACGCCGTGGTGGGTGCAGACCTGACGGTCACTGAAGACATCGTGGTGAGTGGTGCCGGACCGCACGCTTTCGGCGCAGCGACCAATGACTACACGCGATTTTACATCGCAGGCAATTTCGCATCAGGCGGGGCATCGACCGCGCTCTATGGGACGTATCACGCTGGTGCGCTTACGGGTCACAGTGGAGACTCGGCTGGCATTACCGGCATGCGGCTGGATTGCTCGACCGTCACGGCAGGGAATGCCACGCTCGTCAGCCAGTTAAGCGTGCATGAACCGCAAATTACCGTTGGTTCTGGAGCCGTTGACAACTCAGCGTCTGTATACATTCAGGCCGCAGCGACTGAGGCCACGAACGACTATGCCTTGTGGGTAGATAGCGGCCTTTCGCGCTTCGATGGCAACGTGGCAATCGGTGGGACCGATGCGGTGTCATTGCTTGATGTGCGAGGACCGACCGGTACGGGTGCGGCACCGGCCGGTGTACTTACGCTGGCAACAAATGAGCTAACGATTGTCGATAACGACGTTTTGGGACGCATCGAGTTCCGCTCACCGATTGCCACGGCAGGCACCGATGCTATCGTCACCGCCGCATCGATCTGGGCCGAGGCGAACGCCACGTTCAGCGCCACGGTGAATGCAGCCGATATCGTGTTTGCGACAGCAGCCAGCGGAGCCGCGACGGAGAAGATGCGTATCCTCTCGTCTGGCAACGTCGGCATCAACATCGCAGCGCCCGACGGGACTTTGCACGTCCAGACCGCCACCGCAGGGAGCGTCACGGCAACGGCTGGTGCTGATGATCTGGTGGTCGAGAACTCGACGCATGTCGGCATGACGTTCCTCAGTCCGAGCGGAGACTACCAGCAGACTATCGCGTTCGGCGATGTAGGCGACCCCGACTCGGGTCGGATCGTGTATGACCACAACTCCAACATGCTTGCGCTCTGGACGGAGGGCTCCGAGCGAGTGACTATCGACTCGACGGGAGACGTGGGGATCGGCACGGTGACCCCCAATTACCTCAGTGCGACCAAAGCGCTCACATTACAAGGAAGCACGCAGCCACGACTTGAAATTGTCGGCACACGCACAGCCGATGACGCGATTGGCGAATTAAGCTTCATCAATCGCGTCTCGACAACCAATAACGTGCTGGGCTTTATCAGGTCGAACCGGGTTGGAGCCAATAATTCTGGGTCACTGACGTTCCACACCTACAATGCTGGGTCGGCTGTTCTGGCGATGACGCTGTCCCCTACCGGGGCGTTGAGTAAAGCAAGCGGCTCCTTCAAGATCGACCACCCGCATCCAGACCTGAACGAGACACACAGCTTGGTTCACTCTTTCGTAGAATCCAATAGGGCAGATTTGAATTATAGGGGCACCGCTGTTTTAGTTGATGGTGTCGCAACGGTTGACCTTGATGAAGCAGCGGGGATGACCACCGGAACGTGGGTGCTGTTATGCCGCGATGAGCAGTGCTATACCACCAATGAGACTGGCTGGCATCATGTGAGAGGGTCGGTCAGTGGTAGTACATTGACCATCGATTGTGAAGAGGTGTGTGACGACATGGTCTCGTGGATGGTCGTGGCAGAGCGGAAAGACCAGCATATGTACGACACGGAATGGACCGACAGTGAGGGGCATGTAATCACTGAGCCTGTGAAGCCACCACCACCACCAGATCCCTAGGATGACGATGACGACGAAGGCCCAAGAGAGCGCGATGCC
>TARA_R110002072_G_scaffold97644_3_pt1 | contig 10911 bp, 8 predicted proteins | sample TARA_R110002072 | Tara Oceans TARA_R110002072 (sample SAMEA4397118) | marine metagenome | biome: Polar Biome; feature: [SRF] surface water layer (ENVO:00010504); material: water (ENVO:00002006), including particulate matter (ENVO:01000060) such as... | depth 5 m | reverse complement strand
GTCAGACCAAGTAAGTTCTCTTATCTCACGATGAGGTCTTAAAAGACATCCATAGGTCATTATACAACATAAGTATAACTGTTTATTATATGCTTTAATATCTTCAAGTATCTTATTGATATTATCGAAGGGTTTGTGCATTTGAGCATTTGTTCTTTTTGACTTTATTCCCTGCATAGGATTAGAAGTCATTCCTATTTTTCTTGCCTCATTAATTAGTGAACATAACCTAAGCCTATAAGTGTTGTAGGAACTTTCTGAATTGTATTTATGTAATACTCTTTCAATATGTAGAGGTTGAATAGGGGATTCTTTCAATTCTTTAATTAGCTTATTAAATATAAACTGTAACATCTCCTTATATTTCTTGGTATAGTTTTCTTTGAGTTTATTGTTTAGGGCTACTGTTAGGTAATCCTTATCTTTCATATTAGGTTTTATGAGCTTGGATACTTTAAGTTGCTCTAAGGTTAAGCCACTCAATAAAAATTTATATACTTCTGAAGCTAATAGATTACCAATTCTAAGACGTTCAGAAATAGGGTAGGAGTTGGGATAGATTTCAGAATTGATTTTAGACCCATTAAACAACCGATACCGTTTGTTATTTTGATAAAATATTACATAAACTCTATTTGCAGCATTAACTTTTACTCTTGGATAATTTGCTTTCATCTGGCACACTTTTGACACATTAAAAATTATTTAATGGACAAGTGTTTGTATATAAGGCTATTGTGTGGATAGAGCACCTCCCTTCTAAGGAGGCGGTCGAAGGTTCGAATCCTTCAGGGCTCACTTAAACCACACTATTTTTAGTGTGGTTTTTTGTTGTTTAAAACTTACTGTTAATAAGGGTTTACAACAATCCATACTGCTATTAATATCACTTGTCACTTTTGTAAAGCTAAGGTTTTATTTTAAATTAGTTAATGATTTTGACACACAATTGACACACAATTGACACACATTTGGCACACATTCGACTTTTAGACGTAAAACAAGCAAAAAAAATACTTAGTATTCTATTTCGATAAATTCATTGATTAACCCAATCTTTAGAAACTAAACATTTTTCATTTATTCAAAGAACCTCATCAGTTTTTTAAGCTTTATTTCTAATAAACTTAATTAATTTACTCATCTTTTTGCCAGACTTTAGTATTTTTAAAGAAAATATTAAGTTATGACTAAATATTTCTCTTTAACAGAGACATTCTTTAAAGAAATACCATTTAAAGATTTTATTAATTCTATTTCAGATGATACTCCTTTAAATAATTTTGATTCCAATCAAGAATATTACAAATCTCGTTATGACAACTTTTTTCAGTTAACTAATATTTCAGAAACCGAACTAAAACAAGTTATTAATTCTTTTAAAACTAAATTTATTGAGGATAATGGCTCTTTTGATGAAAAGGTCTTTAGAAACTCTTATTCTTTTGGGATAAATAAATTTATAGATGAAATACAAGACCATTTAAATACCTTAAGCAAAGGAAAAGCTTACACCATAGAAAGATGTAAGAACAAATTTATTCATCATTTTGAACTTACCTTAGATGTTACTTCTGGTAAAACAATTATTATATCAACTAAGAATATTGACCAAATACATCTTTATTTTAAGACAATAAAGCAGATAATTGAAAAAACTATTATAGAGGAGTTTGATAAGTCAAAATCTGTTTCAAGAGATAACGAATTAAGAGGTTTTAAGATTGAAGATTTTTATAAAATATCAAAATTTAGAAATAAATTGATAGAGTTTGATTTTATCGATAAAGAAATCACCTTAAAAGATTTTAGAGAAATTTTTGATGGTGAGAAATTTACTAAAAAGATAATTTGGAAAAAACCTCTGAACCACCTTCGTAGTTTAATCAAGTTGATGTTTGAGGAAAATATTATATTAGATGATGAAGAAAAAAAATGGGTAATAACAGCTATGTCTTTTTCATTATTAATTAAAGAAGAAATTAAAGAATTTGATTCAAATAAAGTAAGAACAGCAAATAAACTCTCAAATAAAGCTGAAGATGTTATTCGGAATGTTTTAAAATTAAGTGAACTGTTATAATTTTTAAATAATAAATTCTCTTAGTTTATTATAGGTTCACGTCAAGTCTACAACTACATAGAACACTGCACATCAAACTACAGTAGTGAATTACGCCCCGTTTTGACCATAGTTTTGGGGTATGAAATATTTATATTTTAATTCAAAACTAACTACGAGATACGGTAGTTTAAGACTTGTACACTCACAAGGTGAGAAATTACAAGTAGTAGAAAAAGAACTACAAAAACAAATTGTATTAAGAGCCCTTTCAACTGAGCCCAAAACTATGAAGATGGTCGAAGTTGAAACAGGTATTCAAAGAACTAATTTCACCTCTCTATTAGGTAATATGTTTAAGCAAGGAGCAATTTACAAACCTTACTTTGCTAAATGCAAAATAACAAGTAGAAATGGAGTAGGGTATTATACTACCAATGAAAAATTCAAACCTAAGTCTAACCAATTAAACTTATTTACAGATGCAGCAGCTTAATCAAAAAATGTTCAGAGCAACCTCAGCGAATAATTGGATAGATGAGGTTAAGGATTTACCAACGCCTAATATGTTATTTAGTGAGTTTTGGGTTGAAAATGAAATCTGTATTTTATTTGCAGACACTAATGTTGGAAAAACAATACTTGCAGTTCAAATTGCAAATAGTATTAGTAAAGGAATACCAATTGAAGGATTTAAAATGGAAGCCGAAAAACAAAAAGTGATTTATTTTGACTTTGAATTATCTGCAAAACAATTTCAATTAAGGTATACCTGTGAAGATTGTTCATACGAGAACAAGTACTATCAATTTGACGAGAACTTTATAAGAGCAGAGATAGACCAAGATTATGAGTATGCTTTTGGTAAAGATAAAGTTGATGCAATCATTAAACAGGTAGAAATTTGTGCTTTCGAAAATGATGCTAAAATTATTGTTATTGATAATATTACATACATAAATGATGATGTAGAAACCGCTAAGTTTGCAGCTCCTTTAATGAAGAGTCTAAAGACTTTAAAGAAAGCATACGGTTATTCTATACTTGTTGTTGCACATACTCCTAAAAGAGATTTATCGAAAGCTTTATCTATAAATGACTTAGCAGGTAGTAAACAGTTAGCAAACTTCACAGATAGTTGTTTTGCTATTAATAAAAGCAGTAGAGAAGAAGAGTTGAGGTATATTAAGCAACTTAAAGTAAGGTTTTCTGGCTTATTGTATGGTACAGACAATATTGTAGAATGTAATATTGTAAAGAAATCTAATATACTTGAGTTTGAATATAAAGGATTTGGCTTAGAACAAGCTCATCTAAAAGAAAGAACTTTAGAAGAGAGTGAACAGCGTTTAATTGAGGCTAAATCATATAAGGATGATGGTTGGACAAATGTTAAAATAGCCAATCATTTTAATGTTACAGAAGGTGCTGTAAGAAAATGGTTTAATAAAGTAGCTTAATTATGAATATTTTACAAAATCGTACCATTTGTATGGTCACTATTAGTACGAATGGTACGAGTTGTAATATTATGAAAGAAGACTGCCTTTCCAATTCCTAAAAAGTATTAATATTTAATTTTAAAGAAAATAATTGTACAACACATTTTATTTTAAATTTTTTAATTCTTCCTTAATTTCCAAATAATCTGGAAGTTCTTTAAACTTAATTTTAGAAGTTTCAATTTTTTTATTTAATTTTTTTATTTCCTCAATTATTAATTGAATTTCTTCGTTTTCTTTAAGTTCTTTATTAGATTCAGGAATTGAAGCTGTTCCAGATGCATAGATAAATACATTACCTGAACTACCTAATTCTCTAAAAGTAATATTAAAATTTTCTATTGCATTAGATTTAGGAAATAGACTTATTGATTTAATTTTTAATTGACTTTTAATTTCTTGAACAGAATTATATTGAGAATTGTTATCTGCCCAAACTTTTTCGGAGGATGTTTCTATTGCATATTGAATAACACCATTTTCAAAACTATTACCCGTAGATTTTGCATTAAACCTTGATACCAAACCTACATCAACTAAACCTAAGGATTTTCCATTTATTGGAACATTATAAATCATATAAGAGTTTGATAAGTTCTCTTCTTTTAGTTTCAAAAGTAATATTGCTTTTTTATTTAATTCTGAATTAAGCTCAAGGATGTATGTATTAATTTTACTTATTAGATGCTCTACTTCATTCATTTTAAAATTACTAACCTTTAAATCTTCAGGTAAATAATTATTAATGAGTTGTATCTGTTTGTCCGTAAATTTTGTTGAAGAGAATATTCCCATAACACAAGTTTTTATTTTTTTTCTAAAATTAGTGTTTTTTTATAATTTAATTGAAATATCAGAATTAAATTATTATTAGAATTATCCTTTTATTATACATAAAACGTACTTTTCGTACTATTTATAATAGTTAGATTAGTACGAATTAAAACCACATAAATACCTACCATTATTGTGTAAGTGTTTGACGTAGAATGAATATAGTTGAGGTGTGGGAATTGTGTTTTATAAAATCAATGGTTTAGTTATTGAGAAAAAATATAATTTATCAATAATAAAAACAAAGCTATTAATACTTAATTCATGTCAGCATATTTCTCACAAGTAGATAATACCTTACCAATAGAGCAATTAAACCATTCTGGGCTGGTTGAGCCATCATTGTAATCTATAGGGACATTGTACTCTGATAAATCTCTATGAACTAATGTTTCAGCATCTATAGTTCTACCATACCTAACATTGCCTATATATATATAATGCTTACTGGACTATTTAATCTCTTTCGAATTTGATTACTTCGAGACTCTGGATTATTTGAAATACCAACCTTGTGTAGTCCATTTGCTTCAAAGATATATAAATACTGCCCATCTATGTTTGGTTCAGTTATGGCTCTCATTCTTCCTATTTGGTTATCTCTTCTCTTCTTAGCCTTTCTCCTGTTCTTAACATTATTAACTCCTTTTTCTCCATAAGCAAGACCTCCACTTTGAATACTTTTAGTAGCTGAATCGGGTTCAATAGCAAACCAAATAATATAAACAATAACCGTTAAAACTACTGCAATAATTCCAATAGGAGCGTCAGAACCATAATCTTTAAAGAATAAGGGTAAAGTATTAATTAAATTCATGTCGTATGAAGTAATAAGGTTTCATTTAAATAAAATTATTTTGTTTAAAAGTAATATTTTAAAATTATTGGATTAATAAATAAGCGTTTTTTTTTAGCTAAATCTTTCATAGATAAATATTATATTTGAGAAAAAGAAAATAAATGCCTCAATCAGAAAAAACATTAGAATTTCTTCAAAAACTTAAGGATAAAGGTCATTGGAATGATGACTATGATTATTCTGAGGTTGAGTATGTTAATACTGGAACTAAGATTATTGTTATTGATAATGAATTTAATTCTCGGCATTTAATCTTACCCAAACTTTTATTAACAGGCACAAAATGCACCATCTCTAACGCAATTGATAGAACGAAATACGCAGTTAAACAATTTAATAATGAGCATGGAAATGAATATGATTATTCTGAATATAGATATGTTTCTTCTAAAGATAAGGGTATTATTATTTGTAAAAAACATGGTACATTTAAGTTAAGCCACTCAAGCCACAAACAAGGTATTGGTTGCGATAAATGTGGTCGCCTAAAAACTCTTGAAGCGTCAAAACTGACACAGACAGAAGTAATAAGAAAAATCATGACTATTCATGGAGAGATATACGACTATTCCCAAATAAAATATGTTAAATCAACTGAAAAAGTAATAATTATTGATAAAGAATTTAACACTTCACATTTAATTGCACCAAATAAAATTTTTTCAAAAAAAACAAAGTGTACAATACAAAACGCTGTTAATCCTACTGATTATTTTATAAAAAAAGCGAAATCTATTCATGGTGAAGAAAGGTTCTATTATGCTAATACAAAATATTCAACTGGGTCTGGAGAATTAGAAATCAGATGTAGATTACATGATGTATTTTATACAAAACCAAATTTACACTTAAATAAAAATGGAGGTTGTCATAAGTGCGCAAACAACCAAATTAAATCTAAAAATGAAATAATTACTGATTTTAATATTATTCATAAAAATAAATATGATTATTCATTAATTAGGGATAATCCAGCAAGTAAGGATTATATAAAGATTATTTGCCCAGAACATGGTGTGTTTTCTCAAAGATTAACAAATCATAAAAATGGTAGGGGGTGCAGAACTTGCAATTCGGGTTGGAATTCTGAAAGAGTTGTTAAATTCATTAATGACATAAGAAACGAGGACATCCTTAATATGGACCCTGTTGAACTTAACATGCTTATTGCTCAGGGTAAACTTCCTGAGGAATTTGAAGAGTTAGTTTTCACACTTGAAGGCACAAAAGAAAACTCTCTTAAAACTCTAAAAGAAAAGTTAGGAATTGAAGAAGAGGAAGAAATAAGTGAGAGTAGAACAGAAGAACTATCAGATAAATTAGAGGAGTTAACCTCATCTTACGATGATGAATTAAACGATGCTATCTCTGCTATTGAAACACCATCTATAGAAGAGGTTGAATATTCTGAAACTGAGCAAAAAAAGCGTCAAGGGTTACCAAGCATTTCAAATGAGGACATCCTTGTTTTAGATAAAGAATTGATTGGGACTTGTGATGATGAAGCAGTAGAGTTTTTCATTCAATACAAGCTTAAAAAGGTTTGGAACGAGGTTATAAATGACAAAAGGGAGGTTGATGAAATTAAACTCTTAAATGGAGGAAAGAATTCATCGAGACTGCGAGACTTATTTTTAGAGGAGTACAATAAGGTTATCAATTATTCTCCTCCAAAAGGTTATTCCTTTAAGTATCTGCCAAACATGATGCAGAAGCTGACTGTGCAGAGAGTAAAAGATTATAAACGTTATGGTAACTGGAGTGGAACTGGTGCTGGTAAAACAATTTCATTTATTATTGCCAGTAGAGAGATAGATTCAAGGTTAACAGTTGTTATCTGTTTGAATTCAACAGTATCTCAGTTAGAAGAAGACATATTAGATGTATACCCAGATAGCTTAGTTCACTCAAGTTTTAAGAAAGGTCAAAAGTTCGACAGGTCAAAACACAATTACCTACTCTTAAATTATGAGAAATTTCAACAAGGCTATACAGAAGAGATATTTCAAGATTTAAACGAAAATAATCTTATTGATTTTATTGTTTTAGATGAGGTACACAATTCAAAGCAAAGGAGTAAAAAAGAAAGCCTCCGTAGGGGTGCTTTAATGCGTTTAATTGGACGTTCAGCAGAGATGAATATTAACTTCCATTTACTTGGAATGAGCGCCACACCAGTCATTAATAATCTTATTGAGGCAAAGTCATTACTTAAGCTTATTACTGGTAAAAAGTATGATGATATTATTACCCGAGGTACAATCTCCAATGCCTTAAAAATATTTAATCAGTTACTTCTAAATGGTATTCGTTACATACCAAAATATGATATAATACTGAAGGAGCTTACCGCAGAGAATACACCTGTTTTAAATATTGACGGGACAGATTTAACTGATAAGTTAAAAGATAATAGTAATAAAGATTATTTAGGTTTAGAGAAAATATTGTTAGAAAGTAAGTTGACTGTTTTAGGGAACTACCTTAAACCTAAAACAATTATATATACCTATTTTACAGACAAAGACAGAATACCAAAAAGAGTTGCTAAGTATATAAAATCTAAAGGATACTCTCACGCCCTTTATATTGGAGAGCAAAGCACAGCAGAAAGAGAACAAAGTAAGCGTGATTTTATTAAAGGAGATGTGGATATTTTAATAGCATCCAGAACCATTGGAACTGGTGTTGATGGATTACAAAATGTTTGTAACAACATGGTGTTATTAACCCTTCCTTGGACAGATTCGGAGTATACACAACTTAAAGGGCGTATTTACAGGCAAGGAAGTAAATTTGGAGATGTTGAGATTATTATACCACAAGTATATGTAGACTTAGATGATAAAAGGTGGTCTTGGGATAAACAACGCCTCCAATTAATTAGAGAGAAAAGAACTCTTGCTGATGCAGCAGTTGATGGTATTATTCCATCTAAGCATATACCAACAAAGCAAAAATTATGTTCTGATTCTTTACAAGCGTTAAAGTCTTGGAAAGAAAGAGTGAATGATGGAAAGGTAACGAGCATAGAGAGAAAAGATTTGGTTTTACCTTTAAGACCTGAGATAGTTGAATACCTGAGAGCTTCTTTAGGAGACTTCTCAGAGATGAATAAATCTTGGAGTATAACAAGGTCTGAAAATACATTTAAGCGACTTAAAAACAATGAGAAGGAATGGTTCTATTACCATGACATGTATAAGAAAAGAAGAGAGGATTGGGATGAAATACCATATCTTGAAATCGCTAAAAAGATAAAGGAACGTCCAGAGTGGATTGTTGCAGACATGGGGTGTGGAGAAAATCTATTATCAAAAGAGGTTACAAACAAAGTACATGCATTTGATTATATTGCAATAGATAAGGATGTTACAGCATGTGATATGAGTTCAATACCTCTTCAGGACAATGAAATTGATGCCATTGTGTTCTCTCTTTCTCTGATGGGGTCTAACTATTTAGATTATATAAAAGAGGCTTTTAGAGTTGTGAAACCCTATGGAAACCTATTTGTTTGTGAGCCAAAGAAGAAGGTTGAAAAACGACTTGAAGCATTGAAAAAAGAAATAGAATCAACAGGGTTTAAAATTGTTGAGGTTACTACAAGCTCACAATTCATATACATACACGGAATTAAGTTATGAAATATTATAGAATAATGCCAGGAGGCAAAAGCGCTCATTTAAATGATTGCCTAAAAGGAGAATTTATAGGTATAGATTTTGATTTAAAGGAAGAATTATCAGATTTTGTTAATTACGAATGGGAAGCTTTTAAAAAGAAATTTAAACCATATTATAAAAAATTAAATCCAGAAAAATCAAATATAGCTATTGGCCTTCATGCTGGAAGTGTTCATGCAGTTTGTGTATACTTATCTAAAGGCGATATAATTCTTTGTCCAGATGGAAATGGAGTGTATCATGTTGGAGAGATTTCTTCTGACTATTATTTTGTAAAAGGAGAAGTTCTCCCTCACAGAAGAAAAGTAAATTGGCACAGTAAAACAGTAAATAGAATTGACATGAGTAAAGCTCTTCAAGGTTCTACAGGTTCTGGTTTGACTCATTGTGACCTAAGTGGTCATGGAGAAGAGATTGAAAAATTGATTGATGGTAATCGATTACCTTCTATTGTATCGACTGATAAAACTATTGAAGACCCAACTGAGTTTGCATTGGAAAAACATTTAGAAGATTTTTTAGTTAAAAATTGGAAAAGTACCTCTCTTGGAAAAGAATATGATATTTATGAACTTGATGGTGTTAGTGTAGGGCAACAATTTCCATCAGACACAGGGCCATTAGATATTTTAGCAATAAGCAAGGACAGAAATACGTTTTTAGTGGTGGAACTTAAAAAAGGGCGTGTAAGTGATAATGTTGTAGGTCAAATTCAACGTTACATGGGATATGTTAAGGAGGACTTAGCAGAACCTCATCAAGAAGTAAAAGGTATTATTATAGGCTCTGAAGATGATATTAGAATAAGAAGAGCGTTGTCTGTTACTACTAATATTGAGTTTTATAAATATAAAGTAAACTTTAAATTGATTAAGTAATTATGAAAAACACAATACTTTACTTCGTGCTATTTATTTTATTTCAATCTCATGCGCAATCAATTTCTTTAAAAAATTTAATTAGAATAGAGAGTAATGAACAGTTCGAAAGAACTGCCATTGAAAATAACTATGAAAAATTCAACAGTGATAATTCAGAAGTAACAAGTTATAAGTTTGAAACTTCTAATTCTGACAAAACAACCAACTCAAGTGTTCATATGTCTTATATGATTAAAAACAACGAAATATCTATTGAATTTAATCAAGAAAATGTTAAAGCTTATAACAGATTATTTGATGAGGTTAAAAAAACCTTTAGTTTTTATTCTATTATTGAAGGACGGTCATATTATCGATGTCCAGAAAACAAATTAAAAAAGATAGGTTTTAAAAGAAGAGGTAGAGTGTATAATATTATAATTTCTGACTTTAATGAACTTATTTTTCCGTTTTCACTCGTAAAAAAAATTAATTCTGCAGATAAATTCAAAGCATTCTGTTCTACTTTAGGTCTTGATTTAAGTCAGGAAACAGATGGATTTATTAGTTATTTTCTGGGAAGAGATGCTTTAGGTTACCCTAAAATAAGAGCTGATTATTGGCATGAAATAGATGAAAAAACTATATATAGTGAATTATATATAAGTTTCTTTTTTAGCCGAGGGACTCAAAAAGAAACTTCATCTTTATTTGAAAATCTTTTAACTGAAGTTAAATCAGAATGTGAATATTGGGGTTACTATAAATCAGGTAAGTTAAAATATGATTGTTATACTTGTTTGGATGCTGATTATGATGGTAAAATAGGGTTTTTGAGAGGACCAACAAATGACGTTGTCCGAATTTTTAAATCACATGCTTTTAATTAATTATACATCACAGATTTCTAATTATGGTTTAATTAAAGTAGGCATATCTTCCTCTTTTAATTCAGCTATTTCTAAACCTCTTAAATAGGTAAGACTTACATTTATTGATGAATGTCCCATAGCTTTCTGTAGCTTGGTTATAGAACCAGTTCTCTTAAAGATTTCTATAGCCCCAGAGTGTCTAAAAGAGTATAATGTTTGTCCTTTTTCAAGTGTAC
>TARA_R110002072_G_scaffold76055_3_pt1 | contig 10912 bp, 10 predicted proteins | sample TARA_R110002072 | Tara Oceans TARA_R110002072 (sample SAMEA4397118) | marine metagenome | biome: Polar Biome; feature: [SRF] surface water layer (ENVO:00010504); material: water (ENVO:00002006), including particulate matter (ENVO:01000060) such as... | depth 5 m | reverse complement strand
ATTGGGTCAAGTGTTACAAATCTGCGAGTTCCCTGCTTTTGGCGGCCGGTTTTTGCCGCTACAAATAGACTTGAAAATTGTTGAGCAAGGAAAAGTGATGTGATCTATTTTTGGGACTTCTACCTTCGTCATCGGGCTAAGTTTGCCAGGAGTGACAACAACATTTGAATGGCCATTTACTTGGCATGATGCGGTCCTTTCACAATATTCAGCGCAAAAACTCCACAGTTAATGCAACAGTCCCATATACACATCAAGAAATGTTGGGCTAAATTGTACCTCCTTGCCCTATTCAGGCAATGAATAGACAAGGCTTCCCAGATAAGGAGCGCTTTTAACGATGGTTTATCAAATTGCATATGTAAGCGTTACAAACCGCCCGTTAGCTGCATCAGATGTTTCAGACATTCTGAACGTTTCCCAAAAAAACAATGAACGGGAACGAATTACCGGTCTTTTGATGTACCATGATCAGCTTTTCTTTCAGGTTCTGGAAGGTGAGCTATCCTCTGTGAAAACCAGTTATGAACGGATAGGTTTTGATGAGCGCCATCATGGTCTCGCTCTTGTTTGGGAAGGTGAAGTTGAAGAGCGAGCTTTTCCCGCTTGGTCAATGGGGCTTGCTGACCCGGACGCGTTGGGGGAGCAAAACAAAGCACACCTTAGATCACTAACAGAACTAAAGAGGCGAGAGGGGTCAATACTTACCGGGGATACCTTGGCAGAAGAATTGGTGCGTTCAGTGTTGGATGAGTTTCGAGGTGTCCAAGGACAGATGCAGACCCCCTACTGAAATGACTGCTGCTTTAGCATTTTCTGGTTTTTCGTCGCTTCTGATGTGATCAGCTATCTACTTGACGGTTAGCGACCTCTCAGCTTAGTGAGGCCATTACCCCGCCAAACCTTCTTGTCATTGTAAAGCTCCAGATTACCTCAATCTGGGCCGCCGGATTGGTGACTTCGCGGCTGTTGGTCTTTCGCTGGTTGTGTTCGGCATTGTGATGCCACTGATCGGGGCTGCACTGGGGTTGATCGCGGCCATCACTTGGGCATGTCTCAGGGCAGCGGTCTGTTGTTGATGGTGCTGGCGGCCAGCGCATCTTATATCGTGGTACCAGCAGCGATGCGCTTATCGCTCCCAAAGGCTAATCCGGCAATCTATGTCACGCTCAGTCTGGCTGTTACATTCCCCTTCAACCTAGTCGCTGGCATTCCCATCTATTTCGCTATTGCGCAGGCATGGCTGCACCCGTAACCGCTCAGCAGGCCCAAAATGGCGACACTGTACCCTAAGAAACGCATAGAAATCGTGATCGAACAGATCCGGGCAAACGATGCCATCGAGATGCTCGAGAACGCCGGTGCCAAGGGCTACACTATCTTGCGCAAAGTGTCGGGCAAGGACAACCGGGGGATTCGTGTTGGCGGGCCACTGCCCTATATCTTCGGCAATGTGATGATCATCGCGATCGTTTCAGACCATATGGCCACGAAGATTCTCAACAACGCGCACCTGTTGTTCGAAGATGTCGCCGGCATCGTCGCCGTATCAGATATGCAGGCCCTACGTTCCGAACACTTCTGAACTCTGGCCGCAAGCGCCAGAGTTGGCAGAAATCTTTCTGTCTGTCAGGCATTGTATTAAGGCTCATGCACCCCATCTAGGCGAGGTATGCCGGTGCCAAGGCTGGCCTGACGCCCATAAGGATAGTACCGTTGACTGTGAACACAGCCAGCCCTGGCGGCCAAAAGAATTTGCGCCGGATTCCGCCATGTCAGGCCGGGACAATTGGCAAGATGCAGGCGTTTCTGGAATCGGCCCGTTTCCAGAACGCGATCATCTGCCTCATCGTGATAAATGCCGTCACTCTGGGTCTCGAAACCAGCCCGACGGTTATGGCCGCTATTGGCCCGCAATTGATAGCACTCGACAAGCTGGTCCTCGGCATCTTTGTCGCCGAATTGCTGGCGAAGTTGGTTGTCTATCGGAAGCGTTTCCATAGGGATCCTTGGAACCTGTTTGACCTAGCCGTTGTGGCCATCGCTCTACTGCCCGCAGCCGGCGGCTTGTCGGTGTTGCGGTCCTTACGAATTCTGCGGGTGCTGCGGCTCGTTTCTGCGGTGCCGTCGATGCGCCGGGTGGTAGGGGCGCTGCTGTCGGCGGTGCCCGGAATCGCGTCGATTCTGGGACTGCTGTCGCTGGTCTTTTACGTGTTTTCGGTGATGGCGACCAAGCTGTTCGGTGCCGACTTTCCCGAATGGTTTGGCACGATCGGGGCCTCGGCGTATTCGTTGTTCCAGATCATGACGCTGGAAAGCTGGTCAATGGGCATCGTGCGCCCGGTGATGGAAGTGCACACGCTGGCGTGGTTGTTTTTCGTGCCGTTTATTCTGGTCACCTCGTTCACAGTGCTGAACCTGTTTATCGGCATCGTAGTTGACGCCATGCAACGGCAACATGAAACAGGCGATGCGGCCACGCCCGAGACCCAAGCCGAGGAAGAACGTCACGACAGGGCTGAGATCCTAAACGAGCTGCGGTTGCTTCGGCTTGAAATCGCGCAGATTAAAGATCGGCCCGGCTCCCCTTCCGATCGGTGAGAGGTAGCACAATAAAACCGGTTCTCTTACGTTACTTTATTTGGGGCCGGCCCAGATTATGCGTTGGCGCGCGCGGCCTCTCACTATGAGTTGAACCCATTTGCTGTAAATCAGATGATTCATTTGCTGGAAGAGCAAGTCGATTTCGATCGGGTTAATAACGGTTCTGCCACCAAAGTGTTTACGACCCCAACCGAGGTAAGCACCTTTTTCCAAAGGTATTCCGTCAGGGCGAGGTTAGCTTGGGTGCGGTCATGGGCTATTCCTGTCTACCCAATATGTTTTAAGGCAGTCGAGACTGACGGCGAGGCCTATTGGGACGGTGGTTCTAGTGGCAGTCTAGCACCCCCGCCGCGGCGATCCCCGATCGGATGCACGAGGTCACTTTCAATTCCCGCCTGATCAAGGGATCGCTTTCGATCGCATTGCTGCAGCGCATCGGAGGTAACCCCCGTCAGCTTGCCTCCCATAGGGCAAGGCCTTCGAGACTGTGCGCACGGCATTCACCCAGCATGGGAAGAAATACTCATGAGGGTGATCGCACGGCGCAGACTGTAGGCAATGGCCGTCAAACTGAACTCGGCGCGCGCGCTTTCCATTCTGCGTATCTGAAAGCCTCCTAGCGTATCCATTGTTTCACCGCATCAAACGGGTGTGTGACAACTTTCACGGCGTTTGCAGAGCACCTCGGTCAGCGAGTCCAGTACTGATCTGCGTTGTGGAGCCGCTGCGTGGCGATCAGCGCATGCTGGGTGCCCACAGCGATCTAGAGGTTCTATCCAACGCCAATGCGGCTACTGTAATGCATCGCCCTCGACCCTTTCGGCAAGTTTCCATTGCTTTCAAGGCGTTTTAGCCGCTCTTGGATCGCTGCGGTTTTCTTCTGAAGCTTCTGAACGGTGCTGTGCTCCGGCGCTTATTGCTCTCGCCAACGCGTTGGAAAATTTAGCCTTAGTGAAGTTGCGCTTCCCGCTGTTCACTGCCTTGGTCCGGGTGCCGTCGACCGCGATCAGCTCGCGTCCGAACAGATCCAGCTTCCGGCCCAACATCACGAACTGCCGAAATACCTAATCGAACGCCCAAGCAACCAGATCATTTCGAAGTTGCATCGCGTTTCAACCGACGGCTGGAACCCACCCGGGCCAAATATCCGTAGATGTAAAGCTACAAGAGATCGGCCGGATCGTATCCTGAACGACCGCTGATATTCGCCCGAACCCATCCGAGCCATTGTCTTCCAGATCACGCCCGTCAAAGAATGCGCCAATAACCCGCGCCACGTTGTCTGGTCCCACATAGTCGTCGTCCACAAAGTCCGACAAAGTCACGCTAGGAGCCCTGTTCGATTTTTCTTAGCATCTGGCTCGGTTGCATGTCCAATCATCGAAACCTAAATCGATTGTCGATATCACTTTACGATAGTCTGGGACGCTGAGACAGTCGGTTCATGGAACATCAGGAACTACTATCGGGGCTCATACGGCTTCACCTCCCGTATCACGCCGCCGACGGTGATATATACGGCCAGTGGATGATCGACGGAATTGGCACGACAGGGCTATCGTGTCAATGCCGCAACGCTCCATGCGATGCAGCGGAAAGGCTATCTCGAATTCCAGACCGAGCAGGCAAGCCGCTCTCAACGCCGACTTTATCGGGCAACGCCTTACGGCATCAAGTCGCTGGCACAGGCGCAAGAGAAAATCCGGGAGCTCTTTCATGAAGTCGGACCCAAAAACGAGGGAAGCTGAAATGCCAATGCCACAAGGGACGGCGTGTGAGGTTTTTCGCGCATTCCTGAAACTCGGTCTGACCTCATTCGGCGGACCCATCGCGCATCTGGGATATTTCCGGGACGAGTTGGTCATACGCCGAAAATGGATTGATGAGGCGGGTTACGCTGATCTTGTTGCCCTCTGTCAGTTCCTTCCCGGCCCTGCGAGTAGTCAGGTTGGGTTTGCGCTTGGCCTATTGCGTGGCGGTCCCCTTGGGGCTTTTGCTGCATGGGCTGCGTTCACACTTCCTTCCGCCCTGCTACTGGTGCTGTTCGCCTTCGGCGCGTCCGCTTTCGAGGGGCCGGTCGGCGCGGGACTGATCCACGGCCTCAAGGTGGTGGCCGTTGCCATTGTTGCACAAGCCGTCTGGGGAATGGCGCGCAACCTTGCGCCCGACCGCGAGCGCGCAAGCATCGCTCTTGCAGCCGTTCTGATCGTGATCTTCGTGGCAGGCTCGATTGGGCAGGTTGCGGCTATCCTCATTGGGGGCCTTGCGGGCCTCTGGCTTTGCCGAGCTGCCCCCGGTCCCGATGTCGGGCACCTGACATTTCGCGTAACGAAACGAATGGGGGCGATGTCACTGGTGGTGTTTGGCCTGCTTTTGCTCTTGTTGCCCTTTGCTGCCGGGATGACGCAGGGCGTTGCCCTGTTTGACTCCTTCTACCGGGCGGGTTCGCTTGTATTCGGCGGCGGCCATGTTGTGCTGCCGCTCTTGCAGGCTGAAGTTGTAACGTCCGCCGCGGTCAGCAATGATGCCTTCCTGTCCGGATACGGCGCGGCGCAGGCGGTGCCGGGGCCACTATTCACCTTCGCCGCCTACCTCGGTGCGGTCATGGGACCGGTGCCAAACGGTCTCATCGGGGCAACCATCGCACTTGTCGCGATTTTCCTGCCGGGCTTTCTGCTGCTGATCGGCGCGCTGCCCTTCTGGGACGCATTTCGGTCGCGTCCGATCACTCAGGCTGCAATGCGCGGTGCAAATGCCGCTGTCGTGGGGATTCTCGGGGCGGCGCTCTATAATCCGGTTTGGACAAACGCCATTCTCACGCCCTATGATTTTGCACTCGGGCTTACGGGCTTCATCCTGCTTACAGTCTGGAAGGCTCCGCCTTGGATCATAGTGGTATTGATTGCTTTCGCAGGTGTAGTGCTCGGCCTATCCTAACGGCTTTGATGATGTAACCGCCCCCCGACGGCATCGATGTGCCGAGGTGGGTCTGCAATGATCCACAAAAAGGAGAGCGGTCATGTCGGGTATTATCACGGTCGGGCTCGATTTGGCGAAAAATGTATTCCAAGTGCGACCAACCGAGACCGCGTAAAGCTCTCCCGGACATCTTGGCGCTTTAACTGTTCATCCCCACCTTTTTGACGGCGGGCGTTTCAGGGGCTCGCCAGTCCACGGGGTGACGCCTTTGGGAAACCCCTTGTATTCATCTTGCTCCGAGGAGTATCCGTCTTGGTCAAGTTACTTTTTCAGCCCATTTTCGTTGATCTCGTAGGAGCGCATTGGCGAGGACAAGCAGTTTGCGCATGACAGCCGTGATGGCTACCTTTTTCTCTTTCCCAGCGGCCACCAAATGATTGCACTTGGCTTTCAGAGCTGGATTGAACCGGATCGCGACGAGCGCTGGCATGAAGATGGCATAGCGCAAGTTTGGACGCCCACCCTGTATCCGCGCCTTTCCTAGCCATTTTCCCGAGCTTTGTGACATGGGTGCTAACCCTGCAAAACTGACGACCTCTTTGTTACCCAGCGTGCCAATTTCGGGCATATCCACGAGGATCATAAGCGCTGTGATCATTCCAATTCCGGGAATGCTGAAGAAAATATCCAGCCGTTCACTCATGCGTTGATCTTGGCGCGCCAATTCCAGCATCAGCGCATCAATTTTTTCAATATCACTTTCGATTTGGCGTAGGCGTTTTTCGAGCTGCTGCTTTACCTGAGCGTTAGAAACCGTAGCCTTGCGGGCCTTGGCTGCTGTACAGTCGGACAGTTTTCGTTCGACAACGCCGAAAGAAACAATACTTCAGTTATTCGTCATTAAATTTCAAGGAGAAACAAGATGACCGTTAAACTCGCAATTGTCTATTATTCCAGCTATGGTACCAATCACCAGATGGCCACCATCGCGACGGAAGCAGCCAAAGCCGCAGGTGCCGAAGTGCGCCTACTTAAAGCGCGTGAAACTGCCCCTGCCGAAGCGGTCAATAGTCAGGATGCATGGAAAGCCCATACCGAAGCCACGGCTGATATCCCAGAGGCAACCATCGAAGATATGGAATGGGCAAACGCCTATCTCATCTCCGCCGGTACCCGCTTTGGCGTGATGGCCAGCCAGATGCGCGCCTTCATTGACACGCTCGGTGGTGTCTGGGGTAAGGGGGGGCTCGCGAACAAGCCGATCTCGGCGATGACGTCTGCGCAGAACGCCCACGGTGGACAGGAAACCACGCTCAGCTCGTTTTACATCACGGCGATGCATTGGGGGGGGGTCGTGGTTGCACCCGGTTACACCGATGAGGTCGTCTTCAAGACCGGTGGTAACCCCTATGGCTACAGCCACACACAGGGCGCTGAGTTCTCCGAAGACGTGAAATCCGCCATCGGGCACCAAACACGCCGCCTTGTCGAGATGGCCGCAAAGCTCGCCTGAGGCAACACCTAAAATTCCCTGTCGGCGTAGAAATCCGGTGACCGACAGGGAAACATTCCTGACGCAGCGCATCACGGGCGTCAGGTTCTATCCTCACCGCCCTTGATCGAGCCGACCGCGCGGACACAACCGACATTGCCAAGGGGCTATTATGGAAGCCCTGAAAAAATCAAAACGACCTTCCTTGCCTTCGCTGCAGGTGTGTCGATACTCTTGCAGCCGGTCATCAATCGCATATGGCGAACAGGGGTCGGAAAAGTTGGCGCTCAGATTCCGTAGCGTTTCCAGATGTGCGCGGGCGACCCACCGCCAAGTTGATTTAGCTGTAGGATTTCACACCCAGTTGGAATAGCCCCCTATGCCGATCTTCTGGCAATTTGACTTCGATCTTTACAATCACCTCTCTGGCAGAAATATGCGGGTAAGCGAAAATCACTTTCTTTGGGGTTCGCAGATGGCTCTTCTGCCGCGTATTTCTTAGGGGTGCGTTTTTGTCAAAACTCGGTTCATTTGGGCCAGCAGTTGCGAGGGTATCTCCAATTGAAGCTGCGCGGGCTGGTCTTGGTGCTTTTGTCGGCCTCGCGATCGCTGGCTTTTTTGTCCTGTCATCCTCCATCGACCTGAACCTCGGCTTATACCTTGTGGCCCCTTTCGGTGCGAGTTCGGTCCTTCTTTTTGCCGTGCCCAACAGCCCTCTGGCACAACCTTGGTCGGCGATTGTCGGCAATACCGTTGCTGCCATCGTTGCGGTCGCTGTCTGTTTGACGGTGTCAGACCCTTTACTACGCATCGCATTGTCTGTCGGGCTTGCCATTACTGCAACGATCTCGTGCAGGGCGTTGCACCCCCCTGCCGGTGCGGTGGCTATGACCGCAGCAATGAGTCCCGAGGCAATTGAAGAGCTGGGGTTCATGTTCGTTCTGACGCCAATCGCTGTCGGGACTGTTCTGCTTGTTTTAGTCGCCATGGCGTACGGTCGACTGACGGGACGACATTATCCGTTCCGGCAATTCGATGACCCCAATTCGCACGGAACCACGGACCCTGAACCCATGGAACGCCTTGGCCTGTCGGAAACGGAATTGATTGATATCCTTGGGCGTTATCGGCAGTCATTCAACCTCGGTGTAGAGGATCTAGCCCGACTGATCGGGGCCGCTGAAATTCAGGCCGCCGCTCACAGGACGAACCCGCTAGTGGCCGCGGACATTATGTCGCGCAATCTCATCACAATCCGCAGAGATGCGCCTGTAGCCGAAATCGCGGGTCTTTTCCGGCACCATAGGTTTACTTGTCTGCCGGTGGTCGGGACAGACGACCATTTTTTTGGCGTGATCTTTCAGATGCATCTGATCGATCGCGCCTGTCATGTTGCCAACATCACCCACCGCACGTTTCGGGCGGCCATCGGGCGATTGATCGACAGGACAGGTGACGCGCCACTGCGTGCAGCGGACATCATGAGCTCTCGCGGCCCACGCGGGACGTCATCAACGCCATTGGCCGCCCTTTTATTGCTAATGGCCGACGGCGACGTTGATGCCGTACCAATTCTGTCCGATGATCGCATCATTGGAATCGTGACGCGCACGGATTTGATCAACGCCCTCGCACGGAGCAGTTTGAATACAGACGTGCAGTCGGATTTGACTACTTCGACCACAATAGAAGAGCGATAATGAAAAACAATTAACTTGGAAGTTCGGGCCCTTACATGACGCGCCCTCTCATTGACGGGCAACCTTTTGATCCACAGACCATGCAGAATGTAAGCCGTTTTCGCGCAGCAGAACTTGCCCGCCTAACGGATGCGCCGGCGATAATCCATACCGGAGCGCGCGGTTATGACCGCTAAACTGTCAGCAACGATTGATGCTGTTGTCGCTCCAAAACGGGACATGTAGATTGAAGCCTATGGCCAATTAGCGGTGCGTAATATGCGGCCAGATGGTCGGGCGGACCGATCCCGAAGGCAACGATGCGCCCCTGCCCCGCTACCACATCCAGCCTAGGAGCAAAAATCGGTAGGGGTGGCTGGGTCGCGCAGCGCTTTCAGCGTCGCGGCGTTCAGATCGAATAGCGCGGCCAAAGTATTGGCACTCTCGGCCGCGATCCGCGCGACCGAACGGTTCATCCGATTCGACAGAGCAAGTTCATCCTGCATCGCACGACACAGAAAGCGGAGCATCTCGTCCAGACCTGCAAACTCCAGCTTGCGCACCTTCCGAATCGCAGTCGCATCGGACATGCCCGTTGCTGCTCCCGGATCCTGCGCCGAGGCGAACAGCGCTTCCTGCCGGTGTGCAGCCAAATAGTTAGCAACGCGCGTCTTACTCAGCGTCAGTGAAGTGGCTAGCACCATGCGAGCGGCTATTAGCTCGAATCCATTCATTTTTTGGTTTTATCGGTTTGTCGCGATGATGTTTCAAAGTTTTCAACTTTCAATCTCGCAACGGGCGTTGACTCCGGACTACGGTACGGAGTGTAGGGTGATCAGCAAGAAGGAGTCGTAAATCATGCGTCGCACCATAAGCAAGGCCGCAAAAGCCGCCGACGTAAGCGTGGAAACCATCCGGTTCTACGAACGGCGCGGTTTGGTTTCGCAGCCCATGACGCCCGTGCGTGGCTATCGTGAATACGATCTCGACACCATTGAACAGATTCGTTTCATCCGCCACGCCCAAGAGATCGGCTTCTCGCTGAGCGATATTCAGGAGTTGATGGAGTTGCGATCCGATCCTGACAGCGACTGCTCCGATGTGCGGCTGCGCGCCGTCGCCAAGCTGCACGACGTGAATATCAAGATCGAGCGTCTGCTGCGCGTTCAGGACGCGCTTGAGACGTTGATCGCCGCCTGTCCGGGCGAGGGTGCCGTCGGTTCCTGTTCGATCCTGAAAGAAATTACGAAACATGAATCGCGTCCTGACTACGCGGTTCATTCTTCAAGTCAAACTTTAAAGAGGTCAACACTCATGAAAACTACAGAATTCACCGTCGACGGCATGCATTGTGACGGCTGCGCAAAGACCGCTGAGACGTTGCTGTCTGCGGTGCCCGGTGTGCGCAAGGCCGAAGTGTCATATGCTGATCGGCACGCGCGGGTCCTGCACGATCCAGATCAGGCGAGCGTCACCGATCTCTACGCAGCGGTCAGTCGGGCCGGCTATGTGGCAAGCGACAAATCGGAATGAATTTTGGAGGCGCGATCGGGATGATTCTGATCGCCCCGCCTGTTGTTTTGGACGACATTTCCGGCTCCACAATAACATGAAAGGACTTTGGCGATGAATGTTGCAACTCAGATCGACGACACGTCGGCCCTTTGGAGCGAGGAGCCCTCCGAGCGCCCAGACCGGGCGCGCATCCGGGCGCGCATTGGTGGGCTTCATTGCTCGCTCTGCACCGGCACTATAGAAAAGGCCTTGGGCCGACAGCGCGGCGTCGACAAAGTTGCCGTCAGCCTGACCCATGAACAGGCGCTAGTCGAATACGATCCGCAATTGGCCAGCCCGCAAGCTCTGCTGCAGATTCTGCGCGACATTGGTTACACGATCCACGACCCCAACAAACTGCGCCCTTTCGAGGAAGAAGAGCGGGACCTGGTCCGCGAAGGACGCAGGTTCCTGGTCGCGACGTCATTCAGTCTGTTGGCCGTTGCCCTGACCGTAACCCCGACCGGGCCGGTCTCGCTAATCCTTCCCACCGTGGCGACGATCAGCTTGATGGCCTTCGTGTTCCTGGTGCTGCGGGCCGGCGGAGTCGCACGGGCCACCTTTGGTTCGCTGGGCCTCGGGATCTTAGCCACTGCCATTATCGCGCTCAACACAGAGGAGGCTCTGACCAGTATAACGCCCTGGTTGGTCGGCGGACTCGCCG
>TARA_R110002072_G_scaffold192981_2_pt1 | contig 10928 bp, 11 predicted proteins | sample TARA_R110002072 | Tara Oceans TARA_R110002072 (sample SAMEA4397118) | marine metagenome | biome: Polar Biome; feature: [SRF] surface water layer (ENVO:00010504); material: water (ENVO:00002006), including particulate matter (ENVO:01000060) such as... | depth 5 m | reverse complement strand
GAAATTTAAAGCTTGGAAACATAAATTTACCATTAAAGAAGTTTCAGTAGTTTTTACTGATAGAGATTTAGGAGCTTCTAAAATGAGCGGAAATATTGTTTCTGAAGCGCTTTTTGGTGTGATAAAAATGAGATTAAAGGGATTACCAAAATAACATGTAATTTCTTAACTGTGTAAACCTTTATTAGATTTATCAGTGAAATAAAATTTATAAAATGACAAAATCGTACTTAATAAAAAACGCAACAATAGTAAATGAAAATACCACTTTTACAGGTGATGTTCTTATTGAAAACGAAATCATAAAACAAATTTCTTCGGAAATTGTACCGACTGAAAACGTAGAAATTATTAATGCTGATGGAAAGTACTTAATTCCTGGTTTTATTGATGATCAAGTGCATTTTAGAGAACCTGGTTTAACTCACAAAGCAAATATAGCTTCTGAAAGTAGAGCTGCTATTGCTGGCGGAATTACTACTTTTATAGAAATGCCAAACACAGTTCCTCAAGCAACTACGCAAGAATTGTTAGAAGATAAATTTAAAATTGCAGCTAAAGACTCGTATGCAAACTACTCTTTTATGTTTGGTGGAACGAATGATAATTTAGATGAATTATTAAAGACCGATCCAAAAAAAGTAGCAGGCATAAAGCTTTTCCTAGGTTCGTCTACAGGAAATATGTTGGTAGATAATGAAGCTATTTTAGAAAAGATTTTTTCATCAACAAAAATGATTATTTCTGTGCATTGTGAAGACGAAGCAACCATCAGAAAAAATACAGCAGCATACGTAGAAAAATACGGAGAAGATATTCCTATAAAATACCATCCAATTATTAGAAGCGAAGAAGCTTGTTATTTATCATCTTCAAAAGCCATAGAATTAGCGAAAAAAACTGGAGCACGTTTGCATATTTTTCATGTATCAACCGAAAAAGAAACGCACCTTTTTAGAAACGATATTCCTTTAGAAGAAAAACAAATTACAGCCGAAGTTTGTGTGCATCATTTATGGTTTAATGATAAAGATTATGAGGAAAAAGGAACACATATAAAATGGAATCCTGCAGTAAAAACAGAAAAAGACAGAGTAGGTTTATGGAAAGCTTTGTTAGATGACAGAATTGATGTTTTAGCAACAGACCATGCACCACACACATTAGCTGAAAAAAGTAACAATTATATGAATGCTCCAAGTGGTGGACCTTTGGTACAACATGCAATTATTGCACTTTTAGAAAAAGTAAAAGAAGGTGTAATTCCGATTGAAAAATTAGTGGAGAAAATGAGTCATAATCCTGCAAAATTATTTCAAATAGAAAAGCGTGGTTTTATAAAAGAAGGTTTTTATGCAGATTTGGTTTTAATTGATGCAAATAAAGCACAAACCGTTTCTAAAGATAATATTTTATACAAATGTGGCTGGTCTCCTTTTGAAGGAACTACATTTTCATCAACCATAACACATACATTTATAAATGGAAATTTAATGTATAATAATGGTGTTTTTAATGATGATATTAAAGGAAAACGAATTACTTTTAATCGATAATATGAAAAATTCACTTTATATATTTTTACTTATTTTTTTGGTTTCTTGCACAAGTAATACCATTTTTGAAAAACCAGACGATTTAATTCCTAAAGACACCATGAGTCTTTTGGTGCAAGAAATGTCGATTGCTACTTCTGCAAAATATATGAACAATAAAAATTTAGAGAAAAGAGTAAACTATATGCCTTTGGTTTATGATCGTTTTGGAATTGATTCTCTTCGTTTTCAAACGAGTAATTTATATTACATGTCTAAAATTGATTTGTATCAAGAAATTTTTACAAATGCAAAAAACAATTTAGAAAAGCAAAAATCTGTATTTGATGAAATCAAGAAAAGAACCGATTCTTTAAGAGCCGATTCTATTAAAAAAATTAAAGATTTTAAAACGAATAAAATTCCTAAAGACTCTTTAAAAACAAGAAAAAAATTAATACAAGAAGATTCTTTAAAGCCTACTCTTTAGGATAGTTTTCACAAACCCTTTCAATCGATTTATCAACAGGTTCAAATTTATAATTGATTGTATTTTTAATTTTTTCTGAGGAATATTTAGAAACGGAATGAGCTGATTTTGCTGAATATTTAGTGATTAAAGGAGCAACTCCTGTTATTTTTGATACAAACCAACTAAATCTCCAAAAAACAGCTGTTTGCCAAGGTTTTATCTTTATTGATGGTCGTTTTTTACCAAAACCATCTGCAATTAAAAAGAAAATTTCTTTGAAAGATTTGTTTTCTGAAACCAAAATAAAACGTTTGTTTTTAACATCGGTATTCATTAATTGAATCATGGGTTTTACAACGTCTTGTACAGCCACAAAACCTGTAATTCCTTCAGTATAATATTTAAAACCGTTATAAACTTGGCTAAATAACTTGCCTGAACCAGCGTTCCAAAATCCGCTTCCTAAAATTACGCCAGGATTTACAATTATAACCTCCACTCCTTCTTGGCTAGCTCTCCAAACTTCCATTTCTGCACCAAATTTGGTAATAGAATAACCACTATTATCTAGCTCTTTATTCCATTCACACTCTTCATCAATTAAATTATCATCTAAAGATTTACCAACAGCAGCAATGGAACTTACAAAGCAAAGTTTCTCAACTTTGGCATCCACAGAAAGATTTACAATAATTTCAGTTCCATGAATATTTACCTTTCTCATTTCTCTATAATCTTTTTGATTAAAAGAAATAAATGCAGCACAATGATATACGTGTTTTATACCCACAAAAGCAGGAATCATTGCAGGAACTTGCGTAATATCTGCTTTAAACCATTCTATTTTCGAGAAAAATGCGGCATCATCCGTATAAAAAGAAAACACTTTTTTTACTTTTTCTAAAGAAGAATCTGTTCTATAAATAGCTCTTATGTTATCATTTTTTAAACTTAAATGATACAATAAGTGCGAACCCACTAAACCTGTGCCTCCAGTAACTAAAATCATACTGCTAATTTATAGTTTTTTGATTGATAAGTTTATCTTTGTCTCCATAAAAAATACGTTACTAGTTTTATGTTGATGTTCGTTTGGCTTCAAAAGAAATGTAACCGTTTAAAAAAAATCTATTTATAATGACAAATTTTGTTGAGGAATTACGTTGGCGAGGATTATTAAGTGATATAATGCCAGATACTGAAGAATATTTATTGGAAAATAAAACAGCTGGTTATATTGGTTTTGACCCAACTGCAGACTCTTTACATATTGGAAGTTTGGTGCAAATTTTTATCTTAAAACATTTTCAAATTGCTGGTCATAATCCAATTGCTTTAATTGGTGGAGCAACAGGAATGGTTGGAGATCCTTCAGGAAAATCTGCTGAACGTAATTTATTAGATGAAGCAACTTTGGCAAAAAATGTAGCTGGAGTTAGAGAAAATTTAGAGCGTTTTTTAAATTTTGATGATGCTGCAGAAAACAAAGCAGAATTGGTAAACAATTACGATTGGATGAAGGATATTTCTTTAATCGATTTTGTGAGAGATACAGGAAAACATATTACTGTAAATTACATGATGGCAAAAGATTCTGTGAAGAAACGTTTGAGCTCTGAATCTTCTGTAGGAATGAGTTTTACAGAATTTACCTACCAATTATTTCAAGGGTATGATTTTTACCATTTATACACGCATAAAAATTGCAAGTTGCAAATGGGTGGTTCAGATCAATGGGGAAATATTACAACTGGAACCGAACTAATTCGTAGAAAAGCGCAAGGAAAAGCGTATGCAATTACAGTTCCTTTAGTTACCAAAGCAGATGGAACAAAATTCGGAAAAACAGAAGGTGGTAATATTTGGTTAAATGCAGATAGAACATCTCCTTATAAGTTTTACCAATATTGGCTAAATTCGTCTGATGAAGATGCAGAAAATTTTATAAAGAAATTCACTTTTTTAGATAAAGAAACTATTGAAAACTTGATTGCTGAACATCAAGAAAATCCTCATTTACGTTCTTTACAGAAAAAATTAGGAGAAGAAGTTACCATTTTAACACATGGAAAAGAAGCGTATGAAAATGCTTTAAAAGCTTCGAATATTTTGTTCGGAAAATCTACTGCTTCTGATTTAAAATCTTTAGACGAACAAACTTTCTTAGATGTTTTTGATGGTGTACCAATGGCTTCCATTCCAAAAGAAGAATTCACTGAAGGTTTAGATATGATTGCTGCTTTGGCTGCCAAAACCGATTTTTTAAAATCGAATGGAGAAGCTAGAAGAGCATTAAAAGAAAATGCAATTTCTGTGAATAAAGAAAAGGTTAAAGAAGATTTTGTAATTACTACTGATGATTTAATCGCTAATAAATATGTGCTTTTACAAAGAGGGAAAAAGACAAATTATTTATTGATTGTTGAGTAACCTTTAAAAATATTATTTAATAAAAAAGCGTTGAATTTAAAAATTCAGCGCTTTTTTGTTTTAGTAAATATATAGAATCAACTTTAACTGTTGATGAATTTTAGGATCTAAACATCTATTTATACTTAAAATATAGAAACAGCATACAACCATTCAATAGAAAGGAAATAGAGTTTGTGATTATTATTGGATAATCTTCCTTTAAAAAACCATATAATGCCCAAAGAAAAACACCAATTAATAAAATAGAGAAAAAAACAGGTGATAAATGAGCAACCTTTTTAGTCTTATATGCTTTTATTATTTGAGGAACAATGGCAATTGTGGTAAAAAGACCTGCCAAAAACCCAATTATCTCTATGTTCATAATTTTTAAACCAAAAATAATACTGATATAAATTTATAAAGACCTTAATACCTTTCTTCTTTAACTCTTTTAAAATAAATACTTTTTTTGATTTTACTTTTTCTCTGCCAAAACTTTCATTAAAAAAGCATTCTGCTTTTCTAAAAGCTCATTTGTTTTGTTCATTAACTCAATATTTTTTGGAGTTGCCACAGTTTTATTTTTTGGATCTTCTGCTTTTTTCTTCATTGAATTCATTACTCTAACCACCATAAAAACAGTAAAAGAAATCACTAGAAAATCTACACCTGCTTCAATTAATTTTCCATAACCAATAGCAACCTCTTCGAATTTAGTTGTACCATCTGTAATAACTGCTTCTCTAATGATATATTTTTTATTTTCCCAATTTGCACCAGCTGTTAAATATGTTAAAGGAGGCATTAAAACTTCTTTAACCAAAACATTTACAACTTTGTTAAAAGCAGTTCCTATAATAACACCAATAGCGATGTCAATCATATTTCCTTTTACAGCAAAGTCTTTAAAATCTTCAAGTAATTTAAATTTCATCATTTTTTTTATTCTTTTTTCTTTACTCTTGTTTCTTATAACTAAAAAAATACCACTTAGAGATATAGAAGACATAGGTTTTTCGAAATCTATATTCTCTTGAATCTTGGTTCTTGGTTCTCTTTTATCCTGTTTTCTTTTTTCTCTACTCTTAAATCTATTTTCTCCCTTTCTTAAAGCACCATCAAATTACAGCCTCTAATATCAGAATTATCAAAACGACCTATAATTTCAAACGTTCCGTTTTTGTGAACTTTTCCTAAATCTTGAGTTGCAATAAATGAGCAGGAATTATAATTTGCTAAATCAATTACGTTAATTCCGCCAGTTTTTTCTTTATCTAAAATAGTTAAAGCATCTTCTGTATCTCTGGTTAAAATCTGCATCCAATTTGGGGTTTCGAAAATACCATTTCCTTTAGAATATGCCTGACTTAATAATTCTGTCATTCCATATTCTGAATGGATTTTATCAACCTTAAAACCACTTTTTAACAGTTGATGTAATTCGTTTCTTATCAACTCTTTTCGTCTTCCTTTCATACCTCCAGTTTCCATAACTATGGTGTTTTTAAGATTAAATTGATGTTTTTCAATCAAATCTAACAACGCAAAAGAAACTCCTATAAGCAAAACTTTTTGTCCATTTTTATCTAAATTGATGAGTTTTTTTGCAAGCTCATCAAGGTTATTTAGATAAAATCCGCTTTCTGAATTTTTAGATTTCGCAATTAAATCATCAACCATAAAAACTAAAGAAGAACCTTTTCGCTCTAAATAATTTGGTAATAAAGCCAACACAACATAGTCTTCTATATTTCCATAAAAATGTGCAAATCCCTTTAAATAACTTTCTTTATAATAGTTAATATCGGTTACTAAATGTTTGCTGGTAATACTCCCTGTAGTTCCAGAACTTGTAAAAATTTCTGCTATTTTTTCTTTGGATGAAAGAACTTCTCGCGTTTTAAAAAACTGAATTGGTAAAAACGGAATTTGTTCAATTTTAGTAACATCTGATGGATGAATGTATAATAAATCGCAAAAAGAACGATACACTTTATTATTATTAAACTGATGTTTAAAAATCTCTAAAGCAACTGCTGTAAACTCCTCTTGAGTTTGTATGTTAAATATTTTTTTTTGCATAAAGTCGAAAAATTACCACCACATTTTTGTTGGGGTTTCATTCACTTGTTATTCCTTAAAAAATGGAATGTGAATATAGCGTTTTTGTTAAAAAATCTTTATGCTACAAAAATAAGATTAATACACGCAACCTCTTTAAAATTTTTGTATCTAATGTATGTAGTGTTAAATAAAATATTAATTTAAACTAAAATTTAAAAAAAATCTGAAAATTTACCAGCATGAAACTAAATAGCATTTTTTTTATCACTTTTTTTGCATTTTTTGCATGTTCTGAATCAGCAGAAAAAACGCTAGATATTTGCAACGAATGTGTAATTATCGACAAAAATTTATTTGACGATACACAAACAAATAATTACACTATTAATAATGTAGTTTTAGCTGATAATTTTTTAACCATAACAATTAGCGCAAGTGGTTGTAGTGGAAATAGTTGGAAAGCAACTTTGGTGGACGAAAATCAAATTTTAGAATCGAATCCTATTCAAAGAAACACTAAAATTTTGCTTGAAAATAATGAAGCTTGTTTAGCTGTTTTTGAGAAAGATTTTACGTTTGATATTCAAAAACTGAAAGAAAACGAAAATTCAATAATTTTAAATTTAGAAGGCTGGAATACACAAATAAACTATCAATAAATTAAAAAAAACAATAACATTAAAACTTATATTATGAAAAAAATCTTATTATTATTTGCAGGTTTATTCCTTTTTTACGCGTGTTTAAATAACGACGATCAAGTAAATTATGGCTACGAAATTTTACCAATTGATGAATATACAGTTCCTGCATCTTTTAACTTTGGCGAAAAAGACACTGTTAAAGTAAAATATACATTATTAAATGGCTGTTATAATTTTGATAATATTTATTACGAATACCAAGATACAGCAAGAATTGTGGCAGTTAGAGCTATTGTGTATGTAGATGAAAATTGTACAGAGATGGAAACACAAAAAGAATACGAACTTATTGTAACTGCAACACAAAGAGAAGATTATTTATTTAAATTTTACAAAGGTGTAGATGCAAATGGTGAAAATATTTTCGAAGAAGTTGTAGTTCCTGTAAATTAAAATCATCGAACTTAAAAAACTTATACAGCAATGTTGTGAGCAAGATTTAGCTGCTCAATCTAAAGTTTATCAACTTTTTGCTGATAAACTTTTTGCTGTTTCCTTAAAGTATTCTAGGAATTATCAAGATGCAGAAGACAATCTGCAAGATAGTTTTTTAACAATTTTCGATAAAATTAAACAATACAACCACAAAGGTTCTTTTGAAGGTTGGTTAAAACGAATTACCATAAATACAGCCCTGCAAACATATAGATCAAAAGCGCCTTTACAAATTGTAAAAGAAGTTGCTGAAAATATAGAAAACGAAGATTCAGCCTTAGAAAACACCGTTTTTAATATAGATGTTTTGCTAGAATGTGTGCAGCAGTTACCTGACCAATATCGATTGGTTTTTAATCTTTTTGTACTTGATGATTATTCGCATAAAGAAATTGCCAGCTTATTAAATATTTCTGTAGGCACTTCAAAATCGAATGTTTCCAGAGCCAGAAAAATTTTAAAAGAAAAATTAGAAATCCATCAAAAAAAAATACTTTAATGGAGGATAAAAAAATAGATGATTTATTTAAAAATCAACTGAAAAACCTTGAGGTTTCTCCAAATAAAAAAGTTTGGAATTCCATAGAAACCAAGCTAAAAAAGAAGAAACGTCGTGTTTTTCCTTTTTGGCTATTTTCTGGTGCAGCTGTAGCAATTTTGGTGTTAGGTTTATTTTTCTATCCATTTTCTACGAATGAAAACCAACACATAATTCCTAAAATTGATGAAGTTATTACAACAAGTCCAACAAAAAAACCTTTAATAAATACTACAATTGATACTTTAATTTTACAAAACAATAAAGTTGAACAAGTTTTAAAAACGAATCAAAATGCAATTGTAAAAACAGAAATAAAAGAAGAAAAATGGAATACTAACAACACTAAAAAAGAATTTGTTGCACGTAAAAATCCAGCAAAAACAACATTTTTAAAACCATTTAATATTGATGAAAATCTGACTTCAAATCAACAAATAGTAATATTGCAAATTGAAAAAATTACTGATTATAGAGCTTCTGAAAAAATGGATTTTAATGCTTTTTTAGCAACAAAAGAAACACAAATAGAGAATAAAGAAATAGTTAAAAATTGGTCTGTAGCTCCTACTTTTGGAGTTTTACAGTCTAATTCATTTTCTAATACTTCTCCTATTGCAGAGGATTTAGCCAATACAACAACTGGCGAAAATTCATTTTCTTACGGTTTGCAAGTTGGTTACAAACTCAATAAAAGATGGACGATTCAATCTGGAATTCATCTGCAAGAAATGAAATATTCTAACAATCAAATTACGGTGTACCCTTCAGAAATTGCAAACTTGCAATCTGTGGCTTTTAACGATAATAGTTCTGTTTCCTTTAACAATTCTGTAACAGAAAATTTGAGCATTATGTCTAATTTATTTACTAACTTTGTAAAAAGTACAGGAAATTTATCACAAAATTTCGGCTACATAGAAATCCCCCTAGAAATGAAATACAACTTCTCTAACAACACTAAAATTGAGGCACAATTAGTTACAGGTTTTAGTTCGCTTTTTTTAGATAAAAATAAAGTGGTTTTAAACACCTTTAACACAACCAGAACAGGTGAATTAACAACCTTAAATAACATTAATTTTAGTGGAAATTTAGGCTTCGATTTCAATTATTACTTAAATAGTAATTGGTCTTTAAATATAAACCCGATGTTTAAAGTACAACTAAACACTTTTAAAACAGAAGCTAACGGTTTCGCACCTTTTAACTTGGGTATTTATTCAGGAATTAAATACCAATTTTAAAAAACCAAAACACAAAAACATCGTATATACTTTAACAATTTGGCGATAAATTATAACGATTTAACGAAAACAAAAGAACAATACTCGTTAAATAATTATATTTGCCCTCCTTTTAAAGTTTAATACAAATAAATTCTTTTGAAAATGATTGCTACGAATTTGATGGACATAAAAGATGACGAAATGAAGCTTATAGAGACAACATATAGAACTTTGAGCGGAACTAAAACAGTTTTAGAAATCCCCAAAAGAAAACCTACACAATGGATTATAAATCAAGATAATGAACCTAAATTTTATGTTGATTTATACGATTTATCTATAGAATCTAATGCAATGATGAATAGTTTAGTACTATGTGCTAAAAAATCTATCAGAGATGTTTTAGAGGTAATTAACGAAAGGAATAATATTAATTTATCGATTACTAAAGTTTCTAAAATAGGGATAAAGAAAAAATTAAATTCTGTTCCTAAAAATATTAATTTAGAACCTTTGCCAGAAAAATGGTTGGCTTATTCTTTGTAAATTTTTACAATTAATTTGCCTTTATCGTCCATTGATGCTCTGTACATTCCAGCTGTATTAAATTCAAAAGACATGTTGCCATTTTTATCTAAAGCAACAACACCACCTGTTCCACCAAGTGAGGTTAATTTATTTTGAATTACATCTTGAGAGGCTTGTTTTAAAGAGACATTTTTATATTCCATTTGTGCAGAAATATCATACGCAACTTGGTTTCTTATAAAATATTCACCCCAACCTGTAGAAGAAACTCCACAGGTTTTATTGTTTGCATACGTTCCTGACCCAATAATTGGTGCATCTCCAATTCTACCCCATCTTTTATTGGTCATTCCTCCTGTTGATGTTCCTGCAGCAATATTTCCATTTTTATCCAAAGCCACACAACCTACTGTTCCGAATTTACTGTCTTTAATATCTGCATCATAAAAAGCGGCATTTTTATCATCATGATCTAATTCTGTTTTTTCTCTATCTTTTATTCTTTGAAGTGATTTAAAACGATTTTCTGTATAAAAATAACTTGGATCTACAATTTCCAAACCTTTTTCTGCTGCAAAAATCGATGCTCCTTCTCCTGAAAGCATTACATGATCTGAATCTGTCATTACTTTTATCGCTAATTCAATTGGGCTTTTTACATTTTTAACGCCTGCAACAGCCCCAGCATTTAACGTTTTTCCGTCCATAAAAGAAGCATCTAATTCATTGGTTTCTTCGTGAGTAAAAACAGCGCCTTTACCTGCATTAAATAAGGGTGATTCTTCCATAACCTGAATGGTTTTCATCACTGCTTCTTGACTTGTTCCTCCATTTTTTAGAATTGTATGTCCAACTTTTATAGCCTCTTCAAGTTTTTGTTGATATTCAGCTTCTTTTTCATCAGACATATTTTTCTTTAAAATAGTACCAGCTCCACCATGAATTATAATAGCAAAATCATTTACTTTTAAACCATCTTTTTTTTCTTTGGATGTAACTTCTGTAGAG
>TARA_R110002072_G_scaffold157248_3_pt1 | contig 10935 bp, 22 predicted proteins | sample TARA_R110002072 | Tara Oceans TARA_R110002072 (sample SAMEA4397118) | marine metagenome | biome: Polar Biome; feature: [SRF] surface water layer (ENVO:00010504); material: water (ENVO:00002006), including particulate matter (ENVO:01000060) such as... | depth 5 m | reverse complement strand
GTCCGTCTGTTTTGCAGCACGATTCGCAAGTAAAGTTAGCTTTGCCTCTAACTACTGTGCTGAAGTGCGCGTCACACGCTTCTCTTTTTATGCTCATGATTTTCCTTTTGCGGGAATGGAATGTGTATACCTGCTCTTTCAATCATAGCCTTGTTAATAACATCATATACTTTTGATACATCTCCAGCAGGTAAATCTTTAGTAGATTTAATTCCAAACATTGCCATTTGAACCGATCGCCAAAATTCTTTGTAACTGTATTTTGTCCACGGAATAGTTAATGTTTTCTTAAAAAATTTAGAATTGATCTCTTGGTATACACCAGCATCGTTTAATTCTTCAGCGGCATTTTTGAAATACAATTCCATAGCTCCTTGTTGCGCTCTTGTTCTTGAATCCCCAAAAGCGTAGGTAAAAGTTATGAATTTTCTTTTCTCAAAAAGCTGATCAACAAAAACTTTAAAAGATTCTTTTTTAGCTATGCTGTTTACTTGGTAATATTCACCCATAAAATTTCCCTTTTCTTAACCATTCTTGCGATAGTTTTTTGCTTTTAGCGGATCCATCTTCACCATCAATAAACACTGTATCTACAGTTTTATTTCTTTCTTTATGCCATTTAGATACTGAATGTTTTAAATCAAATCCACTAAATTGTTTTTTGTTTGCCAATCTTTTTCTAACTTGATTATGAGTTAACGATGTAAGTTTAACAATTTCTATGTATGTGTAGTATTGACCGTTTTTTAATCTTGGAAAATTTCCATCGAATCCAGTGTATTTAAGTTCAGCCTTACCCATTAAATACTGACCATAATTTTTTAAAATTCTCTGAAGATAAATCAGGCTTGGCATCTAAACCGTTAGCAGGCTCAAAAGTGCTGGTTTGTATTCTTGTTCTAAAAAATCCATCATGGTCTGGATATATTTTCATAAATTTTCTGGCATAAAATGGAGCAATGTTATTACTAATTTTAAATTCTGCAAATCCATCTGCTCCAATGTCGCTCATATCCCATCGTATTCTTTCAATAATTGCTTTAACAGAATAATTTTTAAAACCTACGTTTATTCTGTCAAATGTAAGTTCAACAAATCGATCCCAAACATTAGGATATTTTTCATCGTATTTATTTACCTGTTCTTGTATTTCTTCGAGTCTAGTTTTCATTGTAGGTTCCTTTTTCCTTTTTGCATTTTAGAGTAAAGTTCGTTAGCTTCGTCTATTGAACAAGTAAGACAACCAAGTGCCGTGTACCTATCCGATTCTTCATCTGTATCGTCAATGTTAGATCCAAGCGTTTGATCTTCAAGAGTTAGCGTAAAATGTATTTCGTCGTTTGAAAAAAGCGGGTAAATTGTACCGTCAGATAATGTCCGGAAACTATGATAATGAACACGCAGGTTTCTCCCTGCGTTCAAACCAAACATTAGTATTTGCAATTTTTCTCGCGTGTTAATTTTCATTTTAATTCGCCCATGATGTATCAATAAGTTTTTCTTCAAGTGATGTGCTTTTGATAGAGTCAGCAACATAATTCTTTTTCTGAGATCCGATCACTTCATCTTCCCATCTCTTTTGATTCAGATAAGTAGATGCGTGCAAAATAAAAGATTGATTATTTTTTGACCATTCACCAGTACGCAGTCTTTCACTAATGTTTCCAGCAATAACTCGCATCAAATCTTCGTTAGGTAATAACTTGTTCCACGCCTTAATCGCCTCTGATTTGCCTGCTTTACGAGGGTAATACTTCCAAAACGAATCAAAATTATTATTATTATTAACTGTAATATTCTTTTTATTATTATCTGTCTTATTATCTATTAAGTTTTCTTGTATAGGGTCATTAAGTTTTCTTTGTGAGGTATCAAAGTTTTCTTGTATACCCTCCCCAAGAATTCTTATATACCTATTCAAGATATGTTTACTACCTTCCTTGTAGTTCATCTGTACAGATATGTGTCCTGCATCTTTTAAATTAGATATCCATGTTGATATTGATACTTTGCTTACGCTGTAAAGTTCAGCAAAGTATTGATTGCCAGCCCAGCAGTGACCTTCCTTGTTGCATAACGCAGTAATTTCGCCGTATAGCAGTTTCGCATTAGCTGTTAGATTTTGGTCGTAACGCACATTCGCAGGTATTATTGCGTAATAGCTAGGCTTGTTCATCATCTTCTCCGACCGCAATAAACTCGCTCACTTTTACGTCAAACATTTTTGAAAAAATAACTATTGTTTCTATTGATGCAGGTCGGTGATTATTTCTTATTAAAGAAATAGTGTTCGGGGAGAATTTACCCTTTCTCCACAAATCAGTCTGAATCAAATTATCTCTAGCCATGTAAAAGTCTAAGCTTCGATTTATATTCATTTGTCGATCTCCATTGAGTAAATTTATCTTACAACATACTCTTGCAAATATCAACACTAAAAGGTAAACTGTGCGGTATCAACCAATTAAAAGGAATCGAAAGATGTTTGATTATTCAAAAAGAACGTATGACATAGCTAATGAGATGGTATCTAAACAATTAAAAGATCCAGAAATTTTTTGGGAAGCCTTAGATTTTTCAGATGCCAACTCTACTAATCACTATGATTTCCCTCGCAACGATGCACAGTGGCAAATCAATAAAACGTGCGAAGATGATTTTATTAAAAGCGTATCTGCTGCTGTAGTAGCGGATGATTATGCTGCGCTTGGCAAGCTTTTAGGCAAACAGATTAAAGACTACGTTGTTAAAATCTCTTTGTTTAAAGCAGACTGTAAAGCCGAGCATGAGCAAGCGTTTAATGATTATTATGATTTTAATGATTATGAGAGAGGCGAGTGGGATGCAGTCCATGGGTTTCCAGCAGAAACTACTGAAAATGTGCATTATCAAAATGGTTATAACGTAACTTACGCGCAACAGCAAAATGCAGATGCAAAAACGGAGGTGCAATCATGAATTCAGATCCATTAACCCCTAATGAAATACTGCATTTTTTAAAAGAGCCGTTTGGTAAATATTCTGTCAAATTTAGGCAGGGAGCAGGTGGAAAACAATTAGCATATATTGATGCGCGAACAGTCATGAAAAGATTAGATGAAGTTGTCGGCATTAACAACTGGCAGACAGAATATGAGGAGTGTTCTGGCCGCATAATTTGCAAACTTTCTTTACGGATAGATGGAGAATGGATTACCAAGTGCGATGGTGCAGGTGATACTAAAATTGAGGGTGACAAGGGTGGAATATCTGACGCTTTAAAACGCGCAGCAGTTAATTTTGGTATTGGCAGATATTTGTATGTTTTACCCGCTGGAACAACAATTGACAATATGCCGAAATGGGGGTTGCCTTATGAAAATTCTTAATTCTAAGCAAGGCTCTCATAGGTGGTTGCAAAGCAGGTTGGGTAGACCATCCGCTAGTAACTTTGACAAGTTAATAACCACGACCGGAAATCCTAGTTCAAGTGCAGAACAATACATCAACCGCTTGATTGCTGAAAAACTAACAGGACAATCAGCACCGCATTTTGTTTCAGACGCAATGACCCGCGGAACTGAGCTTGAACCCGAAGCTAAAATGTATTTTGAGATGTCGCACCCTGTAACTTGCGGTGAAACTGGGTTTATCCTTGACGATTCTGGTGATTTCGGATGCTCTCCCGATCTTGTTATCTATGATAGCACCGAAGATACAATAATTGGTGGATGTGAAATAAAGGTTCCGCTGGATCACACCCACGTTGCTAATATGAGAAGGCAGTTAATGCCTAAAAAATATTATCAGCAGGTGCAAGGATGCATGATGATATGCGAGGTAGATACTTGGCATTTTATGTCATACAGCCCAGTAATGGAGGCAATGGTAGTTGAGGTAAAAAGGGATGATGAATTTATAAAGAAGTTAAGCGGGGCAGTCCAGTTAGCTGTCGAAATTATAAAAAGTGAGGTTAAAAGATTATCATGAATATGACAATAAGCTTGAGCATTGACGTAACAAAACTAGAAAAAAGCAGAATTGTTGCGGGTAAAAAACCACGACCGGACGGTACTGTGGGCAAGTATGTTGATTTAGTTTGCTTTGTTGATCCTACAGACGCAAAAGAATTCAATGGCAAAGAATACCACGGTATTGTTAAGCAGGGTTCAACAAAAGAAGAGAGAGATAATGGTCTACAGCTACCCATATTGGGTAATGCTACAATTATGGGGTTGAAACAAAACAATCTTACTCAGAATGTAGAAATTCAACAGCAAACATTCGCTGATGATGAGGTGCCTTTTTGATCGACGACCGCTTATCCATTGTATAGTGACTTAAACAGTGTATAATTCGTTTATAGCTAGTTGATATTTCCTTGTCTCGCTATCTGGTTCAGGTGTTCGAGCACTTGAATCTGGTTTAGGTGTTCTAGCACCTGAATCAAACCATAAAAACAAAAGCCCCTATCGTGAGACAGGGGTTTTTTTGTATCTAGTGTAGTCCGTTTTGGCTACTGGTGGACTAGGCCAGCTCACTGGGCGAAAGGAGGCACCCTAGCCGTTGTTTATGAGTTGTTTGTATATTTCCTTGCCGTTTTTTGTAAGTGTCTTAAACGACAAATTAGAGTGCGGCTTGAATCCTTTTATTTTCATTAGGGACAATCTAATATATTCGTAGCTAGATTGTCCGGTGTGATGGTCTCTATAGTAGAGGTAATGGGCTTCCATAATATCGAACCGATCAAAGTGTATCATGCTTCACCACCGCAGAATTAACTTCACTGTATATTTTTTCACAAAATTGATTTGCCAAGTAATCCGAAATGCACACCATTGCATCATCGTCTGACCCGTTGTCATAAATTAAATGAAACCAACCCATACGCTTGCCTTTATTATTAGAAGCAATAATAAAATCTTCTCCAGTGCTAGACATCTCGTAAAGTATTTCATTAAGATCGGTTGAGTTTTGAATGCACAATTCTTCTCCATCGTGAATAGCTATCGTGCATCCTGCAAATAACAATTGTCGTATTAAATGCCGCGCAACCTTGCGGTCATTATGATTACAATACATGGGTAATTCAGTGACAGATGGAAAATTTGGGTAAATGCTCATTTTAAAAACCTCCAGTGTATTCGATTGTGTAGTAATCGTTTTCAACATACGATGCGAATGTAACGCCGCTTGTTATCGCGGCGTATATCATTTTTTGGAAAAGGTCGAAGTCTTCAGTCTTAAAATTCATGCTGTCACCTCCCAACCCGATTCTTTAGCGCACAACGCAGAAAAATCATCAAAAATATAAGTTGTTGTGCCTTTGTTCCAGTCCTGATCTTTTTCAATACACATTTTTTCTGCTTTGTCCCACGCTTCTGGCGGGAGAAATAACGTGCTTGCGTAGTGGTTAAAAAGCGTTTCGGCTGTAGTTTTCATGCTGTCACCTCGATATAGCTTGCATCGCATTCGGACGATGACGTAAGCAGGCAATCAATGCGGTACTGTGACACTGTAAGCGCATCACAGCCCTGTAGCCACTTGTTGATATGCTTAGTTGTTGTGACGCTGTACCGCTCTGCTGTACGCACTAAACTGCCATCGGTTAAACGTGCCGCCACTGGTGTGTTATAGCTAAAAAATACAGTACAAAACCCTAGGTCAAGCTCAGTTTGATTTGCTGCTATTTGATTCAATTTCATTTTATGCACCTTTAAAATAACGATCGTTGAGTGAGTACGCCAGTCGGCGAAGTGGTATAAACCGGAATAATTGCCGGATAAAATGCGGCTTGTTTTATGACCGCAGGTTCTTGTATTTCGGGATTCCAATCTTTTACAGCGCAACCTATATTTTCGGCGTGAGGATTGATAAGTGCAACGCGCAGAATTCTGTATATATCCTTAAAGCAATCACCGTGAGGTTTTCGGTGGTTTAGATGGTATTTCTCGGTTTGTGGGGCAAATCGCCGCTGCGCGTAATGCGCCATCTCATGCGCCACAAGTGCAAATAAACAAATCTCTGGCGATGCATTAAAATGGCCGATCAATGGGCTTTTTTGATAAGAACGATATTCCCAGCAATAAGCAGATCGACGCTCATATCCCACAACATCGATGTTGATCATGTTGCGACCGCCCCAACTGCCACCGTTGCCGATTTTAGTTTTAATATCTATCATGTGCGGCTGGCAGCTAACTTCAATACCATGTTCTGGCTTGATGATTTCCTGCCAGCATTGCTGGGCATAGTCTGCAACGATGCTGTGTGTAGCAGCACTTACGCCCTTGCCTCTTTTATGTGTGTATCTCATGCGAACCTCTCGGTTGGTTAAAACTAATATAGGCACTCTTTAGAATGCCCATAATGGTGCTAACCTATTGTGTTGTGCCATTGATATGATTGCTTTGCTTTAAATCTTGCCCGCGTCCGTATGATTCTTGCACGCCGTTGCTTTCTTGCACGTTGGATTTGGTCTGCGTTGATTTCGTCGATATGCATATATACGCAGAACCCAATAAATGCAAAAATTGCTGTAGTTAATAAAATCATGCCGCTCTCGCTTTTCGGGATTTAGCCCAATCGCGAGTTTTAATCTCGTCATCAGTCAACGGCTCGCCATCATAATTGAATTTTCGGTTTTTCCACCAATCGGTTTCAATTATAGACATTCGTTGGTCTTTCAGGTCGTCCCATATTTCACGACCAACTAATAATATAGCGCTCTCTTCAACGGTCATTTCTTTTGTCATAAAACGATCGCACATCTTTTTACGCATTTCCATGTCTCCATTCCAATCCCGATTAAATCTCAGGAATGCTTGAGTATCAATGTGCCTGTTAAACTTGGTCACTAGTATTTTAGCTATCTGTAATTTTGTCATTTGTATGTCTCCTAAACGTAAACAATGGTTGATGATTTGAGCGTTATACTGCGACCGATATCGTCGCAATCAGAACAGCAAAAACCAGCTGGTCCCCACATATCTTTGCGGTTATAGTGTTCGCGGATATATTCCTTGTGAGCGTTCGGCTTGCGTTTAAATGAATCGCCCTGCTTAACTTTTCTCAATTCAATCTCAGTCATGCGCTGTTCTCCTTTAAGTGAGTGCATATTGTATCATCATACATACTCTTGAGGATACCTTATTTTGGAATATTTCTCTTTTTTATGTAAATAAACTATAATCTGCAAAATAGAATTATTAATGAAATCAAATCGAAAGGAGTTAAAAACATGGCTCGACCTGTCGGTAGCAAAAACGTGCCATTGAAGCGTCTTCTCGCAGAACGCTTGTCGGAGCGGTACCCGACGTTTGACCCGATTTTAAGCATGATCGATTCGTGTATTGAGATACAGCGGGCGGCAATAGAATCAGGTGATGCCGCGGATCATAGAAACGCAGTCGAGGCACTGGATAGAGTGGCGAAGTACACCCAGCCACAATTGAAATCAGTTGATCATCAAGTATCCAATCTAACTGTATCTATTCAGCGAAAGAGATTCGACACCACTGCGAATGATAATGATTCTTAATAGACTGATTCAGATTCTAGCTATACAGGACACCCCCCTCCCGAGGCGCGCGCGTGCAGATACATATATGCCTCTCGCAAAAAAAAATTAACCTTAGTAGTTGTAATACACTTAATCCAATGCTCATTAAAGGCCATATAAGCCATTCTAAGAGCGTTTAAGGCAAAAGTAATACCAATACATAGGGTAGTCACTAAATGAAACATAAAGGGTTTTTAGACAAATTACCTAAGAAGGATATTGACCGTCATTTTCCAGAGAAGAATGGAGGTAAAGGCAGTCACGCTAGAAAGACCACAGTTAATTCAAGAAGACTATTTAAATCAAATTTTGATTCTATTGATTGGAGCAAAAAATGATCTTACCTTTTCCTATGCCTCAAATTTCAGATGAAGAACGTCTTAAAGTTTTAATTCTTAAACAAAAGTCTGAGATAGCGCAACAAAGAGTTTTAATAGAACAATTAAAAAAAAGAGGCAAGAATAAAAATGAGTCATATTGAATATAACTTAATGCCTCAAGGTCAGATACTTCAGGATTTTTCTGATTGTCGCGCTAGAAACTCATTTATTATGGGGCCGTTAGGTTCTGGCAAGACTGTTCAATGCATACTTAAATTATTTGATTTAATGTGTGAGCAAGCACCTGTAAATGATCAGTCACATAAAAATTATGGTGTGCGACTTTCTAGGGTTATTGCTGCTCGTAATACTTATTCTGAATTATTCTCTACAACCATTAAAGATTGGTTAGAAATTCATGGTGAGTTAGGTGACTTTAAACAAGGAAATAAAGAACCTCCTACACATTACATAAGGTTTAATTTAGAAGATGGAACAAGGGTTGAGTGTGACGTTATATTCATTGCTTTTGATCGTCCTGAGCACGTTAAGAAAGCTAGGGGTATTCAAACTACATGGGTGTGGTTAAACGAGACTAAAGAGCATTCTAAAGCTGTTTTAGATATGCTTGATTTACGTCATGGTCGTTACCCATCTAATAAAGAAGGTGCGCGTCCTACTCATCATGGAATTATTGGTGATAGTAATGCGCCAGATGAAGACCATTGGTACTTTAAACTAGCCGAAATAGAGCGTCCAGAAGACTGGGCATTCTATAGACAAGCTGGTGGCGTTCTAAAAGACGGTGAAGAATGGAAGATAAACGATGATGCAGAAAACTTAATTAACCTGCCTCAAGATTATTATAAACGTGGTCTAGCTGGTAAAACTAACGATTGGATTAAAGTTAATCTGGCTAATGAGTATGGTTTTGTATCTAACGGCAAGCCTGTTCATCCCATGTATACCGATTCTGTTCATTGTCAACATTTAGAATTTAAGCCAACCCATGATTACCCTATTGTTTTAGGTTTTGATTTTGGGCGTACACCAGCCTGTGCATTTTTACAAAGAACATCTATAGGCAGATGGGTTTGTTTTGATGAAATGGTGTTGACAGATTCGGGTGCTGTAGACTTTGCGCCTACTCTCAAGCGTTATATTGAAGAAATGTATCCTGATCACAATTTTAAAGGTTGGGGTGATCCGTCTGGAAACAATAAAAACCAATCTAATTCTGAAACACCGTTCCAAATTATGAGGGCTGCGGGTATACCGTGTAGTCCAACACAATCTAATGACCCTATGAAACGCAGAGCAGCATTAGAAGTACCTATGAAAGAAATGTGCATGGATGGTAAGCCAAGATTCACTGTCCTACCTAAAGCAGTTATGATTAGAAAAGGTTTACAGGGTGGGTTTTGCTACAGACGAGTACAAGTATCGGGTGAAAGATACACTGATGAGCCAGATAAGAATGAATATTCACACCCAGTAGAAGCATTAGAGTATGCATTACAGGGTGAAGGTGAAGGAAGACAGGCGTTAAGTAGGCAAGGCTTTAGTAAGCCAGTAACAGCAAAGGTAAAGTTTAGTGTCTTTTGATGTATACGTTGTGTTTACTAATGATGATGGTAATTGGTGGTCTAGGTTTTTACATAAGGAAATAAAACATTGCTTTGTTATAAAGCCAGATCAATCACATTACATTGTTTACTCTAAAACTACTGAAAAGTTCGACTTATTCACCAGTTGGAGCAAAGATGATATACTCGACGAACCTTTTATTATGTGCGGGTATAAACAAAAGGAAACACATAACAATTTGTTAATGCTAAATACTTGCGTTGGTCATGCCAAACAACTATTGGGCATTAATAATATGTTTATATTAACGCCATATCAATTGTATAAACATTTGTCGAAACAAAAGAGGCAAGAAGATGAAAAGACCAAAGGCTCCAAAGCCAACTGCTGAAGAAAATGCAATGGTTATGCGCCAACAAGCTGCACTTGATGAAGAAATTGCAGAAGGTGAAAAGCGTCTTAAAGCTGTAACTAGAGGTACGTTAGGATCTAAGTCATTATTGGCTAAAGCATCTACTGCATCTAAAGCAAAAACTAGTAGGGCTGGTCGTGGTGGAGGCGGTTATACAGGCGGTGGTATGTTTGGATTATCTGCTAATCAAATTGCATCAGCACAAGCACAAGCTAACGCTAGATCAGGAACAGCATAATGGAATTGCCGAAGGAGTTAGGGTCACTCAATGATTTAAAAAGGCGAGAAGCTAAAGCATTTGAAATTGCCATGTATTGGCACGACATACTTGATGATGTGTATGAGTTTTTTCTACCTAATAGAAATTTGTTTGACAATAACCGTCAGGGTCAAAAGAAGATGGAGCGCATCTTCGACTCTACGGCTCTGGAGGCTATTCAGCAAGGTGCTAGTAAATTACAAGAAAACATAGCACCAATCTGGACTAGGTGGGCAACATTTGCACCATCAGATCAAGTTTTAAAAATGCTAGAAGAAGGTGACTATGGAGTATCTGAAGAAGACATACGAGCGAATTTGGAAAAACAAGCGGTTATCATATTTGATTATATTAATCGGAGTAATTTTGCTACTCAGTTTTATGAGCACGCTTTGGATTTACTTGTGGGTACAGGTACTTTAAGAGTTGATGAAGAAAATGATACAAATATGCCTATTATCTTTAACGCTATTCCACAAAAAGGTATAGCATTTGAAGAAGGGCCATTCGGAACTATTGAAACACACTGGCGTAGGTTTACTGTTAAGGCTCGTAACCTTGAAAGGCATTGGATAGGATTTAAAGCATCTGAATCTATTAAGGCTAAGATTGAAAATTCACCTGATGCTGATGTAGAACTTAGTGAAGGTGTTGTATTTATGCCTGAATCTAAGACATATTACGGTTGTGTGTGGGTTAAAAGTGAAGATCGTATAAGCTGGATGCAAGATTATGGCCCATCAAGCCCTTGGGTAACTGGAAGATACTCTAAAGTATCTGGTGAGATTAGAGGTAGAGGGCCAGCATTACAGGCATT
>TARA_R110002072_G_scaffold4508_10_pt1 | contig 10936 bp, 9 predicted proteins | sample TARA_R110002072 | Tara Oceans TARA_R110002072 (sample SAMEA4397118) | marine metagenome | biome: Polar Biome; feature: [SRF] surface water layer (ENVO:00010504); material: water (ENVO:00002006), including particulate matter (ENVO:01000060) such as... | depth 5 m | reverse complement strand
GGCAAGTTTTGCCGGCAGCAGTTCCTGGCCAGTGGCCTGTGCGATCTCGGTGGCCAGGAAGTTGCGTACGCCATCATAGATCGGCTCAGCCCAGAGATTCTGGTTGGCGGGGCGCATTTCACCGTTGCCGATTGCCATTACCAGCCCCGGCTGGTCCAGGTAGGCTGCAATCTCCACGGTACCCAGAGAGTACTGTGTGGAGGTGCTGAGCGCACTGGACTGTAAATTCTGGTCAGAGCGCAGCAGGTAGTAGGTGGTTGGGATCGGCTGGCTGGCGCAACCGGATAGAAGCGCTACCAGAAACAGGCTGGCCACTCTCATCATTGTTTCACCTCGGGTATGGGGTCGGGGACTGGATCGGAAGAGATCAGCACAGCATTGGGCTGCTCCGCCAGCGTGCGTGTCAGCGATTCCAGGTTGCCCATGGTGCGATTGAGGGACAGCAAGCTGGAATTCAGGCTCTGGTAAGCTTCAGAGTCGGGCGAAAGCGTACTGATTGTCTCCCTCAGTTCCTGCAGCGTCTGATCCAACTGCGCCGGCAGCTGCTGTGTGCTCTGGTTCTCCATGATGGTTTGCAGGCTCGCCAGCGACTGGTTCAGGCTGGCCAGTGCGCTGTTGGCGCTGGAGATCGTCTCGGCAAGTGGCAGTTCATCGATAGTGTGGAGGATAGAATTGACACTCTGTGCCAACTGCGTCAGCCCGGTCTCAATGGTCGGAATAGTGGTGTACTCAAGGAATGTGCCCGCTGCTGCCGGCGGGGTATCGGGATAGAAATCAATGCTGACGTATTTTGCGCCGGTGAGCAGGTTGCCGCTTTCCATGGAAGCGCGCAAGCCGTTCTGGATGCCGCGAGTCACGCCGCGTTGCAGGACATCGATCGACGCTTTGGTGTCGGGTAAATCCATCAGGCCGGGTTCGACATAGATCAGCACGGGTATGGGTGCGCCTTCACCCTCACTGCCGCTACGCAGGTTCAACGCCTGCCCTTCTTTCAACATGATCCTGTCGACCTTGCCGATTTGGATGCCGCGAAATTCGACGGGTGCGCCCGGCAGCAACCCCTTGATGGACTGGCTGAAACTCACCACGTAGTAGGTGCCATATTTGAACGGATTTTTAAGGATATCCTCGTAGGAGGGAAATAACTGAAAGGTGCTGTTTGCCGCTACAGTTTCGCCGTCCCTGACACCATTGGGCACACCGAATGACACGCCGCCGAACAGAATGGATTCCATGGAACCGGTTTGAACTTTAAAGCCGCTGGCGCTGGCGCTCAGGGATATCCCACTGGCGTCCCAGAAGCGCACATTGGTATTGACCAGTTCATGGTAGGGCGCATCGATAAATATCTGGTAGTGCACAAGCTTGTCAGCGGGCTTGAACTCCATGGTTTCAACACGCCCCACTTTATATCCCTTGTAAAGTACGGTATCACCGGCCGTGACCGAGGTGGTGTGATCGCTGGTCAGGTTCAAGCGCAGGCCGGGTGCACCCGCCGGCGTCAGAGGTGGGTGCTCCAGTCCAACGAAACTGCGGGCGCCCTTTTCGCCTGTTCCCGGTGCCAGCTGCAGGTATGCGCCGGATAGCAGTGTATCCAGGCCGGAGATATTGTCGGCGCCGACCCTGGCAGTCACTACCCAGAACCGTGTATCGGTGCGCAGCAGCGGCAGCGCCTGGCGATCCAGCTTGACGCTGGCGATCACGCCGTCAAAGTTGTCATTCAGGCGCACGGACTGCACAGTCCCCATGTCTACATCGCGGTATTTTATTTTGGTCTTGCCCTGTTCCAGCCCTTCGGCAGTGGTGAAGGAGATTTCGATTTCCGGACCCTCGTGCAGCCAGTTGTCGATGACCATATAAATACCCAGCACCATTGCCAGTATGGGGATTAGCCAGATGCCGGAAAATTTGCGGCCCGGACTGATGTCTGCTTGATCAGTTGTCACGTTTTCTTTCTTCCGTTTTCTTCGGTTTTGTCCCAGATCAGCCTGGGGTCAAAGCTCTCTGCTGCCACCATTGTAATAATAACCACGCCAGCGAAACACAGCGCGGCCAATCCCGGGCGAATCGACAGCAGGCCTCCAAGATGCACCAGAGCAACCAATATTGCCACTACAAAGACATCGACCATCGACCATTTGCCCACAAATTCAGTAATCTGGTACATAGTGGTGCGTTGCCGTGCGCTGACTGGCGAATGCCGTTTCACCGTCCAGACCAGATAAAACAGGGCCATGAATTTCCCCAGCGGCACCATCACGCTGAACAGGAAAATTACCAGTGCGACAGGGGCGGCTCCGTGATGCAACAATATGACAACCCCGCCCAGTATCGTGCTGCCCTCGGACGAGCCCAGTTGTTCGGTGATCATGATCGGGTACAGGTTGGCGGGAATGTAAAGCAGGCAAGCTGTTAACAGCAGGGCCAGCGTGCGCTGAATGCTGGCGCTCTTGCGCAGATGCAATGCGGTGCCACATCGCGGGCAGTGGTGCAGGTCAGCGTCGGCCAGCTTGCAGCAAAGGTGGCAGGCGGCCAGATGGCGGGAGGCCGCAGTGATGTCGGATGACGTCATTGGCGCTGCAAGGCCTCAATCCTCTCCCAGCACTGGTAGCGGTCCAGACTCGAGATGGCGACGGTAAAACAGATCGCGAAACCGGCGTAGGCCCAGAAAGAGATACCCAGCCCGACCGTCGCCATATCGGCGATCTTTACCAGGGACACGATCACACCGATGATAAACACTTCCACCATGGACCAGTTATGGGACAGGAAAACCCCTTTCGCCACCGGCACCAACCACGGCCTGTACTGTCCGGCATATAGCGGTATACACAGCAGTAACAGCAGCAGCAGGATGAAGGCGGGGATAATGATGATGAAAGCGGCCACCAGGACGGCGACGACGGGCATTCCGTATTGCCATACCGCGCCGGGTGTCTCGCGCAGGGTAATGACACTCTCGAGGCCGGTAGATGAGAACGACAGAAAGGAGTAGCTGTTGGCCATGATCAACAGGATGATGCCGGCAATCGTAAAGGATAAGATGCGGCCGTAGGCATCGGGCAGCTTGCGGGTCAGGAAATGGCCGCAACGCGGGCAGAACGCGCTTTCACCCTCTTCCAGGCTGGCGACGTTGACCAACTTGTCGCAGCTGTGGCAGGCCATGTCCCCCTTCATTTAATCGGGCAGGCCCATCGTTGCGGTGCTGTCCGGGTTATATCCCTGCTCCATTTCAGTGATCGTTTTGTCTAACTCTTCAGGAGATTCCGCGCGGATACGCGCCGCCTCACCGGCCAGTGTGCTTTCCGATTCATCATCGATACCGGGCCCGTGGACCTCCTGTGAATAGGTCTGGCCATTTGCGTCCAGGCAGGGGTCGAGACCGTCGCCCTGGCCACACACCTCAACGAGTCCATTCTCAACGGTGACGCGCTCCTCCACGATATTGGTGGAGGCGTCGGCATCGGAATCATCCTGCGCGAAAGCGCTGGTGATGGGCAGGCAAAGTAGCAGCGCCACAGTGCGTAGTATTTGGCGTGTTGTCATGATTGGATACCTGGATCGGTCTGTTCGTTATTGGGTATCAGGGAAGCAAAAGCCGCTGGCTTTGTGCCCCCCCAGGATTACCTGGTTGCCCGGTCAGTATAGTGTGGAAAATTTCTCGCCACCACCCTCCAGTCTCGTATCTTTCCCCGCAGCGCCCATGGCAGCATTTAAAAAAATACGGCCGAGGCCTCTTCACGTCGCCGGCGTGTACCAGATCGGCGAACTCCAGGCGCGCTCCTGAATGACTTTCTGGTGCTCGGGAGCGCAGCAGTTTTCCATGCCCTCGGGGATAGTCTGCGGGTCGTCGCAGCGTACCCCGGCATCGGCACACAGGCGCTGGCTCCAGCGGCAGGTCGGGTTTTCCAGCACTCGGGTGTAGTAAAATGCAGGTGCTCCCGGGTTGAAGTTGGTGTCTTGCCAGACGCTGCACAGTTGGCGGTGGCCCTCGCCGGAGGGTTCGCAGGTGTTGATGTCGACACTGGCACCAGTCTCGCCCCCGGCCACATCCAGTACCTGTTCGTGCAACTCTCCGTCTTCGTACCAGCCCTTGATCAGCTGAATGCGCTGCAGTGGGCTGCCCGGGTATTCAGCCGTGCCACTGTCCATACTGGCGGATACGATGAAACGCGGTGCGCTGTCTGCCGCTGCAGGAGGCGGCAAGTCCCCGCCCATCGGTACGCCGCCAGCGTAACCCTGCGCCACCATGTCACCGGCCGCGCAGAGTGTGTCGGGGTAATTCCAGCCGCCAAAAAAACGCAAGACCGGCCGCGTACCACTGGTGGCGTAAGCCTCGCGCCGCTGCATGGCGGCGAACAGGGCATCTCGACTGTTCTCTTCTGCATACAGCACGGCAAGGCCGCCGGGGCCGTATTCCAGTTCATCCGGCAAGCCGGCAGGGACGCCCTCACGGGCACCCATACCGGCACCGCCGTGCCCTGGATGGTTCTTCTCCATGGTAAGTCCGGGTGCGGCGATGTGAGTGTCAGTGCTGGATATCAGGCCAAACTTGAAGCTGTTGACGCCAAGTTCCCGCTGTTGCTGCAGCCCCTTTTTCAGCGCATAGCGTAAAAAGTTGGTCTGCGCCGGTGGTGTGGTCACAGGGATCATATCCTCGCCCAGCAGTGGGCTCAGCCAGTCGAATGCCGCAAAACGCGTCTGGCCGGTATTCTTGCCGCCGAACCGATCGTAGCCCAGCAACTCAAAATTGCAGTACTCGTCTTCAGACCAGACCGGCAGGCGGCTGTCGCATTCCGAGGCTCCCTTGTGCTGCATCACTTCAAACAGGGTATTCCAGCGCGCCCTGCGCTGCGCTTCATCGGCTGTCACTGGTTCTGCGGGGACATCCTTGTTGGTAATGCGTGCAGTTTCAAACATCAGGCCACCTGAGATATTGGAGTTGTGCGGTATCACCACGGCATCGCAGCCCGGTTTGTCCGCCACACACTCGTCATCGAGGTAATCCCAGAGTTGCACCTGCGACGGCGTTTCGATCCAGCTCAATGCGCGGTCCGGCACTTGCTCGTTGCGAAAAATCACATTGTGGTGCAGGTTCTGGCCAGTCTCGGCACTGGCCGTCCACTCGTAGCCGACGAAGCTGGTAAATCGACAATCACTGCTTCGATCATAGGCCTGCTCTGCATCCTGCTGGATACTCCGCCAGGTGTCCGCAGCCTCGGCAAAGCAAATTTCGTTGTTGTCGCCGCAGAACCCCCAGCGACTTTTGTAGGCCATGCCGATTGCAGCAAACGTGAAAAAGGATGCCCGTGGCAGGTAGCGGTGACCGATACACACCGGGTGCCAGTACCCCGGTGAGCCCTCGGTAGTGCACATGCGCATCTCGCCCATAAATTCGGAGTGGTCGGTGACGGCGGTGAAGTCCAGCGGCCGATCGAGCCTGATCGTGCGGCTCGCGTTGCCATTGTCGTCGTAGGGTTGAATGCCCAGAGCCTCGCCCTTGGCAAAGCGGTAGGCATCTGCCGGCTTGTTGCGGGTATCCTGGCTGCTGGCATCGAAGGACCACGCGGTATGCACATGGAAATCGCCAAAGAAGGGCCGCCGCAGGGCAGTGTAGTTGCTGCAGGGTTGCCGCTGCTCGGTGCGCTGGAATGGCGGTGGCGCATTGCCTGGCTCCGCGAGCGTCACCTTGGCGTCCTCTGCGGAAGCTGTGTTGTCCGGTAAGTTGTCGGTATCAAGCAGAGGTCCTGACTCTGAATGGCCGGCACTCGAAAGCATCAATGTGGCTGTGAGTAAGAGTATCTTCTGTAAGAACATTACGGGACCCTGCTGTCGACTTATAAAAAAGATATTGCCCAGAGGTTTCAGTGCATTGACAGTGTGACCCATTGCAATTTCTCAATTTTATTGTTGCGCAAAGGATAGCAGCGTGGGCCGGAGAAAGCATCCGTGTGACGGCGCCGGAGGCGCCGTACCCGAACGGGCTTTGCCAGTGTGTCATCCTGCGCCGTTGTGCTGCATACTGGCTTTCCCGAAGCCCTGGCATGCAAGCTATTGCCGCCACCCTTTTCGAAACCTGATTACAATGAATGAATCCGGAATCGCCGCTGCAGCCTCCCGGGCAAAATTACAGTACGCAGTAAAGACCGCTCTCAGCCTGACGCTCGCTTACCTGATTCCCATGAGCCTGGGTTGGCCGCAGCCACAGACGGCCGCTACCACGGTGATGTTGATCGCTGCCACTGGCATGGTGTCCGAATCGTTACAGAAGGGTGTGTTGCGGGTGCTCGGTACGGTGCTGGGTGCTGTGCTGGGGCTATCGCTGATCGCGCTCTTCCCGCAGGAGAGAATGGTATATCTGTTGGCGGTCTCCTGCACCGTTGCGGGTATATTCTATCTCTACAATGCGTATCAGGGAGACAGTACGGTATTCATGCTCACCGCCGTGGTGACGCTGATGGTATTCAATGGAGGCGATGCCGAGGGCGCCTTCCTCTACGGAGCGGATCGCGCCTTCATGACGGCTTTTGGTGTTGTTGTCTACACCGTGGTGGCCAGTGTGCTGTGGCCTGTCAGGTCCGTTGATAACACCCGTAGCCTGGCGTCGGGAATGGCACGCCACTACCAGGCCGCCTTCCGTCGATTGGTGCTGCGTGCCAACGGGCCATTGCCGCCACTGGATAATTTCCTCACCGCGCTGCTGGCCGATAGCCAGGCTTTTCAGGCCCAGTTTGCTACTGTCAAAAATCATACCGATGGTGTGACTGATTACCTTCCCGAATGGAACGCAGTCGTCAGGGCTTTCGAGGACATGGAGGCGCTGTTGCTGCCCGCGCTAAAACAGGTCTCGAGAAATACCGTGGATCTTGGTGCTTACATCAACAACTACGCATCCGTTGTGGATCATCTGGAGACATTGTTCGACGAGGTAGATTCCGCGTGGCAGGGCCGGCGCGGTGCCAGGCCGGCACAGGCCTGTGCGATCGGATTCAATGTGGAAAAATTGCGCGAGGCGGCACACCTGGAAGTAGCGGCTGTGGCGTCGCATGCTGAACTGCTGGAAGAACTCCAGCGCATACTACTGGCATTGCTCGCCGCACTGGACAGCCTGTTTTTTGATCGGGGGCCACTCCGCGCCGGGGCGGTCCCCCGTGGCAAGCCAGCATTCAATTGGCTTGACCTGGAAAACCTGAAGACCGCATTGCGTGTGTTTGTCACCTTCTGGATTGCCACTGCAATCTGGATCAATTTCAATCCCCCCGGGGGATTTATGTTTGTGACGCTATGTACGATCCTGGTTCCACTGATGTCCTTTACGCCGGTCACACCAAAACTGCTTTTTGCACTTTTCTCGCTGGGGTTCCTGTTTGCACTGCCCGCCTATGTCTTCCTGCTACCACAGATGACGCACTGGCTGGAACTGGCCGCCTTCCTGTTCGCCTATGCCTTCATCGGGTTTTATGTGTTCCAGGGGCCTGTCTCCATTTTCTTCTTGTTCGGGCTTTTTACGCTGGGTATACAAAACACCATGAACTACCAGATGGACGCTATTTTGTTGAGCATTTTGATGTTCTACATGGTGTGTGCAACCCTGATTATCGCGGTGTACTTTCCCTTTTCAAGCAAACCCGAACACCTGTATCCCAGTCTGAGACGGCGGTTTTTCAGGCTGTGTGCAAGATGTTTGAGGCATCATGCCCGCCCCGGATATATAGCAGGCATGATGCCGCGAAATTTTTTGATCGGCGGCACGGCTCTGCTCGGCAAAATGCAGGCCTGGGGACCAAAGATAGATGCCGCACTGTTGGTCGGGAATGGCCAGCAACAGATCGCTGCACTGAACAGCTGTTGCGAACTGCTGTACGCGCAACTCCAGGCTCTCGCTTTACGTCATCGGGAGTTCAGCGAAAATAGCCTCATTGCTGCTGCAACAGGCAAAGGTGGCGTGAAATCCATGGCTGCCCTGTGCGATAGTTTGGCGCAGCTCGGTCGCGTACCGGAGATAGCCGGGATCAAGGACCGTTTTACCGACATTGAACAGCGACTCGATGAACTGCTGGGCGATGATTACCTGGACCGGTATGATCCACACCAACTGGCGCAATTTTATGTCTACCTGAATCTGCAGGCGTCGATCTACCTGGGATTGCTTGATTGCGCCGATGCGCAACAGGCGATTGACTGGCAACGCATGGGGGAAACACGATTCTAGTACTAGCATGTTTGTCGGGCTCGAGAGCCACCGCGATGCGTGGGGTCTGCTTATCGGTGCTGGTGGTGTTTCTGGCCGGATGCACTATGGTGGGGCCCGATTACCAGCCCGGGGCGCAACCGCAACTGCCGTCTGCGTGGAGCGACGAGGAAACCGCCCAGGCGACGCGGGAGGTGGGCGCCTGGTGGAAGTTGTTCAACGATCCCGATCTGAACGAGTTGATTGCGCGGGGCGCGCGGCAGAACCTGAGCATAGCGGCTGCGGGCCTGCGCATAGTGCAGGCGCGGGCCGCCCTGGGTATCAGTGACGCGCTGCTGTTTCCGCAGCAACAGCAGGTAGATGGGAATTTCACGGGGCTTTACCGCAACGAGGACTGGTTCAAGTCCGCTGGTGCCAGCCTGGATGTCGGTTGGGAAATGGATATCTGGGGCAAGTATGCCCGCGGTATCGAATCCAGTGAGGCCAGTCTATACGCCTCCATCGCCTCCTACCACGATGTGCTGGTTTCCATCAGTGCGGAGATCGCGCGCAACTACATCAATTATCGTACCGCCGAGGAACGGATGTACCTGTCGCGACAGAATATTGCGATCCAGCAGCGCGTTGTGGATATGACACAGGTCCAGTTCGATGCCGGCAATGTGTCGGAGCTGGATGTGCAGCAGGCGAAAGCACAGCTCTATGCCACGCAATCGACTCTGCCCTCGCTGAATATCGTCAGGCTGCAGACCCGCAATGCGATTGCTGTGCTGATCGGTACCACGCCACAGGAGATGGAGCCACTGCTCACCGCCGCTGCGGTGCCAAGAGTGCCAGACTTTGAGAAACGCCTGGTTGATGTGAGTCGACCTGGCGATGTGGCTGCTCACTATGCCCGGTATTCTGTGATTCCTGTAGCACCAGAGCTACAAAAAACAGTCGATGCACAAGTCGTTATGCGACGTCCCGATCTACAGGTTGCAGAGCTTCAGGCACGCGCCCAAAGTGCCCGAATAGGCCTGGCTGAGGCCGACCTCTACCCGCAGTTCTTCCTGTTCGGCTCTGTTGGTGTCAGTCAAACTGTTCGCTCCAGCAACAGCTTTGATCTCTCCGATTCAGTTACCGCGAGCATCGGGCCGGGGTTTAGCTGGAATATTTTCCAGTATGGTCGTATCCGCAACCGCGTGCGTATCGAGGACGCACTGTTCCAGGAAAGCCTGACCAACTACAACCAGGGTGTGCTGGAGGCGGTTCGCGAAGTGTCGAATGCACTTGAGGGCTATCACAACAATGTAGAAAAGAGCCAATTCGATTTGAGTGCCGTTGAAGCGGCGATTCGGGCATTCAATATCTCGTTCAACCAGTACAATAACGGGCTGGTGAGTTATCAACGACTGTTGAGTACGGTGGAGACAATGACCTTGCGCGAGGATGCGTATGCGCAGACGCGCGGCAGTATTGCCAACCAGGTTGTTGCACTTTACAAGGCGCTGGGCGGTGGCTGGGAGCCCTTCCGGAACCAGCCGGTGGTAGACCCGAGCACGGTGAAACAGATGGAGTCGCGCACGGACTGGGGTGATTATCTGCAGCCGCGGACAATCAGCGGGGAAGATCGCAGTGAATAATGTGCCGCACGAGTTGGCCTTGGGTGACGTCTACCTGTCACCCATGCTGCCGGTATTTACATTAGCGCTGCTGGGGGCGTGGATAAGTATTATCCTTTTGAACAAGTTGCGCCTCAGCCGCTATATCATGTTCCCTGCCACGACTTTCCTGGCGCTGATGCTGTTGTATATGGTGCTGATGAATACATATTGGATCCGGATATAGAGAGGCACAATCGGTGCAGTTAATGAAGAAATTCGCTCTGGGCTCCATCAATCTGCTCCTGGTTGCACTGGTGGGCTGGTATGCCTACCAGGCGTTCGACGAGTATTTGCATAACCCGTGGACAAGAGACGGGCAGGTGCGCGGTCATGTGATCCAGATCGCTCCACGCGTCTCGGGCATGGTGACGAAGATTGTGGTCATCGACAACCAGTATGTACGCCGTGGCGATCTGCTGTTTGAGATCGACAGGGAGCCCTTTGAGATCGCCATCTCGCAGGCCGAGGCGAATTTGCAGCGCGCCCGAATCAGTTCACGCGCGGCGCGTATTGAGTACGACCGCCTGCAGGATATTTTCAAGAGGGACCCTGGCGCTGTATCGCAGAAGGACCTCAATCGACGTGAAGCCAACTACCAGGAGTCGCTGAGCCAGATTGATGTGGTTACCGAGACCTTGCGCGGTGCCAAACTCAATCTTGCCTATACACAGATCCATGCACCGGTAGACGGTTATGTCTCCAATGTGGACTTCCAGATCGGTACCCAGGCGGTCGCCAATAGCCCAATACTGGCGCTGGTGGACAGCAACAGTTTCTGGGTATTCGGCTATTTTCGCGAGAGCCAGATCGGCAAGTTCAAGATAGGCGATCCGGCGCGGGTGACACTGATGGCCTATCCCGATACCCCATTGCAAGGTCGTGTAGAGTCACTGGGATGGGGTATAGCACCTGCAGACGGTAACACCGGCTTCAATTTGTTGCCCAGCATCAAGCCGGTGTTTCAGTGGATACGTCTGGCCCAGCGTATTCCCGTGCGCATAAAGCTGGAGCATGTTCCAACCGATGTGGAACTGCGTTTTGGCCTGACGGCCTCCGTCATGGTGATGGCGGATTAACTGAGATCGGGAACACGAGAGGA
>TARA_R110002072_G_scaffold271879_1_pt1 | contig 10936 bp, 10 predicted proteins | sample TARA_R110002072 | Tara Oceans TARA_R110002072 (sample SAMEA4397118) | marine metagenome | biome: Polar Biome; feature: [SRF] surface water layer (ENVO:00010504); material: water (ENVO:00002006), including particulate matter (ENVO:01000060) such as... | depth 5 m | reverse complement strand
CAAAAAAGCTTAAGTAAGTGCCATTCGTCACCGACCCCATTTCACTATTCGAGTTCGGCCAATTGCTGACATCAGGCCGCTAGATTTTCTCTAGTTTTAAAGCAACTTAACGAACTAAATTGCCTTAATAAAAACAGTCTGGTTGGCTTCAATAAGCAGACATTATTTTTTTGGTGGTGATTGGGGTGGTGGCTTTCGGTTTAAAATCGGGCATATAACTGATCGAAACATATTCGATACAATTAATTTAATTACCATGACATTTTTTGTATTTTTGCCCTGAACCACACGGGCATGGCTCATTGCGTCCAATCTTTTTCTTATTAAGCTTTGTTCTACTATTTGCACTTAGTGCATTATTACTTATACCATCTATTAATCTACGTTGTTTTACAATCTGCTCCTGCATTTCTGTGGGCTGCCCTGCTATTAGAGGTTCAAGGCGTGCCATTTCCTTTTTTGATTCTTCAAATTCACCGCAATATGCAAGTATGACTGCATACTGACATCTGATATCGAATAAGCGATTTATCAACCTTAGTTTAGAGATATTAGGCATGATATGCTGCTCCATAACTTCCTTTGCACCAACAAAATCTTGCTGCTCTACAAAGTCATCTGCTAAGTCCTGAGCTGTTTTAATTAAAGAGTCTAAAGCATTCGCCATTTCATAAAGCTTCATACACTGAATTCTAATATTCGCCCTATTTATAAGAGGGGAGCAGTCTGCACTTAGTAATAAAGCCGTCGCCAGTCTTTTTAAATCTTCATGCAATTCAGGGTATCTATTTAATTTTGGCCAAAGTACTGACGAGTTTTTCCCAGCCATTTCCTCAAATTTTATTCCAATAAGATCAAAATACTCCGGAATAATCTCATCTAATATTTGTAATGAAGTATTCTTTCTCCCTAATGTCATAAGAGACGCGGCCGCATTATATTTAAACACCCTCATATACACTGGATTATCGGGAAGCTCTGCTAATGCGGCTTCCATAAGGGTAGTTACTTTATTTGAATTACCTTGTGTAGCTTCATAAAGCATTCGCTTCATCATGTATGATAGCTTTTCAACAGTTCCCAATTTATGATCTGCTATCAACTGTTCCATTTGATCCAAAAAGCCAACTATCGTATGAATTCTTCCATGATGAGTAGCATCAAACGCCAAACCATCTAACGCCCAGAAACGCTGCTTTGGATGAGTCTCTGAAGAATTTGCAATAGGCTTCAAAAATGCTTTTATTTCATTACTAATACCCATTTCATGGAAGTGTTCTTCTCCCGCCAACTCTACCAAAATTTCAATTTCTTCCAGCGCAACAAGTGTGCGAATAAATAAAGAAAACCTTGATGTGTCACGTTTTTCTATCAATGATTTCATTAGTATTTTTTTTAGAGACTGCTGTGATCGCAATACCGCATCGTCTCCCATTATCACTAGATGACGTCTACCAATAATCCTAATAGCATCGTGAACCTTTAATCGCTCACCTCCATAAAACTGTATTACACCAGAAGACCTTAACCTCCTAAGTGTTTCAATAATGACAGGCGGCTGTACATTTAACGCCCCTTCAAGTAACTCTATAACTTCAGGTTGATACAAAGCCTCATCAGAAAGACTCCAAACAGCTAAAATATTTTGTGTCGCTACAGGAAGCGACTCATATAATTTATTAAGAATAATCTCTTGTGCTGTTTCTACAGTATGCGTAAGTGCATCTAGTTCATTACAAAAGGCGTCCAAATCACCTTCTGTTTGACGCGCAGAAAGCACTACGGCACTTTGAACATAAAGCGGAATACCTCCTGTGAAATTAATAAGCTTATCTAATGCAGCAACACTTCCCTTGCAGCCATATTTTTGAGCTACTATTGCAACAGTATCTAAATCCCATCCAGAAAGTACTTCACGATCAACACCTAGTTGAGCCTCAATCAGGCGTAGTTCATCTGTAGGCTGACATAATAATATAAAACGAATATTACTCGCAGCATCGATTACGGAGCGGAGATTAGCAGCAGGTATACGATGCGCATTATCCAATACAATTATTGGTAGCCTACCTTGCTGTTTTAAGTAAGCACTTAAAACAGCTAAAGTCTCAAGCCCCGTCGCGCCGGGGTATAATATTTTTCTGAGCGTACCAGAACTTCCCTCCACAAGCCTCGGAGTAAGCTCACGCACCAAAGAAGTAGCTAGCGCAGAGCCTGGAAGCTCTCCAGCATCATAGTAAGCAATGGCTTCACTGGCATGCCTAGCAGCCTCTGATGCCCATGCAGTTTTTCCTGCCCCTGAAAATCCACAAATTATTCTTACGGCGCAATCCATTTCTATGGGCGGCTCATTTTTTTGTGGCCTATAAGGATCTGGAGGTGAAGGAAAATCTTGTAGCTGAAGCAGCAATTGCTCAAACAGCCCTGGAAGATCATCTACTTGGAAAGAGTGGTTAGGGTTAAGAGCACTTCCTGTACAAGCCATCTGAACTCGGCCTGCAAGTTTCCACACTAAAGAATCAGGAGAAATAAGTAAAAAAGGAAATTTTTCAGCTTGAGAAATACACCAGTCCAAGCCTGTATTAATACTATCCCAGGCTGGCGGATATGCAGATGGGAGCGACTGTTCAGATTCAGGCCAAAGGAATTTAACATCAAGAGGCCACTCTTTTTCACCCATAAGCTTAGCTAACTTGGGCCCTGGAGGTTGATTAGCCACAATTAAAAAAGAAGCATTGCCGGAGCGTTTATTTTTTTCGTGTTCAGCACGTAGATCATTAAAGCGTTCAAGTGCTCCATTGATATCACTAGGCATAATTGATACTGATCGCGTCTTAACTTGTATATACGTTCTATCTTCACTAACTATTTCAATATCTTCATCACGCTCAACAATGACGGAAGAAACATTAGCACTAGAAGCTGTCAATAAACAACCTACAGCATATAAATGCTGATAGAGAAACCCTCTATGCACTGATTCAATTAATTCAGCTTGACGCTTGTCTAGCACTTCCACAAAAAATCCCCATATATGATCTTTACGTTTCCTCATAGCAATCGAGCGCTAACAAGGGCGGACACTCTTTAATTGTTACTTTTAACGATGCCTGGCCTGTCATACAACGCTTGATATATATCCTTAGATGGAGTCATCTAACGCCGCCATTTACGGAGTTCCTTAAGCTGCCCTTGTTAAGGCACTTACAACGCCCTAGTTTCAAACTTTTCAAATATTACCGCGTCTGCGGGCATATAAATTGAAAAGTCTGGAATATTGTATTTGCTCCAAAGTAAACCAAGCCAAGTACCATTTGTCGAATTCCTTTCGTAATAATATCTATATTTAAATCGGCTGATATTTCGGAATTATGGGAAATTTTGTTTCGCAACTTGATAGCTTTGGATGCTAGTTTTGTTGGACTAAAACCATGTATTTTTTTTGATTTATTAATGGTCTTTGCAAATGTTTTTAATGCCCTTGAAAAAGATCCATATTTCAAATTTGAAAGTGAGCCCACCAGGGATGCCTTTTCATTGTCCGGAATATCTGATGAATTAGAAGTCATAAGGAAGTCTGTCGTGGTAAGAGCTGAAATCCTGATTCAATTCTATTTCAAAATTCATTGCAAGTAGTTTAATTGCTTTCCATTGCCGACGAGAAAATGCCATCTTAACCCCCTTGAAATTGTGTTAAGTATGCGATTATGCAGGCATTTATAGAGGCATCCAAACCTTAACGATAAGAGTTTGCTATGTCTAGTTTTGTTCAGCCCAGCCTAATTTTTGAGATAAGTTGAGGTCACCTAAATCAACACGTGATTATTAATACAGCGTATCATCTTATATGAATAAGTCGGGGCCAGAAATCACAATTAGATACAGTATTTTTAACCATGATGTTAAAGTCCATATCTTAGTTTTGGTGAAGAATTAGGAAGAAATTGTGAGCGATAAAAATTTACCACAAATACATAAACAAAACGGATTGGCTAAAACGATTGCACGCAGTAATAAAATGCTGGCAGTAACACAACGTATTTTGCAGGAAGCCAAACAAAATCAAACGCTAGTCAGCATCGATGATGAAAGCTGGATGCAGGAACTTTGGGACTGGGCAGATGAAAACAAAATTTGTGATTTAGAGTGGAATATAACTTATGGCCGTTTTTGTGGATTACCTAGGACTCGTGAAAAACTTCTCACACTTACAGATCTTATACTTATTGATAATCATCTCATAGAACTTCCCGCCTCCTTTGGTCAATTAACGAATTTGACTTCGCTTAGCCTTAAAGATAACCATCTCCTTATACTACCCGTCTCCTTTGGTCAATTAACGAATTTGACTTCGCTTAGCCTTAGAGGTAACCAACTCATCACCGAGCTGCACGAATTTATTGGCAAGTTGACAAATTTGACTTCGCTTGACCTTGGAGATACCTATCTCACCGAACTGCCAAAATCCTTTGGTCAATTAACGAATTTAACTTCGCTTAACCTTGAAGATAACCAGCTCACCGGGCTGCCAGAATCCTTTGGTCAATTAACGAATTTGTCTTCGCTTAACCTTAAAGATAACCATCTCACCGGGCTGCCCGAATTTATTGGTCAATTGACGAATTTGACTTCGCTTGACCTTTATAATAACCATCTCACCGAACTGCCAGAATCCTTTGGTCAATTAACGAATTTGACTTCGCTTGACCTTTATAATAACCATCTCACCGAACTGCCAGAATCCTTTGGTCAATTAACGAATTTGACTTCGCTTGACCTTTATAATAACCATCTCACCGAACTGCCAGAATCCTTTGGTCAATTAACGAATTTGTCTTCGCTTAATCTTCATAATAACCATCTCACCGAGCCGCCCGAATTCATTGGCAAGTTGACAAATTTGACTTCACTTACTCTTAGCGGAAACCATCTCACTCAAGAAAAGCACGAAAGTATCAAACGTTTATTGCCAAACTGCAAAATTTGGTTTTAACGATTACGAAATGAATTAAATCGAGAATAAATATGGATCAATTAATAAAGCGCTTAGAATTGATTAAAGCAAGTATTGCCTTAGGCGATATAGAGGTGATTGAGATTCAATTACCTAAATTAAAAGAATTAGCCATGGATGAGAAAAGCCAGGAAATTGTGCGAAATATACAATTAAAAGCTTGGAGTGATGTGGTCGCAAATATAGAAAACTTTCTTGACCGTCATCGCGGTTTGGTAATGTATGAAGATAGCGAAATTCACGCTTTTCGTTTCGAACTGAAACAGCTTGAGGGACAGATTGAGCAACTTCACGAACAACGTAATGAAATGATTTATTTGGTTGAGCAATTTCAATTCCGTTATCAACTAGAATTAGGAGAAGTAATTCAAAATATCCTTTCCCGGCGGATCGAAATAAAAGCTTTTAAAAAACGACAACTTGAAGAGGCTTTTGAAAAAGCAAACTCAGAATATGCAGAGGTTGAATACGTACTCAATACACTAAAAGCAAAAAGAAAGAACATTGAAGAAAGGCTAAATGAGTTAGACCCCTTTGCGGATGGAGAAGAGTATGAGTCAATTGAATCTGAATTGGACGATATTGAAGCAAATATAAAAGAACAACAGAATACGGTTAAACAAGCCAGAACAAAAACCAAGTTCGCTAAGAAAGCCTTTGAAGACTCGCCGGAGTTCAAAAACTACCACGAAGCAGAAAAGGAATATGATGAGTTTACAAGAATACACGATGAAATTTTGCAAGATGAGAGGACGAAATTAACGGAAGAAGATGAAAAAGAGCTCAAGCTCTTGTTTAGAAAATCAGCCAGATTGTGTCACCCGGATTTAGTCACAAATGATCTCAAGGAACAAGCTACCGAAATGATGAAGCAACTGAATCAAGCCAGAAAGCAAGGTGACTTATCGCTTGTACGTGAAATCTATGAAAGTCTCAAAAACGGTATTGCTTTCGTCTTGGCTAGCGATAAATTAAACGATAAAGTACAAATCCAAAGAAGGCTTGAAGAACTTAGACAAGTAAGACAAACCGTTGAAATTGAAATTGCTGAAATTGAACAATCAGATACGTGGGTGAATCTGCCAGATACCAAGAATTGGAATGACTATTTCTTTGATGTTAAAAAACAACTAAAGGCTGAACTAGAGAGATTGGATAATGAAATGGCACAAATAAAAAAATCTCTCTCTAAGGATTCTGATTTAAATAACATCTCAGCTGAACATTACGAACAAAAACCAGATGATGACTTCTGGAATGAGCCATTTTAAGGTGGCTGTATTTTTATTACTAGGTTGTAATTAATGGAATTTTTGTTCATCCTCTTCATTCTTTTCGTTCTTGTTAGTTGGCTTTCTTCTAGTTCAAACCCAACAAACTCTGAATCACATCAAGATGAAGAAAAACCTGCAAGCCATAAACCGGAAGAAAAAAGACAACATAGCGACCATGCCGCTGCCAATACTTCATCATCTAAATTCAAACATCGAAAAAGCTCAGCAAAAAGTTCAACTTTTTCCTGTCAGCATCAAGAAAAATCAAATGAAGATTTACGGAAAGCAGATCCTTTAAAAGCACGCGGCGATGGATATGAACTTTATATAGGCAGAAAATTCGAGCAAAAAGGTGATTTGGTTATCTACAACGGCTTTCTTCGCGGATATGATGACCAAGGCGTGGATTTGGTGGTCATTTCTAAAAGAACTAAATCGATTACTTTGGTGCAATGTAAAAATTGGCAACGTTATTTGTTTACTGTCGATCATATTATTTCAATCTACAAAAAACTAACCTCCTATCAAGCAGACTATTTTGATATTGATCACGAAGCAATTAATCATTACCTAGCATTAAAACGGCCTAAGCCAGAAATTAATGAATTAATTAATGATAGTAAAAACTACATTACACGGAAATCACTTTACCTTGCCAGCGATAAAGTGGTGAACCTTCAGGTCGGAGAACATTTACAAATGATGTCTGAAAATATCTTCAGATATAAAGATATGAAAATGGTAATTCAACCACTCAATATCAATAATATGTAGACTGAGTAACCGGTAAATTAAATAACATGATATTTCTTGCTACTAAAGATGCAGTTTATGTACTGTTAGCTCCTATCGAGCTCTGACTCAAGCATGCCTACCTTTGACTTTATTTTTGCATCAATCACCAACGCAACGATAATTGCTATACCAAAACCACCCGGACCTGCAATTCCTCCCTCTGAAAAAGCTTTAATAATTCCGACAATCATCAGAACCAGAAGAACCCAATAGGTTGCCCTATATCCAGACGTTAAAGGATAGGTTATTTCTTTGTTACATGACGGGCAGGTTACCTTCTGAAAACCTAAAAATGACCTTTTAGGTTCAGTGGAAAATTGATGCTTGCAGGTGCCACATAAAGCAGATATTTCTGGAAGAGACATGTGTTACTCCTTACTAGTTAACGCAAAACAAAGAATAAGCTGCGCTAAGCTTAATAAAATACAAAAGCAGACATTTTTAGCCGTTAGTTTTTAGGATTCTAGTGTCCACTATATCGGGGGGAAGTGGAAAGTCCGATTGCATGGTCTTTATCCAAAAAAGCATCGGTGATTTCTACCCATGTTTTCTTGCTATCAATTTCAACGATGGCTTCAGGCCGATGGGTTTTATCACGTAAATGAAAATTAATTAGTCCAAAATATACTCTTCATCTCATCAACGCTATCACGTAAGATATTTGATTCACTAATCAAGTAAGCTTTGGTTTGAGTAGTATTGACCATAAAATGTTTTTTATTTTTTCGATATAGCTTAAAGGTGTGAATACATTGAGTATTATATTTATCAGTTAGGGAAAATAGATTCTGCAAACCATCCTCTGTGTAAGATTGAAATATGACCTTCGTGACATGATTTAGCCACTCTACAGATCCTACTAAAAGGTTAGACATTGTATACGAAACAAAGTCATCAAATGCAACGAACACTTCAATAGTTGTGCTATCTGATTGACTAGTAAAAACGAGGTTGACGACCGATCCATCTAATATTTCATCGCCACCTTCATCTATTGTAAATAAATGATCTGGTTCATTATTTATATAAATAACAGAGTTGTCACGTACGATGAATAAGACATCTACCTCTGCTTCTCTTAGAGAGAATATATCCTGGCCTTCGTACTTCCCGAAGGAAAAAAATCTCATAATATGATCATCTACTCTTATCCTCAATTCAACCATTAACTCTGTATTTGAACTAAGCGCTAAGCATATTCCGATAAGTGTTTGTTGGGGGCCATCGGGGCCGTCAACTTCAGGTATAGAATGATTCATTGAGCTTTTATATTCTTGTGGACTAATACCACTGTTTCTAGCAAAGTTTATTGCCGTTCTGTTTCCTCGACTCGCAGCTTCAACTTCTTCAAGGGTAAATTGGTATGCAATTTCTTTTGCTGGTAACTTGCGTAATATTATCTCTGAAACTTTTTTCGCAGTATATTCAATACCATCTATCTCAATTTGCTTTTCCAGATCAGATTTTTGTCTTTTATCAAAAATTTCAAACATTATAATTCCTAATTGTAATATTGAGGATATAACAGCGTATTCTACCTATTCAGTCATCATATCACTTTGGAATCTATTTCTGACGACACTAACTTTTAATGGGTAAAAATATATATTATTCAATAGCTTGCGTAAACGTTAATTTGGTTCGTGGGAAAGTAGCACCATCATTGGCGCTCTATTTCTGTTTCTGTTTCTGTTTCTGTTTCTGTTTCTGTTTCTGTTTCTGTATTTAGAATAGAATCTATCATTAAACTCGTTACTTAAAGCACTTCAAGTACTCATTTTCTAAAAGCCATACACCGCTAATATCGAATGATTAGAGTAATCGAACAACAGAAAATAAAGAGGCCGCTTTTGATATAATGTAGCGGTCTTTGGATGTTTGAAAGGTATCGCTTTGGGAAAAATGTGTTAACTTCAAAGAAGCCAGTTATGAGAACAATCAGAGAGTGGCCTTACGTCAGCTTTCGAATGGATTCCTGCCTCTTAACTGACGAACCCTCAGTGACTAACATTGGCACGAGGATGCCCAAAAGCTGACCTTCGAAAGAAATCTAATCAGGCTTTTTTGCTCTTGTGCCTGTGAAGTCCGCAAACGAGACATAAGGCTGCTGAATTCTTTCAGGATAATTTAGCCAGTTTCTAAATTGCGACAACTAGTGAAGTTGAGCATTAGCGGCCTTTTAGCATTGCTGGAATACCTATTACTTTTTGTTGGAAGCAACCCTTTTCGGTTGCACTAAATGCCACCCGTAAAGTAACACTCCTATTCTTCATTAAAGAAATATAGCGTGTTGTACCGACCATTTGAAATCACAGCACAAAAGGTTCATTTTTAGTTTGACGATACCAACTAAAAAAGCGCTAATGAATTGAACAGCCGTTGGTTATAAAACTAACATTTTAGGAACTTTCTACTTTAAATAGATCGGACACCTTTTCACCCTCAGGACTGTCTGTTTCCTTGCTAATTCCTGGAGATACTGGCAAATCTCTAGTATCTGAGATATTTTGAAAACCTAAATCGTTTGCAATAGAGACCTTCTTACTAGGAGAAATTGCAAGTCTTGCTGCCATATCACTCATGTCTGCGTGACTTTTTTCTTTATAGGCCCAAGCACTGAATGGTAAAAGTGAGAAGATCGAAATATACCAAGCTAAAACAACACTGAACTTCATTTATCTATATTCCTTCTACGCTTTTCAATCACTTGCTTCAACATCGGTAGCTCCGCGAGGTATTTTTGTGCAGGCCCAACATAAAGCATCATATGGCCATAGGCCTCTGAAACACATTGTTCCAGAGTTTCAAACTTTGTATCTTCACATTTCGTTAGGGGTAAAGCCGTAAAGCTCAGTGAACTAATATTCGTGACGTATAAAACACTATCATTCCTTTTTCGAATACTTTTTGTACTGGAATTAATGGACATGTAACCATCTTTATATGCAACTAATATTGGATCGTTCTCACCAAAGCCTAGCCCCGTTGTAGACCATGCAGAAAAATTAGCTATACCGTCTTTACCTGTGAGTGCTTCAAGACCATTCGACAACCCCACCGTTGAGCTATGCGAACCACTACGCGCAATGAATGAAGCAATCACAAGCGCCCCTTCGATCGGTTTTTTGGTCACCCTATCGACGACAGATACGCTAAAACCATCCACATTAATTTTTCTCTCAGCTTCGTTACAACCTAAGAGAAAAATTACTACAACTAAAAGACAGCTATATTTGATCAATTTTCCAAACCCCATTCCTATCTCGTACCATCAATATAGGGAAAGCGTGCTTTTCACCGTTTTCAGTTATTACAGCTTCATATTGTGCATTATTAACAGAAACGGCCGCTGGAACGGTGCGCTCTATCCTGTTAATTTCTTCACAAAAAGCCTCGTCACCTAAGGCCGCAATAATTTTCTGCAATCGCTCAGCGCCTTTTCTACTCATTGCGCAAAAGGTGTCCGATCTATTTAAAGTAGAAAGTTCCTAAAGCGACAGCTTTTGAACTTCTCGTGAGTTATATCAATTTATAAGCTGACTAAATCATCCTGAATGAAGTTAATAGCCGAATGTCTAACTTGCTGATAAATTACTCACTGAATGTTTAGTTTTATTTGAACGAAAAAGGTCCGCTTTGTCAAAAACTTCTGACTAGGAAAAAACGATTATTTACAGCGAAAAGAGGTTTGTTCAAAGGGTTCGCTTTGCTCTTTTAGAAATATTTTCGATAGCAAAACTCAATATCAAAAAAGGCCGCTTTAGAAGCAAAGCCTTAATTTTCCAGCATCCTAATTCATGACGATTAAGCCAAAACTAAATTGCACCTTCAACGGCAAGTTTTGGCACGAGGA
>TARA_R110002072_G_scaffold20671_22_pt1 | contig 10939 bp, 7 predicted proteins | sample TARA_R110002072 | Tara Oceans TARA_R110002072 (sample SAMEA4397118) | marine metagenome | biome: Polar Biome; feature: [SRF] surface water layer (ENVO:00010504); material: water (ENVO:00002006), including particulate matter (ENVO:01000060) such as... | depth 5 m | reverse complement strand
CTCTTCTTCATGCAATTCTTTCATCACAACATCTAAATTCTTAGGTGTTCTAATCTTCAGCATTTTGAAGTATTTTGTTGTTTCTGGTAAAGTTTCTTTAGATAATTTAGATAATTGCTCCAAACGTTTTTCCATGGGTTAAAAGTAGGTTTCAACTCCGCTCTACCTGACACAATTGTCAACTCGAAGTTGTTCATATATTAAATTAAAATGCAACTAAGATGTAAAAGCTAAAGTTTTACAAAAGTACCAATAAAATCTACCTAAAATCATTTATTCAAAAACAAATAAAATATGTAATTTTGCACTTCAATTTATTTGACTCAATGAATATTCAATCCCAGTTAGAATCTAAAGTTAAAGAAGGTTTTTTAGCTCTTTTTGAAACAGCATTACCCACTGTTGAATTTCAAGCAACAAGAAAAGATTTTGAAGGCGACATTACGATTGTTGTATTCCCAATGTTGCGTTTTAAAAAGGGAAATCCTGCTCAAATAGGTGAAGACTTAGGAAATTATTTGGTTGCTAATGTTGATAACATTAAAGCATTTAATGTAGTTAAAGGTTTTTTAAACCTTGTTATTGATGATGCTGTTTACTTACAATCATTTCATAACATTATGACGCAAGATAACTTTGGTTTTGTGAATAAATCTGAAGATGCTGTCATGGTAGAATATTCATCCCCAAACACAAATAAGCCCTTACACCTAGGCCATGTTAGAAATAATTTATTAGGATATTCTGTCTCAGAAATCTTAAAAGCTGCTGGTAAAAAGGTTTATAAAACTCAAATTATTAATGATCGTGGAATCCATATTTGCAAGTCGATGTTGGCTTGGCAAAAGTTTGCTCCCAATGGGAGAGATGGGCAAAAAGAAACCCCTGAAACAACCTTAAATCCTGATTTTAAAAAAGGAGATAAATTGGTTGGGAATTACTATGTGAAATTCGATCAAGAATATAAGAAAGAAATCGGCACGTTAGTAGCCGGTGGAATGTCTGAAGATGACGCAAAAAAAGAAGCTCCATTATTAATTGAAGCACAACAAATGTTGCTAAAATGGGAAGCCGGAGATTCTGAAACTGTTGATTTATGGAAAACCATGAATGCTTGGGTCTATGAAGGTTTTGAAATTACCTATAAGAATTTAGGCGTAGATTTTGACACACTATATTATGAAAGTGACACTTATCTTTTAGGAAAAGATGTTATTGATGAAGGAATTAAAAGTGGCGTTTTCTTCACAAAAGAAGACGGTTCTGTTTGGTGTGATTTAACCGATGAAGGATTGGATGAAAAGTTGGTGTTACGTTCAGACGGAACAGCGGTTTATATGACGCAAGACATTGGGACCGCTATTCAGCGTGTGAAAGATTATTCAGACATCAACGGAATGGTTTATACCGTTGGTAACGAACAAGATTATCACTTTAAAGTATTGTTCTTGATTTTAAAGAAATTAGGATTCTCTTGGGCAAAACAATTGTTTCATTTAAGTTACGGAATGGTAGATTTACCTTCTGGTAAAATGAAATCTAGAGAAGGAACTGTAGTAGATGCTGACGATTTAATGGTTGAAATGTCAAATACAGCGAAAGACATTTCTCAAGACTTAGGAAAATTAGAAGGATATTCTGAAGAAGAAAAATCAGAATTATACAGCGTAATTGGATTAGGAGCTTTAAAATATTTCATTTTAAAAGTAGATCCTAAAAAACGAATTTTGTTCGACCCAAAAGCTTCGGTAGATTTTCAAGGAAACACAGGTCCGTTTATACAATATACCTATGCTAGAATTCAATCAATTTTAAGAAAAGCTACATTTGATTATTCAAGTGAAGTAACTGGAATTGATTTACACATCAAAGAAAAAGAGTTAATCAAACAATTAGAATTATATCCTGAAACTATTCAGCAAGCTGCAGCAAATTATTCGCCAGCTTTAATTGCTAATTATACGTATGATTTGGTGAAAGAATTTAATTCATTTTATCAAAATGTCTCTATCTTAGGCGAAGCAAACGAAACAAAAAAAATAATAAGAGTACAATTGGCAAGTAAAGTTGCCAAGGTTATAAAATCTGCATTCGGTTTATTAGGAATTGAGGTTCCAAATAGAATGTAATCATGTTGGTGTCTGAGCGGAGTCGAAGACACCTTAATCAATTGTAAAATGTGATTTCGACTCCGCTCAATCACCAATAAAACATTAAAAAATGAAATACGATATTATTATTGTTGGTAGTGGTCCTGGAGGATATGTTACTGCCATTAGAGCTTCTCAATTAGGTTTTAAAACTGCTGTAGTAGAAAAAGAAAGTTTAGGTGGTGTTTGTTTAAACTGGGGATGTATCCCAACAAAAGCATTGTTAAAAAGTGCTCAAGTTTATGAATACTTAAAACATGTAGACGAATATGGTTTAAAAGCAGAATCTATTGATAAAGATTTTGAAGCTGTCGTAAAAAGAAGTCGTGGTGTAGCGGAAGGAATGAGCAAAGGTGTTCAATTCTTAATGAAGAAGAATAAAATTGACGTGATTGATGGTTTTGGAAAAGTAAAAGCCGGAAAGAAAGTTGATGTAACTGCTGAAGATGGAAAAGTAACTGAATATAGTGCAGACAATATCATTATTGCAACAGGAGCTCGTTCTAGAGTGTTACCAAATTTACCTCAAGATGGAGTTAAAGTAATCGGTTATCGTCAAGCAATGACATTACCTTCTCAACCAAAATCTATGATCGTTGTTGGTTCTGGAGCGATTGGAGTTGAGTTTGCATCGTTCTACAATTCTATGGGAACTGATGTTACTATCGTAGAATTTCAACCAAATATTGTGCCTGTAGAAGACAAAGACATCTCAAAACAATTTGAACGTTCTTTGAAAAAAGCAGGAATAAAAATAATGACAAGTTCTTCTGTTGAAACAATTGATACTTCTGGAGATGGAGTAAAAGCTTCTGTAAAAACCAAAAAAGGTGAAGAAACTTTAGAAGCAGATATTTTATTATCAGCAGTAGGAATTAAAACCAATATAGAAAACATTGGACTAGAAGATGTTGGAATTATTACAGATAGAGATAAGATTTTAGTAAACGACTGGTATCAAACCAACATTCCTGGTTATTATGCTATTGGTGATGTAACTCCTGGTCCTGCTTTAGCACACGTAGCTTCAGCAGAAGGAATTACTTGTGTTGAAAAACTTGCAGGATTACATACGGAAGCAATCGATTATGGGAATATTCCTGGTTGTACCTATGCGAGTCCAGAAATTGCATCTGTTGGTTTAACTGAAGATCAAGCAAAAGAAGCAGGATACGAATTAAAGATTGGTAAATTTCCTTTCTCTGCATCTGGTAAAGCAAAAGCAGCTGGTACACCAGATGGATTTGTGAAAGTAATTTTTGATGCAAAATATGGAGAGTGGCTAGGTTGCCATATGATTGGTGCAGGTGTAACGGATATGATTGCAGAAGCTGTGTTAGGTAGAAAATTAGAAACTACAGGACACGAAGTTTTAAAAACCATTCACCCTCACCCAACGATGAGTGAAGCGGTTATGGAAGCTGTTGCTGATGCGTATGATGAAGTGATTCATTTATAAATAAAACTTGATTTCAGAATTTTACATAAATAAAACCGAAGCAAATGCTTCGGTTTTTTTTATGGCATCATATTTGCTATTAACATAATATTAACAAACGCACCAACCATTATTCAAGATTTATAAAATATTGAATTTTGTGGGAGTCATTGTTTGGAAAAGAGAATGTTTACCCCTAAAACCAAAGTTGCTAGCTTTGGTTTTTTTATTTGAAAATTGAATTAAAACACTTCTATTAGATGGCTGCTACTTAAATAAGAATGCTATTTTTGTTGTTCAAGATATCTAGATGATTCAAATTAACAATTCTAAAGCTTTTCTTACAGAAATTCTAAAAGCACTTGTAAAACTTACGATAGCTGGTTTTCTAATTGGATTTTTAAAACAATACGATTTAATCCTTGCCATTCTTCTTGTCTTAAAAATAATGCATGTTATCTATAAGAACATTGTAAAGTCTGCAGCTAAAAACTGGATCTTACTTATTGGAATGTTACTTACTGGTTTTGGTGGAATTTTAGGTGAATTTTGGGGCGTTAGCAATCAATATTGGGAATATCATGAAGTTTCTAGAGATTTACCTTTATGGCTGCCTTTTGCTTGGATGTTGGCTTTCTACTTTTTGTATCGAATAGAGTCTGGATTGATTCCTTATTTGAAAAATAAAAACATCAAAAACAAATTGATTATTGCCTTTTGGTTATCACTAATTATTCCTGCTTTTGGAGAAATTATCACCATTAATTTAGGAGTTTGGACGTATTATTGGCCTTATCAAATTTTTGGAGTTCCTATCTATGCTTTTGCATGTCTGGTGTTTGTTCACATGCTGGTGTATATCATCTTATCTTCCATTTGTAAAAAATGGAAGATCAACGATATTGTGTTTACTTAGATTAAAACTTCTCATTAATTGGTCATTTCGAGAGCCTCAATGACCAATAAAAGCGACTGAGGTGTTATACTGAGCTTGTCGAATTGCTCTCGAAGTCACTATTATAATTACTAAAACTGCCAAGCAACAATTCTAGTTACTTTATTTCCTTGATGCATCGGAATGATGGTGAAGTTTTTAACTTTTAACTTTTCTCCAGATTTTTGAAGACTTTTAATATTTTCTTTTTTAGAAACCAAACTTGTAAACCAAATACTCGTGTCTTTATACAAAGAACTTTGATAGAAATAATTGTGTAAAAAAGCCTTTTCACCTCCAGGATACCATAATTCATTATTGTTTCCTGCAAAATTTCTTACAGCATTATTTCCTAAGTTTCTCGACTTTCTAGCATTGGCTCCTTTAGCTTCCATTTCCGATTTATAAAAGGGAGGGTTACAAATAACCGCAGAAAAAGAATCTCCTTTTTCTATAATTCCTTTTAAAATATTGGCTTCATCTAATTGTTGTCTTAATGTAATTTTACTCTTTAAACCATTATCATCCACAATATCTTGAGCAGAATCTAAAGAATCTACTTCAGTATCAACAGCTACGAAATTCCAGTTGTATTCTTTAACTCCTAATAAAGGATAAATACAGGTTGCTCCTGTACCTATGTCCAAAATTTTAATATCTTTTGTAATGCCAGAGGATTCTAATAAGTCTGCGATATAATGGATATAATCCACTCGTCCAGGAATTGGCGGACATAAATTTTCATCAGGAAACGTCCAATCTTTAATTCCGTAGTGTACTTCTAATAAAGTCACATTTAGTTCTTTGACTGCTTTAGGATCAGAAAAATCTATCGTAACAGTTCCATATTCATTCTTTCTAACAAAAGGTGCTAAATTCTTATTATGCTTGATTAAAACATCGAAGTTATAACCATTTTTGTGCTTGTTTCTAGGATGCAATCCCGGTTTTGAATTCATTTAGAGTTCTAAGATTGTAAATTCTAGTTTTAGTGGTTTTAATGATTCTTTAAGTGCGATAATTAAATCTTGACCGTATTCTAAATAAAACTCAGAAAAATTTCGTTGACGCTCTTCTAAGCTTTGATTAGGTAATAATTGTTGTTGTAATGCTGTGATTCTTGTAACTAAATCCGAATGCTTTCTTTTTTCTGCTCGTGATAATCTTTTTTCTAGATTTTCTAAACCTTTGAGTTGTTTTCTATGTTGCGCATCTACAGCTCCTATAAAAGATGGATCTGTTTTTTCTGCTACTCTCCTTAAAGCTAAAAATTGTTGCGTTAATAATTCATTTGCATCTTCAAAACTAAATTGAATATCCGAATTCTCTTGAACTTTTTTTGTGAGTAAATCATGCTGTTTAAGAAACATTTCTTCAAAGGAAATATTCAAATTATTTAATTTCTTTACTTGTTTTTCAGAAACTATTTGCACTGAATTTCTCAATAGTAATATTGGAAACGGAATATTTACCGAATCGAAATATGCTTTTAACTCTAACCAATACGCTAGCTCTCCTCCTCCACCAATATAACAAAGGTTCGGTAAAATCACCTCTTGGTACAAGGGTCTCATAATCACATTAGGACTAAATCTTTCTGAATGATTTTCTAATTCTTGCAAAATTTCAGCTTCAGAGAAAACAAGATTGGTATCGTTTATTTTAAATTGTCCATGCTCTTCAATGATTCTTTCTCTAGTATTTTCAAATAAATAAAAGAGATTAATTTCTCTTGGATTTACCTGTACTTTATAGTCTTTCTCTAACTCAGTAATTGTTATAGAAACAGCTTTATACGAAGTTTGAGACATTAGCTCATCCTTCATGATGGGAGCAAAAACATCTTTCAGTTTTTGATGATCAGCATCAATAATGACCAATCCATATTCTTTAAATAATTCGTTCGCTATAAAACGAGTTGCTTCAGATAAATTTTTATGTTGTAAATAAGCTTTTTCAAAAAGTTGCTTGATATATACTGCATTTTTAGAGCTTCCTAAATGTTCTGAAAAAGTTTCAAAAACATCTTGTAAACCATCCAAAGAGAATTTCCCAACGGCTCCACCATCTTGACTGTTCCAGACTACTTTACTTCCTTTAAAATTAAAAAAATTAATTTCATCAAAATCGTGATCTTCTGTTGCCATCCAATACACAGGTACAAAATGTTGCTTAGGAAATTTCTCAGATAATTCTTCTGATAGATTGATGGCTGAAATAATCTTGTATAAAAAGTATAATGGTCCTGTAAACAAGTTTAATTGATGTCCGGTTGTTATTGTAAATGTATCTTGACTTTGTAACGATTTGATATTTTCTAGAGTCGATTCAGAAGCGTCAACATTTTTATATTGTTCTTGCAAGACATCCACCAAAACAGTTCTAGAATCTGAAGGAAATGAACTCTTCTTCTCATCTATTTGCTTAGCAAATCCAGCTAAATCAGGAAAATTATGATAGAATTGTTGAATACTTTCTTTCTTTTCTAAATAATCAGACATGGTCTTTGAAAAGAAACCTGTTTTCTGAAAAGGAATATGCGTAAACTTCATAAATTATTGAATTACGCAATTAAAACAACACTCACATTCTGTGGTAGACATCATTAAAAATTAATTTGTTCAAAAATACTAAAATTTGACGACAGCATTACTGTATAAAATAACACTAACAAATCTTTAACGCCTCTTTTTGTCTAAATTAATTCTTACTTTTGATTTTCATCAAAATGAATCATATGAACATTAGAGTTTTAGTCTTAGTATGCGTCTTATTTTCAACTCCACTTTTTTCTCAAAACATTCAATCTCCTCAAGAATTTTTAGGATATGAATTAGGAAAACGTTTCACAAGACATCATAAAGTCGTAGAGTATTTTACTTACGTAAGTAATCAATTAGACAATGTTCTATTAGAAAAATATGGTGAGACTAACGAGTACAGGCCTTTATATGTAAGCTATATTTCTTCATTAAAAAATATTAAAAATATAGAACAAATTCGTCTAAACAATCTTGGTCAGACAGGAATAAAAAATAAAAGCGATAATGATGTTGCCATTGTTTGGTTAAGTTATAATGTTCATGGAAACGAGGCTTCAAGTACAGAAGCATCAATGCAAACTTTATATGAACTAGTTACAAAAAAGAAAGATTATTTAGAAAACACTTTAGTAATTATAGATCCATGTATCAATCCTGATGGACGAGATAGATATGTAAACTGGTTTAATCAAGTAAAAAGTACGCCTTATAATGTTGATCAGAATGCAAAAGAACACAGAGAGCCATGGCCAGGTGGAAGACCAAATCATTATCTATTTGATTTAAATAGAGATTGGGCTTGGGCTACTCAAGTAGAATCTTCGCAACGTTTAAAAATTTATAATAAATGGATGCCACATATTCATGTAGATTTTCATGAGCAATTTATTAATAGTCCTTATTATTTTGCACCAGCAGCAGAGCCTTTTCATGAAATAATTACCGATTGGCAACATGATTTTCAGACACAAATTGGAAAAAATCACGCAAAATATTTTGATCAAAAGGGATGGCTCTATTTTACAAAAGAAAGCTTTGATTTACTGTATCCAAGTTATGGAGATACCTATCCAACTTATATGGGAGCCATAGGAATGACTTATGAGCAAGCGGGGCATGGAATGGCTGGATTAGGTATTGATACTGATCATGGATACGAATTAACTTTAGTTGATAGAGTTGCTCATCATAAAACCACAGGTTTATCTACCGTTGAAATAGCTTCTAAAAATGCTGCAAAATTGAATACAGAGTTTAAAAAATTCTTTGACAACAGCAATTTACAATATAAAAGCTATGTCTTAAAAAACGAAAATAAAGACAAAACAGAACGATTGATTAACTTATTAGACAAGCATGAAATTGCCTATGAATATTCTGAAGAAGGTCAAGTAAAAGGATACAATTACCAAACTCAGAAAGAAGGCCGTATGAATGTAAATCCTTTTGATTTAGTTATTCACAGCAATCAACCTAAAGGAAAAATGGTAAAAGTACTTTTTGAACCCAATGCTAAATTAGCAGATTCTTTAACCTATGACATTACGGCTTGGTCTTTACCTTATGCACACGGCTTCAAAGCAATGGCATCTAAAACTAAAGTTCCTTCAAGAAAAGATTTCTTGGTAGGAATGGTTTTTAACAAACCCAACAAAGAGGCTTACGCCTATTTATCAAAATGGAATAGTCTAGAGGATGCTGCTTTCTTAGCGGATATTTTAAATAAAAACCTAAGAGTGCGTTTTGCTGAAGAAGATTTTGCGATTGAAGGACAATCGTATAAAAAAGGAACTTTAATTGTTTTACGTGGTGATAATAAAAAAAATAACGACTTTGATGCAGAATTGACTGCAATAGCAAACCAGCACGGTAGAGCACTTCAGCCAGTAAAAACAGGATTTGTAAGTTCTGGAAAAGATTTTGGGTCATCAAGTGTAAATCCTATCAACAAACAAAAAGTAGCTGTGCTATCAGGAGACGGAACTTCTTCTTTAAGTTTTGGTGAGATCTGGCATTTCTTTGAAACGCAATTAAAATACCCATTAACGATTTTAGATACCGATTATTTTAGTAGTGTAGATTTAGATGCTTTTGATGTTTTAATCATTCCTAATGGCTACTACAGTAGTATTTTAAACAAAAGTGGTTTAGAAAAAGTAAATAAATTTTCTAGAAATGGCGGAACAGTAATCGCAATAGGAAGTGCTTTAAGAAGCTTTGCAGGTAAAGATGGTTTTGCATTAAAAAGAAAGAAAGCTACACCAGATAGCAAAGAAAAGAAAACTCCCAATTTAACTGCTTATGCAGATCAAGAAAGAGCTGGAGCAGATAATTTAATTACAGGAGCCATCTTTAAAAGTACTGTAGATGCTACCCACCCGTTAGCTTTTGGTTATGAAGATTCTTATTTTTCATTAAAGTTAGGAAGTGGAACCTACGAATATTTACAAAACGGAAGCAATGTTGCTTACTTTGATCAAGATGCTACTAATATATCTGGATTTGCAGGTAAAAAAGCTTTAAAAAATATCCCTGAATCGTTATTGATTGGTGAAGAAAGAAAAGGAAGTGGAAGTATTATTTATATGGTAGACAATCCTTTATTTCGTTCGTTTTGGGAAAATGGAAAATTGTTTTTCGTGAATGCAATTTTCTTTAGAAACTCTAGTGAAATAAAGAGATAAAAAACTTTTTTTAATTATAATAAATGAAATCACCTGTAGCACTTGCGAATCGATTTAGAGAGGTTTTATTAAATGGTGTATGGATTGCGAATACCAATTACAAACATCAGTTAACTGATATTTCTTGGCAACAAGCTAACTCAAAAATTGGTTCTTTGAATACCATTGCTGCTTTAACATTTCATATCAATTATTATATCGCTGGAATCTTACCGGTTTTTGATGGAGGATCATTAGACATTAAAGACAAATACAGTTTTGATACTCCAGGAATTACATCTCAAAAAGATTGGGAAAGCTTGGTAAACTCATTAATAACAAATGCAGAAGTCTTTGCCAATAAAGTTGAGCAACTTGAAGACAATCAACTTTTAGATGCTTTTGTTGATGAAAAATACGGCAGCTACCAAAGAAATATAGAAGGAATGATCGAACATTGCTACTATCATTTGGGTCAGATTTCGTTGATTAAAAAAATGATATTAGAAAAAAATAAAATTATTTGACAGGAGTTCCATATAAATCAAAATCACCCGCTTCGTGAATTTTGATATCGACAAACTCACCAATCTTAACATAATGTTCTCTAGCATCCACTAAAACATCGTTATCTACATCTGGTGAATCAAATTCGGTACGACCATAAAAGTAGTTACCTTCTTTTCTATCGAACAAACATCTAAAGGTTTTTCCTATTTTCTCTTGATTGATTTCCCATGAGATTTGAGATTGTAATTCCATGATTTCGTTGACTCTTCGGAACTTTACATCAGCAGGAACATCATCTTCTAAAACATACGCTCCTGTATTTTCTTCATGAGAATATTCAAAAGCACCCATACGCTCAAAACGCATCTCCTCTACCCAATCTTTCAATTCTTGAAATTGTTCTTCTGTTTCACCAGGATATCCAACAATTAAGGTAGTTCTAATTCCCATTTCTGGAACAACTTCACGAAATTTATGAATTAACGCGGTCGTTTTTTCATGCGTTGTACCACGTTTCATCGATTTTAAAATCTCTGTATTGATGTGTTGTAAAGGAATATCTAAATAATTACAAACTTTCGGTTCGTTTTTCATTACCTCTAAAACATCCATTGGAAATCCTGTTGGAAATGCATAATGCATTCGTATCCATTCAATTCCGTCTACTTTAGCTAAAGCTTTTAGCAATTCTGCTAAGTTTC
>TARA_R110002072_G_scaffold117281_4_pt1 | contig 10958 bp, 5 predicted proteins | sample TARA_R110002072 | Tara Oceans TARA_R110002072 (sample SAMEA4397118) | marine metagenome | biome: Polar Biome; feature: [SRF] surface water layer (ENVO:00010504); material: water (ENVO:00002006), including particulate matter (ENVO:01000060) such as... | depth 5 m | reverse complement strand
CCTGCCATGATTCTTTTACAAAATGGAAAGATAAAACAAGTACCCGTAAGGCATTTTCCAAGAATAGCCGGACAAGCTAAGTTTGGTTTATGGAACCGGCTTGTGGGTCCTTTAATGGATTGTTTTGCCTATCTGTGGATGAAAAAAAAATACATTAATTACAAGATTAATAAAAAATCATGAGTCATTGGTGGATATACAGTTTGGGTTTTTTAGCACAAATTCTATTTTCTGCCAGAACACTTGTACAGTGGGTACTTTCTGAGAAAAACAAAAAAGTAATTACTCCCACACTGTTTTGGCAACTTTCACTTTTAGCATCCTTTTTACTATTTGTTTACGGCTATTTTAGAGATGATTTTGCCATTATGCTTGGGCAAACACTGACTTATTTTATTTATATTAGAAATTTACAGTTACAGGGACAGTGGAAACAAATTCATCGATTTTTAAGATGGTTTGTATTTATTTTCCCAGTCCTGATTGTGATTTATTCCTACCACAACAACACCTATGATTTAGAAAATTTATTAAAAAATGAAGCCATCCCGTTTTGGCTGCTTTTATTGGGAATCATTGCTCAAATCACATTTACATTTCGGTTTATCTACCAATGGATTTATTCTGAAAAAAAGAAGGAATCTTTACTTCCCTTAGGATTTTGGATTTTGAGTTTATCAGGCAGTCTATTGATTTTAATATATGCTATATTTAGGGAAGACCCTGTTTTGCTAGCCGGTCATATTTTTGGCTCAATAGTCTATGTGAGGAACATTTATTTGAATTACAATGAAAAAAAATAAAGAACTTTTCTGGCTACTATTAGTTTGCATACTAGTATTTTTTATAAATCTTGACGCCATTTTTATCAATATTATGGAAGCCCGCAATTTTATCACAGCACGCGAAATGCTTCAAGATGGTAACTGGATTTTTACCACCCTCAACGAGTTGCCACGCTATCAAAAACCACCACTACCCACCTGGTTGACTGCCATTTCAGCTAGTGTCTTTGGGCTGGACAGTCTTTTTGGACTTCGGCTTCCTGCTGCAATTTTAGGACTCATTGGTGTCTTGATGACTTATTTTATCTCATTAAAAATCACAGCTGAAAAACGGTTTTCATTTCTTGCGGGGCTTATTGCCGTCACCTCTTTCCATATTATTTTTTCAAGCAGAGATGGGCAATGGGACATTTTCACACACGGCTTTATGCTTGTTGCAATTTTCTATATTATTAAACTTTTTAGAGAAAGTAAAAATTTATACAGAAATGCGCTTATAGCAGGTCTCTTTTTTGGATTTTCATTTTTAAGTAAAGGGCCGGTTTCTCTGTATGCATTGCTTCTCCCCTTTTTAATTGCTTATGGCGTAGTGTTTAAGTTCACAAAAGGAAGACTTTTTCCCATAGTGTTGAGTATTCTCGCAGCTGCAATTGTTTCAGGCTCGTGGAGTTTGTATGTTTATTTCTTTGACACCCGCGCTGTAACAGAAATTACTTCTCTGGAAGCTGGAAGATGGATTAACTACAACGTGCGTCCCTTTTATTATTACTGGAGTTTTGTTGTACAAAGCGGACTATGGACAATTCCCGCATTTGTAGCCTTACTTTACCCCTATTTAAAGGACAAAGTATTTCATAAAAAAGCCTACCAGTTTAGTTTGTTATGGACACTCATAGCGGTCGTATTACTCTCAATCATTCCGGAAAAAAAATCACGGTACCTCTTACCTGTTTTATTTCCTTTAGCCATCAACACAGCATTTTATATGGAATATTTGTTCAGATGTTTTAAATCGCTTAAAGTGAAAGAAACCTGGCCGGTGTATTTTCATTTTGGTTTGATTGCATTGATTGGGATTGCTTTTCCAATTGCCGGGTATTTATATTTCGGCGAAAGCCTTCAAAACTCCTTTGTTTGGTTTGTACTTTCAGCCATTCTTCTTTTTGTTATTGGTGTGTATATGGCCTTCCATTTATTCAGAAAAAACATTCAAAAGGTGTTTTATGCTTCCATTGCTTTTATTGTTACTGTAATTTGTTTTGGAATGCCGCTTGCCAAAGAAATCAACCCCAATACTGAATATCGTGGACCTGAAATTTTAAATTCCCACATTCAAACACTGAACGTTCCGGTATATGAGTTTTTCAATTTTGTGCCAGAGCTTGTTTGGGAATATGGCTCGGCCATTCCTGTTTTACATGATGGAAATAACTATCAATTACCCAGAGAAGAAACATTTTTATTATTAGTGAGGGATATTGAAAATCAATTGGAAGATGCAGAAAATGTATTTACAAATTACAATCTAAAAAAGCTGGACAGCATTGATGTCAATCCAACAGAAAATAGAAGGAGCCGCTTGAAACGAATTGTTTTTTATGTAACTAAACAATAATATTAGTATTTATATCTGGAAAATAACCTCCCTCCTGCTTAACTATTTAAGCTTAGTATCCAACCACTCCTTTTGAGGTTCAGTCAATTCATTTTTAATTTGAATTAATTGAAGTTTTGTTTCCTCTTCTTTAAGCAATTCATCAAGTAATTGGCTGCTGCTGCTCCTAAAACGCCAATTAGGATGCTGGCAAGCATCAATAAGATATTTTAAGTTTTGATTGGTAAATCCGTCGAGCCCTACTAAAAACTGAAAGGCATTTTGGCGAACTTCAAAACTGAATTTTGGGGATGCATAACTGCTCAATTCATCAAAAAATGCTTGTTTGTTTTCGTTTTGAAAATTATCCGTTACAATTGCAAGTGTCAACCACAATTGGCGGATGTTCTTGTCCTGAAAGCCCGTCACTCCGTTCATTTTTTCTAAAAACCGATTGCGGTCTTCGGGAAAATTGAGCCATAGATAATACAGAGCGGCCTCTTGTGTTACATAAGATGCATCATCCAATAGAGATTCATATTGGGTTTTAAGTTGAGGAGGAATTTTTTCTATACTCAAAGCAATAGCTTGCCTCACATAGAGATTACCGCTTTCAAAGGCTTTTAGATATAAGGGAAGGCTTTCGCCGAAAGGCTCATCAGCCAATTGATAGACAACCGCCTGACCCAGATAGTCATTGACAGGCGCTTTCAAAAACCCGGAAAGCACTGTTACCTTTTCAGCTAAAGGTCGTTGTGCAATGGCAGACAAACCCAAATAATTTTCCATAAAAGGGGATTTTCGCATAGACTCCAGCGCTTGGGTTGACCTAAAAGCACCTTGATTTAACCAATCATCTTTAAACCACCGCAGGTCATCACCGTTGAGTAACGTGATTTCGTTTAAAAAATCGTCTGTTGTAACTGAGCCAAATTTATGTTTATTCAAAAAATTCTGTACCGCTTGCTTAAACACTAGAGGTCCTACACGCTCATTGAGAATATGCAGTGCCCAGGCTCCTTTTTGGTAATAAGTTAGCGAACTCGCCCCTGCTTTGAGAATGGGTTCCCCTTTGCCTTGATCACTCAATTCAGTGAGTTGCTCAGCGCTTTGGTATAGTTTCCAATAGTAATAGTCATCTCCAAAAATTTCGCGTTCAGCGAGTAAGGCATAGTAAGTAGAAAAACCTTCCTGTAACCAATGATGTTGACTACTTTGGGCTGTTACCAAATTTCCAAACCATTGATGGGCGAGCTCGTGTGCATTAACGTTTACGTAGTTTCTATCAACAAAACCAATAGAATCCACAACAAACGCTTCAGAAAAAATGGTGAGGGTGGTGTTTTCCATTCCGGCATAGAGGAAATCCCTTACCGGTACCTGTTTGTAGTTCTGCCAGGGATAAGGCACTCCGATTTCAGCTTCCAGAAAATCAAACATTTCTTTCGTGTAGCGATAAGTTGATTCAGCTTTGAATTGATTGCCTGCGGAATAATAATATTCTAGTGGAATTCCACTTGAAGAGGTTGCTGTTTGCTTTTCAAAAGGTCCTATTGCAACCGCCACAAGGTAACTGCTCATAGGGTTTTTCATACTATATTTCCACTGCTTGTGTTTATTTGAAATAGGAGATTCATTTTCTAAATTTCCGTTTGCTAAAACAGTGAGTTCTGTTGGAGCGGTGATGGCGAGATTGAATATGATTTTATCATTAACGTCATCTATAGAGGGCAACCAGTGTGAGGTGTATTTGCCCTGCCCCTGCGTCCAGACTTGGTCACCAAAAAAGTACATGGCTTGTTTTGGAAAAACTTCATAATCAATGGTAATTTTGTAATGCTTTCCTGCTCTAAAAGGATGCTTAATCCATATTTTATCTTCTGTGACATTTAAAGAAACCTTAGTTTGGGAAGCTGAGCTTAACTGAGCAGTCATATTTTTGGCATCCAAATAAATTGAGTCTGTATTTTGGAGAATGTCAAACTTATATTCCAGAAATCCAATCACTTTTTTATCTTCTGGAAAGATTTTAATATCGGCATCTACTTTCTGAAAATCAACCATTTGAAGTTGTTGCGCAAAAGTAGTCGTTACCAAAAACAAAAAAAGCAAGTTGAATCGCACGTTGATGAATTAAGGATTATAAAAGTCCACAAATTACTTAAATTTTCGCTTAAAGCGAAAAAAACAAACACACTTAAAATTGATACCTATGAAAACTGAAATTTCTCTTTTACATTCCTTTTGAATGCTTTAATTTAGTCCAATGAACGCAAGCTTCCTTCAAACTCCCATTGAATATTTAAAAGGCGTGGGCCCCAACCGGGCTGATTTGCTGCGCAAGGAAGCAGGCATATTCACTTATCAGGACTTGCTTCACTTTTTTCCAAACCGTTATATTGACCGCACCCGTTACTACAAAATCAATGAATTGCAGCAAAACAATGCTGAAATGCAGATTATAGGCAAGATTACCCATATCAAAACGGTGGAGCAAAATAAGAGAAAACGCCTGGTCGCCACTTTTACTGATGAAACCGGCACTATGGAATTGGTATGGTTTCGGGGTTTGAAGTGGATTAAAGAGAGCTTAAAAATCAATGTGCCCTATGTGATTTTTGGAAAAGTCAATTGGTTTAACGGATGTTTCTCCATGCCACACCCTGAAATGGAATTAATGGAAGAACACGAGCAAAGTTTACGCTCTGCCATGCAACCGGTGTACCCCTCAACAGAAAAATTATCCAACAGCGGAATCACCAACAGAATCATCAACAAATTGATGCAACAATTGTTTCTGGATTCCAAAAATAAATTCAGTGAAACGCTCTCAAAAAACATTCTTGAAGAACTCAAATTACTACCCAAAAATGAGTCGCTTTTTAATGTGCATTTTCCGAAAAGTCAGGTGCTATTATCTAAGGCACAATACCGATTAAAATTTGAAGAATTTTTTTACATTCAGTTGCAACTCATCAGAAAAAATCTGATTCATAAAAGCAAAATAAAAGGTTACCGTTTTGAAAAAGTGGGACCACTCTTTAACACCTTTTACAATGCCCATTTACCTTTTGATTTGACCGAGGCTCAAAAACGGGTCATCAAGGAAATTAGAAATGATTTGGGCAGTAATGCACAGATGAACCGACTTTTACAGGGAGACGTGGGATCAGGAAAAACTATAGTTGCACTCATGTCAATGATAATAGCACTTGACAACGGTTTTCAAGCCTGTTTAATGGCCCCGACTGAAATTTTGTCAGTCCAACACTACAACAGTTTAGTTGAGATGTGTAATAATTTGGAAATCAGTATTTCATTACTCACTGGTTCAACTAAAACTTCAGAAAGAAAAATAATTCACGAAAATCTGGAAAACGGCACTTTAGACATCTTAATTGGCACCCATGCACTGATAGAAAACAAGGTAAAATTTAAAAATTTAGGGCTTGCAATCATCGATGAGCAACACCGTTTTGGGGTTGAGCAACGGGCAAAATTATGGCACAAAAATGAATTTCCGCCACACATTTTGGTGATGACCGCCACCCCTATTCCGCGTACTTTGGCGATGAGTGTTTATGGCGATTTGGACATCTCGGTTATCGACGAATTACCCCCCGGAAGAAAGCAAATTAAAACCGTGCATCGCTATGATTCAAACCGCTTAAAAGTCTTCAAATTCATCAGGGATGAAATTGCAAAAGGAAGGCAAATTTATATCGTTTATCCATTGATTCAAGAGAGTGAAAAAATGGACTATAAAGATTTGATGGATGGCTATGAAAGTATCGAAAGAGAGTTTCCAAAACCAAAATATCAGGTATCCATTGTTCACGGACAAATGAAAGCGGCAGATAAAGATTATGAAATGCAACGCTTTGTCAAAGGAGAAACACAAATTATGGTCGCCACCACGGTTATTGAGGTGGGTGTCAATGTTCCCAATGCCAGTGTTATGATTATTGAAAGTGCAGAGCGGTTTGGATTGTCACAGCTACATCAGCTAAGAGGCCGTGTGGGACGCGGAGCTGATCAAAGTTATTGCATTTTAATGACTTCGTTTAAACTCTCTAGTGATGCAAAAACGCGCTTAGAAACAATGGTGCGCACCAATGACGGTTTTGAAATTTCTGAAGTGGATTTAAAATTACGCGGACCCGGAGATATGATGGGAACCCAACAAAGTGGAGTCTTACAACTCAAAATTGCAGACATTATGAAAGACGGTGACATTTTAAAAATAGCGCGCAGTTATGCCTGGCAACTATTAAAACAAGACCCTTCTCTAACCAACCCTGAGAATATTGCTGTTAAAAACACCTATGCCCAGTTGACGAGATATAAAAATATATGGAATTATATTTCTTAAAAAATTGGTCATAAATGGAACTCCATTTTATTTTAAAACCACATACCTAAAATTAAGTTCAAGAGGATTTAAGGATTCAAACAGCCGTGGAATTAATTCTTCTCCATACGCATCATAAAATTCAGAAAAATTGGTGTTACGCTCTTGTAGACTTCCATTTGGAAAGAGTTCATCTTGCTGATTAGCAATCCTTTCTAAATGATCTGAAAGTTTTCTTTTTTGTGCTTTTAGTAATCGCTTTTCAAGTGAATCCAGCCCATTGAGTTGCTTTTTCTCCTGAGCTGCAACAGCACCTTTGAATGATTTATCTGTTTGTTCTGCTAGTTTGTAAAGGTCCTTAAATTGTTGTTGTAAGTGGTTTCGCTGTAGCGAAAAATCAATTTTTATTGCTGAAATCTGCCGGGTTACTTTATCCTCCAATTTGTGTTTGGGTAGAAATAAATCTTCTATAGAAACATTGAGCTTTTGAATTTTTGACTTTTGTTTTTCCGAAAGGATTAAAGCCGAATTACGAAGCATCAGCATGGGGAATGTGATTTTTAATTCATTAAAATAACCTTTTAACTGAAGCCAGTATGCAAGCTCTCCTCCTCCTCCAATGTAGCAAAGATTGGGCAAAATAACTTCCTGATAAAGGGGTCGCAATAAAACATTGGGACTAAAACGCTCCGGGTGGTTTTCAATTTCAGAAAGCATACTCTCCTTGTCAAATTTTATTTCTGTGTTATTGACGAAGTAAAGACCTCCTTTTTCAATGATGCGTTCGCGCAGTCCTTTCTTCAGATAAAATAAATTGATCTCGCGAGGGTTTACTTGAAGTTTGTAGTTTTTGTTGGGGATCGCATTGATTTCACGATTTGTTTTTTCAACAAATTCTGATGTGGTATTTTTAATTATTTCATCCTTAATGTATGGAATAAAAAGCTGTTTCAATTCCTTTTCATTGGCATCGAGTATGACCAAACCATACTCCCCAAACAGTTCATTTGCAAGGTATCGCGTAGCATCAGCCAGGTTGGTGTGATTGAGATATGCTTCTTCAAAGAGTTTTTTTAATTTTTCGGAATTGGGTGAAGTGCCTAGTTGTTCAGAAAAGGTTTTGTACACTTTATCCAGTTCATCTGTGGACAGTTCACCCACTGCCCCGCCTGATTTTCTGTCCCAAACCACCTTTTTATTTTTAAAATTAAAAAAATTGATTTCTTCAAAATCATGGTCTTCGGTGGCCATCCAATAAATTGGCACAAACTGATATTCAGGGTGCTCCTTTCGCAATTGTGAACATAAATTAATTGTAGAAATAATTTTATACAAAAAGTACAAGGGACCGGTAAATAAATTGAGTTGATGGCCGGTTGTGATAGTAAATGTATTTGATTCTTTAAGTGTGTTTATGTTAACATTGGTAGTAGCAGACGTTGGTATATTTTGGTATTGCTTTTTTAAGATTTGAACAAGTGACACTCTGTTTTCTGGAGGATAGTTGTCTTTCTTTTCTTTTAGCTGATTCACAAATTCCTCTTTATGAGGAAATCGCTTATATAAAAATTGAATTGCTTCATCCTGAGCAAGATAGTCATTAATGAGATTGGAAAAATATCCCGTTTTATGATAAGAAATACAGTCTTCTGGCATAATTGAATTTAAAACGAAAATCAAAGATAGTTTTTTGCAGGACTTATTTCTCAAAAATTCCGTTAATCTTAAAGTGAATTATCATTGTTTTTAGTAGTTTTAGCAACACAAAAAATAAAACAACACAACAAATGAAAAAACTTCTACCTTCACTTCTTTTCTTTTTAATATTTAGCTTTGGTTTTGGGCAATCTATCCAATCCCCTTCAGAGTTTTTAGGGTATGAAATCGGTACCCAATTCACAAGACACGCAGACATTGTCAACTATTTCAATCACGTCGCTGAGAACAGTTCTATGGTTACTTATCAGGAATATGGACAAACCAATGAAAGACGCAAACTTACTTATGCCGTTGTCACTTCAGAAAACAATATAAGAAATATTGAAACCATCCGAACTAATAATCTAAAACAAATCGGTTTGGCAGAAGGCTCTGCAAATCCAGATATTGCAATCGTTTGGTTGAGTTACAATGTACACGGAAACGAAGCATCCAGCAGTGAAGCCGCTATGCAAACCCTTTATGAATTAATTACCCAAAAACAGGCCTGGCTTGAAAATACAGTTGTCATCATAGACCCCAACCTGAATCCTGACGGTCGTGATCGTTATGTTAACTGGTACAATCAGGTAAAAGCAACTCCCTACAATGCAGCTCAGGTTGCCGCAGAACATATGGAACCGTGGCCGGGCGGACGTCCAAATCATTATCTCTTTGACCTTAACCGCGATTGGGCCTGGGCCACACAGGTAGAAACACAGCAACGTTTGAAGGTTTACAACCAATGGATGCCCCATATTCACGTGGATTTTCATGAACAAGGCATCAATGAGCCCTACTATTTTGCTCCGGCAGCAGAACCATTTCACGAAGTTATTACAGATTGGCAGCGTGATTTTCAAACGCAAATTGGAAAAAATCACGCCAGCTACTTTGATAAAGAAGGCTGGTTATTTTTCACTAGAGAACGTTTTGATTTGCTCTATCCCAGTTATGGAGATACTTATCCCACTTATGTGGGTGCCATTGGGATGACTTATGAACAAGCCGGTCACGGCCGTGCAGGATTGGGTATCGATACCGATGAAGGCTATGAGCTCACCCTTGTTGACCGTGTTGAGCATCAAAAAACCACCGGACTTTCCACCGTTGAAATTTCTTCAAAAAATGCTAAAAAGCTAAATACCGAATTCCAGAAATTCTTTCAACCAAATTTAAAATACAAAAGCTATGCCTTGCAGGGCGAAGAGGATAAAATCAATGCCCTGGCGAGATTACTTGATAAGCATGAGATAAAATATGGTTTTTCTAATAGCGGAAGTGCCAGCGGTTTTCATTATGGCACTAACAAAAACGGAAGCATGAATTTGAAGAATGCTCTGTTAGTGAGTACAAATCAGCCCAAGGGCAGAATGGTGCAAGCGCTTTTTGAGCCGGAAACAAAATTGAGCACACCACTCACTTATGATATCACCGCCTGGAATTTACCACATGCTTACGGTCTGGATGCCATTGCAAGCACTTCGCTTATAACCGCTAATGAAGTCCAAACAAAAACACCTATGCTCAATGGGATGGATCCCAATGCGGCAGGATACATCAGCAAATGGAACAGCATGCAAGATGCTGCTTTCCTTTCAGAATTGGTTCAGGCAGGAATAAAAGTGCGCTTTAGCGAAAAGAAATTTGGCCTTGCCGGCGAAAGTTTTGACAGAGGAAGTCTTATCATCACAAAAAGTGATAATCGCTCTGTTGAAAACTATAACCAAAAAGTTACTGAAATTGCAAATAAACACAAAAGGAAATTATTTATCGCGCCCACCAGCTTTTCAGACACCGGAACCGATTTTGGTTCGCCTGATGTAAAGATTATCCACCCACCAAAAGTGGCTTTAATGAGAGGAAGATATACCTCTTCACTAAGTTATGGGGCTTTGTGGCATTTCTTTGAGCAACAATTGCACTATCCCGTAACCTCCATTGACACCGATTATTTTAAAAATATAACCCTCGATCAGTTTGACGTCTTGATATTGCCCTCAGGGTTTTATCAAAGTTATCTTGACGAAAGCACACTAGGAAAACTTAAAGAGTGGGTAAGTAAAGGCGGAACTCTCGTTGCCATTGATAATGCCCTAAGCACTTTTGTTGACAAAGAAGGTTTTGGACTCAAAAGAAATGAGACCGATGAAGCAGAAAAAGAAGAACCAAATCTACTCATTCCTTATGACCAAAGAGAAAACGAAAGCGTGAAAAATTTCATCACAGGAAGTATTTTTAAAACCAAAGTGGATGTATCACACCCACTTGCTTTTGGTTACTCAGAGAACTATTTTACGCTAAAAGCAGGAACAAGTGCTTATAGCTTTTTAGAAAGTGGTTATAACGTGGCTTACATTGAAGGCGATGCAGAGCGTGTAAGTGGTTTTGCCGGTGAAGAAGCTTTGAAAGGGTTGAAAAATTCATTGGTGTTTGGTGAACACAAAATGGGCCGTGGCAGCGTGATTTATCTTGCTGATGATGTCATGTTTCGTTCCTTTTGGGAAAATGGGAAGTTGTTTTTAGTCAA
>TARA_R110002072_G_scaffold99563_16_pt1 | contig 10959 bp, 11 predicted proteins | sample TARA_R110002072 | Tara Oceans TARA_R110002072 (sample SAMEA4397118) | marine metagenome | biome: Polar Biome; feature: [SRF] surface water layer (ENVO:00010504); material: water (ENVO:00002006), including particulate matter (ENVO:01000060) such as... | depth 5 m | reverse complement strand
AAAAGGGCGCGCCCTTATTCGTCTTCACACTGCCCTTGATAGTCTTCGGCAGTCATAAGGGCACCCAGCTCGCTGGTGTCAGACAGTTTCAACTTGTAGAACCAGCCCTCGTTGTAGGGGTCAGAGTTGACTATTTCCGGCTCGTCTTCCAATTGCTCATTGATGGCAATAACTTCCCCTGCCACAGGTGCGTATATATCCGACGCCGCCTTGACAGACTCCACCACGCCCGCCTCTTCCGCTGCCGCCAAAGCAGTCCCCACCTCGGGCAACTCCACGAAGACAACATCACCCAATGCCTCCTGGGCATGGTCGGTGATGCCGACGGTTACTGTACCGTCCTCTTCCTTCCGGGCCCATTCGTGCGTGATGGCGTATTTCAGTTCACTCGGCGTCTGGCTCATGGAATGTCCTCTTTTGGTGATCGCCCGGGGCACACCGTGGCGTGTAACAACCGGCGGCATTTTCTAGTGTATTCATGAGCGGCCCATTCTAACGGCCTAGGGGTGAAAAACAATATCTCTTAAGATGCTGTTGGCTCAGCTCAAAATTCCAAACTGAACCACCAACCCTCAGTGCCATCAGGGCGCCAATTCAACCCAGCCCCATAGCCTGTCGCATAATCCTTTGCTTCAGAGGCAACATCTGGTCCACACGCCGCATGCCGACGTTGCGCAACCATCGCAAAGGTAGAGCCTGCTGCTCAAACAAACGCTTGAACCCGTCCATTGCCGCCATCATCGTCAGGTTCTCACCCTTGCGCCGTCGCTGATACCGTCGCAACAATGCCAGCTCGCCGGGACTGACGCCGCGCGCGTGGCCTGCCAGAATCTCTTCGGCCAGTACCGATACATCCTGCAAACCCAGGTTAATACCCTGACCTGCCAGAGGATGAATGGTGTGCGCGGCATCTGCGACCAGAGCAACACCTTCCTGTACATAGTCCACTGCGTGACGCTGGCGCAGGGGGAAGGCAAAGCGCTTGGAGGCACCCAGCACAGCACCGAGGCACCGCTCGCTGGCCTTTTCCAATTCTGTGCAAAAGGCGCCGTCTTCCAACACGAGCATGTCATCAACCAAATGTTCCTGCATTGACCACACGATGGAGCAGTAGTGACGGCCTTCTGCTCCTGGTAACGGCAACAATGCCAGTGGCCCCGAGGGCAGAAACCGCTGCCAGGCCGTGTCCTTATGGTTTTGCTCAACTTCTACCGTAGCAGCGAGCGCGCAATGCCCGTAATCCCATTCCCGACTGCGGAACGCCATCATTTCGCGCACCGGCGACAGGGCGCCATCGGCCGCCACTAACAAGCGCGCCTCCAGCGTCTGACCGTCGTCGAGCGCCAAACTCATCTCACCGGATTCGAGGCGTGAACAGGCGGTTAGCAAAGCCGGACTCATCACCTGGACATCAGGCGCTGTTGCGACTTGGGCGAGTAGTGCACTGACAATGGCGCGATTTTCTACAATGTGACCCAACTCAGGTACATTCACCTCAGCGTGATCAAAATCGATCTGTCCAGTTCCCTGAGCATCCCACACCGTCATATGCCGATACGCCAAGTTACGATAAGCGGCGATGGTTTCCCATGCACCCAGGGTGTCCAGATACACGCGCGAGCGTGGCGTTAATGCACTGACCCGCGTATCGAAGTTGTGGACATCACGAACATCAGGCAGGCCTGGTGCGGCGACTGACTGCGCCTCGACCAATGTGATGGCCATCCCCTGACCAGAGAGCGCCACAGCCAAGGCAGAACCGGCGATACCGGCACCAATAATCACTACATCCTGCTGCTGGAATTTACCCATTCACGCGTCCCTCCATGGGCGCAACCCCGGCGGCATAACGCACAAACTCGCGCTTCAAGGCGGGTGTGATATCCAGGCCCGCCAGTGCCAGATCACGTCCTAGTCCGAGCAGAGGATCACGGTGCATGAACAGCGCGGGCACCTGATCACTGAACCGGATCGTTCTGTCCTGGTCCGACTGCTGCCGGCTTTGGTAGCGCTGCAACATCGCAAGATCACCCGGTGGCAGGCCCTCAGCAACCCCCGCAGCCAGCACACGACCCAGTTCCGCCACATCCCGCAATGCCAGGTTGAAGCCCTGTCCGGCAACCGGATGCAGGGCGTGGGCCGCGTTGCCCATCACCACAACACCCTGGCGGACCTGTTCGTGGGATTGCACCAGCGCAAGCGGATACTCGCGGCGCTCGCCGACCTGTAGCAAACGACCCAGCCGATAGCCGAAGCGAGCCTGCAAGACCTGCAAGAAGTCTGCGGGTGAGCACGAGCACATGTGCCGGGCCTTTTCGGGGGCAAGCGTCCAGACAAGCGCACTTCGGTGCTCGCCGCCGCCCGCGGGCAAGAGCGGCAAAAGCGCGAGCGGGCCTTCATCGGTAAAACGCTCATACGCACAGCCCCGATGCGGCTCTGTGGAGGCAATATTGGCCACTACTGCATGCTGCTGGTAGTTTTTTTCCTTCACCGTGACGCCCAGTTGCTCGCGCAATTGTGAGCCGACACCATCAGCCACCAGAAGCAAGCCAGTCTCAATGTTCGCCTGGTCACTGTCCAACTGCAGAGTGACGCCTGCACCCGCCGGGGTCGCCCGCACCACCATCGCCGGACTACGCACTTCAACGCGTCCCTGTTCATGCAACTGGTGAATAAGTGCGCGGCCTAACCAGGCGTTCTCCACTACATATCCCAGTGCCTCCCAGCTGTGGTCACTGGCCTTTAACAGCGTACTTCCAAAGCGGCCGCGATTGGACACGTGAATGCTCTCAATGGCACACAACCACTCCTGTAACGCCGCCCACACCTGCATCTGTTCGTAGATAAGACGTGAGCTGTAACTCAGCGCTGTCGAGCGGGCATCAAACGAGGGGTGGTAATCTGGCGCGCTCATCTCCTGGTCAACAGGAATTGAGGCGCTTTCAATCAGCACAATAGATGTTTGAGGAGGCAATACAGCCCCCAACTGCAGCGCCAGACTGACGCCCACCATGCCACCGCCGGCGATGACAATGTCGTAGTTATCGCTCATTGTTTAACTGGCCATCAACGCTTCAATCTCTTCTACGGTCTTTGGTACACCCGAGGTGATGACGTCACAACCTTTGTCGGTGATGACGACATCATCCTCAATACGAATGCCAATACCGCGCCATTTTTTTGCCACTGTTTGGTCGCCTGCGCTGATATAAAGCCCCGGCTCCACTGTCATTACCATGCCCGGCTCCAGCATGCGCCATTCGCCACTCACCCGATAGTCACCCACATCATGCACATCCAGTCCCAGCCAGTGGCCAACACGGTGCATATAGAAAGCGCGATAGGCCTGGCTCTCAATCAATTTTTTGACCCTGCCTTTAAGCAGGCCCAAATCGACAAGGCCTTCGGTTATTACTCTAACGCTCGAGTCATGCGGCTGGTTCCAGTGGTTCCCCGGTTTTATTTCGGCAATCGCCGCCAGCTGCGCGTTGAGCACAATTTCGTAAAGTGCGCGTTGCTCTTTGCTGTATCGGCCATTAACCGGAAAGGTACGCGTGACATCTGAGGCATAGTACTCCAGCTCGCAGCCCGCATCGATGAGGACCAGATCACCGTCACGCAACTTGCTGCTGTTTTCCACATAGTGCATAACGCAGGCGTTGACACCCCCTCCAACGATGCTGGCGTAGGCTGCATGCCGCGCACCCGACATCGCGAATTCGTGTTGTAGTTCCGCTTCCAGGTGATATTCATACAATCCACCGCGGCAAGCTTTCATCGCTCGCTTGTGCGCATTGGCGGTAATGTCTGCAGCCCTGCGCATGAGGCGCACCTCCGCAGCACTTTTAGTCAGCCTTAGTTCATGCAGCATGTGATCCAGGTCGCTAAATTCCCCTGGAAGTACCGTACCGGAAGACACTTTCTCACGCAGGCTGTTAACCCAACCCATGATCTTTTGATCGAACTCGGAGCTGCGTCCCATGGAATAGTAAACACGCTCCCGGCCCTCCAACAAGCCAGGCAAAATGTCATCGATATCGCCGATAGGAAAAGCGTCATCAGCTCCGAACTTTTCGCATACGCCCTCCGGGCCCGCACGGTAGCCATTCCACAATTCCATTCCCGGATCACGCTCGCGACAAAAGACGACCACCTGCCCGTAGCGACGGGCCGGCATTAACACCAGGACCGCATCCGGCTCGGTGAAACCCAACAGGTAGTAAAAGTCACTGTCCTGGCGAAACGGATATTCGGTATCCCGACTGCGAACCTGTTCACTTGCCGAAGGAATAATGGCAATACTATTGGGATCCATAAGAGCCATGAGGTTCTTTCGCCGACGGGCAAATTCAGTCTTACTTATACTCATGGGGTCACTTTACTTTCAAATACTTGAACGGATGATGAGACTATCACAGCTAGTGCAGTGGCCGCTCGGGCTCGGCACTGGTATCACCGAGGCTGGCTGCTTGCGCATCGAGAAAAACATTGACCACTGCGACGCGCAGATATTCTATCAATTCGATGTAACTTTCCTCCGCTTCTTCTTCGGTGGCATCGTCACCCACCGCCGCCTCCGCCATCGCCGTGATATCTCTGAGCACTTCGCCAGTCTCCTGGGGGAGCGCTTCACTGCCGTTACTCTGTGCTGCAATGCGATAGGCGAAGCCAGTCATAAAACCGGAGCACCAACTTGCCAAAGATTCTGTCCGCAATGCGATGTCGTCATCGTCGTCCGGCAATAAGGGCAGGAAAAGAAACTCATCGCCCTGCAGCGCCTCCAGGGTGGCGGTATATAATTGCATGATGCGACTGGCCAGTTCCCCGTGTATTGCCACATCCAGCGACTGTGACATGGCATCCAGCCCATACTCAGGTGCCGAATCGACACCGGCAGCCAAGAGCCCACTGAGGCATCCATGCATCAGGGAAGGCGACACCTGTAACCCCTGATCCAGGAGGTGGCTGGCGAATTCATCGAAGTCAAAGACACCGATATTATCGGGTGAATCATTGTTCATTGCGTGTTCTCCTTGGGAGGTGGCACCCGGCAGATTCGTGAGGCACTTCCATTGATGACTGTAAAAGTTCTGGCAGGCTATTGATATCTATGCGTTTTGTGTCGTTGACGTTATTGCCGCTCACCACTATAGTAGGAACCTAATAATACCAACACCAGTATACCTGCATGGCTGAAAATCAACTCAAAGACCTCGAGATTAAAATCGACGAACTTGTCTCGCTCTGCAGCGAGCTAAATCGCGAGAACCAGGCGTTAAAAGCAGACAGTGCCGGTTGGCGCGATGAGCGACAAGGTCTCATCGATAAGAATGAATTGGCCCGGACCAAGGTCGAAGCCATGATCGATCGTCTGCGGACAATGGAGTGACTAGCGTGAGCCAAGCCAATACTGTGACGGTACAAATCCTCGAGAAAGAGTACCAAGTTGCCTGCCCTGAAGAGCAGGAGTCGCAACTGGTGACCTCTGCAAAATACCTCGACAAACAAATGCGCAGTATTCGCAATTCGGGAAAGGTTATCGGCCTGGAGAGGATCGCTGTTATGGCTGCGCTTAATATAGGTTACGAGTTACTGCAGGCGTCTGATCATCCGGAGGCCAATCCGCCTTCCGGCGATTCCGTAAAACGTCTCAACCGTAAACTTGATGATGCTTTGTACGACCTTCGTCAATTGGAAATCGGTTAAGCCGGCCACAGTAGCACGACCCCCCTGTGTTTTTTAAGTGAACTAAAGCGTTCGATCTAGGCTATACTCCACCTGGGTCCCTGGCTTATTCGCCAGACTTACAGTCCTCGAGCCGATAATATGTAATCGGGGGTTTCTTGTAGCGTTGGTGTGCAAGTCCGGATTTAACCGGGAAGCCTGAAACGGTGCCGAAACCACCACCTTGAACCATCGGGTTCAAGGGCAGTTCTGTCAGCGGTATGCCGGGAATCCTTCTTTTAGCTATGGCAGATACTCACACTCGAAAACTCCAACTACGCCGTGAGTTGCGACTGCACAGAAACAACCTCAGCAATTCGGTACAACGCACTGCCGCACAGGCTCTCGTCAATTCAGTTACACAAGTTCCTATCTGGCCAACCTCCCAACGCATCGCACTGTACCTGGCGGCAGATGGGGAGATAGATACCGGCGCGATTCAGAACTTGGCGCGAGACCGGCAAAAACAGCTGTTTTTGCCGGTCATAAGCGATGACCACTTACTCCGATTCGCCTACTGGGATACCGGTGCAACTCTTGTTCCCAATCGCTACAATATTCTGGAACCACCGGCGGAGGCCAGGGATTGTCCGGTGTCAGCCCTGGATATTGTTTTTCTTCCCGTGGTGGGCTGGGACCGGCGCGGCGGTCGTCTGGGCATGGGAGGGGGCTACTACGATCGCACACTCGCAAACATTTCCGGCCCATTATTGGTAGGCCTGGCACACGATGGTCAACAGGTAGACGACATTCCAAGAGAGAGCTGGGACGTTGCGCTGGACTATGTTGCGACTGACACAGACCTTTACAGCAGTACAATAAAATAAAGTGAAGTAGCAAAAATCAGTCAACCAGTTCTGAATAATCACACCCGCATATCACTGCGGGTTACCGTTGCGGTAACTGAGTTTCGCGTTTACTCCTTAATACTGCCCAGATAAAGTTGATACGCTCGATTTTGAGTTTCCTCAGAGTAGGGAAATTTGATTCGATCCAATACGGCCTCAAATTTCCGACGATCTCCTTTTTTCACCTGCACACCAACAAAAATCCGACCATAGGCAGCGCCGTGATTACGGTAGTGAAACATGGAGATATTCCAGCGCTGCCCCAAACCGGCCAAAAAACTGAGCAGGGCGCCGGGGCGCTCTGGAAACTCGACTCGATAAACCAATTCATCACGCATTTCAACGGGCGCGCGCCCTCCTACCATATGGCGGATGTGTAATTTGGCGACCTCGTTCTCAGTCAGGTCTTCGGTAATGTAGCCCCGCTTCCGCAAATCGGCCAGAAGATCAGCCAGGTCATCGCCACCGGGCACCACAGACAACCCCACAAAAACCTGGGCCGAACTTGCATCCGCATAGCGATAGTTAAACTCAGTTATGTTCCGTCTTCCCAGCGCACTGCAGAACTGTTTGAAGCTACCCGGACGCTCCGGCACCGTTACGCTGATCACCGCTTCTCGCTGTTCGCCAATTTCCGTGCGTTCAGAGATGTAACGCAAACGATCGAAATTGGTATTGGCGCCACTGACAACGGCCAGTAAATCCTGCCCCTGAACGCCGGTCCGATGCACATACTTCTTCAAGCCCGCCAGCGCGAGTGCGCCTGCGGGCTCCGCTATGCTGCGCGTGTCCTCAAAAATGTCTTTGATGGCAGCACACATTTCATCAGTAGAGACAGTGATGACGTCTTTCACTGTTTTGCGGATGATGCGAAACGGCTCTTTCCCGATTTGCGCCACAGCGCAGCCGTCAGCGAACAGCCCAACCTCAGGCAGCGTCGCCCGCCGCCCCCGTGCCAGCGCCAGTTGCAAACAGGCAGCATCCTCTGGTTCCACTCCGATAATCTTGGTTTGAGGCCAGACATATTTCACGTAAGCCGCGATTCCTGCAATCAAGCCACCACCCCCGACAGGAACAAACAAAGCGTCCAGCGGCGTCTGGTGCTGGCGGACAATTTCCATGCCCACGGTGCCCTGTCCGGCGATTACATCCGGGTCGTCAAAGGGATGTACATAGGTAAGCCCCTTTTCTTGGGAAACCTCCTGAGCGTGCAGTGCCGCCTCATCGTAGGAATCCCCGTGTAGCTGAACCCGTGCGCCCAGTCTGCGCACCGCATCCACTTTGATCAACGGTGTCGTGCGTGGCATCACAATGGTCGCCTTTGCCCGCAGTTTCTGCGCCGCCATTGCCACTCCCTGCGCATGATTTCCCGCCGATGCAGCAATAACACCAAGGCTGAGCTGCTCTTCGCTAAGCCGGCTCATCTTGCAGTACGCACCCCGCAGCTTGAACGAAAACACGGGCTGCAGATCTTCCCGCTTCAGCCAGACCTTGTTGTTCAAGCGCCCCGACATCAGACTCGCTTCATGAATCGGTGTTTCCCGAGCGACGTCATACACCCGCGCATCGAGAATTCGTTTGATGTAAGACTGAGGCATGAGGTGTTCGCATCCTGTGGCTGCGGGAATGCCTACATCTTAATCGAGCAGGCGTTGTATTACAGCCAAAGCACATCACAGATAGCGAAACAGTTTTTCGTGATCCCAGCTGCGGGCTGCCCTATAATGCCACTCGCTGTAGCCGCAAACTTAAGGATCGAAAATGACCCAGGATGAAATGAAGCAAGCGGTGGCAGATGCTGCGCTGGCGTATATCCAACCCAAGCTGGAAAATGACACTGTACTGGGCATTGGCACAGGCTCCACCGCCAATCTCTTTATCGATGCCCTGGCGCGTATTAAGGGCAATATCAATAGCACCGTGGCCAGCTCAGAGTCCTCTGCACAACGATTGAAGAGCCATGGCATTCCGGTCTACGACCTCAATACCGTTGACCAGGTTGATTTCTATATTGACGGGGCAGATGAGAGTAATCCCGCATTGCAACTGATCAAAGGTGGCGGCGCGGCATTGACCCGCGAAAAAATTGTAACGGCAGTGGCGCGCGAGTTTATCTGCATTGCGGACGAGAGTAAGTTGGTTCATACGCTGGGAACGTTTCCGCTTCCGGTGGAGGTTATTCCGATGGCGCGCAGTCATGTGGCAAGGGAGCTGGTAAAACTTGGCGGTGATCCGATTTACCGCGAAGGTGTAGTAACTGATAACGGCAATGTCATTCTTGATGTGTACAACTTTTCTATTGCACAGCCGTTGACGATGGAGGGGAAGATTAACAACATTACTGGGGTTGTTACTAATGGCCTGTTTGCGCTGAAGCCTGCGGATGTGTTGTTGTTGGGCTCAGCATCGGGTGTAAAAACACTTTACGCTGCGTAAAATTCAAGCTCAGTGTGCTGCTCAATTCGCTGCAGATGTAGGGTATTACGCTTAAGAAACGCTACAAGCCCCTCCATCAGGGCTAGACGGCGGCTTTTGCGTGTCCTGGGTAGCCCTCACACATCACCTAGGCGGATCACAGGCACTCAACTATCAAAAATCTTCCCGGGATTCATAATTCCCAAAGGATCAAACGCCTTCTTAACCGACCGCATAATCGCAATCTCCAGCTCCGAGCAGCTGTAATGCAGGTAGTCTTTCTTCAACAACCCGACCCCATGCTCAGCCGAAACACTCCCACCGTACCGCTGCACAATATCAAACACCCACTTGCTCACCTCACCACACCGCTGCTGAAATTCATCCAACGGTAATTCATCAGGCTTCAGAACATTCAGATGCACATTGCCGTCACCAATATGACCAAACCAAATGATTTCGAACTCCGGATAATTCTCATTCACCACAGCTTCAACTTCAGCCAGAAAATCAGGAACGCGGGAGGTAACAGTGGAGATATCATTTTTATAGGGCGTCCAGCGCGAGATTGTCTCCGAGATATCCTCTCGCAGACGCCACAACGCGCTGGCCTGGGCAAGGCTCTGGCTCACAACTCCATCCACTACCCAACCCTGTTCCATACAGTGCTCAAACAGCTCCATCGCCCGCGTAAGCGTATTCTCATCCTGCTGTTCAAATTCCAGCAGCGCATAATACTCAGCGGGTGAATCGAAGGGCCGCGGCAAGCCCTGGTGCTCAACCACTTTCTGCAAGGCCAGCTCCGAAAAGAACTCGAAGGCGCTGAGTTCGATGGCACCTTGATAGACACGCAGCACATCCATGATGGAAGCCATATTCGGAACGCCCAATACGAACACGGCCGGATCCAGTGGAGGGCGAGACAGACGCATGGTCGCTTCAACTAAAACACCCAGGGTGCCCTCTGCGCCAATGACCAGTTGACGCAGGTCGTAGCCGGCATTGTTTTTCACCAGGCCCCGATTGAGTTCCAGTAGCTCCCCTTCGCCGTTCACCAGCTTCAAACCCGCCACCCAGTCGCGCGTCATGCCATGGCGTATGACTTTTATTCCCCCCGCATTGGTAGAGATATTACCGCCGATCTGGCTGGAACCGCTGGACGCGAAGTCCACCGGATAGAATAGGTTTTGCTCTGTCGCAAACGCTTGTAATTGTTCGGTCACCACACCAGCGCCGCAACGCACGGTCCGGTCGATGGGGTCAAAATCTTCTATCTTATTGAGACGATCCAATGCCAGCACCAACTCCCCATTACAGGCAACTGCACCTGCGCTGAGACCAGTACGCCCGCCGGAAGGCACGATGGCAATCCTGTTCCGGGCTGCCAAGCGCACAATATTCTGCACTTCATCGATGCTCCCGGGTAATATCACAGCACTAGGATTGGGCGTATGCACTCTAGTCCAGTCGCGGCCATAGCGCTGACGAGAGTCATCATCGGTCAGCACCCTGTCAGGTCCGACAATATTTTTCAATGCAATGAGGACAGCGTCGTCGATTGCGGCCACGTATAGATTCTCCGGTAATTTTCACAGGGCACTGGTTCGAGCGGCGCATATGGTAACATACGCGCCCTTTTTTACCGCACTGCCAATCCCCTGGGTGCAACCGACTCTTACTGGTTTAAGGACTGAGTAAATCATGGCACAGCAATCACTGGAGAAAAGCAAAATCAAGTTCCTGCTGTTGGAGGGCGTACATCCCTCGGCCGTTGAAACACTGAAAAAATGCGGTTACAACAATATCGAACAATACAAAAAAGCACTGCCTGCTGAGGAGTTAAAAGCTGCGATTGCAGGCGCTCACTTCGTCGGAATTCGCTCACGCACGCAACTGACTGAAGAGGTATTTGAGGCTGCCAGAAAACTTGTGGCTGTGGGGTGTTTCTGCATCGGCACCAATCAGGTTGACC
>TARA_R110002072_G_scaffold13418_6_pt1 | contig 10959 bp, 9 predicted proteins | sample TARA_R110002072 | Tara Oceans TARA_R110002072 (sample SAMEA4397118) | marine metagenome | biome: Polar Biome; feature: [SRF] surface water layer (ENVO:00010504); material: water (ENVO:00002006), including particulate matter (ENVO:01000060) such as... | depth 5 m | reverse complement strand
TTGCTCTGAATTACTCTGAATTAAGGAGAAGGACTTAACCTAGTTGGTCAATTGAATGCCGCAGGTTAGCACCACGCATTTGCTTGAAGGCCGTAGGGGTCAAACCCGTGATCTGCTTAAACTGCCGACTCAGGTGAGCGACACTGCTGTATCCAAGCCGGTGAGCAATTTCTGTCAGCGTTAACTCGTCATAAACCAGAAGTTCTTTAGCCTTCTCAATTTTTTGCAGAATAAAAGCCTGTTCTATGGTGATCCCCTCGACGGACGAAAACAGATGGCTCAGGTACCCATAGTCGTGGTGAAGCTTTTCAGACAGGTAATCGGACAGTTTCACTTTCTGCTGTTCTGCGTTTTGAATCAGCTCGATAAATGACTCACGAATTTCTGCGATCAAGCGGCTCTTACGATTGCCGATAAGCTCAAACCCAACCGCTTCGATCCTGTGAGTGAAGGATTTAAGCTCCTCGTCATTGAGCGCCCGATCACCAAGGTCTACCTCACCGAGAGAAATGGCATGTGCTGAAACTTCCATATCGTCCAGAATATTTTGAATCACCAGCTTACAGCGATCACAAACCATATTTTTGATGTGAAGTTTCATGCCAACATTTTGCACCAAAAATTGACAGTGATGTGAAATTTCGTAGTGCAGGGTTAGGCAGATTCAGCCGAACACCTTATATGCCTGAGATACAAAAAAAGGTGAATTGCCATCGGTGTTGAACTACTGCCCACATTCCCCATGGGATGCCCAGGTGGCATGGGTACCACTGGAAATCTGATGGGGCAGAATAATCGTGCAGACTGGTCCCGCGGCAATATTCTTGGCATCTATGACCACACACTCAGAACGTTTCCTGTTCAGATCGGTGATAAAAGAAACCAGGTAGCCGTCATCCTCTGACGTCGCATTCAGCCGGGGCGCAAAAGGCGCCTCACTACCGTAACGATTATCTCCAAAATACAAACTACTAGAGTCACCCGTTTCAAGGTCATGCTTCACGATGCCATTAAATAAAAACCATCCTGGCTCGGTTGTGGTGGAGTACAGGTATCGAGATTTAATGCCAGCATAGTGTTGATTGATGGTACCGAACTCCAGATTCCGTTCATCCACGTGGGCTTCTGTGGTTTTGCCGGTATCCAAATTAAAACGCCATCGATGTAGCTTTGGCTTAAAAGAATTTTCATCAATAGTTGCCAGCAGCTTTCCAAGCCTTGGATTGATATTTGGCCCTTCTATTGGCGCGGGGTCAGGGTCTTCCTGGAAGTATCCCTCCAGAACAATTTCATTCCCCTCTTCATAGGCGTTAGTCCAATGCAAAACAAAGGTTGGATCCGCTTCAAACCACCGAATCTCATTTACAGAACCGAAGCGCGGTACAATGGCAAAACGAGTAGGGAGATCATGGAAAGTCGGTGCATGAAAGCCAGCTTCCAACAACTCTGCATTCCAGAACAACGGCATATCCGGCAAGATTGAGTAATTTTTAGTGAAGGCCATATCGTGGGGCAACCGCGGACCCGGCAACTCTACCGGAATGATGTGTTTGAGTTTGCGATCAGCACCCACGACACCGTAATGCATATAAGGCGCTTGCTTGCCGTAGTTGAAAAACAACAGATCTCCGGTTGTTAGATCCACCTTGGGATGAGCCGAAATACCTTCCGGTGGTGCCCAGGGTGCTGTGCCGATCTGGTCCAAGGTATATGGGTCCAACCTGTAACCCTCTCCACACATATAATGAGTTGCCAGTATCTCACCGCCGTGAACGACAACATCGGTAGAGGAGCCATCTTTCATATCACCCCTTGCACCCCACCCGGGACGCAGAGACTTTTTAGGGTTGCCAGATATACCACTCCAGATCGAATGGCCGGCTTCCCGCTCCGCAAGAAACCCTTTGGTTTGAACAAATCGATTTCGATAGGAAGCCTTGCCATCCTTGAAGGATATGGCGTGGATCATGCCGTCACCGTCAAAGGGATGGTAAGTGCCAATGGCATCGTGCACAGGGTTTTCGGTGTTACGCACATAGACCCCAGATAAATCCTTCGGAATCTCGCCAATGACTTCCATTTCCGTTGCGTCCACCTCTTCATGTAATGGCGCCCAGGCACCATTTAGATAGGGATGGTCACTCGGCGTGAGCGTAGGAGTAATTTTGTTAACAATTTTAAGATTCATCAAAAGACACAGTTGAATTCAGCTGAACATACTAACTATCGGTCAGTATGTATGCAACTTGTCTTTCTACTTGCAAGATGCCTGCCTAAGCCCGTAGGCTTCCGGCGTGGTTACTCAAGCTGAAAGAAGAACAAATACCCGCTCCGCCATTGTCCAGGCCGCCTACACGGAATACAAAAAGTGGGGCACTGCAGATGTGGCGCTAGATATCATTGCGGAACGCGCCGGCGTCACCAAGGGTTCAATTCACTATCATTTCAAAAATCGGGTTGGGCTGATCAAGGCCGTTGCCGTCTGGGTTTTCCAAAAAATGGAAACCGACGTGGCCCTCGAACCACCCACCAAGAAAAAGCGCAGAAAAAAAGACAGCCCGGCGGTCAGTTACGTTCGAATGCTGTTAAATGCCCAGGCCACACCTACCGGACGGGTATTGTTTACCGTCGGTGATGAGCTCGCCCGTGTAGGCGAGTTCGATGAAATTGATCCCTATCTGTACCTCTGCAAAAAGCTTCAATCCCTGGGTGTCGAAGGTTCTGTCAGTGTTATCGCTGCGGCAATCACTCAACTCGGTCGTCAGCTAGCCTACGAACTCACACCTAAAGATGAGATTGAAGACATGATTGCCGCGCTAGCTGAAGGCGGCAAATTAGGCGCAGAGTAAGAATTGCTTAGTTAAATCGTTCCGTAGAAACACTTGCCCGCATATCCAGATAGGGTTCTGGCCAATCGTCTCCCAGCAGCACACCTGACTCGACCGGCGTATAGATTTGATCATACCGCTTGATCGTATCCTGACCGCAGCGACGATAGATGCTGCGGCGGGTCAAGTCATCTGAGGTCTTCATACCCGCTGATGAAATGAGGTCTAAAAATGCCTTCACCGTTTCTTCCTGAAAGCGCCGGACCCGTTCCCACTTGTCTTCAACCACAAGTCCCTTCACCAGATCTGGGTCCTGGGTCGCAACCCCTGTTGGGCAATGATTAGTGTGACAAATCAGAGACTGGATACATCCGAGTGATAGCATCATGCCCCGGGCGGAGTTACATAGATCCGCACCCAGCGCGAATTGTTTTGCCATATGAAAACCCGTCAGAATTTTTCCCGATGCAATGATGCGAATATCCTCGCGCAATCCATAGCCCCGCAAACAGTCATCCACCGCAGCCAGACCTTCCTGCAGCGGCATTCCCACAGAGTTGGTGTACTCAAGGGGCGCAGCTCCAGTACCACCCTCCCCACCGTCAACGGTAATAAAGTCCGGCTTGATTCCGGTTTCAACCATCGCTTCACAAATGCTGAGTAGTTCTGAGCGTCGACCAACACAAAGCTTAAAGCCGATAGGCTTGCCCTCGCTCAACTCACGAAGCTTCTGGATAAACTGTAATAGACCAATGGGAGAATTGAACTCTCGATGAGTAGAGGGAGAAATAACATCGGTCCCCACTTCCACTGTTCGAATACGAGCAATGTCTGCAGTGTTTTTCGATGCCGGGAGAATACCGCCATGGCCGGGTTTTGCGCCCTGACTCAGCTTGATCTCAATCATCTTCACGTTCGGGTGATTGGCTTTTTCTTTAAATAACTCTGCGCTGAAACCACCATCCGACGTGCGGCAACCAAAGTATCCGGTGCCAATTTGCCAGACCACATCGGCACCCCCGAGATGGTAATCGGACAAACCACCTTCTCCGGTATTGTGGTAAAAACCACCGGCCTGAGCGCCCTTGTTCAAGGCCATCAACGCAGCGGAACTTAAGGAGCCGTAACTCATGGCAGATATGTTAAGCAGACTCGCTGAATATTTCTGTTTGCAGTCGGGGCCGCCTATCTCTACCCGGGGTGAGTGATCCGTCGCCTTAACCGTGTGCGCACCGAGGCTGTGACCAAGCCACTCGTATCCTTCCTCGTATACGTCAAGGCGCGTACCGTAGGGAATAGTCTCAAGGTCGCCCTTCGCCCGTTGATAGACAATCGAACGAAACATGCGCGAGATCGGCGCGCCATCGGTCTCGGACTCAATAAAGTATTGCCGAACAAACGGCCGCAAAAATTCTGCCAACCAACGTGCGCGACCCAACAATGGAAAGTTACGACGCAGGGAGTGTTCTGCCTGTTTACTGTCTTGAATCGCCATTAACCAGGCGGGCACCAGGATAAGCAACAGCCACCAGACACCACTCCAGAGAAACCCCGCCATAAGCACGGCAAATGTAATAATACTCAGCGTGAAATAGATGGGTTTGCTCATAGCTTCCTGCGCAGGAAATTAAAGCCTAACCATAACGCGACAGGTAGGCGAGATGATAGTTTGGAATCATTGGAATTAGGTAAAGGGTGAGCGTAAGAATGACTTCTGCATCAGTAGCAAATTCGGGTTCAAAGTCAGGACAACCAGAACCCGAATCTGCACTACTTTATCAAAAGGCCTCGAGAACAATCTTGCCAACAGATCGATTGGTTTCGATATGTTCGTGGGCGCGCTTCAGATTCTCTGAGTTAATCACGCCGTAGTGCTCACCCATTGTCGACCGGATCACACCGCTGTCGATCAGTTCCGCAACCTTGTTCAACAGTTCGTGTTGCTGCTCCATGTCTTTGGTCGAATACATCGATCGCGTGAACATGAACTCCCAATGTAGTGACAGGGACTTGTTCTTCAGCTTGGTGATATCAAGAGATGTGGTCGGATCATCGATCATCGCCAGCTTACCCTGGGGCGCGAGGACGTCCACCGCCTGATCAAAATATTGGTCGGTATGGGTCAAAGCAATCACATGGGTCACCTCATCAATACCCAAGGCTTTGAGCTGAGGCAATAACGGCTCTTTATGATTGATGACATGATCAGCCCCAAGATTTTTGACCCACTGTTTGCTTTCTGGGCGTGACGCCGTGCCGATCACAACGGCATTGGTTAGCCGGCTTGCCAATTGCGTCAGGATTGAACCAACACCACCCGCCGCACCGATGATTAGAATTTTATGTTCCGCCGCTTTGGTCGAGTCATCAGTTTTCACAGAGCCGGTCGCCGAAAGACTAGGCACAAATCCGAGACGATCAAACAACAGCTCCCAGGCAGTAATTGCTGTCAAAGGTAGAGCGGCCGCTTCGATATTAGACAGGGATTGCGGCTTGAGGCCGACAATACGCTCATCGACCAATTGGAATTCAGCATTGGACCCGGAGCGCGTCACATCACCCGCATACCAGACCTTGTCCCCTACTTTGAACAATTGCGCCGCTTCTCCTACCGCAATCACTTCACCTACCGCATCCCAACCGAGAATTTTGTGTTGCCCCGCTTCCGGTGCAACCGCCGCCCGCACCTTGGTGTCGACGGGGTTTACCGATACGGCGTGAACTTTAATGAGTAGATCACGTCCCGCCGCAACCGGCGTCGGCAATTCAATATCGATCAATGAATCCGTTGCCTGGATGTCCTGGGGTGCTAAATAGCCAATCGCTTTCATGGTGATTTCCTTTGTTTGAGTACAGAAGTTTGAGTACAGAAGTTTGAGTACAGAAGCTTGTTCGTGTGCTTCGATGGGTGAGATTGTGGTTGGATGATGTATTTTGATAATGAATACTCACGATCTCACACTCTTTATCCGAACCGCAGACACCGGCAGCATTACCCGTGCCGCGGAACAGCTCGACATCTCAACGGCGGCCGCCAGTGCAGGCCTGAAGCGACTGGAAAAGCACCTGGAAGTTGAGCTTTTTATTCGCACAACAAGGCAACTCAGAATCACCGCAGAGGGAGAACGATTTTTGGTCTTCTGCCGCAGGGCCATGGAGAGCCTTGATGAAGGCAAAGCATCAATGCACGCGCTGAAGGGCGTGGTAGGTGGAGAATTGAGGATATCGGCCCCTTCTGACCTGGGCCGTAATGTGCTTTGCGAGTGGCTGGACGACTTTATGGAGCAGCATCCCGGGCTGACCGTCAATCTGCTACTTGGAGACTCCCTCGCGGATTTTTACCTCGACCGGGTCGACGTGGCAATTCGCTACGGCGAACAGCCGGATTCATCGATGGTGGCATTTAAGCTGGCCACTGCGGACCGAGTACTCTGTGCATCACCGGAATATCTGACCACCCGCGGTATCCCAACCTCGCCCCGGGAGTTGGCAGAACACAATTGCCTGCTCTATCAACTTCACAATCGAAACTACGACACCTGGGAGTTCACAGATCCTAACCACAATGAACACCACCGGATCAGTGTTCAAGGCAACCGAAGTACCAATGATGCCGATCTGGTTCGTCGCTGGGCAGTCGATGGTAGGGGTATCGCCTATAAATCTCGCTTGGATATGCAAGCGGACCTCAGGGCAGGACGAGTGATTGAAGTCCTAGCAGATTACCCTTCAACACCAATTGACTTAAATCTCCTGTGCCCTTCCCGTCAGCAAGTCACTCAGGCGGTACTGATTCTGCGCGACACCCTACGCACTAGATTCAGCAATTTAGCTGGCCAGACTTAACGAACTCGCACCAAAAGACAGCGTAAAACCATTCACCTTATTAAGTCGTGTCTAGCACCTCAATTCGACTCTCGAAATCTGATTCCTGTGCCAGACTAAAGGTACCCAATCTAAGTCGGAGTTTATGTGCTAAATCAGTCAATCAGTGCGAAGTTGTCCATGGGATACGCTGCCGTCCTGATTATCACGATACTGGCGGCCACCGCTATCACCCTTAGCAACCGTGATATCAAGATTGAGGTCGCCGCTTTTGTCGAGACGACGCTACCGGAAATACAGGAACTACAACGCGTCACTGATGGTGTTCGTCGGATACAGATAGAAGCCTATTCTCTGTACGGAACGACCACCTCGGTTGAGCAGTTTGACGCCGCCTATGAGCGAGAAAAACAAGCCTTTACCGTCAGCCTCGCCAGTCTCAAACAACTGGGGCCCATCAATAGCTACCAAAAGCTCGAGGAAACCTGGAAGCAATTAGACCAGACTGTGATTAAGCTCAGAGATGGGATGGCACAAGAACGTGTCGACTGGGATCTCGCCAGGGAGTATCTCGGCGAGATGTCGGAAATCGCACAACTCGAGACCAGCGAACTCGCTAAGCTGACGGCACAACTCGCAGCTCAAGCGGAGATAAGTTCCGAAACCATTTTTACTGAAATAGACACCGCCGGGAACACCATCTTCCTACTGGTGGCGCTCATGATCGCCGTCGCCATCGTAGCCTACCTGTATTCAAGTCGACAAATTGCGGCGCCGATCGGGCAATTCTCGACGGACTTGATTACTGTCGCTGACAACCGCGATCTCAGTTATCAACTTCCTCAACACAGCCAAGATGAGGTCGGCCGAGCATCCCAGAGCGTAAACCAACTCCTGCGGGTTATTCGCGACGGCATGTCCGGCGTCTCACAGGCTATCGGTGACATTAGCCAGTCTGTGACTTCACTTGAAGGGGTATCTCAATCCTCCGATATCACTATTCAGGGTATGAACGATGAAATCGGCCGGATCGTCCACCTGATGACCGAGCTTGAGGCACAAATAGAGGAAGGTGCTAAACGCGCGGTATCCGCATCGGAAAGTGCTAATCGCGGCGCGAGCGCGGTGAACAACGGTGCCGGAAAGGTTCAGGAAACATCAAGAAGTATTGCCACCCTGGCAGTCGATATTGAACACACCGCGGATAAACTGTTGTCTCTACGCAGTGTGGGTGACCAGGTTTCATCGGTAGTCGGTACCATTGCCGAAATTGCCGACCAGACCAGCTTACTCTCACTTAATGCAGCCATCGAAGCGGCACGAGCGGGAGAATCAGGCCGCGGCTTTGTGGTTGTCGCAGACGAGGTGCGTAAGCTCTCGTCCCGCACACATCAATCCACGGTCGAAGTGAACGCAATGCTGGAGTCAATTGTGTCTTCCATCACGGCGTCAGTGGACACGATGACTTCAAATCAAGAAATGGCAAAATCCTCTGTCGAACTCGCCGAACAAACCGCCGTAACACTGTCCGATATTAGCGACTCAATCCTGGGGCTGAGTCAGGAATGTGCCGAGGTTGCTGAAGTCGCCGGTGAGAATCTAAGTGGCGCAAAGCGTGTGCACCAACAAATCCAAGCCTTCGAAAAGGTCGGCACTTCCGTCACGACCAGTAGCGCACAAACTCGATCAGCGGCAAAGTCTCTGAAGGATTCAGCCGGTTCCCTACAAAGCCTGGTCAACCAATTTAAGCTCGGCTAGTCATTCACGACATAACACTATGAACCTTAAGACACAGCGCCTAGTGCAAACTGTACTATTACCAATAACAAGCAGACAAAGAAAAAAGTAAATCCAACACCCATAAAAATAAAATGCCAGGGGTTACCCCTGGCAAAGTCCCTGGCTCGATTTTCTTGCTTCTGTACTCCTAGCAACGCCCATAGTGCGCTTTGCAGCATCTCTACAAATGACAGTGGCTTGACCTTCTCGAGGCGGTTTTCTTCGGGAAATTCTGTACCTGCTTGTGGATGTTTCATCGTCGCCCCCTGCACCATCATTTTCAGACCACAATCATACATTCACGCCAAAATGGCATTAATAGCCAATTGGTATATTATTTCATGACATGTTGTCATGAATAGATCCCGCCAAAATGGACCCAGCCTCAGACCTTTTCCTGTTTAACAAAATTGTCAAAAACGGCAGCTTTGCCGCTGCAGCTGATCAATTGAATATGACACCTTCTGGAGTCAGCAAGCGCCTGAGTCGCTTTGAGAACCGACTCGAAGTGCGATTGTTTAACCGCACCACTAGAACCTTATCCCTGACAGAATCCGGTCAAGCGCTATACGACAGAGCCCAGTCGATACTAGAAGCGATTGAAGATGCAGAAACTCAGACGCGAGAATTGTCTCGAATTCCAAGGGGCAAGCTAAGGGTCGCGTGCTCGGACGCCTTTGCCATGCATGTGATTGTGCCGATGTTGGCTGAGTTTAATCGTCAGTATCCGGAGGTGGCGGTGACCCTGGTGCAGGGGGATGGCCCCTTAAACATTGTCGAAGCACAGATTGATCTGGCCATTCGTTTTATCCGCCCGACCAACCCGGACTTTGTCGCTAAACGGTTAGTTGCTGACCCCTGGGTAGTCTGCGCCAGCCCGGCTTACCTCTCAAAATATGGCGCACCGAAAACTCCCGACGAACTCCACGAGCATCGATGCTTAACCATTAAAGCCAAAAACGAGGAAACCAATCAGTGGTACTTCGATCATCCACAATCGACCATTACCGTCGATGGTGCCTTTTCTGGAATCGGTCTCGTGGTCAAAGCGGCGGCATTGCAAGGTCTGGGTATTGCCCGGCTAGCGAGCTTTTTAGTCCAAAAGGAATTACAAAATGGAGATCTGGTTCAAGTCCTGGATGAATATATGCCAACGGATGAACGCTGCATCTACGCGGTCTATCCCCATCGAGATTACCTGCCCCTAAAGATTCGAGTATTTATTGATACCCTCGAACGGCTGCAGTTTCCAACCTCTCTGCCGGACACAGACCTAGCGGAACCGTCGGATTAGCTTGCGCTGATCTTCGGCAATCAGCGCAAGATCTTCGCTATAAACCACACCCTGCCGACAGCCTTCAACGGTTTGGCTCGTCAGCGACTGAATCCCTTCGGTATGGCCCTCTAGATCTTCAATCGCGTGACGCTGCTCATCTATATTTCTAATAATCTGGGAAGCCTGTGCATCAACCTGCTTAAGCACGGATTCAGCCTCTGAGATGGTTTCTCCAGCCTGGCCAATTTTGCCCACGGCATCTGCAGCAATTTGTTGCCCCTGGTCAATTGTCGTCACAACACTGCTGGTTGCCGCGTTAAGATTACTGATAATTTCAGTAATCGATTGGGTAGATTCCTGGGTGCGTTGCGCAAGGTTCCTCACCTCGTCAGCAACAACCGCAAATCCCCGCCCCTGCTCGCCCGCTCTTGCGGCCTCAATTGCGGCGTTTAGCGCCAACAAATTGGTTTGCTCCGCGATGCCAGCAATCACCTCCAGGACAGATCGAATCTGGTCGCTATCCTCGGCGAGTTTCGCCACGATGACCGCCGTTTCAGCTACTGCAGAATCCAATTGGTGAATCCCGGAAATCGCGAGCTGCAGATGACTATTACCTAATTCCAGTTTGGCCACGGCGTGCTCCGAGGAGGAGGAAGTATCTATTGCCGATTGATTAACGGTTTCCAGGGATTCACTAATTCGCCCCTGCACCGCAACAACCCCCGAGGTCACTTCCTTTTGATTGTCCATCAACCGTTGCACAAGGTGGGTTTGTTCCGAGGTCTTCGATGCCCCAGAAGTAACGGATTCTGCCAATTGCCCCAGACTCTCGAGTACCGTGTGATTTTTAGCAATCATCATTTTGATGGCTAACTGCACTTGACCCCGAACCGACGTCACTCCGGTATAAATGAATTGTGCTACCTCATCGTCAATGTAGGCAGCGGCTTCACGGCCCAAACTCAGTTCAAACTTGCGTAGCCAAAAACTCAGCCAACCAACGCCAGCAACGGTCGCGATCATCCCAGCTAAAACTGGGTTTAACCATTGACCGAGCAACAGTGCACAAATGGTGGTTGGAACAATCGCTGTCGAGGCCACACCGGCAGTTCTGACCGCAGAAGCTAACCTTGAACTAACACTATGCAATGCCTGTCCGGACCGAAGCCGACCATAAGCTAGCTCTGCCCGCTCGACTTCCAGGCGACTGGGTTTTGTTCTCACGGATTCGTAACCGACAATTTTGCCATC
>TARA_R110002072_G_C7973568_1_pt1 | contig 10966 bp, 7 predicted proteins | sample TARA_R110002072 | Tara Oceans TARA_R110002072 (sample SAMEA4397118) | marine metagenome | biome: Polar Biome; feature: [SRF] surface water layer (ENVO:00010504); material: water (ENVO:00002006), including particulate matter (ENVO:01000060) such as... | depth 5 m | reverse complement strand
AACCCGCCGTCACCGGAACTTTCTACACGGCGTGGGACAATATCCCGGCCTCCCGCCGGAGGACTTTGCCCCGGCACGCCAGTTATTTGTCTGACGCGATGCGGATGTCTGCCAAACTTAGCAGACACTCGAAAAGTCTCACCGCAATTCATGTGGCAGTCTTTGTGTGAATCGCCACATCTGCCTGTTCGGAATGTGTGGCAGAGAGCCCCGAAGCCTACGCCCGATTGACCACGCGGTTTGCAATACATGCACCGGTGTCACGGGCGCAGGCGGGGCAGCACCTTTTCTTTTTCCTCTTCTCCGGCTTCCGAAGTCCGGCCCTTGCGAAAGGTCCAATGGCTTCGGAACCGTTTTAAAGGAGCAGGCATGCGCAACACTTTTCTGATGACTGCCGTCTGGTCGGCGCTGGTCTGCCTGGGGTTGGTCATTGTTTGGGATTACGAAGCCCGACCTGGTGAGCACGTGGAGACGTCGGCAGTGCGGCCGGAATCGCTCGAAACGTACGGGCGAGAATTCGATTTCCTCGTGTTTCTGCACCCGCACTGCCCCTGCTCAATGGCAACAGTTCGCGAACTGAGCCACATCGTGGCGGGAAGCCACTCCGAAAAATTGTCAGTACGAGTTCTTGCCTACCAGCCGACAAGCTCAAATGGTGGCTGGCGATCGTCGCGACTACTGGAATCCGCTCGAAAGATTCCCGGTGTCAGCGTCGAGATGGATGACGACGCAAGGGTGGCTATCTCGCTGGGCGTTCGGACGTCTGGACACGTCATTCTATTCAGTAAAGACGGCAATTCTCTCTACTCAGGTGGCATCACAGTCTCTCGTGGCCACGAAGGTACTAATCACGGCCGTCAGGCTGTCGAATCAATTCTCGCTGGCGCGCACAGTGATTCCGTCAAAACCATTCCGGCATTCGGTTGCCGCATTCAATAACGGAAAACGGACCATGACCTGCAATCAGAATGCGTCCGAATCGGAGGTGATTCGACTTGGACTCCGCACAACGCAACTCTTTAGTGCGCGTTTTGAAGCTCACCAGCAACGCACCGATCGAATTTTTCGAGTCCTGCTGATCGTAGAATGGATCGCCGGGATACTAGCCGCCGTTTGGCTGACTCCCGAGACATGGGACGGCGACGCCAGCCGGACTCATCTACATGTGTGGTCGGCGATTGTGCTGGGCGGACTGATTACGTGCTTTCCGGTGTTTCTCAGCTACAGGTGCCCAGGGGAGACCGTCACCCGGCATATTATTGCTGCGTCACAGGTGTTGTGGTCGGCTTTGTTAATTCACCTGACGGGCGGGCGGATCGAAACTCATTTTCATGTGTTCGGTTCACTTGCCTTTATTGCCTTTTATCGAGACTGGCGGGTGTTGCTGTCAGCAACTCTTGTGGTCGCCTTCGATCATGCTTTCCGTGGAGTCTATTTTCCGCGTTCCATTTACGGCCTCCTTACAGGTGGGGAATGGCGATTCCTTGAGCACGCAGGCTGGGTCGTTTTCTGTGACTTCTTTCTGCTGATTTCCATTCGACACGGCATTCGTGAAATGTGGATGGTTGCTGGCAATTACACGGAACTCGAAAAACAGCATGTTGATGCGTCAAAGGAAGTCCGTCTGAAATCGGAATCACTCCGCACCACTCGTGAATCGCTGGAACTGAATCGGCAGCGACTGGAAATGGCCATTCGCGGGACGTCTGACGGTCTGTGGGATTGGAATATCGAGACGGACGAAGTCTGGTATTCGCCACGATTCCTGGAACTGCTGGGTTATTGTGAAGATGAAATCGAATTCAAGTTCGATGAATGGGTACGCCGCCTTCATCCGGACGACAAGAGTGACACACTTGCGGCTGTTAAACGGCATCTGGAAGAGGACGATCCGTTCGACGTGCAGTATCGGCTGAAAACGAAGAGTGGAGACTGGAAATGGTTTCGTGCTCGCGGTGCGTGTGTTCGGAACGAAGAAGGCTGGCCCGTTCGCATGGCGGGGGCGCTGCAGGATATTTCTGACCACAGACTTCAGTCCGATCAACTCGCTGAGCAGGACGCTAAGCTTCAGCAGAAGCAGAAGCTGGAAGCGGTTGGTTCGCTGGCGGGAGGAGTAGCGCACGAATTCAACAATCTGCTGCAGGCGATTCAGGGGTACATGCGATTCGCTCAGGAAGGTCTGGACGAATCGGAGCAGCGTTATCAGGATCTGGTTCAGGCACTGAAAGCTGCCGATCGCGCGGCAACTCTGACCAGTCAATTGTTGTGCTTCAGTCGTGCCGATCATTACGAAGCTCAACCGGTTGAACCCGACATGCTGCTGGACGACCTGTCCAAGCTCCTGAAGCCGGTAATCGGAGAGCGCATCTCCGTCGCGATTACCACGAAACCGGACACTCCAGCAGTTCTGGCCGACCCGGCCGGGTTGCAGCAGGTGCTTCTTAATCTTTGTGTGAACGCTCGAGACGCGATGCCGGACGGCGGACAACTGGTTGTCAAAGCCGAGGCGGCGAATCTGTCGGATGGTTACTGCAAACTACACGGTGTCGATCGACCGGGAAAGTACGTTCGCTTCACTGTGTCAGACACGGGGACTGGGATGTCTCCGGAACAGGCGGAACGTATTTTTGAGCCGTTCTTTACCACTAAAGAAGTTGGTAAAGGAACCGGCTTGGGACTGGCAATGGTGCACGGATTTGTTGAGCGACATAAAGGTCTCATCAACGTCTACAGCGAACCAGGAGAAGGCACGACGTTCCGGGTCTACATCCCGTTGGCTGACGAGTGCAGCATGATCACACCCAGCGACGAACCACAGGTTACCACGGGTGGAGACGAATTACTTCTCGTTGCAGAAGACGAGCCCATGGTTCGCGCTGTCGCCGAGCGAATTCTTAAGAACGCGGGATATCGAGTGTTGACGGCTGTCGATGGACGGGAAGCTGTCAAGTTATTCGTTGAACATCAGGACCAAATCTCGCTCACGCTGCTGGACGTTGTCATGCCCAACTTGACCGGACGGCAGGCTTACGAAGCGATTCGCGAGATCGACGCGGACGCTCGCGCCATCTTCTGCACCGGCTACGACCCGGAAACCTCTCAGGCGGCATCGTTCCAGCAGGACAGCCTCATGCTTGTCCAGAAACCGTACGACCCTGATGAACTGCTGCGAGCCGTGCGGCAGTTAATCGACGAGCATACTCAATCGGAGACAGTGTCATGTACTCATTAACCGACCAGCATGATCCACCGACCATCCTGATCGTGGATGATGAACCACTCGTTCGAGCCACAATCGTGCGAGGCCTTCGAAGCCGTGGGTATCAGTGTCTTGAGGCGGGCAGCGTCAGCCTTGCCCTGGATGAAGTCGCGAAACAGACACCCGACGCTGTTGTGACCGACATCCGCATGCCTGGGGCAACGGGGTTGGACCTGCTGCTGAAGCTCCAGGAGCGATGCCCGGATACGCAGATGCTGATGCTTACCGGATTCAGTTCGGTCGATACTGCGATTGCGGCTTTGACTCATGGTGCGTTCGGCTACTTGACCAAGCCGATCGATTCAGAAGCTCTGCACCAGCAACTGCAGCGGGCTCTTCAGCATCGGCGCATGCTGATTGAGCGGCGTGAGTACACACAACTGCTCGAAAAAACCGTCGCCGCAAGAACGCGAGAGCTGAAAGACACTCATGAGGAAATGACGGTACGGCTGGTTCGGGCATGCTGCTTTCGCGACCAGGAAACTGGAGCTCATATCCGCCGTGTGGGGCTGCTCAGTGGAGCTTTGGCGAGAGTGTGTGGCTGGACTAATGAGTTGTGCGAACGCATTGAAATGGCCGCCCCGCTTCACGACATCGGCAAGACGGCGATCCCGGACGAAATTCTGTGCAAACCAGGACGGTTCACTGAGCAGGAGTTCGACATCATGAAGCATCACACGTCGATGGGAGCCCGTCTGCTCGACGGCGCACGATCGCCGGTACTGGCCATGGCTCGTGAGATCGCACTCGCTCATCACGAACGCTGGGACGGGGCCGGATACCCGCACGGACTTGCCGGTCAGGCAATCCCGGAATCGGCGAGGATTGTCGCAGTCGCCGATGTGTATGACGCCCTTTCGCACGACCGGGTCTACCGGCCAGCGTTCTCTCAAGGACGGGTGCTCGAAATGTTGATCGCCGGACGAGGTACCCAGTTCGACCCTGCCATTCTGGATCGATTCCTGAGCAACCTTTCCGACATGGAGAAAATCACGATGGAAAACATGGATCATTCCGACGTGACCTACTCACACCTGATGCCAGACGACAAGCCATCACTGAATCGAATCTTCCAACGCGAACCTGAGTTATGTGGAGCCACCACATGAGCCAAAGTCAGAAACGAGTACTCATTGTCGATGATGAACCGATGATCCGAGAGATTGCGTTTCGCGCCTTCACAGCAGCCGGTCTTGTATGTGAGGCCGCTGAGGATGGCGCAATCGCTGCGGGAAAGTTCGCGCAGCAGCCGTTCGATGCCGTGGTGACTGATCTGCGAATGCCAAATCGCAATGGGCACTCGCTGGCGGCGGAACTTGTTCGACACCCGACAAGACCAGTCATCATTGTCATTACGGCCGTCACCGAACCTCGACTGGCATCGGACCTGAAGCATCGCGGAGTCGCACACATTGCCTTTAAACCAATCGATCATGTCGAACTGGCCCAGCGGATTGTGGAGCTCCTGAACGTCATGTCGCCTCAGTCTGAAAAATCGCTCGCGGCACCATTCGTTGATGGGCAGGAGATAGATTCAGAGGGAGCGGCTGTTGAGGCTGGGTTGACGTCGCTCAACCCGAACAACGTCGATCTGTATTTTCACTGCACATCGTTCGAGCACTCGTCCGACGACATCGCCTGGTTCGTTAAACAGAACCCGCGACTCAGCGACAGAGTTGTTACCCAGGCCCAGGCTTCAATACGGAATTCATCCAGTCTGATCGGCAGTGTCCGGGATGCTGTCGTCCGTCTTGGCCAGCGACACATCGGAGAATTGGCCCTGGAAACCGGTGAGTAGGCATTTCGAAGAAGCCTGTGCGTTGCCGACCCTGGTCTGAATAATTGGACCAGAGGCGTTTCACGGAGTGAATGTTGGAGATACGGCTCAAAGGGGGCTTTGAGGATGGGCGAACCGAGGAATTCAGGTTGCCCGTTGGGCAGGATTAGTTCACGAGTTGTCTGGCGTTGAAACGTCCGTTTCCTTCGTGCGTTTACTTTGTCTCGACAACTTTGCGGAATCGGACGGTCATTTTGAATCTTCTCAGCAGCCACTCTGGTCGTTTCTTCCAACTTACGTAGACCAGAGCAACGGTAGGCGTTTCGCAAAGACGATCACACCAAAGTGCGGATGCGAATGTCACGCAGGCAACGGCATCAGGATTATTGATGTACCATGTTGGGGGGAGTGATGCTCTCTATGAGGTAGCATGGATTGTCGACACTTCCCGTTCTTCGATGTCTCAGTCACTCCAGATGCAGCAGGTACAATGCTTTTCTTCCCTGGAAATCATCCCTGGTTCAAGAGTGTGAATCCCTGCAACAGGCGATCTCGCCGTAGACGTAGCCACCAGCGACGGAAACGGCGCGAACAGGAGCCGTGGGTTTCGTCGCTTGTCGAGCTACTTGAAAATCGGGCGATGTTGACTGAAGTTATTTCCGTCTCGCTGGATGTCGGTGGGAATCTGTTAGTCGAGGACATCTCAACAAACGGCCTTGCGGATAACGTCACACTTCTGGTCCAGTCCAGCGAGGTGGTGATCAGTGACCCCGACAATGTGCTGGTGACGTCTGTTGGCACGCAAGTCTCTGATCATGAGGTGCGTGTACCACTTGCCGCGATTTTCAATCAGCGAGTCGTTGTGAATCAGAATCAGGGGGATGACCAACTGGATGCAGTCGGTCTGGGCCTGACTCTGGCATTGGAAGCTACTGGCGGACAGGGAAACGACACGATTACTGGTGGATCGCAGAGCGACACGCTTCTGGGCGGTGCCGGTAATGATGTGCTCGACGGTGGTCCAGGCAACGACCTCATATTCGCTGGTGGAGGTCGGGATATCGTTTCCGGAGGCTCCGGTGACGACCGCATCGACGGGCGATCCGGCAACGACAGCCTTTCAGGTGACGGTGGCGATGACACAATCAGAGGCGGGGCGGGCCGGGACACAATTGAAGGTGGTGGAGATGCCGACAGATTGAATGGCGGCGGCGGTCAGGACACCGTTTCAGGGGGAGATGGTGTTGACCAGATTCGTGGTGGAGCCGGACACGATGCCTTGAGTGGCGATGAAGGGCCCGACGCTCTTGTCGGTGGCAGTGGACGAGACACTCTGACTGGCGACGGTGGCGATGACACTCTGAAGGGTGGCGGCGGTGCCGATTCGCTGTCTGGCGATGCCGGATCGGATCGGGCCGTGTTGTCTGCGGACGCTGATTTCACATTGACGGATACTCTTCTGACGGGGTCTGGAAACGACACCATCGCGGAGATGGAAGTTGTGCAGGTTACCGGTGGGGCAAGCGCCAATACCGTTGATGCGACGGGACTCACACTGCTGTCATTGATATTTTTCGGCGAAGGCGGTGACGACACAGTCACTGGCGGAGCACTGGACGACACGATTTCGGGCGGTGCTGGAGCAGACTCGATCAACGGCAGAAATGGCAATGACGTCGTCAGTGGTGACGGAGGTGACGACTTCCTGCAAGGTGGAACCGGGCTGGACTTTATCGATGGTGGTGATGGCGACGATCGCGTGCTTGGTCTGGGAAGCAGCGGAGACACACTTCGTGGCGGGCCGGGTAATGACACGCTCGATGGCGGCGCGGGGACAGGCGACATTATCTCAGAAATTGGAGACGTTAGTTTCACGCTGACACCTACTCAGTTGACTGGCCTTGGAACGGACTCGGTACTGAATGTCGAAGGGGCGATACTCGTTGGCGGAGCAGGTGCGAATGCAATCGATGTATCGACGTCTGGTGTGCCGACAACGCTGACCGGTGGCGGAGGGAACGACACGATTACTGGTGGAACAGCGTTTGATGTGCTGACTGAATCAGCCGATGTGAACTTTCTGTTAACAGATTCGACGTTGACTGGACTGGGAACAGACTCGTTCACATCAATTGAAACCGTTTCACTATCGGGCGGCGTCGGAAATAACGTGTTGGACGCATCGGCAAGCAGCAGAGCAGTGACGCTGTCAGGCGGTGACGGGAATGACACGCTGATCGGCGGAGCTGTAGCGGACGTTTTGTTTGGCGAAGCCGGAAACGATCAACTGACTGGTAACGGCGGCGCCGATGCACTGCTGGCCGGAGACGGAATCGATCGGCTGGTTGAATCGGGCGACAACGACTTCACGCTCGGCAGTGGTTCGCTGGATGGTGCGGCAAACGACACGATCAATGCGTTTGAAGAGGCTGAACTGACTGGAGGCGAGTCGGCGAACACGATTCTCGTGACGACGTTCGTCGGGACTGTGACGTTAAACGGTGGTGGCGGAAACGACTCGCTGGAAGGGACGTCGTTTAACGATGTGCTGGATGGCGGCGAGGGAGACGATACGCTCAAGGGCGAGGACGGAAACGACACGCTGGATGGCGGACCGGGCGCCGACAATCTGTTGGGCGGTGTGGGAAACGACTTAATCAGCGGTGGGGCCGGGAACGATCGGCTACGCGGTGAACTGGGAACTGACCCGCTGTTGACTGGCGATGACACACTGGATGGTGGCGACGGGGCCGATGATCTCAATGGCGAATCAGGGGACGATGTAATTTCCGGCGGTCCGGATTTCGACTCGGTTCTCGGCGCCGCAGGTAACGACAGTCTCTCGGGCGACGACGGAACGGACCTTGTCTCGGGCGGTGCCGGGGACGACACCGTTGACGGCGGCACTGGCGCTGACGACGTGCGAGGAGACGACGGCAATGACACCGTCTTCGGCGGCACGGAGAACGATGTTCTTCAAGGTGGAGCCGGGAACGATGTGCTTGATGCGGGAGACGGTGACGACACGATCGGTGCGGGAAGCGGTAACGATTCCGCGTCGGGCGGCCTGGGGAACGACGTCATTAACGGTCTGGATGGACTCGACACGCTGCATGGAGACGCCGGGAATGACACGATCAGCGGCGGCCTCGACAACGATCAGTTGTTCGGTGGCGATGGTGACGATACCACGGTTGGGAACGAAGGCGACGATACCCTTCATGGCGGTGCAGGAACGGACACAGTGCGAGGCCAGGAAGGAAATGACGTCATTACTGGCGACGATGGCCCCGATTCACTCACAGGCGATCAGGGAGCGGATTCAATAGACGGTGGAAATGATGCGGACACAATTGTCGGCGATACGGGTGACGACACACTGCTTGGCGGGGATGGCGATGACCAGGTTTTTGGTAACGCAGGAGACGACACGCTGGCCGGGGGCGGCGGGAACGATTTCGTCGAAGGTGATGTCGGCAACGATTCATTGAGCGGTGGCGACGGTGATGACCTGCTGCGAGGCGTCGACGGAAACGACACGATCGTCGGCGATGGTGGACAAGACAGCTTATTGGGAATGCTTGGCAACGACTCGCTGGATGGCGGGGCTGGAACGGACATTGTCCTTGGCGATCTGGGGAACGATACCGTTTTCGGCGGTGCAGATCGTGATGTCGTAATCGGTGACCACGGCAGCGATTCGGTGAACGGCGGCGACGACGAAGACCTTGTCACCGGTAGCTCTTACAGATTCGACAATGACCTGGTGCCCCTCGCCCAACTGCTCGCTGACTGGAATGCCGGGACATCATACAACGACCGTGTGACACAGCTTGAAGACGTGGACTATGCGTATCAGTGGAAGGCTCTGGCGCTGATCACGGACAGCGGCACGTTGTACGACGATTATGCCCGCGACACGGTTAACGGTGGAGCTGGTCTGGATTACTTCGGCCGTCCGGGAGAACCGACTCTTGCCACCAACGACTTGACGCCGGATTACAACGCTGGATTGGAAACACTGAACGTGTCGGTCTTCGGCAATGCCGATCCGGGATTCTTCCCAGCAGATATGACAGAACCGGACTACCTGCAGACGCTCAACGATCCGACGTTCGGTACACCAGTTACTCGGATTACCGATGATCCTGGCACGCAGCTGACGTTGCCGATCAATACGGGCGGCACGGCGACGGTCACCTGGAGCGGTGCGGTGCGGACGCGATATGTCACGAGTTCGTCGTGGAATATTGATGGAACGCTCATGATGCTCAGGAGTTATGACCCAGCGATGACATATCAAATTGTCCTCGACGGCAATACTCATCAGCCGCTGTTTCTGGCCACTCTGCCGACGTCCAATCATCGCTGGAGTCAGAATCCAGCCAAGGCCAACATTCAGTACGGGTTTCCTCAGCTCAGTTCGGTGGACAACGACGCTCTCGGTATCGATGGCTCAATGGCTGTGCTCCCTGAGTTCGGTCCAGACGACGATACGTTCGTGGAATACAACGTCGTGACCGGAGAAGTGCTGCGGACGGTAGAACTGCCCTTCAACAAACTCTTCTCGCCCAAAACGACGATCACGTTTCGCGACGGCAACGAATACATCGCCATCTTTGGTGTCGACAAGGTCAATCCTGCCAATGGCATTTCGGTTTACATTGTTCAGCTCGACGCGGCAGAGGGAGCGGACCCGGTGGTTGCGTCGTTTGCTCTGACCGACGGAACCAGCGGCACTCCTGAAGTCGAGAACGCGAACGCGCTGGATTTCAGCAACTTGTGGTTCTCGCCGGACGGCAGCCATCTGCTGACGTTGTACGGCGGATCGAGTGTTACTACGCGGTCATGGCGACTTCTCGATGTCAATTACAACACCGGCACGATCGATTCACATGTCATTCCGAACCTGACCAGTGACGACACGTTCGAGACAAATGGCGATCGCACCAAAGGGCACTTCCCGGTCAACTGGTCGCATCCGGTCTTCACGACCGGGCCTGACGGTGACATCTATGTTGTCGGCGTCAGCGGTCAATTCAACGGTCAGTCCTTCACGCAGGCAGAGATCAGCACCTCGAATGGCGTGGTCGGGAGCGTGCTGGCGTTCAATGTCAATGACGATACGTTTCATTCACTCACCGACTCAACTGACGAAAACCTGGCGACTCACGTGATCGCGACAAACACCGCGAATCCTGAGTACGTCTTCGTTACCTATTGGAATGACACGTCAAATCCGGGCCGTGGATTGAAATATGCAGGCGAAATAGTCGCGATCAAATTGACTGACCCGTTCGGAACCAACGGCCTCATCCAACTGGTGCATCATCGCACCTCAATTGCCAACGGAAACTACTACGGCAACACGCTTCCCACTGTCAGTCCGGACGGCACACAGCTCGTCTTCAGCAGCACTTGGGGCGAGGTGCAGGGTATATCCTCGACCTGACGAACGCGTTGCTCTGAGAACACCGCAGTTCCACGTCCGCAGCGGGCGTTTCGGCAAAGGCATCAGGCCGGATACTCCCCACAGGGTGGCCCCGTAAAAGTGTTGGCGGAGAACCCGACGCTGATCCAACTCCGGGAACTGGAAACCTGAATGTGGTACCTCAGAAAAAAAAGGGACTGGCTGATCGCCTTACGTGGACCGAATGCTCTTTCTGCGTCGCGGCGTCGGGCGCCGAGGTGACTGACTCTCGACGGCGACCTGGAGGATGGGCAAGGGCTCGCAAGTACAAGTTGATCGCACTCAATCTCACCAATGGGACGTGCTCTGTGTTCACCGTGTCGCTAATTGAGTCTCTCTTACAGGGGGATTGTGAAGCTATTGCGGCACAACCCGACTCAGTGTGCTCGGGAGCGGTCAAATGAGTGCAAACATACTAGTGTTCTGAGTCAGAGATTCGTTGGCAAACGTTTTTGACTCG
>TARA_R110002072_G_scaffold8842_6_pt1 | contig 10970 bp, 8 predicted proteins | sample TARA_R110002072 | Tara Oceans TARA_R110002072 (sample SAMEA4397118) | marine metagenome | biome: Polar Biome; feature: [SRF] surface water layer (ENVO:00010504); material: water (ENVO:00002006), including particulate matter (ENVO:01000060) such as... | depth 5 m | reverse complement strand
GAATTTTCCGAGCAATGTGACGGACGAGGCCGACGTAGTGCCAACGAGAGGGATTAGAATGTTGAGTTGGGGCACTACTGCAACGGCATTGTTTCCTTCGATACCGTTCTGGTCTTCCTGCAAAATGGATGGCACGCTGTCGTTGGTATTGATTGCATGCAGTGCATTCACTTCCGATACCGCCAGAAGTTCAGGAGACAGCAGGCCCGCCAGCTCGGCAAAGGCGGATTGTGGTTCTACGCAGGATGTATTTTCGAATGCGCCACAATCGGTTGCAGCAGTTGCGGTCGCGCAGGCTGTTACTCCGTCAATACATCGCGGTGCCTGGTCCCGCACTGCGCCATGCAGGCCGCCATCAAAGCGCGCTTCTATGAGATCAAGTGTCTCTTCTGTAACCGGTTCTGAGGATAGACCGGCACCCCCCCCTTCCAGCAGTATTAGACCCCGCAGTTTTCGGTATCCCGGTTCGGCATCACCCGTGCCAAAATTAAAATTTGTGGCGGCATAGCGTGCGGTGTAACCCGTGCCCGCTGAATGACCCCCCAGGAAAACGTTGCCACTGCGCGCCACATTTTGCGCGGCTTCTACAATCGCGTCGAAGTCCTGTGAATGCACCAGTGTTGTCCATTGCGACATGAAGGCGGTGTCGGAATTACTGTTGTAAAAAATGGCTCGCCGATTGGGGCCATCGATTAATTCCGGACTGAACTCCAGGCCAAGCGCGCCGCCAAAAAGGAAGTCCAGGCCGATTTGTGGGTCCATGTGCTCCTCCGCAATGTTCAGGCCTACGGTATCCTCCAACTGATTGGATCGCCTATCGACCGCCCAGACCTCCAGTACCAGATTTTCCTGCTCAGCCGCTCGCCGCAGCAGATTCTCAGCTAGAACATAAAAGTTGCTAGCGCCACCCTCAAATCCCGGGATAAGCACAACGATTCCGTCCGGTTGCACGCTGTCGCTGTCAGACAAGTAGTAGCGGGTATAGCGTGCTCTATTGAGGTTAAAGTCGCCGGAACCAAACTGGCGGATCATTTTCTCGTTGGTGACGATTACACCCGGCGATCCTGGAGTGAAGGCGGGGGCCGCCTTGCTCGGGAGATCGACGGTGGTCTGCATAAACGTGCTGAATTGGACCTGGGGGTCGTTATTATTGCTGTTTGAACAGGCAACCATTATCCCCGTGACGATAAAAAAACTGAATAATTTTGCGAAGCTATACATGGAAGCCCTACTGAGTTTTGTGATGTTTAGGATGCGTGACAGTATAGGAACTTCCGCGCATGCATTGGAAGCGATTTTCGCACAGTTGGGCCGACAGTATTTTTCCATAAAAGGCATATTCCAAGGTCGTTTCATTGGTACATGCTAGGCTCAGCATGGGTTACACTCACTTGGGTAAATGGACTGCAGAGAAAAGTGGAGTAAGAAATGAAACGCAGAGACTTTCTTGGGTACACCGGATTAGGTGCTTTGGGCGTTGCCACATCCCCCATACTATCGGGCTGTTCTGAGGAGCAGCCCGCAGTCAAATTCTGGCAGCAGGGGAATTTCAAGCCGGTGTCGGAAGAAGTAACAGAAACGAACCTCAAAATTGAGGGTAGTATTCCGCCTGAATTGAATGGTCTGTATGTTCGTAACGGCACCAACTCTTCCAGTGGTATCAGCGATCACTTTTTTGGTGGCGATGGAATGATGCACGGTATTCGTCTTGAGGGTGGGCAAGCCAAGTGGTATCGCAATCGTTATATCGATACGCCCGTCTACCGCAAAGAGAGCGGCGGTTTTGGCGCTCCGAAACCAGAGAATACCACCAGCGCGGTGTCGCTGATTTACCATGGGGGAGAACTTATGTCCCTGGGTGAATTCGGTTACCCGTACCTGATCGACCCGGACGACCTGTCGACCAAGGGCGCATTTAACTACGATGGTAAATTGTCTGGCAGCATGACGGCGCATCCAAGAATCGATCCAGCTACGGGTGAACTGATATTTTTTGGCTACAACGTTGTGCAACCCTACCTGACTTATATGCGCGCAGATGCCTCGGGCAAAATGCTGCAGGTTGAAGCGATCGAGATGACTGGTCCTAGCATGGTGCATGACTTTGCCGTTACCGAAAACTATGTGGTGTTTATGGAGATGCCGGTCAGATTTTCCTGGCTACTGGCAATCTCTGGCAGTGGCTTGCCCTTCAAATGGGACAACGATGTTACTACGCGCTTTGGTGTAATGCCGCGCACGGGTACCAATGCCGATGTAAAATGGTTTGACGTACCGACCTGTTTTATTTTTCACATCATGAACTCCTTTGAGCAGGGCGAAAATGTGGTTGTCGACGCCGCCCGCTACGATCATTTATGGGTGGAAGACTCCAATGACTTTTTTCACCCCGCACGTCTTTCGCGCTTTTCCATGAACATGAAAACAGGCAAGGCTTCTGTGGAACAACTTCATGAGCATGCGATGGAGTTCCCGCAGGTGAACCGTGACTACTGGACGAAGGATTATCGTTACGGTTACAGCCTGGTGGTTGACGAAAAAAATGATTCACCGGAACGTATACAAAATTCTGAAAGCGGTATTCGAAAATACGACGTTAAAACGGGAGAAGTAGACAATTATTTGCCCGGCCCAGCGCTGGAACCGGCAGAGGCAGTTTATATACCCGCCCGAGAGCCAGGCGGCGCAGAGGACGAGGGGTATCTCGCCAGCTACGTCTACGATAAAAATACCGACACCAGTGCGTTTTGCCTGTTCGATGCCACCAAGGTCTCCGCCGGACCGATAGCTAAAGTGCCCTTGCCGGTGCGTGTGCCAGTCGGATTTCATGGCGTCTGGGTCCCCGATTCTGCTGTTAGCTGAGTCGATACCCCTATCTCGCACGAGATTGAAAAAGGTCCGACTGCTGGCGTCTGCAAGGCCTGCACATGGCACAGAGCGTAACGCATGCAGTGGTGTGTTTGAGCGCGGATCATCTCTAATTATGATTATGATTAAGCTTTAGGCAAATCATCAGCTGCTCTTTGATGGTGATGAAAGAGCCGATGGGGTGATGAAATTGACGGGAGAGAAAGTAGCGGTGATCACCGGCGGGGCGAGACGGATTGGCCGCTCCATCGCGGTGCACTTACATGCACTTGGTTTCGATATTGCTCTGCACTATCGCAAGTCACAGCACAGTGCTGAGGCATTGGCACAGGAGCTGTGCGCGGCTCGAGATAGTTCCTGCCAAGTGTTCCAGGCAGATATTGGAAACCAGACACAGCGCGACGCCCTGGTGACAGAACTTCTTTCGCACTACGGTTGCATTGATCTGTTGGTGAACAACGCCTCAGGGTTTGCGCCGACCCCAATAGAACACTGCGCGCCGGATGAATTTGACCGTATGTTGGATTCTAATCTGAAAGCACCCTATTTTTTGATTCAGGGACTGCTGCCGGCGATACGGGCTGTTCGCGGCAGTGTGGTAAACATAATTGATATCCATGCGGAGCGCCCGTTGCCAAAGTTTAACGTATATTGCGCGTCCAAAGCGGGCCTGGCATCGCTCACCCGCAGTCTGGCCGTGGAGTTAGCCCCACAGATTCGTGTCAATGGGATTGCTCCGGGAGCAATATTGTGGCCCGAGAAAGATGAAGGTTACGACACCTCGATGCGTGATCGTACGATTTCGATGACGCCTCTGGCGCGACTGGGTGATCCAGACGATGTCGCCAGAGCTGTGGGTTTTTTGGCTTGCGATGCGCCTTTTATAACCGGCCAGGTAATTGCTGTTGACGGGGGCAGGAGCCTCGTTAGCTAGCGTGTATCAGGATGTTCGGTTACCGTAATCCTCGTCTTCGGACCCCGTCCACCTCAACACCTAACAGCGCTAGCGTGCAGAACACAGTGGGTTGCTCCAGCAGGTGATAGTCGTTGTCAGCTTTCCACAGTAACGTGGCGGCTGTCATGATCTTCTCTTTATTTATTAGAAGGATAATTTGATTACACTGCAGTGCGGCACATTGATGTTCATGTATTGGTCTCCAGTAACATCGTTTTCCAGTCGCGTATACACAGTGTTGGTTCTGATTAAAATTGTGCCCCTTGGCGGCTCCGCACGCATAGTAGGCTTTCCATTGATAGTAGGTAGAATAGTTGCCCTGGATTAATCCAATCGATTACTGGATCGATGGTGATGGGGATGGGGACTGGCCTGGTTCTTAGGCTGCCAGTAAACAGGTATTTTTAATTCAACCTTAAGATGAAAAGGTGAAATACAACATGCGAATGACTTTACCCATTCTCCTCGCTGTCACTCTGTTGATCTGTGGCTGCAGTGGTAAATCGAAGGAGTTGGATGTCCCGCCCGCCACTGCGGGCCTGCCAGTGCCTGAGAATCTAGCATGGGTGAGTCGTGCAGCGATTGACGCCTTTATGCGTTTCTCCGTGTGGCGTGGTTCTCAATCAGGCTATATCGCACTGTTCGCGCGCGACGGTGTCCCCGTATATGGTGATGTTGCGGGCTGGAAAGATATTGATTCAGGCAAGGCTATGAGAATGAATACTCCTGTGCGTATTGCCTCCATGACCAAGCCGATTACTGCTGTAGCAGCCATGATTTTGGTGGAAGAGAGCAAGCTCGACCTGGATGACCCGGTGGCAGATTATCTGCCGGAGTTTGCGCAGTTGCGTGTCGCTACCAGTGAGACGCCCCGCGACGATGGCTCCTTTTTTTCGTTACCTGCCGCTACAACGCTAACCGTGCGCCATTTGTTGATGTTCTCCTCTGGTATTGGTCCGGGCCTCGATAAGGGTTCTTCGCTGGTCAATTACTGGGACAGACAAGGCATCTACCAATTACCAACGGGCGATCTCGGCGAGCGCGTGTCTGCTCTGGCAGAGCTTCCGCTGCTTGAGGAACCGGGTACCCGATGGCGCTATGGTTTTTCAGCCGATGTGCTGGCGCGAATTATTGAAGTTGTCAGCGGCGAGAGTATCGGTGATTTTATGCAAGGCAAGATCTTTCAGCCGCTGGGGATGAAACACACACGCTACACTGCGGAAAATAGAGACGCCGACGCGTTGGCAACGGTATACACCCAGGATGAAAATGGCGAACTGGTTAATGCCTCCCTGACCCACGATGCCAAGGACTGGACGCCCGGCGGCGGCGGCCTTATTTCGACCGCCTCAGACTATATGCGCTTTGCGCTCATGCTATGGAATGGCGGGGAATATCAGAGTGTTCGCATTTTACAAAAAGCGACAGTGGATTCCATGCGCCGGCTGCATGTTCCCGATGGTGTCCTCCAGGATGCAGATATAGAAGGCTTGGGTTGGGGTCTGGGCATGGCTGTCGTGGCCGATGCAGATGCCACCCTAACTACCGACCGCACTGGGGATTTTTGGTGGTCGGGCTATTTGGGCACGGTGTTTTTTGTCAGTCCGCAAACAGGTTTGGTGGGTGTCGTAATAAGCCAGAACGAACCGGGTGAATTCTCCGGTCTGCCCTATCAGATTTTTATTATTCAGGCACTCGCGTTCGCGGGGCTATGACACTCAGCGATTGAGCCTTAACCAGGATTTTGGGCGTGCAGGGGTGGCCGCTTCTCCCGCCAGGGAGCAGCATTTTCAAGCTGTCCTGCTAACTGCAGTAGCAGCGCGTCATTGCCATAGGCGGCGGAAAACATCATTCCCATGGGAAGCCCTGCGTTGCTCCAGTGCAGGGGTAGGGAGATAGAAGGTTGGCCGGTTTGATTGTATACGCCGGTATCACCCATATAGTTGAACAATCGTGCTCCGTATTCTTCGGGTGGCGCCTCACTGATATAACCCACCGGTACAGGAGGACTTGCCATAGTTGGCGCCAGCAGCACATCGTACTGCTGGTGAAATTGCCCCAACCGTCGGCCAATTTGCTGATTCATCTGGATCGCCGCAGCGTAGTCGGCGCCATTAATTGCGTCGCCCATTTGCACGGAAAGACGGGTACCTTGTTCCATGTCGAGCTCTTCAATGGAGCAGCCAAGCTCTGTGGCGCGCTGCCTTACAGTCAGGGCGGCATTGACGCAAATAACCGTGTACAGGGCAGAACCCGCTGCCTGCCCGTCAAAGTCTGGACGCGCCTCCTCAATACGGTGGCCAAGGTCTTGCAGCAGGGAGACAGTTTTTTCAAGCCCTATCAGAGCCTCATTCTGGTATTCACCCTGTCCCCATTTGCTGCGGCTTACCGCGATTCTCAGGGAACCGGGCGGCGAGGAAACAGCATCCAGGAATGAACCTGGATAGTAGGGCGCACTGTATGCTTCACCTGTCTCCGATCCCGACGTGGCATCCAGCATGGCCGCCGTATCGCGGACTGTTCGACTGACTACGTGGCTAGTTGATTGACCCGCCCAGCCCTCGGCTTTTTCTGGACCCATCGGCACGCGACCACGGCTGGGCTTTAGCCCCACCAAACCACAACAGGAGGCCGGTATACGAATCGAACCGCCGCCATCAGAGGCATGAGCGACCGGTAGAATTCCCGCCGCAACAGCAGCGCCGGCGCCGCCACTGGAGCCCCCGGGGGTGTGATGGGTATCCCAGGGGTTTCGGCTCGGCCCGAATTCCCTCGGCTCGGTCACCGGGTTCAACCCCAGTTCGGGGGAATTGGTCCGCCCAAAAATAACCAGGCCGGCGCCGCGATAGCGCTGTACCAAGGTACTGTCATGGTCGGCAATTTCACCGCGCCACATTGCGCTTCCATTGGAGCGCACCACGCCCTGCATTAACAGGTGGAGATCCTTAAGTAAAAAAGGTACACCGCAGAAAGGGCCCTGAGGTAGTCCTGCCTCAATGGCGGCGCGTGCCTCCTCATAGAATTTGTACACAACGGCATTGAGCTCGCCATTGACTTTTTCCGTGCGAGTGATGGCTTCCTCCAGTAGATCAACAGGGCTGACCTGTCCATCACGTACCAATTGACCAAGGCCGAGGCCGTCGTAATTATCGTATTCAGAAAATCCGGACATAGTAGCTCTCGCTCTGCTCAGGGAGTGCAGGTGACCTGGGCCTGATTACCACTGTGGTCGGAGACCCAACACATGGGGTTTGGCGGGCTGCCACAGCGGGCAGAAAACGGGTTGGGTTCCGCTGCAAATAGTCCCGCTTCACTGATCTCGTAGGACCCGCTGAGCGCTCCGGCAACTGAAGCGATACAGGCGCTATTATCCTGTGGCAGCGCGACAAAAATGTAATCAATACGACGGCCGACATTTAGAGCGGGATTCTCTAGGTCCTCGGCGCTGCTATTGCGCCCCGATGTGCAGCCGCTTCCAGTGTTGCTATCGCACTCATCTTGTTCGGCGACCTGGTGACTATCCAGCCAGCCGCGGCTGGTCATACTCAGGTACTCGGTGCTTGCGGGTACGGCGTTGAAATCGCCGGTGATCAGTGCCAGATTATTGAAGCCCCGGGTTTGTTCGACGTAGAGGGCGAGCTGCTCCGCCTGACAAGCGCGGTAGGTATCATCGCTATCGCATTCCATGGGACAGAACTCTGCGTCGCAGATACTGGTCGCTAAATCGGAACCGGAGGCCAGATGGGTGGTGTAGACGTCGACCTCGCCGGATGGATGGTCAATGCGAGCGTGGAGAACATGTCGAGCGAAGACCAGGGCGCCAGTAATTTCATTGTATAGCGCGCCATGAAGGACCTTGGTTCCTGTCTGTATCACCGGGTAACGGCTCAGTAGGAGTTCCCCATCTATCTCGGCAATAGCCACAGTGAGAAGAGGCTCGTATACCATTTGGTAAGTGAATCCACAGGCAGCTGCCAGGTCGGGTAGTTCCGCTTCTATCAGCAATAGTATTGATTCCACCGCCTGGCCTTGCGCGGTGGGCGCGAACTCCGCGTTAATAACCTCTTGCAGAGTGACAAGATCAGGGCAGCCAGCGGCGATTAGGTGTTCAGTTAGTAGCGCAACGCGTTCTTGCACTCGACACTGGTCACCTTCGGCCGGCGCAGGAGGATCGCAATCAAAGCCGTGAAGTATGTTCAGGTTGGCAATCGTTACCGGGGGTGTCGACGGAGAGATTGCTTCGTTATTCTTGCTGTTACTACAACCATATAGAGCAAGCATCACTGGCAGGAGAAGAAGGGCAAAAAATTTTCCGATTCGCATATTCGGTTCCTCGTTACAGGCCCTTATCGTTTTCCGGCAGGTAAGTTTGAAAAATATCGCCTAGGTTTTCATTGTCATGCGCTGGTACTCGATAGTAGGTACGGATGTCGACCGATCCGTTTTCACCAAATTGGTATGTTTCCAGGCTGTATTGAACCTGAGAGCCATCCGTACCCTCGAAGTGATTCTCCAGGCACCAGGCAACGTCGCGGCCGCACACGAACAGCGTTCCAGGTTGAATATTGAAACGCACTCTGGATTGGAAGAGATCCCAAGAGTCTTCGCAACAGGATTTGAACCCGCGCTTCTCAGGTGTGCCTACTGGATCCAGCATACGGAATTCTCCGTCAGCTACCGTTTTCCAGTTTTTTATCCAAGCCGCTTTATCGCCAGAATTCCAGAGATGCGGATAGTTATTGGCCCAATTTAGCAGCGTCTGTTTGTCCGGATGATCCATGGTGCGCCTCCTGAAATGGGGGTCCTCGGTATTGTACCGGATTTTTGTTGCCGATTGATTCTCGGCCACGCATTCGTTAGCGTAGCGGGAACAAGCAGGAGTTTCCCATTAAACTGTCTATCACTGCAACAAGGCCCCGTTTCTCTTTCCCATTGTTACTGGTGGGTCTTTGTCTAACAGCTTGCCAGCCTAATGGCGATACGGGTCGGTACGATGAGGTCGAAAAATCCACGGCGTCTGCCGCGCTGGAATGGCGCTCATACTTGGGTGACACAGGCTTCAGCCACGCATCAGTGCTCGCGCAAATTGACACCACCAACGTGGACGATCTTGAGGAAGTATGGCGCTTCGATGCCGGTGGTGGTGCGGACGATGGGGCAACGCAAATGCAATGTAGTCCTATCGTGGTGAAGGGCATTCTCTATTGCACTTCTCCATTGCTGCATGTTTTTGCTCTCGATGCGGCCACAGGTACGCAGCTGTGGCGTTTTGAGCCACCTTCGGATATGGGGTTATTGCCCAATCCAAACCGTGGAGTGGTGTATTGGGAATTGGCGGATGCTGGAGGTGAATCGTCATCCAGAGCCTTCGATGACAGGCAGCGCATTTTATACACGGCGGGCTCTTTTTTGTACGCCATCAATGCGCGCACCGGAACACTCATTCCGTCATTTGGTAATAACGGTAAGGTGGATTTGCATGAAGGTCTGCCAGAGCGGTTTGCTGACGCAGCTGTGGTTGCCACTACGCCAGGAAGCGTCTATGAGAATTTATTACTTATCGGGTCACGGGTCGAGGAGTTCAGAGGGGCCGCGCCCGGTCATATCAGGGCGTTTGATATTGTGACTGGAGCTTTGCGCTGGGTATTTCACACTATTCCTCAGCCAGGAGAATTTGGCGCCGATAGCTGGCCTGATGGTGGTTTGGAGTCTGCCGGTGGCGCCAATTCCTGGGCGGGTATCGCCATCGACGAACAGCGTGGTCTGGCATTTGTACCTACCGGGTCTCCAAGCTTTGATTTTTATGGTGATGATAGACACGGCGACAATTTGTTTGCCAATTCTCTGATTGCGCTAAATGCAAAGACAGGCGAGCGAGTCTGGCACTATCAATTTGTGCGCCATGATCTGTGGGACCGGGATTTACCCTCTCCGCCGAACCTCATCACTCTCGAACGTGACGGTAAAGAAATCCCGGCGGTGGCGCAGGCCACTAAAACCGGCCACCTGTTCGTATTTCATCGGGAAACCGGAGAGCCGCTGTTTCCAATGTATGAGGAGCCGGTCATGGGCACAGGAGTGCCCGGCGAGCAACCCGCTGTCAGTCAACCCCTGCCGCTCCAACCCCCGCCCTTTGCACAACAGAAATTCACTCCGACCGATCGTACGCCGGAAATGGCGGATGCCGTTAAACGGCGCATTGCCAATCTGGATCAGGGCGACACGTTTATGGCGCCCAGTACCAGCGGTATGGTGTTGTACCCGGGTATGGACGGTGGTGCGGAATGGGGTGGTGCCGCCTATGACGAACGCGAACAACGTCTGTATATCAACAGCAATGAAGTACCTTACCTGTTGCAATTGACGGCCGTACCAAAAGACTTGGGTATGGGCCCGCAAGTGGGTTATCTGGCTCTGTGTTCTGGTTGTCATGGCGCCGACCTGCAGGGTGACGGTGTGTCCGTGCCAGGGTTATTGAAGCTTTCCGACAGAATATCGCCGTTTGAAGCGTATGAAATTGTTACCCGGGGCAGGGGTCGTATGCCGGCATTTCCGGCGATCCCCTGGTACGCACGAGCGGCCATTCTGTGGTACGTCTTTACCGCAGATGAGCCATCTGAGATTCAACTTGATGGCGAGCCTGCCGCGGCGGGCGAAACTGCTTATCTCAATGCAGGGTTTCAAAAATTGACAGACCCAGAGGGCTTGCCGGCATCAAAACCACCTTGGGGCAGCCTGACGGCCATCGATTTGAAGCGAGCGGATATTCTCTGGAAAATCCCGTTAGGGGACTATCCGGCCATACTGAAATCAGGCCAATCTGGATATGGCGCGGAAAATTACGGCGGGCCAGTCGTGACAGCGGGTAACCTGCTGTTTATAGCGGCCACGCCAGATCAAATGATCAGAGCTTATGACAAGCACTCTGGCGAGTTGTTATGGCAGTCGAAACTGCCTGCGGCTGGTTTTGCCACACCGATAACCTACGCGGTCGATGGCCGACAATATCTAGTGGTCGCCGCCGGGGGCGGCAAGCTGGGGCAGGCCAGCGGCAGTTCCTATGTTGCTTTTGCATTGCCGGAGCAAATGGCTAGATTGAAGCCGCTGGTGCTAGACCCAAGCGATTAAAAAACAGAGCGCATAGATT
>TARA_R110002072_G_scaffold192587_2_pt1 | contig 10973 bp, 13 predicted proteins | sample TARA_R110002072 | Tara Oceans TARA_R110002072 (sample SAMEA4397118) | marine metagenome | biome: Polar Biome; feature: [SRF] surface water layer (ENVO:00010504); material: water (ENVO:00002006), including particulate matter (ENVO:01000060) such as... | depth 5 m | reverse complement strand
TCCGGCACGCGCGCCGACCTCAACCAAGCGGCGTGAGTTGGATGAGTTGGGTGCCCCCACAACCAGCATCGCGTCACATTTCGGGGCCATCGCCTTGACCGCTTCTTGGCGGTTTGTGGTGGCGTAACAAATGTCTTCTTTGTGGGGACCGATGATGGCGGGAAAGCGCGCCTTGAGGGCGGCGACAATGTCGGCGGTATCATCCACACTAAGGGTTGTCTGGGTGACATAGGCCAAACGATCCGGGTCGCGCACAGTGACAGTTGTCACGTCATCAGGGGTTTCCACCAACAGAACCTCGCCCTCAGGCAGTTGGCCCATCGTGCCCACAGTTTCGGGATGGCCCTTGTGGCCAATCATGACCATCTGCAGGCCCGCATCGGCGTGGCGCTGTGCCTCAATATGGACCTTGCTGACCAAGGGGCAGGTCGCGTCGACATACACCATGTTGCGGGCTGCCGCGGCATTGGGGACCGATTTAGGCACCCCGTGGGCGGAGAATATGACGGGTCGGTCGTCGGGGCATTCAGACAGCTCTTCGACAAACACCGCACCTTGATCGCGCAGGCCGTCGACGACGAATTTGTTGTGCACAATCTCATGCCGCACATAGACGGGCGCGCCCCACTTTTGCAGCGCCATTTCAACGATCTTGATGGCACGATCCACGCCTGCGCAAAATCCGCGTGGCGCGGCCATGTATAGGGTCAGGGGAGGTTTGGTCATCGGGCTCTCCGGCGGCTTGGCACAGAGGTAAGGCTTTGAGGTCCGTTCGTCCAGTGCAGCGCCGGGGGGAAGCCGTGTCAGTGGTCGCTTTAACCCTGACACGGTTTTCAGTCTTTGATCACTCAGTTTCTTGCGCAATTGGATCCCGAGGCGGTCTGCCGATTACCTCGCGCAGGTCGTCCAATTCGATGAAATTGTCCGCTTGCCGGCGCAAATCGTCCGAGATCATTGGCGGTTGGCTGCGGATGGTCGATACGACAGAGACCCGTACGCCCTGGCGTTGCAAATATTCGACCAAAGGGCGGAAATCTCCATCGCCAGAGAAAATGACGATGTGATCCACACGCGGTGCCAATTCCATCGCATCCACGGCAAGCTCGATGTCCATGTTGCCCTTGACCTTACGCCGACCCATGCTGTCGGTGTATTCTTTGGCAGGTTTGGTCACCATGGTAAAACCGTTGTAATTCAGCCAATCCACCAAGGGCCGGATCGGAGAATATTCGTCATTTTCCAGTAACGCAGTGTAGTAATTCGCGCGCAGCAGTCTGCCGCGCCGCACGAACTCCTGTCTTAGGAGTTTGTAGTCGATGTCAAAGCCAAGTGACTTTGCTGCGGCATAGAGATTGGAGCCGTCGATAAACAACGCGAGCCGCTCATCCTTATAGAACATTTTATTTCCTTTCGGCGGGTCGTCGCCAAACAATCAGGTTTGATCTAACGTCTAAGATGAATAACGGACAAAAATATACATCAATTTAGTCTGCCCCGTTGTTATGCGGAGCATAGGTAGGGTTTTTTAAGCATGCTGCAAAGTCCCAATCGGGGAAAAAAAGGCGGTGATCCACTCAAAATGAGCCACATCATGCTAATTGCACTTGGGGGTAACCTTACGTCACCCAAAGGATCGCCTCAGGTGACCTTGCGTGAAGCAGTAGAGAAACTCGAAAAATACGGCGCAGTGATCCGCGCCTTGAGCGGATTTTATCATACTCCGGCTTTTCCTGCGGGGAATGGTCCCGATTATGTGAATGCGGCGGCAAAAATTAGCGCACTTTGGTCACCATCGCAGGCGCTGGAGATATTGCACGCCATCGAGGCCGACATGGGCCGCGAACGGGTGCAGCGGTGGGGGCAACGCACACTTGATCTGGATATGATTGCCTATGATGACCTTGTGTTGCCTAACCCACAAATCCACCAGAGATGGCGTGAACTGCCATTAGAAGCGCAGATTGACAGCACGCCGGATGAATTGGTGCTGCCACATCCGCGCCTGCAGGATCGTGCGTTTGTTTTGGTGCCGCTGGCAGACGTCGCGCCGGATTGGGTACACCCAATCCTAGGGGAAAGCGTAAAGCGCTTGTTGGACGCGCTGCCGGAGGCCGATAAATCAGCAATACGGCGCATTGAATAGCCGCTTGTAAATCCGGCGAAGGCCGCCTAAATACGCCTCTTCTGACCTCACTTTGAGATATTGGAGTATTCCATGGCCCGCGTTACTGTAGAAGATTGTGTAGACAAAGTTCCCAACCGGTTCGAACTTGTCATGCTGGCCGCGCATCGTGCGCGTGAAATCTCAGCGGGTTCTGCTGTGACTGTGGATCGGGACAACGACAAAAACCCGGTTGTGTCGCTGCGTGAGATTGCAGACGAAACACAGTCTGCTGATGCCCTGCGCGAGCGTCTGATCGAATCCAATCAGAACCAAATCGAAGTAGATGAGCCGGAAGAAGACGCCATGGCGCTTTTGATGGGTGCAGAGCAGGATAAGCCCGAAGAAGACAGCATGTCAGAAGAAATGTTGTTGCGTCAGTTGATGGCGGCACAGGGGCAGGGGTAAAACCCCACACCCCTACGTTTACGGATGTAGGGGCCAAGAGGCAGATGGCATGAACACCGCCGAGACCACTGCCGACGATCTGCTTGCGCTGGTCCACTCCTATAACCCGAAGACCAATGAAAAACTGATCCGCGCCGCATTCGAATATGGCGCGGCGATGCACGAGGGACAGTTCCGCCATTCCGGCGAGCCCTATTTTACGCATCCGGTTTCAGTTGCTGCCATTCTGACCGAACAGCAATTGGATGACGCCACCATCATCACAGCGCTGTTGCATGACACCATTGAGGATACCAAGGCGTCGTATGCCGAGGTGGAAAAGCTCTTTGGTCATGAGGTGGCGGAACTCGTTGATGGCGTGACCAAGCTGACCAACCTGCAACTGAACTCAACCGAGACCAAGCAAGCTGAGAATTTTCGCAAGCTGTTCATGGCCATGGCCAAGGATTTGCGGGTTATCTTGGTGAAACTTGCCGACCGACTGCACAACATGCGCACGATCAAGTCGATGCGGGCGGATAAGCAACTGCAAAAAGCGCGCGAAACCATGGACATTTTTGCGCCGCTTGCCGGGCGGATGGGGATGCAATGGATGCGCGAGGAATTGGAAGACCTCGCCTTTAAGGTTTTGAATCCTGAGGGGCGTCAATCCATCATCCGGCGTTTTATTACGTTGCAGCGCGAAACCGGCGATGTGATCCAGCGGATCACCGGGGATATGCGGCTGGAACTCGACAAGGCAAGCATTGAGGCCGAAGTGTTTGGCCGCGCCAAGAAACCGTATTCCATCTGGCGCAAGATGGAGGAAAAAGAGCAGTCCTTCAGCCGGTTGTCGGACATCTATGGGTTTCGGATCATCACGGGCAGCGAAGAAGATTGTTACTGTACGTTGGGTGCAATCCATCGCCGTTGGCGTGCGGTGCCGGGGCGGTTCAAGGATTACATCAGTCAGCCAAAAACCAACGGGTATCGGTCGATCCATACCACGGTATCTGGCCGTGACGGAAAACGTGTCGAGGTTCAGATCAGAACGCGGTTGATGCATGATGTGGCGGAAACAGGTGTGGCCGCGCATTGGTCATACCGCGACGGCGTGCGTTCTAAAAACCCATTTGCTGTGGATCCTGCAAAATGGATTGCGCAGCTCACAGAGCAATTTGATGCCGAAGACGACCACGAGGATTTCCTTGAGGCCGTCAAACTGGAAATGTACGCCGATCAGGTGTTCTGTTTTACGCCTAAAGGGGACGTGGTCAAATTGCCGCGCGGGGGCACGCCAATTGATTTTGCCTATGCCATCCACACCCGCATCGGGAATGCCTGTGTGGGTGCCAAAGTGGACGGCATGCGCGTCCCGTTGTGGACACGGGTCAAGAACGGTCAGTCGATTGACATCATCACGGCGCAAGGTCAAACACCACAGGTGACATGGCTGGATATTGCGACAACAGGCAAAGCCAAAGCCGCCATCCGAAGATCCCTGCGCGAGGTGGACCGCGCGCGGTTTATCAAACTGGGTCAGGAATTGGCGCGAGCGGCATTTTTCCACGTGGGCAAAGAAGCCACAAACAAGGTTTTGCGTACCGCCGCCAAGAATATGCGGCTTAAGGGCCTTGATGAGGTGTTGGCGCGGCTTGGCAGTTCAGAGCTGACAGGCCGCGAGGTCGTGCAATCGGTTTATCCTGATCTCGCACCGCAGAAGACTGATCACATTGATGCGCGCCGGGCTGTGGTGGGTTTGGAACCCGGCCAATCCTTTGACCGGGCACCATGTTGCAACCCATTACCGGGTGAACGGATTATCGGCATCACCTTTCGCGGCAAAGGGGTGACCGTGCACGCCATTGATTGCGAACGTCTGTCTGCCTACGAGGATCAACCCGAGCGCTGGCTCGATCTGCGATGGCATGAAGGCAGCCACCCGGCGGTTTACGGTGTGGTCCTTGATTTGACCATTGGCAACGGCGCGGGTGTATTAGGCCGGATCTGCACCTTGATCGGCGAGGCATCCGCCAATATCTCTGACTTGGAGTTTTTGGAACGCAAACCGGATTTTTATCGACTGCTGATTTATGTGGACCTGCGCGATGTGGCACATCTACATTCACTTATGCTAACGCTAGAAGCGGAGAGTGACGTTGCAGAGATCATCCGACATCGCGATATGAAAGCGCAAATCTCGGCGGATTAGAGTGCCAGGCACGATTGGCCAACGCTGCGGCAAATGGAACACCGACTTTGGATACTGACAGTTGATTTTTAAACGCCGCGATCCAAAACCAGCATTGCGCGCGATGGCAGAGTTTTTGTGGCCGCGCGGTGGTTGGGCGCGTGCCTTTCATTATATCAAACACCGGATGCGGCGGTTGCCGGACAGCCCTGAGCGGATTGCGCGGGGTATCTGGGCGGGCGTCTTTACCACGTTCACGCCATTCTATGGGCTGCATTTCATCGTGGCCGCCTCTGTCTCTCGGGCAATGCAGGGAAATATTTTAGCGGCGCTGATGGCTACGTTCTTTGGCAACCCGCTGACGTATGTGCCGATTGGTATCGCATCGCTCAAGACCGGCTACTGGATATTGGGCACCAAAATGGATGACGGGATCCACAGATCGTTTGGCGGCAAGTTCGCGGACGCCGGTACTGACCTTTGGTACAATTTTGCAGCCATTTTCACGGACGCAGAAATGGATTGGTCGGGTCTTGCAGTCTTTGTGCGCGAAGTGTTCTATCCCTATCTGATCGGGGGCATTTTACCGGGCATCCTTTTCGCCTCGATCGCCTATTATCTGTCCGTGCCTTTGCTGCGCGCCTATCAAAAGCGCCGCAGAGGGGTGATCAAAGCGAAATTCGAAGCGCTTAAGCAAAAAGCGGCAGCCAAAGCTGAAGCCAAGCGCAAAGCGGAATAATCTGAGCCCGACTCACCAATTAAGGATCACACATGGCAACGCAGCAAAAACTAAGACTGGGTGTGAACATTGATCATGTGGCAACCGTGCGCAATGCGCGTGGCGGTGCGTATCCCGACCCGCTGCGTGCCGCCAAGATTGCGGAAAAAGCCGGTGCAGATGGCATCACGGCGCATCTGCGCGAAGACCGTCGGCATATCTCTGATGCAGATATTGATGGGTTGATGGACGTGCTGTCAGTCCCGCTAAACTTTGAGATGGCTGCGACGCCCGAGATGCAAAAAATCGCGCTGCGCCACAAGCCGCATGCGGTCTGTATCGTGCCGGAAAAACGCGAGGAACGCACCACCGAAGGCGGGCTAGAAGTCGCGCGCGAGGAAAATCAGCTTGCTCATTTCATCGCGCCGTTGCGCGATGTTGGATGTCGGGTGTCGATTTTCATCGCAGCGGACAAACGCCAGATTGAGGCGGCCAATCGCATTGGTGCCGAGGTGATCGAACTGCACACCGGAGCCTATTGTGAAGCATTCGCCGAAGGACGTTGGCCGGACGCGCAGACCGAGCTGAGAAAGCTCGAAGAGATGGCGAAATTTGCGCAGGGGCTCGGGCTTGAGGTGCATGCCGGACATGGGCTAACCTATGACACTGTGTCGCCGATTGCTGCATTTCCAGAGGTCCGGGAGTTGAACATCGGGCATTTCTTGATTGGTGAGGCGATATTTCTGGGGCTTGAACCAGCTATTACCGAGATGCGTCGCCTGATGGATGAGGCGCGTGAGGGAGATTAATATGAAGTCTTGGGTATGCGCCGCGATTATATCCTGCGCGGCACAGATCGCCCAGGCACAAGGTTGGGGCAATCTGGATGCGTTATTATATCAGAACCTGACCAATTCTGGCACGGCGGAAGTGTCATTTTGGCTGCCCAATGCCTCTGACCCGGCGCAAGCGACGGTAGCGATTGGCGTTGTATATGAATACATCCCCGGTTCGGCGGGAAACACCGGGATCGCGACGGGGGTGTTCGTCCGGCAAGAAAACGGGTGGGTATTTGCCGGAGAGGTTGATGGCATGTTCGGCCAACAACCGCGCGATGCCGCGTTTTCGCAAGGTTTTGTCGATGTGACGACAACGATGCCGGGACCAAATGATGCTCGGTGTTGCCCAAGTGTGCCGACACGGTGGCGCATTGATTTTGACGGCCTGAAAGCCGTTCAACTAAATTGATAGTAGGGACCGCCACGTGATCCTTGGCATTGGCACTGATCTTGCAAATATTGAGCGTATCCAAGGGACATTGGACCGTTTTGGGAATCGGTTCCGCAACCGTGTGTTTACGCAAGTTGAACAACACAAAGCCGAACGGCGAAAAGATGTTGCAGGCACTTATGCGAAACGCTGGGCTGCCAAAGAGGCATGTTCCAAAGCGCTGGGCACGGGTTTGCGCATGGGTATTTCGTGGCGCGATATGGCAGTCAGCAATCTGCGCACAGGCCAACCGGTGATGCAGGTCACAGGCTGGGCGGCGACGCGGCTTGCGAGTATGACACCGCCGGGGCATGAGGCGATTATTCACGTCACCCTGACCGATGATCACCCTTGGGCACAGGCGTTTGTTGTGATTGAGGCGCGTCCAAAATAACCGGTCCAAAATAGGCGGGTCGGGGCCGTGACGGTGTGCCTATGCTTGACAGTACCGCCGCCCACCCGCATGTAACGGCGAAATTGGAACGATCCAAACCTGAACAAGATGGAGCGCCGCATGGCCGCCAAGGAAAAGACCGGCAACGCATTTGTCGAAACGATCAAGACGATTGTCTATGCATTGCTGATTGCCGGCGTTTTTCGCAGCCTGTTTTTTCAACCTTTCTGGATCCCGTCAGGGTCGATGAAAGAGACGCTGCTTATTGGCGATTTCTTGTTCGTGAATAAGATGGCCTATGGATATTCTTATGCGTCTTGCCCCAGCGTGATGATGCCCCAGTTTGGGATTGAAGTGGATGCCAAGGATATCTGTGGTGTGTTTGACGGCGACAACGGCCGTCTGTTTGGTGGCGATCCTGAGCGTGGCGATGTGGTGGTGTTTCGCCATCCGGTATCTGGACGTGATTACATTAAGCGTCTGATTGGTCTGCCCGGTGATACGGTTGAGGTCATAGCGGGTGTCTTGCAGATTAATGGCGAGCCTGTTCAGTTGCAGGATGCAGGCATGTTCGAAGAAATAATGGCAGAGCAGGGTCCGCAAGGTCTGCGCCCGCGCTGCGAAAATGGCCCGGTTGGGGCCGGTGGGTTGTGCCAAAAATCCCGACAGATCGAAACGCTGCCGAACGGTGTTGAGCATGTGATCCTGAATATAGCTGATCAGCAGTCTGACCACACGCGCGTTTATTCGGTGCCTGAGGGGCATTACTTTTTCATGGGTGACAACCGCGATAACTCTGCTGACAGCCGTTTGGCCCAGCAGGCAGGTGGCGTTGGGTTTGTGCCTTATGAAAACCTGATCGGCCGGGCGGATCGGATCATGTTTAGCTCGGCCGGGCGGTCGATGCTGTATTTTTGGACATGGCGCAGCGACCGATTCTTTAAAGCGGTCAGATGAAGTTAAGCGGCGATCTGAAAGCCTTTGAAGGGCGCATTGAGTATCACTTTGCCGCGCCCGAATTGCTGAACCGCGCCGTGACCCATGCGTCGATGTCATCAGCCAACCGCGACGACAATCAGCGGCTGGAGTTTCTGGGAGATCGGGTGTTGGGGCTGGTGATGGCCGAGGCGTTGCTGTCGCTTGATCCCGGGGCCACAGAGGGGCAGTTGGCCCCCCGTTTCAATGCATTGGTACGCAAGGAAACCTGCGCCGATGTCGCGCGCGAGATTGATCTGGGTCAGGTGCTGAAGCTCGGGCGTTCTGAGATGATTTCAGGCGGACGGCGCAAACAGGCGCTGTTGGGCGACGGCATCGAAGCGGTGATTGCCGCCGTCTATCTGGATGGTGGTTTTGACGCGGCCCGGGATATGGTGCTGCGGCTTTGGGGCAAACGTGTTAAGACCGTCAAAGAAGATGCCCGTGACGCCAAGACCGCCCTACAGGAATGGGCGCAGGCGCGTGGGCTGAACCCGCCGAAATACGTTCAAACCGACCGAAGTGGTCCGGACCACGCGCCCGTTTTCACCATCACAGCGCAGCTTGAAAACGGCCCCGAGGCCATGGCGACGGCCAATTCGAAACGAAATGCAGAACAGGCCGCCGCCACGATGTTGTTGGCGCAGTTGGAGAATGATACATGACCACCCGCGCCGGATTTGTCGCCCTGATCGGAGAGCCCAATGCGGGCAAATCCACCTTGTTGAACCGCATGGTCGGGGCCAAGGTCAGTATCGTCACCCATAAAGTTCAAACCACCCGCGCGCGCATTCGCGGTGTCGCGATGCAAGGCGATGCGCAGATTGTATTTGTCGATACGCCGGGCCTGTTTCAACCGCGTCGCCGTTTGGACCGCGCGATGGTTGCCGCCGCATGGGGTGGGGCGGCAGACGCGGATGTTGTGGTCTTGTTGGTTGAGGCACATCGCGGCGTGACCGAAGGGGTTGAACGCATCCTTGAGGGGCTTGTCGGCATTGGCAAAGGCCGTAAAGTGGCGCTTGCCATCAACAAGATTGACCGGGTCGAAGCGCCAGTTTTGCTGGGATTGAGCAAAGACCTGAATGAACGCTTTGCGTTTGCCGAGACCTTTATGATTTCGGCAGAGCGGGGGCACGGAGTTGATGCCCTGCGGCAATGGCTGGCGGGCGAAGTGCCGGAGGGACCGTGGCTTTATCCCGAAGACCAGATTGCCGATCTGCCCATGCGGATGATTGCCGCCGAGATGACCCGCGAAAAGCTGACGCTGCGATTGCATCAGGAATTGCCCTATCAATTGACGGTCGAGACGGAAAATTGGGAAGAGCGTGATGACGGCACGGCGCGGATTGATCAGTTGATCTATGTCATCCGCGACGGTCACAAAGGTATCGTGCTGGGTAACAAAGGCGAGACCATCAAGGGCGTCAGCAAGGCGGCGCGCGAGGAGTTGGAAGAATTTCTGGGCCGCCGAGTACATCTGTTCTTGCAGGTCAAAGTGCGGCCCAATTGGTTGGAGGAATCAGAGCGCTATTCCGAAATGGGGCTGGATTTCAAAGATGGAAATAGCTGACAATTTGGCGGATGATGCACCAAAAGAGTGTATTTTCGGGACACTGAATATGGCTGTTCCATGCCCCGTCTGACCGCGCGTTTTTGGATCGATGCCTATTTGGCGCGGTTGCGGTTTCAGGATATTCCAGCATTTGTGGTGGCGCATGGGGATGATACCGGCGGTGCGGTTCTGGTCAAACTTAATACGCTTGATGGACAGGCCGTGTTGTTTCAACGGTCTTTTGATCTGATGACGGGTGATCGGCGTTGGGTTGAGTTAGTCCGGGGCGCAGAGGCTGAGGTGGATCAGACCGTGACGCGGCAGCGTGGATTTGATCCAGACCTTTGGGTGATCGAGGTCGAGGACCGTGCGGGGCGGCATTTGTTAGATGAGGCAGGATTGAGCTGATGGAGTGGCGCGATCAGGGGATATTGCTGAGCGCGCGCAAGCATGGCGAGACATCATCAATCATTGAGATGTTCACGCCGACCCAAGGACGCCATGTGGGCGTGGTGCGCGGGGGCACCAGCCGCAAGATCGCACCAATCCTGCAACCGGGGGCGCAGCTTGACGTGGTGTGGCGCGCGCGGCTGGAAGATCACATCGGTAGCTTTAGTGTGGAACCGGTGCGCAGTCGCGCGGCGGTGGCGATGGGCGACAGGTTGGCGTTGGCGGGGCTGAATACGGTGACAGCGCTGCTGTCATTTTGCCTGCCGGAACGCGAGGCGCATGTGGCCCTTTATGCGTCCACGCAGGCTTTGCTGGACCTGTTAGGGCAATCAGATATTTGGCCTCTGGCCTACTTGCAGTGGGAATTGGGGCTGTTGGAAGAGATGGGATATGCGCTTGATCTGACGGCCTGCGCGGTTACGGGCGCGACTGAGGGGCTTTGCTATGTCTCACCTAAATCCGGCCGCGCGGTTTCTGTGAAGGGCGCAGGCGAGTGGGTGGATCGGTTGTTGCCGTTGCCCGACGTGTTGCGTGGTGAAGGCGAGGGTACGGATGCAGAAATTGCGCAGGGGTTTGTCACCACTGGATATTTTCTGGAATCCCATCTGGCGCAAGATCTGGGCGGTAAGCCATTGCCCGAAGCGCGCGCGCGGTTTGTTGAGGCATTTAACCGCCAGCGGTAAATACCATTTTAAGCCCGTCTGTGTTGGACAAGATCAGAGTGTCATCCAGCACCTCTGACAGGGTTACGGCCTTAAGAGCGCTAAAAAATGCTGCCTCGGATGCCAGATCAGGGCAGGCCCGTTTTGTCGCGGCAATGGGGCCAACTTCAAACCAAGGGTAGGGGACGGTCATCGCGCCGCTATAGGTGTTGCA
>TARA_R110002072_G_scaffold4706_4_pt1 | contig 10981 bp, 7 predicted proteins | sample TARA_R110002072 | Tara Oceans TARA_R110002072 (sample SAMEA4397118) | marine metagenome | biome: Polar Biome; feature: [SRF] surface water layer (ENVO:00010504); material: water (ENVO:00002006), including particulate matter (ENVO:01000060) such as... | depth 5 m | reverse complement strand
GGTAGTGGCGCCAGCGGCCGCGAAGCTTGTTGATGTTTTGCTGCTGCGCCAGCAAATGCTTGGCGCTGATATTGCCGAGAAGCAGAAGGTGGCTGGGGGCGACCAGTTCGATCTGGCGCTGGACGAAGGGTTGACAGAGGAGAATTTCCTTGGCCGAGGCGGGACGGTCGCCGGGCGGACGCCAAAACAGCATGTTGGTGATGTAAACTTGGCTTTCGTCCAGCTCGATGGCCGCCAGCATGGCGTCCAGCAACTGCCCCGCCTTGCCGGCAAAGGGCTGGCCCTGCAGGTCTTCATCGCGCCCGGGAGCCTCGCCGATCAGCATGAGCTTGGCCTGTGGATTGCCCCGGGAAATCACCGTGTTCTTCGCGGTCTTCTTGAGCGCACAGCCGTCAAAGGCGGCGATGGCATCGCGCAGCGCCGCCAGGCTTTCAGCCGCCGTGGCAAGGCGCTGGGCCTCGGCCAGCACTCTTTCCAGCGACTGGGGCGTTTCGGCCTCGGGTGTCCAGAGCGGCGGTGGGTCGCTGTCGATGCGAGTGGCGGCGGCGTCGCGGGGCGGCTGCGGCGCGCGGCCGGCGGGCGCCGGCGACGCCGGGCGCGCGGGCGCCTGCCGGGCGATCTGTTGGGCGGTGTTGGCGTAGCGGTCCTGGGGCTGGTCGCCGACAACCTCGTCGGCCCCGGCCGTCACCAACCAGGCCAGGGCGGCAAGGGGGAGGGCGGGATCTTCGGAATCCAGGCTGTCGGCAAGCGGGCTGTCGGTCATGCCCGGCAGATTAGAGCAAGTTTGCGGCAAAGGAAAAGCGCGATCACAGCCGGGCTCGCTACCCAGGCTCGCCACCCAAGCTTTCCACCGCATGCAGCGCCGTCCATCGCACCGTTCAGTGCACTGTTCATCGCACCGTTCAGTGCACGGGGAATGTGCGCCGGGCGCGGGGGATGCGGCGTCCGCCACGGCCGGTCGGCGCGCCGCCGAAGACACGGCATGAAACCTCCTATGATCGATGTGGGGGACGGCCAGGGCGCGAATGGCGGGAAGGGATGGCGGGGATTTGCGGGAAGAAAACGCGCAGCGCGGCGGAGAAACCGAATCGGCGCAACAACCGCTATCATTTTTGATGATCTTTGTTATTATTTACTGACTTTGAGCAAGCGGTCGTCGGACCAAGGTTTGGTCGTATTGCCAATGCTAAAGGTCGCCAGCAGCCAAATCGAGGCCTGGGCGTTCGATTAGTTTTCAGGCAATGCGCGGTAACCGCGCCCGATAACCCAAACGGAAGACCGAGGTCCTCCGCTATAATCATCCAACCCTATAATCATCCAATCGAAGAGCGGTAGTGAGAGTTGATGGAACGCGAGTACATGGAATACGACGTGGTGATCGTTGGCGCTGGCCCCGCGGGCTTGGCGGCGGCAATCAAACTGCGTCAACTGAGCGCCGAGACGGGCAAAGAGATCTCTGTCTGTGTCCTGGAAAAAGGATCCGAGGTCGGCGCCCACATTATGTCTGGCGCGGTTCTGGAGCCGCGGGCGATTGACGAACTGATTCCGGATTGGAAGGAAAAGGGCGCGCCGCTCAACGTACCGGTCACCGACGAAAAGTTCCTGATGCTGTCGAAAAAAGGCAGCCTCAACGTGCCGGTCTGGCTGTTGCCGCCGCAAACCCACAACCAGGGCAACTATATCGTTTCCCTGGGCAATGTTTGCCGCTGGATGGGGGAACAGGCCGAGGCGCTGGGCGCGGAGATCTACCCTGGGTTTGCCGCCGCCGAGGTGCTGTACAACGAACAGGGCGCGGTCATGGGCGTGGCCACCGGCGACATGGGGGTCGCCAAGGACGGCAGCCACAAGGGCGGCTACACCCAGGGCATGGAACTGCGGGCCAAGTACACGCTTTTTGCCGAGGGCTGTCGTGGTTCGCTCAGTAAGCAGTTGGAGGCCCGGTTCGATCTGCGCGCCAACGCCGACCCGCAAACCTACGGGCTTGGCATCAAGGAACTCTGGGAGATTGACCCGGCCAAACATAAACAAGGAACGATTCTACACACCTCCGGCTGGCCGATGGACAACGCCACCTGGGGAGGTTCCTTCATCTACCACATCGAAAACAACCAAATTTACATCGGCTTCGTGGTCGGACTGGACTATCAGAACCCACACCTTTCGCCGTTCGAAGAGTTTCAGCGCTTCAAGCTGCATCCGGCGATCAAACCCCTGTTGGAAGGCGGCAAGCGAATTTCCTATGGCGCGCGCGCGCTGAACGAAGGGGGGTGGCAATCCGTGCCCAAGCTGTCCTTCAAGGGCGGCGCCTTGATCGGCTGCGCGGCGGGTTTTCTCAATGTGCCGAAGATCAAGGGCAGCCATACCGCTATGAAGACCGGCATGTTGGCCGCCGAAGCCGCCTTTGAAGCCCTGACCGGCGGCGACGAAGGCTATGGCGTGCTCGACGGTTACGACGAGAAATACAAAAACTCCTGGGTGCAGGAGGAGCTTTACAAGGCCCGCAATATCCGCCCCGCCGCGGCGAAGTTCGGCATGTTGGCCGGAATGGCCATCGGTGGATTCGACATGAAGTTCCTCGGCGGCAAGGCCCCTTGGACGTTCCACAACAAGCACCACGATTACGCCTGCTTGAAGCCCGCCGATCAGATGCCCAAGATCGACTATCCCAAGCCCGACGGCGTGATCACGTTCGACCGCCTGTCCTCGGTCTTTCTGTCCAACACCAATCACGAGGAAGACCAGCCGGTCCACCTGCAGTTGGCCGATCCGGCAATTCCCATCGCCCACAACCTTAAGCTTTATGACGAACCGGCCCAGCGGTTTTGCCCGGCGGGCGTCTACGAAGTGGTGCGCGACGCCGACGGCGGCAATCCGAAGTTTGTGATCAATGCGCAAAACTGTGTGCACTGTAAGACCTGCGACATTAAGGATCCGAGCCAGAACATCAACTGGGTCGTGCCGGAAGGCGGGGGCGGCCCCAACTATCCGGGCATGTAGATCGGCTCATCGGCGGCGAGAGGATGATCGACTTGGAACGCCGCGCGTGACGTGTCGACCTGGTCGCGGGCTCATCGGCCAAGGGGGTGCCAAGACGCACCCTTTAAGGGGGAGGGCGAGAGCCTTTCCCCTTTTTTGTCGGCTGTCGCGCCTGTCGCGTTGTTTACAGCAGTTTGCCGCGCGGTGATTGCCGCTGGCAGACGGGCGGTTTACAGTGGGATCGACGAAGCAAGCAGCGCTATGCGCTTCGCCTCCGTCGCCAAGCGCCCTCTAACAGCTTGATCAGCGGCGGGGTCACGACTTAAAGGGATCACGTTGTGTTTTCCTTTAAACCGATCCGACTCTAGACTGTCGTCTTCTTTCAAGCCCTGATTTTCGAGCGTGGTGTATGTATCAAGTATTTTCTGGCCGTAAGTTCGCGCTTTTTCCGCCCGTGCGTTATTTCGTTCTGGCTGCGGCCGCCCTGGTTTTGGGGGCCTGCGCCAGTGATCGGGACATCATTTCACCGGCTCAGGCCGGCGATTCGCCGCTTCAGGTAACCGACAGCCCGGCTTCGGCCGGCTATGCGCAACTCGACGACAGCGGTAATCTGGTGGCCGTTCCCGCGCCCCGGGACCGGGTGACGCCTTTTGGCGACTACCTGATCGGGCTTTCCGCGCAGCGGAATTTCGATCTCGGCACCGCCGCCGAGCATTGGCGGCGGGTCTTGATCCAGGACCCGGATAACCTTGATTTGATGGTGCAAACCTTCCGGCTGATGACTGCCGAAGGCCGGCAAGACGAAGCCTTGCGACTGGCCGAAAAGGTGATCGCCCGTCGCGGTGACAATGCGATGGCGCGGCTGGTGCTGGCGATTGGCAAGGTCGACAGGGGCGATTGGCAAGGCGCCGCCGCGCAGTTGTCCTTGATTGACGGCAAGGGCCTGTTGCCCATGGTTGCCCCGCTCGAGCAGGCTTGGATCCTGCTGGGCCAGGGGGCGCTGGCGCCGGCGCAGGCCAAGCTCGACACCCTGCCCGACGATCCGGCGCTTCGTCAGATGAAGCTGGTGCACCGCGCGCTGATTTTCGACGTCGCCGGCGAGGCGGCGCAGGCCAAGACGGCGTATCAAGAGGCGCTGACCATGATGCCTTCGGCGCTGCGGCTGGTTCAGTTGGCGGGAAATTTTTATGCGCGCCAGGGGGACAAGTCGGCGGCGCGAGAGATCTATTCGGCCTTCCTGAAAAACAATCCGGAGACCCTGTTGTTGCAGTCGGCGCTGACGGCGCTTGACCAGGATGGGCCGCCGCCGCCTTTGGTCGCCGACGCCAAACAGGGGCTCGCCAACGCGCTGTTCGATCTGGCCGGTTTGCTGGCCCGGGAGCGGGCCCGGCGCTTGGCCTTGATGCATGGCCGCATGGCCTTGTGGCTGGCCCCCCAGCAGTATGCCGCCAACGTGTTGATCGGCGAAGTGTTGCAGCAGGTCAAGCGGCCCAACGAGGCGATCGCCGCGTACCGCCAAATCCCCGCCAGCTCCGACTTCTTCTGGACGGCGCGGCTGCGGATTGCCGAGGAACTGGAGGTGTTGCAGCAGGTGGATGACGCGGTCGCCGAGCTGACAAGCCTGGCCGAGGAGCAGCCGGACAAGTTCGAACCGCTTTATCGGCTGGGAAATATTTTGCGCGCCAACGAGCGTTTCGCCGCGGCGGTGGAGGCCTATAACGGCGCCGAGGCCCGTCTGGGCGCGCTCATGCCGCGCTATTGGAGCCTCTACTATTTCCGTGGCATTGCGTTGGATCGCTCGGATCAATGGAATCTTGCTGAAACGGACTTCCTGCGGGCCTTGGAACTGCAACCCAACCAGCCCTTCGTCATGAACTATCTGGCCTATTCCTGGGTTGACAAGAAGCGCAACCTGGCGAAGGCCGAACAGATGCTGATCCGGGCGGTGGAGCTGCGCCCGGACGACGGCTATATTGTCGATTCCCTGGGCTGGGTGTATTTCCGCCTGGGCCGATTTGAGGAGGCGGTGGAGCGCTTGGAACAGGCGGTGTCGCTGCGGGCCGAGGATCCGGTGATCAATGATCATTTGGGCGATGCCTACTGGCGCACCGGGCGGCGCCGCGAAGCCCGAGTTCAGTGGCGCCGCGCGCTCTCGCTCGAACCGGAGGAAGAGCAGGTGGTTTTGATCAAAGAGAAAATCAAATCCGGATTGGCTGCGGTCGAAAAGGATATCTGAGCGTTTTCAGCAAAAGTGTCAGCGGTTTTGCGGTCTTTTTGCGTGACGCCCGGCCGGTTGGCGGCGCGACGGCGATGGTGATGGCACAGCAAGGCGGGAAAAACCGATGGAGCGTGGGGGCGAAGAGAGCGACCGGAACGCGCAGGACGCTGCCGACCGGTTCATTCAGGCCGCTCCCGCGAAAGTCAATCTCAGCCTGCAGATCATCGGCAAGCGGCGCGACGGCTATCACCTGTTGGATTCCTTGGTGGTTTTCGCCGCTGTGGGGGATGATGTCCTGGTGCGGCGCGCCGCGCGGCTGAGTCTTGCCGTTCGCGGGCCGTTCGCCGACTCCTTGACCGGCCAGTCGGATAATTTGGTGCTGCGCGCGGCGCGCTTGTTGGCCGAGGTCGCGGGACGCGCCCCCCAGGCGGCCATCGAACTGGAAAAGCGCCTGCCGGTGGCTGCGGGCATTGGCGGTGGATCGGCCGATGCGGCGGCGACATTGTTGGCGCTCAACCGGCTGTGGCGGTTGGACTACAGCCTGGAGAGCTTGATGGATCTGGGCGCCGCCCTGGGGGCGGACGTTCCGGTGTGCCTCTATGGCCGCCCGGCGGTGATGCGCGGGATCGGCGAGGAAATCCGACCGGCGCCGGCCCTGCCGCCGGTCTGGCTGCTGTTGGTCAATCCGGCGGTCGGCCTGGCCACCGCCAGCGTCTTTCGCGCCCGCCCGGCGCTGTTTTCCTCGCCGCCGCGCTGGCGCGAACTTGACGCCTTTGACAGTGTCGCGGCGCTGGCCGACTGCTTGGCCGACGCCGGCAATGACCTGGAGGCAACCGCCGCCAGCCTCTGCCCGGAAATTGATGAGGTGCTATCGGCCCTGGCCAGCCTGTCGGGCTGTGAACTGGCGCGGATGAGCGGCAGCGGCGCCACCTGCTTCGGCCTGTTCGGCGCAGCCGAACCGGCGCAACTGGCCGCTGCGGCGCTGCGCTCGATCCGGCCCAACTGGTGGGTTCAGGCCACGCCGCTGCTGACCTCGCGCGACAGCGATTGTCTTTCGCAATCGGGGCGCTAGCGCGGCGCTTTTTTCCCAATAATCCGGGCGCGGGCGGGGGTGAATTTTTTTTGCCAAGGGCGTGCAAGTGACCATTGCCGAGCGGGACCAAGGAGGCTATCTTCTCGGCCTCGCGGCGATAGCGCCGGCGGGACTGCTGGGGCGTAGCCAAGTGGTAAGGCATCGGTTTTTGGTATCGTGTACCGTAGGTTCGAATCCTACCGCCCCAGCCACTCACTTCATGAAAAGTCCAGACGCCGGCTTGACACTGTCAAGCCTCACGCCGCTGCGCGAGCGCGGCTGGTTGCGCTGCGCAAAATTCTTTTAGCATTTGACTGGCCTGTTGTCTGTCGATCACAAGCCGGTGGTTGGATAGTTGACGGCCAGGCGGTATTGCGCGTCGTCGTGCAGGCGCCAGTAGCCGTCGGTGATCCGCTTGGTCAAGCGGCCGACCTCCCCCGTGGCGATGGCCTTGTCGTTCACCTGGGTGACCGGCATGATTCCGCCCGCGGTTGAGGTGATGAACACCTCGTCGGCGGCCAAAAGCTCCGCCGGCGAGATCGCCCTTGCCGCGCAGTCGATCTGCAAGCCCGCGCAAAGGTCGAACACCGTCTGCCGGGTGATCCCCAGCAAAACGCCCGCCGCCGGGGTGGCGACCCGCCCCTGCTTGATCAGGAACACGTTGAATCCCGGTCCCTCGGCGATGTTGCCGTCGGTATCCAGCAGAAGGACGGTCTCCGCCCCCTGGTCGTAGGCGTCGTACAGACCCTTCACCAGGTCGAGCCAATGGTAGTTCTTGATCGTCGGGTCCACCGAAGGTGGCGGAATGCGCACAACATTGCTGATCGCAACCCTTAGCCCGTGCTTTTTCTGCTGCTCATTTGCAACCGAGCTGAACGGAATTGCAAAGCCGATGAAGCGGTTCACCGCCTCCCGGGGGTCGCGGCTGAAGTTCGGCGACGCGCCCCGCGTGCAGATGAACTCCACATAGGCATTTTCAAGCCCGGACAGCGCCACGCAATTGTGCAGAATGTCCCTGACTTGCGCCTTGTCATAGGGGATCGACATGCGCAGCTTGGTCAGGCTCCGAAAGAACCGCTCGAGGTGCGCATCAAGTCGGAAAAACCCGCCGTTCCAGACATGAACCACGTCATAGGTCGCGTCGGAATGGAGGAAACCGTAGTCCAGAACCGAGATTTTTGCCTGACTCATGGGTAGGTATTGACCGTCCATATAGGCGACGCCCGGCGGACTGTCATGCGGATCGGCATGGCGAGGGGACAGCTTGGGTAAGTTGCGCATGATAGGGATCCGGTGGCGGTAGTGGTGGTGGCGGTAGCGGTGGATTTGGATGGGCTGCCCGTGATCCTATCGGCCCACCGCGCGCGCGTCGCCTGATTTTTTATAATTGTTTACTACCGTTTCTTTACGCTCGGAGGTTGGGCAAAACAATCTGCTTGCCGCCATGCGAATTATGGTAAATTCAGGATGTTTGGTCGACCCGTTTGATCGACCCAAAAAAAGCCTCTCCCAACCGAATGGAATTGCAGGAGACAGCAAGATGAAACGTCTGTTTGTCTACGTCGCCGCGGCCGCGATTGCGGTGATGGTTATCCCAGCTACGGCAAGGTCGGAAATTCTGGCGCTGGTGAACTATGAGAGTAAGCCGGCGGATTCATTGAAAGAGCTCAATATCGTTGGTCCGCGCGACCGCGAAGAGGGCCTTGCCGTTGTTGATGTAGACCCCAACGGGTCAAGCTTCGGCAAGATCCTGATGACCATACCGCTGCCGCCGGATCTGGTCGCCCATCACGTCTTTTACGACCGCCACATGGACAAGGCCTACATCACCGCGCTCGGCAGGCCGGAAATCTATGTCTTTAAACTGAATGAGTTCCCTTACCGGCTGAAACGGATCGCGGTGCCGGGCTGCGTGATGGGCGAAGACGTTATCTTCTCCGAGGACAATGCAACCTGGTACCTGACCTGCATGGACTCGGGAAATATCTTTGTCGGCAAGACCGCAACCGATGAGATCACCGGCGAAATCGCGGTCCCAGGCGGCAATCCCCACGGTCTGGTGGTGCTGAGTGATATCGACCGGCTTTTGGTTACCAACACCATCACCGGCGATCTGACAACACCGCAAGAGGAGCTGATCGTCATCAAGGCGAGCACCCAGGAGGTGCTGGGAATGCTCAAGATGTCCAACCAGACCTCGCCTTCGGGGGTGGCGCCGGTGGAACTACTCCGGGTCCCGGGCTCCGACCCGGCGATTGTCTACACCACCAACATGTTCGGCGCGGCCTTGTGGACCGCCATCTGGAATCCCGCGACCGACAGTTTCGACGTGGCCGAAGCGTTTGACCTGGCGCCGGTCAACGGCGGCGTGCCGCTGGAGATGTACTTTGTCGACAACGGCAAAACCCTGTTCGTCACCACCGCCAACCCCGGCCTGTTGCATTTCTTCGATCTGTCGAAGGATCCCGCCAAGCCCACGCTGGTGACGTCGCTGCCGACCGGGCCCGGCGCCCATCACGTCGGTCTGACGCGTGACGGCCGCTACGGCTTTGTGCAGAATTCCTTCATCAATCTTCCGGGGATGCGCGATGGCTCGATCTCGGTGGTTGACCTGAAGGCGCAGAAGGTCGTGGCCTCGATGGACACGCTGAAAAACAAGGGGTTCAACCCCAACTCCATCGTCCTGCTGCCGGAGTGGAACGATCTCGCCGGTCATTGAGCCGCTCCTTGAGCGGAAGACGGATCACGGCGGGCAAGGTCAAGCCGCCCGCGCATGGAGGTCCGCGGACGGCTTGGCCGCGCCGATCAACCACCGTGATCCGCGGCTGATCGTGTGATGAGAGGCGGCGGCGCGACAGGGTCGAAGCGCGCCGCGCTCCGGTCCGGGTTGATCACCCGTTAAAATCCCAGGGCCGCCAATTTGTGGACCAGTTGCGGCTGCCGGTTGCAGTCGGTTTTTTGCAGGATCGCCTTGATGTAGAAGCGGGCTGTTTCGCGGGTGATGTTGCGTTTTTTCGCCACCTCCTCGGCACCCAGGCCCCGGCCCAAAAGCCGGGCGACCGCGGCTTCCGTCGGCGTCAGATCAAAGACCCTGCGGAGACTCTCCTGAGAAGGCGGCCGGAAATCACGACTGTCTCGGATCAACAGCCGGATGACCGGACAGGTGCGGGCCGGCCCGCCGTCGGCCTGCGGCCCGGGCGGGAGCGATGAAACCGCCAGGCTTAAGCAGGTGTTGCTGTGGTTTGGCACCAGCGCGATGCAATCCAGATTGTCGCGATCGGCATTGCCCCAGTGCTGGAAGCCCTGGTTCTGGATGACCCGGTTTGAAGCGTTTTGCGGCGCGACCGATTCGGTGCGCGCCGCCGCCCGCGCCAGCGTTTGCTTCAGATCTTTGCTGTCGCGTCCGCTGCTGGCCTGAAGCTGGCCGTTGCTGTGGGTCAGGCCAGCTTTCTCGCTAAAGATCGCGCGGGCCTTTTTGTTGGCGAACAGGAGCTGGCCCTCGTCATCCATCAGCGCCAGGCCCTGCGGCAAGCTCTCCACGGCCTGTTCCAGCCAACTCTTTTCATCGGCCAGCCGCATCATGCGGTGATGCAGACGCAGCGCCCGAGAGAGGTGGGGCAGCAGGCACCGGAGCAGCGTCAGTTCGGCATTGGTGAAGGCGCAGGGCGCCAGTGGGCGCACCAGAATGAACAGCCCGTCCCGTTCGAAACCCGGCAGACAAAAGAGGCAATGTCGCCGTTTGCGCGCCGGCTGGCCCTGTTCAAACTGGAATTTCGAGAGCTGCTCGCGATAGGGGAAGGCGAGGAAGGGCGCGGGCCGCCCGCTGGGGCTGGTGCACTGCTGTTCAAAGCCGCGCACTTCCCGCAGATAGGCCGCCGCGACCTGGGTCGGCGATGACGATGCGCCGATCAGCCGCGCCGCGGGCTGGCCCACGCCAGACGCGCGAACCAGGAAGAAGGCGTGGTCGGCCTGGAAGGCGCGGGCGATTTTTTCCGCCAGCGCATCCCAAGCGGCGCTGTCGCCGATTGCCGCGTAGATGGCCGCGTAACCGTCCTCCGACACCGGATCTATCGCGGGATCGTCTGTCAGGCGGTCGGCCGTGGAATGGCGGCGCGTCCTTGCCGGGTGATCCCGGTCGAAATCCGGCAGCGACGCGGCAACGGGTGTCGCGCGCGATGTCGCGCGGGCGCGTGTCGGCGCGGATGGCGGCGAAGGGGGCGGCGAAGGGGGCGGCGAGGAGGTTAATGATTTGGCGGACACAAGCTTTGCTCCAAATCCTTGGGCGCACCTTAATCAGGCGTAACGGCTTAATTATGCCGCCGGGCCGTTAGCTAGCTGTGAATTCTTTGTGAAATTGTCGGTAAAAATCGGCTCGGCGGACTTTTTTTTACGGCGGGTCTTCTTGACGCGTGGCGCAGTCCGCCGGGCGGACAGGCAGGTGAAATCGGCCTATCGCGCCGCTCACCCGACGCGTCGGGCGGTCAAGCGCGCTTGGTCTTCCCCAAGATGGGAGGTGCTTTGCGCCGGCAAATGCGCTTTTTGTGGGGGGCACGCAAACGGCTTGGCGAGGTGAACTACGCCGCCCCCCGCTTTGCCGGGTGAATAAGGCTGAGGCGGCATCAGGAGCGGCGCAGTACGATGAAGAAAGGCCGCTTACGCGACGGCAAGAAGGAGGACAGACCCCTGTCCAGTCAGCCAAGCCCAACCGATGGCCG
>TARA_R110002072_G_scaffold102583_3_pt1 | contig 10982 bp, 10 predicted proteins | sample TARA_R110002072 | Tara Oceans TARA_R110002072 (sample SAMEA4397118) | marine metagenome | biome: Polar Biome; feature: [SRF] surface water layer (ENVO:00010504); material: water (ENVO:00002006), including particulate matter (ENVO:01000060) such as... | depth 5 m | reverse complement strand
TTCTGCGGTAAAAAATTCAGCTTTAACATCTACAGGACTTGTGCCTTTTATGGAGCGTTATTCTAATTCAACAAGAGAGGTTGCTCAAGATGGAAGGCGTGGAGCACTTATGCTTTCGGTATCTATTAATCATCCAGATTCAGAAGATTTTATTAATGCGAAATTAGAGCAGGGCAAAGTAACAGGAGCCAATGTGTCGGTTAGGATTGATGATAATTTTATGAAGGCTGTTAAAAATGGAACAGAATACACTCAAAAATATCCAATATTTAGTGAAGACCCTAAAGTGTCTAAATCTATTGATGCCAATGCGCTATGGAAAAAAATAGTTCATAACGCATGGAAATCAGCAGAACCAGGAATTTTATTTTGGGATACTATTATAAATGAATCGGTGCCAGATTGTTATGCAGATTTAGGGTATAAAACCGTCTCTACAAACCCATGTGGTGAAATTCCATTATGCCCTTATGATTCTTGTAGATTACTAGCTATCAATTTATTTTCTTATGTAGAAAATCCGTTTACGCCCCAAGCTAAATTTAATTTCGATTTATTCAAAACGCATGTAGCTGCTGCGCAACGTATTATGGATGATATTATCGATTTAGAACTTGAAAAAATAGATAAAATATTAAAGAAAATTGACGATGATCCAGAACTAGATGAAGTAAAAACAACCGAGCGTAATTTATGGTTTAACATACAGCAAAAAGCTCAAGAAGGAAGAAGAACAGGTGTTGGGATAACTGCAGAAGGCGATATGTTGGCGGCATTAGGTATTCAATATGGAAGTAAAGCAGGGAATGCTTTTTCATTAGAAGTTCATAAAACAATTGCCATTGAAGCGTATCGTGCATCAGTACATTTAGCTAAAGAGCGTGGTGCGTTTTCCATTTTCAATGCAGAACGTGAAAAGAACAATCCATTTATCCTAAGATTAAAAGAAGCGGATAATCAATTATATTATGAAATGCTAGAATATGGTAGACGTAATATAGCCTTATTAACAATCGCTCCAACTGGAACTACCAGTTTGATGACGCAAACTACATCTGGTATTGAACCTGTATTTATGCCAGTTTATAAGCGAAGAAGAAAAATAAATCCGAATGATAATGATGTTCGAGTGGATTTTGTTGATGAACTTGGTGACTCTTGGGAAGAGTATGTAGTGTTTCATCATAGATTTAAACAATGGATGGAAGTAAATGGCATTGATAGCTCAAAAATCTTTTCACAAAAAGAGATTGACAAATTGATTAAAAAATCGCCTTATTATGGCGCCACTTCAAACGACGTGGATTGGTTTAGTAAAGTGAGTATGCAAGGTGCTATTCAAAAATGGGTTGATCATTCTATAAGTGTAACTATTAATTTGCCGAATGACGTTAAAGAAGGTTTGGTTGGCGATTTGTATATGAAAGCATGGGAAGTAGGCTGTAAAGGTGTTACTGTTTACAGAGATGGTTCACGTTCTGGTGTTCTAATTGCTAATGACGATAAAAAGGAAGAAACAGACAATGGAAAGTTAACAGCTTTTCCTAAAAAGCGCCCACAAGTTTTGGAAGCAGATGTAGTTCGTTTTCAAAATAATAAAGAAAAATGGATTGCGTTTATCGGTTTGATAGATGATAAGCCATATGAAGTATTTACAGGACTTGCTGATGATGAAGATGGGATTTTAATACCGCGTTGGGTAAATAACGGATTAATCATAAAAAACAGAAATGAAGATGGTAGCTCTCGTTACGATTTTCAATACAAGAATACTAGAGGATACAAAACCACTATTGAAGGCCTATCGCATAAGTTTAATCCAGAGTTTTGGAATTACGCAAAGCTATTTTCAAGTACGTTACGCCATGGTATGCCAATTGATAAAATAGTAGATTTAATTAATAGTTTACAGTTAGATAGCGAATCTATTAATACATGGAAAAATGGTGTGGTTAGAGCCTTAAAACGTTATGTGGCTGATGGTACGAAAGCCAAAGGACAAGCATGTGATAATTGTGAATCTCAAAATTTAATCTATCAAGAAGGGTGTTTAACCTGTAAAGATTGCGGGTCTTCTAAATGTGGTTAGCAGCAGATTTATTTTAAGTAAAGAGGAGGTCGTTAGACTTCTTTTTTTAGTTTATTGATTCTTATACAAACTCTTTTAAAATGAGAAGGAATGGGATTGAAAAAATAGCATCAACAACAAACACCAGTGAAAATAACTTTAATGTAGAAATCCCCAAGTTTTTATAAAAAGCAAGTTTTCGTTTTGCATGAGTTTCATTTAAAAAATGCCATAACGAAATAATAAGTAATAGTTTAACAACTAGTATTGTAATGAGTTCTATTTTTATAAATGAAAGCAGCATATTTATAACTAAAGACCAAATAATAAAGGGTCTGTAAAAAACCAATATGGAAAACAATTGTTGCATAAGTATTTATAATAACGCTATTTGTGTAATAATATTTTTAGAAACGGATTATTACGATGGTTTCTAATCGTTGAAAATTCATAAATTATCGTATTTTTGATTCCCAATTAAAAAAGGCAGATGTTAGAGAAATTACAAATAGTTAAACAGCGTTTTGATGAGGTTAGTGATTTAATTATCCAACCCGATATTATTACAGACCAGAAACGTTATGTTGAGCTAAATAGAGAGTATAAAGACTTGCGAATTCTTATGGATAAGCGAGAGGTATATTTAGAACTCACTAATAATTTAGCTGAAGCTGAAGAAATAATTGCTGACGGTAGTGATGCAGAAATGGTAGAAATGGCCAAAATGCAATATGATGAAGCTAAAGAAAGTATTCCCAAATTAGAAGAAGAGATCAAAGTACTTTTAATCCCTAAAGACCCTGAAGATTCTAAAAATGCAGTTGTAGAATTACGAGCTGGAACAGGTGGTGACGAAGCTAGTATTTTTGCAGGCGATTTGTTTAGAATGTATACTAAATATTGTGAAGGAAGAGGCTGGAAAGTAGATACGGTCGATTTTAGTGAAGGGACTAATGGTGGCTTTAAAGAAATTCAGTTTGAAGTTACTGGTAACGATGTTTACGGAACGTTAAAGTTTGAAGCAGGTGTGCATCGTGTACAACGTGTGCCTCAAACAGAAACTCAAGGGCGTGTACATACTAGTGCTGCAACAGTAATGGTGTTTCCAGAGGCTGAAGAGTTTGATGTGGAAATAAATCCTAAAGACGTAAGAATCGATTTTTTCTGTTCATCAGGTCCAGGAGGTCAATCGGTAAACACAACGTATTCAGCAGTTCGTTTAACACATATTCCAACAGGATTAGTGGCGCAATGTCAAGATCAAAAATCGCAACATAAAAATAAAGAGAAAGCGTTTAAAGTATTACGTTCGCGTTTATACGATTTAGAGTTAGCTAAGAAGTTAGAAGAAGATGCTGCTTTACGTGGTACTATGGTAACCAGTGGAGACCGAAGTGCTAAAATTAGAACGTATAATTATTCGCAAGGGCGTGTTACAGATCATAGAATTGGATTAACACTTTACGACTTGTCAAATATTGTAAATGGTGATATTCAAAAAATCATAGATGAGTTACAATTAGCGGATAATACTGAAAAGTTGAAGGCAAGTAGTGATCAAATTTAAATCCCTATCTGACTATTTCCCAAAGGGAAAGACACTCTTATGGATATATTGCAAGTTCATGTAGAGAAGAAAATAATAAAAAAAGAGTAAAAACATAACAGTTTCCTCCTTCGGAGGATTAAGGAGGAATGACAACAATCCAATTAGTTAATCAAATTAAAAAAAAGAAATCCTTTTTATGTATAGGATTAGATGTTGATTTAAATAAAATTCCAAAACATCTTTTAAAACACGACGATCCCATTTTCGCTTTCAATAAAGCTATAATTAATGGAACACATCATTTATGTGTAGCATACAAACCTAACACCGCATTTTATGAAGCTTACGGTATAAAAGGATGGCAAGCTTTAGAAAAAACAATTAATTACTTAAACGAAAAGCATCCAGAAATTTTTACTATTGCTGATGCAAAACGTGGCGATATTGGAAACACAAGTACCATGTACGCTAAAGCATTCTTTGAAGATTTAGCATTCGATTCTGTAACGGTTGCACCATATATGGGAAAAGATTCAATCGAACCATTTTTAGCTTTTGAAGATAAACACACTATTCTTTTAGCGTTGACTTCTAATCAAGGCGCATTTGATTTTCAAACAAAAACGGTAGATGGGAAGGAACTTTACAAACAAGTATTAGAGACTTCAAAAACGTGGAAGAACGCTGAGAATTTAATGTATGTTGTTGGTGCTACAAAAGCAGAATATTTAGCTGATATTAGAAATATTATTCCAGATAGCTTCTTATTAGTTCCAGGTGTTGGCGCTCAAGGTGGAAACTTACTAGAAGTGTGTAAATATGGAATGAACGACAATGTTGGATTATTGATTAATTCTTCAAGAGGTATAATTTACGCATCAAACAAAGAAGATTTTGCTCAAGCTGCTGCACAAAAAGCTGAAGCACTTCAAAAAGAAATGGCTTTGATTTTGGAATAATACCAAATGAATTTTAAAATGATTGGTAATAAATTAAAATTATATTTTCTTTAGATAAGACATAAAATATAAGCATAGCCTTAGTTACGGTTCTATTTTATATTGAAATGTAAAGGAAATAGAAACTAATTTTATCGATTATTTTGAAGTTTATTTGGTATTAACAAATACACATCACTTTGCGCCTTTGCGTTTTTGCGAGAAAAAAATGAGAGACCAACTTAACAGAGCAATTCACTTAAAAGAAACTCCAAAACGCATTATTTCATTAGTACCTAGTCAAACCGAAATATTATGTGATTTAGGTTTGGAAGCTTATTTAATTGGCGTAACTAAATTCTGTGTGCATCCCCATCATATTAAAACCAATGTTTCTGTTGTTGGCGGTACTAAACAGATTCATCTTGATAAAATAAAAGTACTTCAGCCGGATATTATTCTTTGTAATAAGGAAGAAAATTCCAAGGACATTGTTGATGCTTGTGAATCCATTTGTAATGTTCATGTGTCTGATATTTATAATATCAATGATAGTTTAGAATTAATTGAACAATATGGGTGCATCTTTAATCGGAAAAAAGAAGCTTCAGCAATATTAGATATAATTAAAAATGAGCTTAGTAGTTTTGAAGTGTTTATTAAAAATAAGCCAACTTTAAAAAGCGTTTATTTTATCTGGAAAAACCCGTGGATGATTGCTGGGAATAATACGTTTATCAATGATTTATTGAAGATAAATAAGTTTGAAAACAGCTTTTCAAATGAAGAACGTTATCCAGAAATTAAAATTTCTAAATCTACTGTAAATAAAAGTGTAGAAGTTGTTTTATTATCTTCAGAACCTTTTCCTTTTAAGGAATTTCATAAAAAGGAGCTACAAGACTTTTACCCCAATGCAACTATTATATTAGTTGATGGAGAAATGTTTTCTTGGTTTGGTTCAAGACTTACAAAAGCGTTTACATATTTTGAATCGCTCCGTTTAAATCTTCAGAATAATGAACTTTAGTAGTATCATCTACAAAATTTGCTATTCTTTTTTCTATTTCTTTAAAGCTAATTGATTTACTTAGGTTGGGTTTAATTTTACCAACTCTACAAAATTGTTTATTCATGACGTTCTTTCTTATACTTAAAGTACGTGTAAACAACACATTTAGATGTAATTGAAGATAAAAATAATTATTTAAATAGATTTAAACAACAGATTGATGCTGTTCTCTTTGAAGGTATTTTAATCTATTTAGTTTGTTGAGCAGCTTGATGGCTTTGTATTCAGAAATATCACTTAACGCCGAATCGGTTTGTCTAAAATTATAAGCTTGCTCTATAAGTCTCTTGTATTTTGAGTTGAGTTTGTCTTGGTGAGTTTTTATTTTTTCAATTCGATTCATTTTGTAAGCAAATAACTAGTACTTAAATATACATTTTTTTATTGAAGGAGAGAAAGTTATAAAGTTATTTTTTGTTAAAAATCATAATTTAACAAGTTCATTTAGAATATGTTATGATTAAATTCATACTAAAAAATGAACTGATACTACACCTATAGTTGCTTTTGATGGATTATATAAATAAACCGAATAGTAAATATTCGGTTTATTTATATGTTATGTTTTTTTTAAAAATTTAATCCTGCAAAGCAAAAACCTTTCTTAGTAAATCCGTAGATCTAGAAGCTGTTTTTGTTCTAATGTCTTTTTCTTCAACGGCAATCATAGTGTAAACACCTTTTAAAGCTTCACCTGTAACATAATCTGTTAAGTCTGGGTTTACATCATTTGTAAACGGAATCGTATTGTATTTATTAATTAAATTAGTCCATATTTCATCTGCACCTACTTTGCTGAATGAATTTTTTATAACAGGGTTGAATTTAGCATAAAGCGCCGTTTGCGTTTTAGAAGTCAAATACTGAGTTGCAGCGTCGTTATTACCTAATAAAATATTTTTTGCATCATCAAAAGTAATACCCTTAACAGCATCAATAAAAATAGGAGTGGCTTCTTTTACAGCGTCTTCGGCAGCTCTATTAAGTACTTTTAAACCTTCATCAGCCAAATTACTAAGTCCAATATCTCTTAAAGCTTTATCAACTTTACGAAGTTCTTCGGGTAATAAAATCTTAACTAATTCATTTTTAAAGAAACCGTCTTCTTGTGTAAGTTTGGTAACTTGCTTGTCTATGCCAAAGTCCAGGGCTTGTCTTAAACCAGAGGCTATTTCTGTGTTACCAAGAACTCCTCCCTGAGGTAATTGATTAACAACTTGTTGTAATTCTGCACACGAAACAAGGTTGAATATTAAAAAAACAGTTAAAAATTTACGTATCATGATTTTGGGTTTTTATATTTGAACAAATATAAATTTTAGTTTTTAAAACGTTGTAAGTTTAAAACTATATTTAATAAAATACTACTTTAGCATAATGTTTGTTATGTATTTAATAACCTTGAAATAATATTAAGTTAAAGTATCTTTTAAAAATGAAATTTAATAAGACTACGCTCTATTTATTATGTTTTTTAAGTTCCACATTTATTTTCGGACAAATAAAAGTATCAGAATTTATTCAACAGTCTTCCATAGCGACACAAACTAATAATCAACTTTATTTTGTTGATTTTTGGGCAACTTGGTGCGGACCATGTATTCACGCTTCTAAATATATTGAATCGCTTCAAAAGCAATATCCAGAAAATTTTTATGTACTTTCTTTATCACAAGAAAGTCCAGAAGTTGTTAAACGTTTTATGCTCAAACATAAAAATGGTTTAGCTACTGCTATTGATTATGAGGGCGAAACATTCTCTAAAAACAAGGTGTATAGTTTACCTTATAGTGTTTTATTTAATGCCCAAGGAACCAAGATTTGGGAAGGGCATTCTGCGAATTTTAAGTCTCATCATGTTGAAAAGTATCTGAGAGAAAATCAGAGTAAAATTGCTTTAGATAAGATGATTATGACTCAAGCTTATCAAAAAGTCACTGCAAAAAAAGAATTGCTGACTAAAAAAGATTTTGAAATAGTTAAGCTAGATGAAAGCTGGAATAATACTTTACAGGTTCAGAAGCGTGATAGCTATTTAGAATTAAAAGGAAATTTGAAAGATATTTTGGCTTATGCTTTGAATAGTTATAAAAGCCAGATCAATATACCTAACACAATTAATAATTCGTATCAGGTTCGATTTAAGTTTAATACAGATGCTTATTATGATAAAGCTAAGTTCATTTTAAAAGCTTTAAAGTTAAATGAAACTAATAAAAACATTAAAGGCGAAGTACTAGTTTTTGAAATAAAAGCGCCTACGTTTTGGGACACCAATCAAATAGATTGGGGAGAAGGCACGCAACATTTCTTAATAGGAGATTCGGAAATAAAGGGTGATAATGTAACGTTAAATCAAATTAAATATCAGCTTTCACATGTGTTAGAGACGCCAATTATAATTGCTTCAAAAAACATTGATAGTTATATTCATGATTGGGAGATACATTATAAATATTTTGATTTGATGGTATCTAACATGAAAGATAATTATGGTATTGTAGTTGAGAAGCAAGTTGTTGATTACCCTGTATATATTATAACAAAAAGAGGACGTTAAAAGCCTTAACAGAGAATAAGTTTGGTGTGATTTATTTTGATGAGTTGCTACTAATTTTTTACTGCTATAATTTAGACAGGTTTGCATAAATAAAAAAAGGCATCCGATTTGGATGCCTTTTGAATTGACAATATTATGTCTTAGTTGTTTAATACTCTAAACTCAGTTCTTCTATTCTTTTGGTGTTGTCCTTCTGAACATTCTACACCATTAGAACAACGGTTTACTAATCTAGATTCTCCGTATCCTCTACCAGATAAACGGCTTCTATTGATTCCTTTAGATACTAAATAGTTTACAACAGAATTAGCACGTTGTTGTGATAAAGACATGTTGAAATCATCGTTACCTCTAGCATCTGTATGAGACATTAATTCAATATTTACAGGCTTACTGTTTAATAATGGTAATAAGGTTTCATCAATAATTTTCTTAGATGCAGGAGTAATACGTGCACTACCTAACTCATAAAATATTGGCAATACGTTAGCATCAAATAATCCACAATCAACTTCTTCCCAAGTTGTAATTCCACCTTTTTTAGCTAATACAGTTCTTGTAACAGTTTGTGTTTTAGAAGGAACCGTAACACTTCTGGTAGAAGCTGGAGTTGCTACAACTTGACGTTTAATAGTTGTGTATTCAGCAGGAATTTCAATTTCATTCATTCTAGCTGGAGTTTTAACAACACGTTTTTTGTAAGTTGCTCCTGCTTCTGGAACAGGTAGGTTGCTAACAGTTGCATCTTTTGCTAAAGTTGTAAAACTTACATCTGTAAATTGAGCAGGGTAACCAACATAACAAGCTACCATACAATCTTCTTTGTTAGGAGAATCACATGCAGTTTCTTTGTATTCCCAACCAGAAGTTTCTGGATAAGTTTCAAAAGTTCTAGAATTTGTTCCAAAACTTGCAGGACTAATGCTTAAATCACTTCTTCCATCTTTCTTGATATAAGGTACATCTACTGTTTCATAAACCGCAGGTACATAAGAGAATTTTTTTGAAGCTTCTTTAACTAATACACGATCTTCAACAGTCTTGTAAGTTGCTGGAACTACTTCTAATCTTGTGTATGCAGGATATACTTCAATAGTTTCTTGAACATCTTTGAATTCGTCTTTAGTAATACATTTTACATAGCATTTTCCAGGTTCTGGGTTTGAGGGTAAGTTTTGAGCTTGAGCAAAACCTAAGCCTAATAAAAAAGTTAGGCATAAAAATAAATTTGTTTTCATAAAAATTAAAATTTAGTTAATGGTTAATATTTCCATAAAGGTGAGACACACAAAAAACGGATAGGTCACAAAAAAAAAACTAAATATTATCATTTGTTAAGAGGAATTCTTAACTTTTATGGAATAAATTATATTTAAAAATAGGATTAAGAAAAAATGACAGTCTTATTATTAAAAACCAATACTTTTCTGTCTGCGTGCAGCTTAACTGCATTTGCTAGAACAATTTTTTCTAAATCTCGCCCTTTTGCAATTAAATCACTAATGGCATGAGCATGTGTTACACGAGTTACGTCTTGCTCTATTATTGGTCCCGCATCAAGTTCTTCAGTAACATAATGACTAGTAGCTCCAATAATTTTCACACCTCTTTTATAAGCCGAATGGTAAGGTTTAGCGCCTACAAACGCAGGTAAAAAGGAATGGTGAATATTAATTATTTTGTTGGGGTATTTATTAATTAGTTTTCCTGATATAATTTGCATGTATCTAGCTAAAACTATAAAGTCTATGTTATATTCTTGCAGTAACTGCAATTGCTGGTTTTCTGCTTCTTGTTTAGTGTCTTTAGTAACTGGTATATGATAAAAAGGAATTTTAAAATTATCAGCAATAGCTTTTAAATCAGTATGATTACTTATAATAAATGGGATTTCTAAATTAAGTTCTCCAGAATTATAACGCCCAAGTAAATCATATAAACAATGATCGTATTTAGAAATGAATAATGCCATTTTGGGTTTTTTCTCAGATGAGTAAATACGCCATTTCATTTCAAATTTGTCGGCTATATCAATTTTAAATACAGATTTAAAGTTGTTAGTAGAAAAAGATTCAGATGTAAACTCACTTTCCAAACGCATAAAAAATATGTCTTGTTCTCTATCAACATGCTGATCTATATAAACAATATTTCCTCCGTTGTTTGCAATAAAATTGGTAACCGATGCAATAATGTTAGGTCTGTCTTTGCAGTGAATTAAAATCGTAATCTTATTCATAAGTAGTCGTTATTCCGCGCTAAATTTAGTTTAAAAATGATTCAAGAATGAGTTCTGATATAAATTTTATATAATCTTTTGCAAACCGCTTATTTTTTTGAATATTTCGTAAATTGCGATACTAAAATTCAATAATCTTTACGAATGAAACAACAAGCGCCGTATAAGCCAAAACATAAAGTCAGAATTGTAACTGCTGCAGCACTTTTTGATGGACATGATGCATCAATAAATATTATGCGTCGTATTATTCAAGCTACAGGTGTAGAAGTTATTCATTTGGGCCATGATAGAAGTGTTGAAGATGTTGTAAATACGGCTATTCAAGAAGATGTAAATGCTATTTGTTTAACATCTTATCAAGGTGGGCACAATGAATATTTTAAGTATATGTATGATCTCTTAAAGGAAAGAGGTTCAGAGCATATTAAGATTTTTGGAGGAGGAGGTGGCGTAATATTACCTTCAGAAATTAAAGATTTGATGGATTACGGAATCTCACGAATCTATTCACCAGATGATGGTCGTGAAATGGGATTACAAGGCATGATTAATG
>TARA_R110002072_G_scaffold101524_10_pt1 | contig 10989 bp, 10 predicted proteins | sample TARA_R110002072 | Tara Oceans TARA_R110002072 (sample SAMEA4397118) | marine metagenome | biome: Polar Biome; feature: [SRF] surface water layer (ENVO:00010504); material: water (ENVO:00002006), including particulate matter (ENVO:01000060) such as... | depth 5 m | reverse complement strand
ACGGGGGTCGATGGAGACGCGAACAACGACAACGCTTTCGGTTCCGGCGCCGCATATGTGTTCGTTCGCGAGGCGGGCGTGTGGACCCAACAGGCGTACCTGAAAGCATCCAACACCGACCAAGAAGACGGCTTCGGGTCAACCGTCGCGATCGCAGAGGACATCATCGTTGTCGGGGCTCCCGGTGAAAGCAGCAACGCGCAAGGCGTCGATGGCGATCAACGCGACAACAGCATCGATTCGGCTGGTGCTGCCTACGTATTCAAGCGGGTATCGGGCACTTGGATCCAAGTGGCCTATCTCAAGACGCTCGATCCTGGGATCTTCCATTACTTCGGCACAAGTGTCGCGGTCTCCGGAGAGAGTGTCGTCGTAGGCACAGCCAGGGAAGGACCGGCCGAGACCGGCGCGGCCTACGTCTACGTTCAAGAAGCCGGCACCTGGACCCTGCAAGCAAGACTCACGGCTTCTAATGCAGGCATCCTCGACCACTTCGGGGTCTCGGTCGGTATCTCCGGCGATACGATCGTGATCGGCGCGGTCCAGGAGGACGGCGGATCCACGGGTGTCGACGGCAATCAGTTGAGCAACAACGCGCCCGACTCCGGCGCGGCCTATGTCTTCACTCGAACCGGTGGAACCTGGACGCAGGAGGCCTACCTCAAGTCGTCGAATTCCGAGGACGAAGATCGGTTCGGTCAATCCGTGGCGATCTTTGAGGACCAAGTCGTCGTCGGAGCGTACTTCGAAGACGGCAACGCGAGCGGAGTCAATGGAGATCAGGGCGATAACAGCCTCTCCGCGTCCGGTGCGGCTTACGTGTTCGTTCGCGAGTCCGGATCGTGGACACAGAGGGCATACCTGAAGTCCTCCAATCCGATCAATGCCGACAGCTTCGGCATCTCGGTCGCGACCTCGGGCAACAAGGTCGTCATTGGAGCACCCAACGAGGATGGAACCTCAACGGGCATCAATGGTCCACCGAATACAGGCGGCGGCTTCAATTCCGGTGCGGCCTACGTCTTTGAACTCGACGACGAGACCTGGAGTCAACGGGCCTATCTCAAAGCCACCAACACGGGGGCGATCGACTTGTTCGGTCGGACCGTCACCGTCTCCGGAGACACGGTCGTCGTCGGAGCCGCACGGGAGGACAGCAGCGCAATTGGAGTCAATGGCGACCAGAGCGACAACAGCAGCACCGCCGCGGGAGCCGCTTACTCCTACGTCCTCCGCAGCGCCCCAATCTCGACCTTCAGCTGCTCGCCGACCACCGCGCATGTCGATGGTGATTTCGTGAGCCTTAGCACGACCGTGTACGATTCGGAAGCGGACTGCGGAATCCACATCGACGCGTCTGCGGGACCGACCAGCTTCACTTCGTTCGGCTTCTTCCTCATGTCGTCCGGGGGCAGCTCCTCGACGGCTGTGGGCCAGGGCGTTCTCTGTCTGGACCCAATCATTGGTCGTTACGGTCCGAACGTCGCAGCGAACGTGGGAGCTTCGGGGCTCAATTCCGTGGGCTACTTCGACGTCGCTGGTGAATTCTTGAATGCGGCCGGATCCTCCGAGTCCGGGTTCGGATTCGATGTTCCGTCGATCCTCCCCTCCTCGCCCGGGATCTCGACGATCCAATCGGGTGACACTCTGTTCTTCCAGCTGTGGTATCGGGATCGTCTCGACGGCGCCACGACGTCCAATTTGTCCGACATGGTCGAGATTGCGTTCCCTTAATCGGCGCCCGTTAGGAATCCTTAGAGGAGGCCTCGACCACACCCAACACCATGGCACGCAACTCGCTCTTGATCCGCCTCCACTTGGCACTCGCATTCTTGGCGGTCTCAACCGACCAAGCGATCTCCGCCAGCCAGTCCTCGCCGCCCTCAGCGCCTGTCCAGCAGGCCTACCTCAAGGCGTCCAACACCAATACGTTCGACGCTTTCGGCGAAGCGGTCGCGATCTCCGGCGACACCATGGTGGTTGGTGCACGAAGGGAGGGTAGTGGATCGGCTGGAGTCGATGGGGACCAGCTGGACAACAGCGCTGGCTGGTCCGGCGCCGCGTATGTGTTCGTGCGCACGGATTCGACCTGGACCCAACAAGCGTACCTAAAGGCTTCCAACCCGGAGTTCCTGGATCGGTTCGGATACTCGGTCGCCATCGATGGCGACACCATTGTCGTCGGAGCGAATCGGGAGAGCAGTAGCGCCGTGGGTGTGAACGGTGATCAATTGGACAACAGCGCACCGGACGCCGGTGCGGCCTATGTGTTCGTTCGCAATGGCACGACTTGGACGCAGCAAGCCTATCTGAAGGCGTTCAACACCGATCCCGGCGACGAATTCGGGATCGCGGTCGCGATCTCAGGTGACACGATTGCCGTGGGGGCCCCTCGGGAGAGCAGCAGTGCTTCTGGAATCGGAGGAGATCCGTCGAGCAACTCCAGTACGCAAGCAGGCGCCGTGTATACGTTCGTCCGGAATGGGGCGGACTGGGCGCAGGACGAGTACATCAAGGCATCTCACTCCGACAGTTTCGATTCATTCGGCTGGGCATTGGGTCTCGACGGGGACACCCTGATCGCAACAGCGCCGGGCGAAGACAGTGACGCGATCGGCGTCAACGGGAACGACGCTGGGTTCAGTCACCCGAACTCCGGCTCCGCGTACGTCTTCCTCCGCGAAGCATCGGGTTGGATCCAACAGGCCTACCTGAAACCATCCAATACGCAAATTGAGGACTACTTCGGAACAGCCGTTGGGCTCGACGGGAACACCGCAGTCGTGGGGACGTTCCGAGAAGACGGCAATACGGTGGGCCCCAATGGGGATGATTCGAACAATGACGCGGTGAATTCCGGTGCGGCCTACGTCTTCGCCCGCATGGGAGAGGACTGGTCTCAGCAGGCTTATCTCAAAGCATCGAATACGGAGACCCACGACCAATTCGGGTACTCCGTTGCCGTCGCCAACGACACGATCGTGGTTGGCGCTCGCTACGAAGACAGCAACTCGACCACGATCAACGGCGACGACACCAACAACCTATCCTTCGAGACGGGAGCCGCGTACGTGTTCGGCCGATGTGGAACGGGTTGGATTCAGCAGGCCTACCTCAAGCCCTCCACAACGGCAGGCGGAAACGAGTTTGGATCATCCGTAGCCATCGGCCAGGACCTGTCCGTGGTCGTTGGCGTTCCCAATGAGAACAACAGCGCAACCGGAGTAGACAGCAACCCCACTGAGGGTTTCGCACAAGATTCCGGCGCGGCCTATGTCTATTCGATCCCCTCGCTAGACTCGCTGATTCAGGCCGGATGCCCTCAGAGCACTCCGCACATGGACGGCGGATTTGCCGTTCTGAATGGTGAGTTCATACCTTCTGGCTCGGGATGCTGGCTTCACCTGGACGCGACGGGAGGACCTACGAGTGCGGATGCATTCGGCATCTTCCTGGTCTCTTTCGGCGGACAAGGATCTACGACGGTTGGTCGTGGTGTTCTTTGCTTGGAGTCGGTCGTCGGTCGCTACGGAGCCAAAGTCGCAGCGAACCTGGGGGCCCCCAGCCTCGATTCGGTCGGCTACTTCGATGCGAACGGGAACTTCCTGAACACGGTGGGAACATCTGCCACAGGGTTCGGGTTCGATATCCCCTCGCAGCTGCCTTCGTATCCAGGGATATCCACAATACAGTCGGGAGACACGCTCTTCTTTCAACTCTGGTACCGCGACGTGGAGAATGGCGTGCCGACGTCCAACCTCACCGACATGATCCAGGTGCAGTTCCCCTAGTGCCCGCCCCAGGTACCCGACCGATTCGGCGCACGCCGCGTCTCGGACAACGGTGACTCGCCGCCCATGGAACTGGCCTCGATCGAGCGTGCGATCCTGCAGTGGATCTGGGATGAGCAGAGTGACTAGAGCCACGACGACTACCGGATCTACCGCGTCAACTTGCTGCGTAACGCCGCACCTCGCAATGCCTTACACCCCCCACCGATTGACGTAAGCTCCTACAACAACTCCGCTTGGCTCCAACCGCACCACGTCCTTCCCAAGCTGAATGTCGTCGGTTCGAGTCCGATCAGCCGCTCCACTCTAACTCGCTGTGGGAAGCGACTTTGCGGCGAGCACGCGGACAAGGAACCGACATGGACCGCATGCATCTCAGGTACTGGTACCGGCTCAACGGAGTTGACCGGTATGCGCCTTGGTTCGACGGAGGCGAGACCGACGGATTCTTGACGGATCAAGAGGGTCGGATCCCGACCTTCTCGACCAAGAACCGGCTCGATGAGTGGGCCCATTCGATCGGCGTCAACTACGCCGAGTCCATAGTGATCGGCAACACCACCACCTTGACTGACCTTGACAGGTCTCAGGCGTGGGCAGCGGAGAGCAATCGGATCGGGCTCAATGCCTCGAACCTCCTCAGCACTTGGAACATGTTCACCGATGTCGCGGCGACCGTTTCAGATAGTGGAGAATTCGAAGTCGCAAGCAAGGCTGCCACCGGATACGACGCTCTGTTCTTCGCCTGTGATGCCGACCGCAGTGGCAGCACAGTTCCGAAGTGGTCGGACTTCCAGATTCGAGAGGTCAAGGATGTGCTGATGCTTGGCCAGGCGCTGTTCAAGCGAAACAGCTGCGAGGTGAGCTGAGAGACTACCGGATCTACCGAGTCAACTTGCTGCACGTTGCAACATCGCGCTTTAACTTGCACACCCCACCGATTGACGTAAGCTCCTTCAACAACCCCGCTTGGCTCCAACCGCACCTCGTCCTTCCCAAGCTGAATGTCGTGGGTTCGAGTCCCTTCAGCCGCTCCATCTAACTCTCGCGGACACACGGGATTGGGCCTGCCGCGCCGGTGAGCGCGTCGTCGCGACAGGAGTGCAGGTAGGCTCTCGGTAGCCACATCCATGAAGAACATGCTTCAAATCGCACGCCTGATCGGCGGCCTGATTGCGGTCCTGACGATTGGCTGCAGTGACGTGCCACTCTTCAGCGAGAACCGGGTCAACTTTCCGCCTTGGGAGAAGCTCCCCGAACAGGAGGGAATCACCTACCTCCAAAAGCGCGTGGTTGATGCAGGCATCGACCCCCACTACCTCGCACTCATCGAGTACGGCGACGATGCTGACCTTCAGCTCGTGCTCGACACCTTCATGCTCGTGCCACTAGATGGTGAACCAAACTCCTCGTTCGTCGACGCGATCGGAGCCCCATCATGGTTTCCGCTCGAGGGAACGACGCAGACCTTCTGCTACCGAAACGGGCCTGGGGAGGAGGACTTTCAATACGTGTCAAACCTCTGGGTGAACCCTGATGAGAATCTGATGATCCTTGAGCGAACCTGGTGGTAGACGGGAATCGTCTCTGGAATACGGTGCCGGAGCGGCTCCATGGGTCCTCAACTTCGTTCTACCGGGTCAGCCACGACCCATGGCGACGGGATCTCCAAGGCCTCACCGTTTCCGAACTCGACCATATACACGAGGCCTCCAACGGGGACTCCGTACAAGGCGGACAAGGCAGGTGAATCTACTGAGGTGATTGCTACGACGTCTCCGAACTCTCCAGGTCGTAACTCGACTGGAGCGTCTACTGTGACCCAAACTGTGTCGCCCCATGTGAATTGCGGGTCATCCATTGGTGATCTCCTCTGTTCGCTAGCACTGTGGGTACAGAAGACTCTATCCGCCCCTCTGTGGCACTCCTTTCGACGTCGACGGTGGCACGGCTACATTTCGCGGTGAGAGATCGTTTGGACGCCCTCGGGGGCCGGATGCGGCTTTTCGGGAGAGAGAGCGAGCCACAGCAAGAACTCCGTGTCGGGCAACTCAGAGAGAGGAATACCCTGTGGAGTGCGACTCGGCATCACTCGCCCACTCTCGCATGCCATTGAGCAGCAGAAACGCTCTCAACCGCAATCCCCGAGAAGTATGCGGAGGCGGGCAGATCCTTGTCAGTCCGAATCAAGATCATGACCCCATCACCGCACAACCTTGAAGCACTCTCCCCTTGCGAAATGATCACCTGATCGACCTCACCGGCAGTGGATCGAAACCACATCCCCACCTTCCCAGGCCCGCGGTTTACAGCGCGGAGGGTCCCAGGTGCCTCGACGATCAGGACCGTCTCTTGGCTAGCGTCGAGGTTCACGACCAACCCAGATTGAGGGCTGCATGCTCCGACCAAAGCGATGACAACCGCAATGACCAACCATGGCCCACGACGCTTTGACATCAGCCCTGAGACTTCTGTGGGCCCTGAAGAACCGGTCCGATCCATTGATGCAGTCATGACAAGGCCGAAGGTAGCACGGCAACGCCCCTATGTGCAGTGCTCGCTGCCCTGGCACCTTCAGGCACGTGAACGGGGTTGTCGAGAGGCACACCCTCAGCTCTTCCTTTCTTGATTCGCTAGCCAACTGCTAGCCTCCGACCATGGAGTTGACCCAGTTGGAGCGAGCCATCCTGTGCTGGATCTCGAAGCGCAACCCGCATCTCACGAAGTCTCTCCAGTCCATCGTGCCAACAGCCCGCCAGCACACGGGCGCTGGTCGGTACGTGGAGTTCGGGACGCCCGAGAGGAGATGGAGGGGCCACGTGGATGGACCAACCTATCAGGGCAAAGGCCTGGAACACGGCGGAGGGAGCATTCTCTGGCTCGCGGATGGTGAGCCCGCTTGCCTCGAGATGTACGCCCACGGCAATGACTTCCCGGAGGTCATCGAGGATCACGTTCTGGATCCGGGGTGAGGTAAACACTTCAAGAGTACCAACCACCTGACGACGGATGGGGAGTCAGGCGGCAGCTTGCTCACACCGATTCCAAATGCAACGAGGCTGCCACGACAGAATCGTGGCAGCCTCGCTGCATATGGAATGAACTTCGCAGGTACTGCTACCTGACTCCCTTTCCTCGTTACGACGAAAGCGAGAGCAGATGCTGAGCCCGCTTGCCGACGCGAGCTGAGCCGTTCTTCTCGACGAACTTCTCGAGCTTGCGGAGGAGCTTCTCGTCGAAGCCTTCCTCGGACAACTTCTGCTCGAGCTTGGCGAAGGCCTCGGCCGCCTCCAACTCGTCGTCGAAGCCGTCGGCGTCGAAAGTCTTCTCGAGGCCTGCGATCCGCTCTTCGAGGTCGTCGACGTTCTTGCAGCTCTTGGCGAGGTCCTTGAAGAGGTCCTGCGCTTCGACCAGGTAGGCGTTCTCGAGCAGCCAGTCCACGCGTGCGAACTTGGTCTCGATGTTCGCGAGGAAGGCGGTCGCAGTGGCCGTGGCCTGACCTGCATCCTCATCGCCACGCGACTCCACCTTGCGGGCCTCGTCGATGGCCTTGCCGAAATCGCCCTTGGCGAAGGACTTCCAGGCCTTCTTGAGGGACTTGGGAGCGTCCTCGGGGGCCGACTGGGCACCCTTGATCTCGGACTCGATGGCGTCCTTGATGGCGCCGTGCATCGCGTTCGGGTTGCCCATCAACAGCACCTCGCCGGTACTGGACAGGAGGGCGAAGTTCGGGATGCCCTTGGCACCCGTGTCGAACGGGCGCTCCGAGGTCCACATGGCCCCGGTCCCCATCCACTTCTGATTCCAAGCGAACCTCTCGGTTCCCTCGCGGGACGCTCCTTGGCATTCGACGAAGATCACTGCGAGGTCGTCACCGAACTCGCGGGCCATTTTGATGGTGGACGGCACCGCCGCCCCAACGCAAGGGCCTCATTTCGTGCCCCAGAACTCCACGAGGACCGGCTTGCCGTTCAAGGCAGCCAGGCTCTTCACGCCCATCGCGTTGATCGGCGCCTCACGGAATTCGTAGGCCGCTTGGCTGCCTACCTGGATGGTGTCGCGTGTCGTCGCGCTCGAGGCCGCAACCAGCGGCACGGCGAGGGCGAGTACGACCGCATTGCGGATCGAGATCAGGGGGAACATGTGTGCTTCTCAGAGATGAGGACAGTGGGACAGGAATCAGGGATGCAGACTAGGTGACGATCAGGAGCCTGTCGAGGTACTGAATGCACGTGTGCCTGGATCGGTCCCGAATCCTCCGTGCAAGCCTCCCAGCGCCCTCCTGGTGTCCCGACCGGGCCTCCTCCGTAGGTCACACCTGAAGTCCGGAACCGTCGCAGAACGGTGCCCGCAATGAACGCCCAGTAGACCGGCCGGACTTTCCGGTAGGGCGCAGATTCCGCGCCGATCAACGCTGCTCACCCACTCGTTGAAGGCCAACTCATGTTGGCATCCGAGTCTCGGATCGCCCGGAACTTCCTGCACGGTCGGTGCCCCCGAATGCAGTCCACGAGGACTTGGGTTCAGGAACACTCTTGAAGGCGAATCGCGTTCCCAAGGGTCCGATCGACGGTCCAGAACCAAGCCAATCAAGGTGGATACGCCCGCTCGCTCAACACGTCGAAGCCAGACCCTGACAACGCGCCGCAAGAAGTCCGGAGCTCCCCCTGGATTCGACCTTCAACCACTCCCAGCCTCCCCCACGCCAGGAATTCCCCGAATCCACACCCGGTCTTCTCCAGAACACACATTCCACGGGCGGCCCTTGGGCTTTCACCATGCTCCACACCCCTGCCCGCTCCCCCCAATGTGTACCCACAACGGTCATGTCGTTGTCCAGCCCGGATGTTCGGAGGCGTGCTCTGGCTGCAGATTCACCTGCGACGTCACCGCATCCACCAGTGGCTCAGGCTGCTCCTTCAACTGGACCGTGAATCGAACGGCCTGTACCAACCAACCCCGAAAGACCTTCACAGGGGCCATGACGGTGCCCTGCGGCGAATCCAAGGTCGTCAAGTTCCATTGCGACTCCAACGAGAGTTGCGTGGGATACGAATTGTCTTTGGACGCCCATCCCTGCTAGGGACTGGTAGGTTGAAACACCCTGCAGGAAAGAGATGAACGACCCCCGTCCCGCGAACCATCCTCAACAGGTGTTCCTCAACGAGGAGCCCTGGCTCTATGGAATGGCCAAGCGGCTGGTGCGGGACGACGCGAGTGCCCGGGACGTCGTCCAGGACGTGTACATGGCGATGGTCACCAACCCGCCCAGGGACCTCAGCACTCCAAGAGCCTGGTTGGCGACCGTGGCTCGCCGAATCGTGCAAGGTGGTCGAGACCGTCGCGCGGTTCCGCTCGAAGCCGCGATGCACGAGGTCGATCCGACTTCGCGGCCTGAAGAAAAGGTGGCCCAGTTCGAACTGGTCGACTTGATCCTGGCAGCCGCCTCCGGCCTCGATGAGGATCTCCAGCGGACGGTTTGGCTGCGCTTCAAGGAAGGTCGCAAGCAGGCCGACATTGCGCGTGAACTCGGCGTGGACGAGCGCACCGTTCGTGCACGCCTCGAGCGGGCCTACGAGAAGATGCGGGTCCAACTCGCTCCGCACGTCCATACGGAGTTCCACGGCTCGTGGTGGGCCTGGTTGCCCGCCCTCCTTCCTTGGGCGTGGCCGAACCGCGCCAAGGAACCGGGTGAGGGCATTGCTGCGACCACCACCTGGGTGCTGCCGCTGCTCACCGTCGTCCTTCCGGCCGCCCTGATCACGATCTTGGGCGTCTCGCACTTCACGGGGAGTCGCGATGACGGCAGCGCGCTGGCTCATGACGACTCCACCAGGGATCAGAGCATCGCCGTTCCGAGTACGACTCCCTTGGATCAACAGACGGAGAATGGGCTCCGAATCCCGCTCGATGGGCGAGCGAACCACCAGCCAGAGTTGACGACGGACGCGGCACCGAAAGAGCATTCGAACATGGCTGGAGAGCCTGCGACGTACCGTGTTCATGGTGCGCTACAACTTCATGGACTGGGCGAGGTCGAGCTCGAGGCTGCCATGCTCCGCGAGGGATGGTATTCGGACCAGAAGACGGCAGACACGGGCACGGCGACCATCGGCCCTGAGGGCCAGTTCAGTGTGGCAGTCGTGCAGTCCGGCAACTGGAGGCTTCTGGTGCGCCCGACTCAGGGCACGGGCAACTTCGCATTCTTCTCGATGCACGACCTCGGGAACTCGAATGCCGCGGCCTCGGTCGATTTCGAAGCCACGCTGCGTCCCTTCGAGGTCGTGGCACCGAGCCACGACGGGGCAACGCTCAACGTCACATGGCACGACGATGCTTCCGGCTGGCACTTCGAGGCGAGCACTCTCGTGAAGGACGGTGTCGCGACCTTCGCGGCCGTGCCGACGGGCCAGGTGCACGTGTTCCGGGCTCCGAAGGGTCGGCCCGAACCTGGCGATCACGGGGAGTTCCTGGACGACTCACCGATCTACGAAGTCGGCGAGAACATCCTCCGCATTCCGCGTTGACAGAGTCTTTGCGGATCTTGGAATCCGGTTCGCGCCCTTCGACCCATTCGATAGGTAGGAGGTCGATGTGATGGAGATCTACATACTATGCGGCGTTGCACACTGGGGCCTGGTCCTGGCGGCGTCAGGTGAACCTTGGGATGTGCGAACGTCGAGGCTGTCCAAGAGGCTCAGGGTCCACGCTACGGCGCTCGGAATCAGCATCCTCGCCTGGCCCGTGTTCGTGCCTGTGGCTCTGGCCACGGGTCGGATGCCCTAGCCACCCCGTGGGGCACGTGCGCAGGGTGAGTGGCCTTGGTGGAACTTCGAGAAATCCGGGGAATCCGTTTCCGGTATCGGAGCCACGCCCCATTCCAGTGTTGCAAGAGACGCGACTCGAGGAACCGGAGAAACAGGTCGCTATGGCCTGGCGTCCCGATTTCGTCTTCACGCACTTGGGGAGCTGCCTGGAGAGAGGCGGCTCCCCTCCCTCAGACACGGGGATCACGACCATGACCATTCCGAACGCTACGGCCCACTCCATCGCCATCAAGCTGGCCGGAGTCTCGTCCGAGAGTGCCCGGCGCGTGATCCTCGAGACCCTGCCGCGCGAGCTTTCGGTGCAGCCTGGCACGGAGCACGACGGAGGTGAACGGGTCGACCACGCGAGGCACGCCGAGCACCCGGGGACC
>TARA_R110002072_G_scaffold8842_7_pt1 | contig 10998 bp, 9 predicted proteins | sample TARA_R110002072 | Tara Oceans TARA_R110002072 (sample SAMEA4397118) | marine metagenome | biome: Polar Biome; feature: [SRF] surface water layer (ENVO:00010504); material: water (ENVO:00002006), including particulate matter (ENVO:01000060) such as... | depth 5 m | reverse complement strand
GTCCTGTTCTTTGGCGGCTACCTGCGTTTTCACGGCATGTATACCTCCTCTGGGTTGAACAAACAGTCCTTCGGCACTGGCAGTCATAATACCCTCGGCGAACATCTCCCCTTGCACGATGGTTTTTCGGCCCTCTATTTTGACTATCCTCGCCTCGAGCTTAAGCGGCGTATTAAGCGGTGTTCGCACGTGATAATTTACATGCAGGTACGCCGTCATGCCGGGTTGACCACCAATCATTTGCGACATGCCCAGAAACTGATCGAATATGGCGGCCACAAAACCACCATGAACACTGCCCGGTGGGCCCTCGTATGCCCAGCCACATTGGCAGGCCGCGAATGCGGCGTCGCCCTCGATCCAGCTGTTGAGGGGAGGGGCAATAGGGTTGCTCCAGCCTGCCATAGGGTTCAGTTCATGGCTGATCTGGCCGAAGCTGCCGTGATCTCCATTCTGCGCCCAGTCGCCACGGCCGAAGATGCGCGGCGATTTGCGAAAGTCCTCTGACGTTGCCTCAAGCTGTTCGGCGATGGCATGCATCTTCTCAATACTGGGAGAGCTGGTTACCAACACTTCAGTCAACTGTTTGATGGCATTTGCCACGCGGCGTTTGGCGCTCCACTCGTCGTTGAATGGGGGTGTGATTCCTTCTGAGGCGAAGGGGTTGTCATCGGAGAGCATGGCGAGCCTGAGTAAATTAATTGCAAGGAAAGGCGTTAGTGTACCGCAATTCCAGTGGGGAATTTTGGGCACTTCCCAGGGCCGATTCTCAGGCCAGGCTGTCGGCGCTTGCAGTTCGCATTCCGTCAGATTCTATGGCGCGCGCGTGAAAAGCAGCTAATATTACACCTTGTACCTACCGCGGATTTATTCGCCATTGTGTTAGCTTTAGAAGAACTGGAGTTTATTTTATGAAGATTACCGGTGGTTGTTATTGTAAAGAAATTCGCTATGAAGCCGAAGGCGAACCTCTAATGCGAGGCCTTTGTCACTGTCGTGAGTGCCAATATAGCTCTGGTGGTGCAGCCAATGTAGCCCTGGCAATGCCTGTGAGCGGATTCCGCTATACCGCCGGAGAACCGAAATCTTTCCAGCGTAGTGATCTCGAATCTCCAGTGAAGCGGCAATTTTGCGGGGATTGCGGCACCTCACTGTCAAGCCTGCCGCCCGGCTTGCCTGATATGATTATTCTGAAGGTGGGAACATTGGACGATCCGACTCAATATGGTCAGCCGGACATGGCCTTTTACTGCATCGAAAAGCAGGCATTTCACTACCTGCCGGATGAACTACCCCAGTTCGATCGGTTTCCCGGTTAGCTCGGTAACCTAGCTTGAGTCACGCAATAAAGTTGGAATGGGACGGCGACAGGATTGCGATACTGACGTTCACTGATGCACCTCGGTTTAACCAGGTGTCGTGGGCCGCGATCGATGCCTTGGCGGAGCAACTTAAATCTTGCCGTGAATCCGGCGCTCGGGTGCTGGTTCTGGCCTCAGGCCTGCCTGGACACTGGCTGGAGCATGCCTGGCTACGTGACCTATCTAACGGTGTGCAAGGTCTGGAACAAACCGGATCCGGTGCTGGCTGGTTCGGTGCCTTGGAAGAACTATCCCACGAGAGTGTAATAAGCATTGCCGCTATTTCCGGAGATTGTTCCGGCGGGGGTGCTGAGTTGGGTTGGGCCTGTGACCTCAGAGTAGCGGAGGCCCAAGCACTATTCTCGCAGCCGGAAGTGAACATGGGCCTGACCACCGGCATAGGTGGCAGCAGCCGTCTCGCGCGCCTTGCGGGTCGCAGCGCAGCCAGCGAGATGGTGCTGACAGGAAGGCCGATGTCTGCACAGCGCCTTTATGATCTCGGTGCGATTAATCAGGTGGTGTCAAACGGACAAGCGCTTAAAGAGGCGTTGACGCTGGCGCATTTAATGGCAGCGAAACCGCCGGCTGCAATTGCGGGACTCAAACAAATTCTGGCAGTAAATGACGATGCGACCCTGAACGAGGCGCTGCGGCATGAGCAAGCCGTATTTCAGTCAGTGGTGGTCACAGAAGAGGCACGTGAAGGTATGGAACAGACACAATCACAGTATGATACCGGGAGAAGTATTGCTGAGGTTAATAACTACGATGATTGGAACAATCGATAAATTTCCTGATTCGAAAAATGTCCCGCCAACGGCTCTATTCGGTGACAAAATTCTCCCGAGCATATATTATTTTAGTCGATTCCAGGTTGTCGATTTGGGCTCCTGGAACTCTGTATATTTGAACGGATGGATGAACAAATGACAGCACCCAACCAGAATGCAATAGAGTTTGATCCCGATGCGCTGCGCGACAAGTACCGTCGTGAACGCGATAAACGGCTGCGTGTGGAGGGCAATGAGCAATACATTGCAATCCAGGAGGGCTTTGCACATTTTCTGGATGACCCCTATGCCGATCCGGGGTTTGAGCGAGAGCCGTTGACTGACCAGGTGGAGGTTCTGGTCATCGGGGGCGGTTTCGGTGGCTTGTTGGCCGGCGCGCGGCTGCGGCAGGCAGGTGTAGACGATATCCGCATCATCGATCCTGCCTCCGATTTTGGCGGCACCTGGTACTGGAATCGTTACCCCGGTCTCGCCTGTGATATCGAGTCCTATACCTACCTTCCCATGCTGGAGGAGTTGGGTTATATACCGCGCGAAAAATATGCCTTCGGCACAGAGATACTTGCGCACAGCAAGGCGATCGCAAAGAAATTTGATTTGTATCGTAACGCCTGTTTTCAGACGCGAGCTCAGACGCTGCGCTGGGACGAAACAGAGTCATGCTGGATAGTGTCGACGAACCGTAACGACCAGATGAAGGCGCGTTACCTGTGTCTTGCAACCGGGCCACTCAATCGTCCGAAGCTTCCGGGTATTCCCGGTATTGAGAAATTTCGCGGGCATTCGTTCCATGCCAGCCGATGGGACTACAAATACACCGGTGGCGATGCGACCGGCGGCCTCACGGGCCTTAAGGGTAAGCGTGTCGGTATTATTGGTACCGGCGCAACATCGGTTCAATGTGTGCCGGCTCTGGGTGAGTCGGCGGAACATCTCACTGTTTTTCAACGCACACCATCGTCGATTGACGTAAAGAACAATCCACTCACTGATTCCACCTGGGCTGATAGCTTGAAGCCTGGCTGGCACCAACACCGGATGGATAACTTCAATGCTTTGGTATCGGGAGTGCCCCAGGCAGAGGATTTGGTGGCCGATGGATGGACCGACCTGATAGGCAAACTGCTCATTGGTCTGCAGCAGGAAGGCGCGGGAGACATGTCTCCAGAGGGCATTATGAGAGCGGTTGAACTCGCCGATTTTGAGAAGATGGAAGAAATCCGCGCGAGAGTAGAGTCACTTGTCGCAGACCCGCAGACAGCGGAGGCGCTGAAGCCCTATTATCGCCAGTTCTGTAAGCGACCGTGTTTTCACAACGAATATCTGGAGACCTTTAACCGGGCAAATGTGACGCTGGTCGATACTCAGGGTCGTGGTGTGGATCGTATCACCGAGAACGGCGTTAGTGTGGGGGGGCAGGAATACGAACTGGATTGCCTAATTTATGCCACTGGTTTTGAGGTGGGTACCGATTATTCTCATCGAGCCGATATTCAATTGCTTGGTCGGGATGGGGTAAGTCTCACTGATGCCTGGGCCGACGGCGTGAGAACGCTGCACGGAATGCATGTCAACGGTTTCCCCAATTGTTTTGTCATGAGCAATGCCCAGGCGGGATTTACCGCGAACTACCCACACCTACTTGACGAGCAGGCAAAACACATCGCTTACATAATTCAAGCGGCTGCAGAACGGGGTCATTCGCGGATCGAGGTCACCCAGGAGGGAGAGTCCACGTGGGTGCAGCGCTGCATCGACAAAGCGCGAGATACGGGAGATTTCCTCGAAAACTGTACTCCAGGCTATTACAACAATGAGGGCAGGACGGGGGATCGTAGTGCGCAAGATGGATTTTATGGCGGCGGCTCAATAGAGTTTTTTCGCCTACTTTCCAGATGGCGAGAGGCGGATGATATGGATGGGTTGGCGCTAAGCTAGGTCATAGCGCCTGCCATCGATCGATTGTTGCACCTTTGCTGCCGTTGGGGGACTACGGTCTGCGCTCACAATAATCGCGACCTGCGGCTGCGGTAATAAGGGGAAAACACTCAAGTCCCGCCAAGCATCACGGCGCTAGCAATTAACGTAGTTCTTAAGTCAGCTGTTGCGTAGGCTTTTCAGTGGAGATACTCTCTAGGAACGAAACGCAGTATTGGTAGTCGAATAACCAGAACCTCGCAAGGTAGCTAACTCAATGAAACAATTAGTCCTCATCGCACTATGCGTGCTTTTCACTCATCAGGCGAGTGCGCACGATGGAGGTGATCTTAAGGCGTTTACCGTTGACGGAAGAACGGCCATGTTGCGGGAGGATCACACTTGGGAATTTTTTGAAGCGGCACCTGGAGACCCGTCCAGCAGTGCTGTGTTGTCGGTGGCAAAGGTTCAAGAAATGCAGGAGGCATGCAAGTTTCAATTTCGTCTGCAGAATAATCTGGGCTACAAAATAGGGTCACTGGTCCCAAGATTGGCGATTCACAACCAGGACGGCATTATTTATGAGAGCAAGTCCATATCCTTTACCACTATCAATCCGACTAAAGCGGAATACACCGAAGTGCAATTCGATGGTATCGGTTGCCACCAAATGTCAGTGGTAAAAGTCATCGACGCGTCTCGTTGCAGGATGGGAGATATTGACCAGTGGAATGAAGAAGAGGGGCAGTGCCTCAGTCGTATCTACGTTGAACCCAGCGAGCTTATCAATATTTCCAAATAGCCTTCCCCGGCTTTTGGTTGCCAGGAGCGCACTCTTTCATGAAGTTTGTTCTATCCACCTCATTCAGCAGCGTGGCCGATCTCACGCATTTGGCTCCGGTCGCCGATTCCCATGGATGGGAAGCTATGTCTTTCTCGGATCATGTCGTCAACCCCAAGAGCATTAGCACTCCGTACCCGTACACCGACGATGGCAGCCGACGTTGGCCTCCCTATACTGACTGGCCCGACCCTTGGGTTATGATCGGTGCTCTGGCGACGATCACGAAACGCTTGCGCTTTACCAACAACATTTTCGTGTTGCCAATGCGCAACCCTTTTCTGGTCGCCAAGGCAATTAGTACTGCGGCAATCGTTTCTAACAATCGTGTGACAACCGCTATTGGCGTCGGTTGGTCCGGTGATGAATTCTTGCTTATGGACTCGGATTTCAAAACCAGGGGCAAGCGCACAAATGAAATGCTTGAAGTGCTGCGCCTGCTTTGGAGCGGTGAGTACGTGCAGTACCAGGGTGAGTACTATCAATTTGATGCGTTGGAGATGAACCCCGCACCCAGTGAATATATTCCGATCTGGATAGGCGGTATTTCTGATCCTGCCATGCGCCGCGCCGCCCGCCTGGGCGATGGGTGGGTCACAGATTTGCAGACCAGTGACGAGATCATTGGCTGCATCGAGAGAATAAAGGTCTGGCGCAGGGAGTATGGGCGTGATCAATTGCCCTTTGAAATCATGGCCACACCTTCAGACGCTTGGAACTACGATGGCTACAAGCGCTTGGAAGATGCTGGAGTGACGCACATTTTGACCATGCCCTGGCCTTTCTATCATGGAGAGACCGATGAGTTGGACAAAAAGATCGACGCAGTAAAACGCTACTCGGACGACATTATCAGTCAGTTTGTCTGACCGCGAACAGGGCCGTATGGATGTCGGAAAAAGCCTTTTCCAACATCGTTTAAGCCGGAACCGCCACTTCGTCTTTTAGCTGCCATGAATGCAGGAGTTGGCGGGTGTCGCGGTCCCAGGGATGGAAGCCATTGCGATAGTATTCCTTATAAGCAGGCCAAACCCGGCGCAGGATGCCGCCCTTGAAAAAGAGGAACTTCCAGCCCTCGTACCAAATGCGAGCGCTCCAGAGTTTTTTGTCTTTTCTTAGCATGTGAACTAAGCCCATCATAACGTCCAATGTAAGAAAAAAGCTCCCCTGTAGCATTGCTCTTTTGCGCATTTTCTCGGTTCCACCCACAGCCTTGAAGACATCGAATGCTACGGCCTTGTGTTCCATTTCTTCGGCAGCGTGCCACTGCCACAGTGCTTGCATGGCGCTGTCAGCGTTTCCGATCATGGGATCGTCATCACTGAGCGCGGACTCCGCCAGGATGGCGGTGATATGTTCCAGCGCTGCCGTAATCGCAAGGCACTGCAAGGGTGACATGTATTTATATCCGCGCTGGATATTTTTTTCCAGGCGACACTCCATGAGGTTCAAGTCGTAGCCTCGCTGACGACACAGACTTTCGTTATAGCGCTGGTGTTCGCGGCGGTGAAAACCTTCCTGCCCGCAAAATCCGCGAATGTCTTCATTCATTTTGGGGTCAGTGATCTGGTCAGAATAGTGGCGCACGCTGTCGATGAAGAACTTTTCACCCAGAGGAAACGTGATGGACATGGCGTTGAACCAGGCTGTTTTGAAAGGGTGATTATCAAACCAATCCCCGGCCAGTGCGCGTGCAACGTCGTGCTCTCGGTTGCGAGGTTGCACGGGAACATCGATGGGGGTAAACGATACATCTGGCATGGTACTGGCCTCCAATATTGCCGTCTCGGACAAGTGTAAGGCCTTTACCCGGAGATTTTGCGGTCAAATATGGCCAAATTCGAGTATTGTTGGGGATATTTCCCCATCTTTAGCCCATTCCCCCCCATGCTCGCGGCATTTGCATGTTGAGCCGCTCGAGCCCGCCGTTGACCGCCAGGATCTCGCCTGTCACATAGCTGGCCGCTGGTGCGCAGAGGTAGAGGGCGCCCAAGGCGATATCCTCGACCTCCCCAAGGCGCGCCATGGGTGTCAGGTCCACCATGGTTTGTTCGATTTCGGGAGTCAGAATTGTGCTCAGAGCATCGGTTTTAGTTGATCCCACCGCGATAGCGTTGACACGTATTTTTGGAGCAAACTCCTGAGCCAGTTCCTGAGTAAGGAACGACAGCGCGCCCTTTGCTGTTCCGTAAGCAGAAAAACAAGGGGCAGGCCTGTGTCCGGCGACGGAAGAAATATTCAGTATTACGCCTGTGCCTGCGGACTCAACCATCAGTGGCGCACAAATTCGTGACAGTTCAAAGGCTGTGCTGACGTTGAAGCGAAACGCGCCTTCAAAATCCTTCGCGGTAGTCTGCGCGACGGGTTTGGGGGGAAAGCCCCCCGCATTATTGACTACGATATCGATGCGTCCGAATTCATCCAGGGCGCGATCAGCCAGGTTCTGTAGTTGCGCGAAGTCCAATACATTAGTGGGCACTACCAGCGCTCGTCTTCCCAGCGAGGTGACCTCTTGGGCTACCGCTTCAAGGTCTGCCTTCGTTCGCGCGCCAATCACCACATCCGCACCCGCCTCAGCGAAGGCACGGGCGATGCCAGCACCAATGCCCTTGCCGGCGCCGGTGATGACTGCAACCTTGCCGTCCAATCTAAACTTGTCCAATACTGACATTTCGTTCTCCTTCTGCAGAATCCTAATTATCGGAACTGACGAGGCCGCCTTCTCGATGATCAAGAATGTCTGGCGCGGTGCAAGTCTGATGTTGACGGCGCGCTATAGCAAGTTGGTTTCGCCTATAATCCGGTTAAAAGACTGTAACGGTGTACTCTATGGAACTCTGCCTCACCTATGACATGCGTGCCCCTGACTTCGGAGCACCGCGCACCCAATTATTCCAGTGTGCTCTCGACCAGGTGAGTTGGGCAGATGACCTGGGATTCGATGTGGTCGGTTTGGGTGAGCACCATTGTGCGGATGACGGCTACAACCCCTCGCCTCTGGTACTGGCCAGTGCCATGGCGGCGCGTAGTAAGCAGATCAAGCTGCGCACGTCCGTATTGTTAGCGCCCCTGTACGATTTACCCAAACTGGCTGAGGATGCCGCCGTAACACAGATTATCAGCGATGGCCGATTGTTGCTGGGGGTGGGTGCCGGGTATCGCCCGGTGGAGTTTGAGACGTTTGGTCGACAACTCTCAGATCGTTGGGCGGCAATGGGCCAGACCTGTGCATTTCTAAAACGCGCCTGGCGCGGGGAGCCCTTTGAATGGCAGGGCCGTACGCTGACTATTTCGCCACGGCCAGAACCTTTTGCGCCACCGATTTTGTTAGGTGGAAGCTCGCCTGCGGCGGCGCGGCGCGCCGCGCATATTGCCGATGGCTGGTTCCCGCCGTTGGATGCACGCTTGTGGCCGCCCTACCGAGAGGAATGTATAGCGCTGGGTGGCAGCGACCCCGGAGAGTACCCGCAGCAGGGCCCTATTTTTCTATGGGTTACGCATGAACCGGACCGGGCCTGGAAGATGGTCATGCCGCACGTGCTGCACCAGTTGAGATGTTACAGCGAATGGACGAGCGAGGCGTTCGGAAAGCCGGCTGGCCCCTATGCCGGGAACATGACCCAGGAGACGGTCATGCAAAGTGGCACCTACCAGGTTCTGACGCCGGCGCAGGCGCTGGCACTGGCGGCTGAGTTGGGCTCACATTCGGTGCTTTACCTCAACCCGTTGCTGGCGGGCATTGATCCTGGGGAGTCATGGCGCATGCTAAAATTGTTCGAGCAGGAAGTGTTGCCCTATCTTCCCACATGACCCCCGCAGGGATCACTACATAGGCAGTTCACAAGGGAAGGGGTTCGAGCCGGGAATGTCTGTGGTGAAGTTTCCCTCTTCAGCCCGGTCGACCATCGAATCCGGATCAGTGACCGCACGCCAGAACCAGTCTGACATGCGCTCTCCCGCGACTTCACCATAGAAAAATTCATCGCGGGGTGAGATCACGTGCACGCTGTTGACTGAGTCACTGGTCAAATACCAATGGATACCCGGAAAACCTTTTGTTTCACAGTAGGCACTGCGCATAGCATCAATCCACTGTGCCTCATCGGAGAAAAAGGCATCGTTCTGCTGGGTATTGTCCTTTTGGTTAGACAGTATCAGCACCTGCTGTACGGGCACTTGTTTCAGTCGCGGTGAAAGTGCTTCGTAGATTACGGGCCCCACTGCGCAATCGCCTTCAAAACAATAGGGCGGGAGGTACGGCTGTGCGCCCCAGGCTGGAATTTTGATTGCACCGAGGCCACGAACTCCGGCCACACTGCCGTTATCGAGTGCACCTCCCGCGTCGGGAAATGCCGCCGTTTGTGGCCACTGCAGGTCATCCAGAACCCAGTGAAAGTTGTATATCGTGCCGTAGGCGCCGGCCGAAAAGCCCCCGAAAAGCGCAATGAGGTCGTCCGGACGAAACCCGTTGCCTCCAGCTTCATCCATTTCCTTCCAAAGAATATCGCGCACTACCCGCATGCCCGCACGGAGATTGATGGTACCGTAGCGTGGCAACTCGAAATCGCCAAACGATTCAACAACGCCGCCACCGATGAACACATCCTGGTTGCAGTAGGGCAGGTAGACTTTGGTCCAGTTGGCAAAAGGATTGTCGAGCTCGTCCGATACAATTCCGCCGCCGAGCGGCAGGCCATCCTGAGCGTTGAATAGTTGAGGACTGGAAGCAAAGCGGCTTTTACAATCGTCTTCAAATAGGCAAACGCCCCCGCCCTCAAGGGCAATGACGACGCGGTCCAGTGGGTTTCCTTCGGGTGCGAGGCGAACTTGAATCGCATATTCGGTGCCATCACCGCACAGGGTTCCCCATTTATCCTCATCGAGGATGATTTGAGTCCACTCGCCCCTGGGGGGTACACGTTCGGCATTGGATGGGCCGCAAGCTGGGTTCAGCGGCGCTGTGCTTTGATGGGATGCCGCAATGGTGCAATCAATTTGGTCCTCTGCCCGCTCAATATAAGTGTCGGCATTGACGGCAATAAGGTCTTCCAACGCAGGACAGGATTGAGCAATAGTCGCCGCTGCAGCCACTGCAGCATCGCCTTGTTCGTCGGCCAATGCAGCTGCATCGCAGGCATCTTCCGCAATGCAGTTGTTAGCCGCGACCAGCACGTCGTCAACAAACTGAGACACGGTTTCGTGCGCAGTCTGCAGGCAATCGCGGTCCTGGTCTGTGATATTTGGCCAGACCGCGCCCTGGGGCCCACCAAAGGTTCGCCAGGCGATAGATTCTGATTGAGCTCGGCACACGTTCTGTAGCCGGCCCACAGTGGCGTCTGTGGACAGGCCCATAAAAGCGCCTTCGGTACAGCTGTCTTGCAGGGTGTTTTGCAGAGTATCATGGGCGGCGAGTATGTCGGCATCGTCGACGTCACAGGCGGTGTCACCATTTTGGTAGCAGGCGCGCTCAGCTTCATTGACGACACCAAGGCAGATTTGCACTGCCTGTGCCGCAGCGACCGGGCAACTAGCAATTGTTGCGGGATTGTTGTTAGAGCTATTGCTGCAGCCGATTAGACCTAGGCAGATGGAACTGGCCAGAAGAGCGATGGCTTGGCTATTAACGAACGACACATTGAGCTCCAGCTAAACTGTTTTAAAAGTGGAAATAGTGTAGTCCCGAAGTCGCTGAGTGTGGTGTCTGTCGGTTTACAGAGATACACCAGTGGACATTCAATTTGGCTACACAAGAAGCTTGGACTAAGCCAGCCCCGTCTGGGTTTTGCGCCCCGAAACCTGCTCACTCAAGGTTGCGGTCGATAAACTGCAGTAGTGGCCCGACGACGTTATTGGTCTCGTCGTCATCCGCCGTAAGAACATCAAGGTGGCTATAGCCCTCAGACATGTGCACTTCGAATCCACCGCTAACACCGCCAAATGTTGGGAAAGCCGCATTCGGATTGGACCGGTCAAGAACTCGAGCAGTCATGCCATCACAGCCTGATGCTGCACAGGGCGCAATAGCATCGGCAAACCTCAGCCACACACCGGGTGCCGGCGCGAGTCCATTGCTACCGCCGAACGCGAT
>TARA_R110002072_G_scaffold15856_28_pt1 | contig 10999 bp, 11 predicted proteins | sample TARA_R110002072 | Tara Oceans TARA_R110002072 (sample SAMEA4397118) | marine metagenome | biome: Polar Biome; feature: [SRF] surface water layer (ENVO:00010504); material: water (ENVO:00002006), including particulate matter (ENVO:01000060) such as... | depth 5 m | reverse complement strand
CGGGGCCCCGCTGCCTCTGGTGCAAAGTGGCGCAAGCGAAGTGGATCGGTCGTCCCGCTGCGGGCCGCTTTGCGCTTCGATCGGGGCTTGCGTCGCGGCAGCGATGAACAAGCTGGACTCCGGGTCGGGTCCGGGGCGACGCAGACGGGCGATCTTGCATCCGGCCCGCCAAGGGATTCCACCCTCGTCATTGCGAGGAGCGTAGCGACGAAGCAATCCATGGTGCTGCCGCGGCTCGCCGCTGCCGTGGCTTCGGGCGGAAAGCGCCCTTCATGGATGGCTACGACGCCGGCGACGGCCTGCGACGACGAGCGGAAAGGTCTGACGCTGCGTGAGGAAGGCAGCGGGACCCCGGATCGGGCCCGGGGTGACCACGGCGGGGGGATGCACGTGCCCCATGGCTATCGACAGCGGGACAAATGCAGTATTCTGTGGTGCGCGTACCCGCAGGAGGCATGCAATGAAGCAGCTGATCTACCGTTCGCAGCCGTTCGGGTTCGACAATTCGACGCTTGCCGGCATCTTGATCCAGGCCCGCCGCAACAACCGGCGCGACGACATCACGGGCGCGCTGATCTGCAGGCACGACGTCTATCTCCAGCTGATCGAAGGGCCCGCTGGCGCGATCGATGCCCTCTATGCGCGTATCGTCGAGGATGACCGCCATGCCGAGGTCAGCCTGGCACTGTCCGAGACGGTCGAGGAGCGCATGTTCCCGGAGTGGGAGATGCTCGACGACGAACTGCCGACCCTGACGTGGTCGCCAGCCGCAATCGCGGCGGGCGCGATCGAGAAGGCCGGTTTCGACGAATTGCGCGCAGTATTCCACCGGATCGCAGACAAGGCTCGGGCGGGTGCATCCAGTCCGTGATTCTCATGCGGCCTCCCGCAGCTCCCACCCGCGAAACAAATTGACTTTCCCGCGCAACTTCCCCACATGGCTCCCATCGAGGTGCGCGCCCGCGTGAAGCGGTAGGCCAGACAGAGCCTTCCCCGGCAGCCCTTCGGTTCTCCCCAAAGACTTCCCTTTTCACGCGGGTCGTTTTGACACCCGCGACGCGCGTGGATTCCGTCTGGACTCCGTCCCGGCTCTGCGCGCGCGCCGCATATTTACGAGTTTACAGACATATGACACAGACTTCCGATCAGCCCATCCAGTTCTCCGATCTGGGGCTTTCGCAGCCCGTTCTCCAGGCGCTCGACCTGCAGGGCTACACCACTCCGACCCCGATCCAGGCGCAGGCGATCCCGCCCGTGCTCGAGGGGCGCGACCTGATGGGCATCGCCCAGACCGGCACCGGCAAGACCGCCGCCTTCATGCTTCCCAGCATCGACCGGCTGCGCGCCGCCGACAACCAGACCCCGTTCAAATCCTGCCGCATGCTGATCCTCGCGCCGACGCGCGAGCTGGCCGGGCAGATCGCCCAGTCGGCCAAGGATTACGGCGCGCTGGCGGGCCTCAAGGTCCATTCCATCGTCGGCGGGACCTCGGTCAACAAGGACCGCAACAAGCTCCACCGCGGCACCGACATTCTCGTCGCCACCCCGGGCCGCCTGCTCGACCTGATCGACCAGAAGGCGATCGGGCTGGGCAGCGTGGAAATCCTCATCCTCGACGAGGCCGACCAGATGCTCGACCTCGGCTTCATCCACGCGCTGCGCAAGATCTCCGAGCTGGTCCCCAAGGAGCGCCAGACGCTGTTCTTCTCGGCCACCATGCCCAAGGCGATCAAGGAACTGGTCGGCAAATACTGCCGCAACCCGGTCCAGGTCTCGGTCACCCCCGAAAGCACCACCGCCGAGCGGATCGACCAGTATCTCTATATGGTCCAGCAGGAAGAGAAGCAGTCGCTGCTCGAGATGATCCTGTCGGGTCGTCACCAGATCCCCGGCAAGATCGAACGCGTGCTCGTGTTCGCGCGCACCAAGCACGGCTGCGACCGGGTGGTGAAGAAGCTGGCGCAGGTCGGCATCAACGCCAATGCGATCCACGGCAACAAGAGCCAGCCGCAGCGCGAACGCGCGCTCGACGAGTTCAAGCGCGCCAAGACCCCGGTGCTGGTGGCGACCGATGTCGCCGCGCGCGGGATCGATATCCCCGGCGTCAGCCACGTGATCAATTACGAGCTGCCCAACGTGCCCGAGCAATATGTCCACCGCATCGGCCGCACCGCGCGCGCCGGGGCCGAGGGCATCGCGATCGCGATGTGCGCCGAGGACGAGCGAGCCTATCTCAAAGACATCCGCAAGCTCACCGATGCGGAATTCGAACGGCTCGACCTCCCGGAGAATTTCCGTGCGGTGGTCGAGGGCGTGGGTCCGACCAAGCGCGAGCACCAGCAGAAGCAGGGCCGCGCGCAGGTCACCCCCTCGCGCGGTAGCCAGCCAGGCAAGAAGCATCCCTCGCGCGCCGGCAAGCCGCGCCGCGACGGTGACGGCGGCCACGGCGGCGGCCAAGGGCGTTCGGGCGGAAGCTCGGGCGGCGGTCAGAACCGCAACCGCAGGAGCGGCGGTCGCAGCCAGGCTGCCCGCTGACGCCTGAGGCAGCTCCCGCACGGGGTTGCCGACCACCCGTATGAAAGCCATAGCGCGCGCTCCCCCACCAAGGAGCGCGCGCGTGGTCTTTCAATCTTCCGACGACTATGATTACGATCTCTTCACCATCGGCGCCGGCTCGGGCGGGGTGCGCGCCAGCCGTGTCGCCGCGGCGCATGGCGCCAGGGTCGCGATCGCCGAGGAACACCGCGTCGGCGGCACCTGCGTCATCCGCGGCTGCGTGCCCAAGAAGATGCTCGTCTACGGCGCGCATTTCGCCGAGGATCTCGAGGACTGCCAGCGGTTCGGCTGGGAAATCGAGGGCAAGCGTTTCAACTGGAAGACGCTGCGCGACAACGTGCTCGACGACGTCACCCGGCTCGAAGGCGCCTATACCGACACGCTCGAAAACCACGACGTAACGATCTTCAAACAGCGCGCCGAGATCACCGGCCCGCACGAAATCACCCTCGCGGGCGGCAAGGTGGTGACCGCAAACCATATCCTGATCGCCACCGGCGCCCGCCCGCGCATGCCCGAATGCCAGGGCGCCGAACATGCGATCAGCTCGAACGAGGCGTTCCACCTCGACGAATTGCCCAAGAAGATCATCATCGCGGGCGGCGGCTATATCGCCAATGAATTCGCGGGCATCTTCAACGAGTTCGGCTGCGAGGTGCACATCGTCAATCGCGGCGACCGCTTGCTGCGCAGCTACGACGAGGCGGTGCGCGACCGCCTGCTGCAGATCTCGACGACCAAGGGGATCACCTTCCGCTTCAACACCACCTTCGAATACATCAAGCCCTGCGACGAGGGCGGCTTCTACGTGAAGCTATCCGACGGCGAGGAGGAGAAAGCCGACACGGTGATGTTCGCCGTCGGCCGCATCCCCAACACCGAAGGGCTCGGGCTCGACAAGGCAGGGGTCGAACTCGGCGAGGGCGGCGAGATCGTGGTCGATCGCTTCAGCAAGACCAATGTCGACCACATCTACGCGGTGGGCGATGTCACCGACCGCGTCCAGCTCACCCCGGTCGCGATCCGCGAGGGGCAGGCTTTCGCCGACACCGTGTTCGGCGGGCACGATCCGGTCGCGGTCGATCATTCCTGCATCCCCAGCGCGGTCTTCAGCCATCCGCCGATCGCGGCGGTGGGCATGACCGAGGGCGAGGCCAAGAACAAGCTCGGGAGCGTCAAGGTCTACCTGTCCGACTTCCGCCCGATGAAGAACGTGCTCGCGGGGCGCAACGAACGCTCGCTGTTCAAGATGGTCTGCGACGGCGACAGCGGCAAGATCGTCGGCATCCACATGATCGCCCCCGATGCGCCCGAGATGATGCAGGCGGCGGCGATCGCGGTGAAGGCGGGGCTGACCAAGGCCGATTTCGACGCCACCACCGCGATCCACCCGACCATGGCCGAGGAACTGGTCCTGCTGCGTTGAACGCGCGCAGCCCCGCCGACCCGATAAACCTGCCGTCCCCGCGCGCGACGCATTGGTGCCAGTCGATTGCCTTGCGCGCCGCCCGCACAGGGTTAAACCCGAGGCAACGAATCGGGATAACGGGGAAAATTGCATGAACATGCTGGCTTCGCGCGGACAATTGCGCGCGAGTTTCATCCGTTGGGCGCTGTTCACCGTCCCGCTGATCCTGCTGCTCGGCTTTCTCGCCGGGCAGTCGAGCGGCCCCGACACCGCCTGGTTCGCCGGGCTCGACAAGCCCGGCATCTACCCGCCGCCCGCCGCCTTCGGGATCGTCTGGACGATCCTCTATGTGATGATCGGCCTCGCGCTGGCGCTGGTCTGCGCCGCCTGGGGCGCGCGCGGACGGACGCTGGCGCTGACCGTGTTCGCGATCCACTTCGTCTTCAATCTCGCCTGGACGCCGGTGTTCTTCGGAATGCAGCAGATCGCGGGCGGGCTGCTGGTGATCGGGCTGGTGGCGCTGACGCTCATTGCGGTGATCGTGCTGTTCTGGCGAATCCGCCGGCTCGCAGGCGTGCTGCTGCTGCCCTATCTGGCCTGGGTGTTGTTCGCCTTCGCGCTCAACTACCAGTTCCTCCAGCTCAATCCCGAGGCCGATGGCACCGGCAGTGACGAGACCGGCGGCGCGGTCGAACGCGTCCGGATCGGCGGCTAGCGCCGGCCGGCGTCACCCTCTGGACAATCGCTTCCGCCGCGCCCATCTCAGCGCCATGCAAAGCCAGAACCCGCTCATCGCCGATTTCGTCAAACTGGCCAATTCGGCCGCCGGAACCTTTGCGGGGATGACCCGCGAGGCGCGCGAATCTGCGCGCGAACGCGCCAAGGAAGCCTTCGGTGGGATGGATTTCGTCACCCGCGAGGAATTCGACGCGGTCAAGACCATGGCTGCCAAGGCGCGCGAGGAGACCGAGAAGCTCTCCGCGCGGATCGCCGCGCTGGAAGCCCGCAATCCCTGACGCGAGGTTCGGCGCAGGATTCTGCGCCGGCAGGGCCTGACGCGCGCCGTCGATGCAGCTTCGCGCACCCGCCATCGTCGTCGCTTCGAGACCGCAGGGCGAGACCGCGGTCATCGCCCGGATGCTGACCGCCGAGGCCGGTCTGGTGGCGGCCTATGTCGCGGGCGGCCGCGGGCGGCTGCTGCGTCCTGTCGTCATGCCGGGCAACCTCGTGATGGCCGACATCCGCTCCAAATCCGAAGGTCAGCTGCCCTTTGCCCGGCTCGAACTCACCGCCAGCCGCGGGCCGTGGCTGAGCGAGCCGCTCCCCGCTGCGGCGATCGCCTGGACCTGCGCGCTGACCGCCACCGCGCTTCCCGAACGCCAGGCCTATCCGGCGGTCCACGCCGCGCTCGCGGGCCTGCTCGACGCGATCTGCTCGGCGCCCTCGGCGCGCGGCTGGGTCGAGGGACTGGTCGCCTATGAAACACTGCTGCTGCGCGAGATGGGCTATGGCGGAGACGAGGCGGGGAATGCCGATGGCGCCGGAGACGCAAACTGGTATCGGGGCCGACCCGCGATAGCCGATCTTGCTTCGGGGCTGGAAATTCTGGCTCGGCTCGAGCGCCCGGTCGCCCGATACCTGATTGCCGAGACCCGCGCCGACGTTATGGCGGCGCGCAGGCAGCTGTGCGAGAGGCTCGCCAGAATGGATGGCCAATCGGACAGCAGGGGGGAAAGCTGACACCATGAAGATCGCGCTATTGCCCGGCGACGGGATCGGCCCCGAGGTTACCGCTGCCGCGCGCCAGGTGCTCGATGCGCTGGCGCTGCCGGGTCTGGTGCTGTTCGAGGGCGATGTCGGCATGGCGGCCTATCACCGCCACGGCCACCCGCTCCCCGCCGAGACACTCGCGATGGCGCGCGCCGCCGATGCGGTGCTGTTCGGCGCGGTCGGCGATCCGCAAGGCGATTCGCTGCCGCGCGAGCACCGTCCCGAGGCGGCGATCCTGGGCCTGCGTTCCGAACTCGGCCTGTTCGCCAATCTGCGGCCCGCGGCGGGCTGGCCGGGTCTGGAAGACCTCTCCCCGCTCAGGCCGGAGCTGGCGCGCGGGATCGATCTGCTGGTGGTCCGCGAATTGAACGGCGATGTTTATTTCGGCGCCAAGGGCGAGCGCATCACCGAGGCGGGCGAGCGCGAGGGCTGGGATTCGATGTCCTATTCCGAGAGCGAAGTGCGCCGGATCGCGCACACCGCGTTCGAGGCGGCGGGCAAGCGCCGCGGCCGCGTGACCAGCGTGGACAAGGCCAATGTGCTCGAGACCAGCCGCATCTGGCGCGAGACCGTGATCGAGGTTGCGCGCGATTATCCCGAGATCCGTCTCGACCATCTCTATGTCGACAACGCCGCCATGCAGATGGTCCGCGCGCCGGGCCAGTTCGACGTGATCCTGACCGGCAATCTGTTCGGCGATATCCTGTCGGATCAGGCCAGCGCGGTGGTCGGGTCGATCGGTCTGCTCCCGAGCGCCAGCATGGGCGAGCGCACCACCGAATTTGGCACCTTCGGGCTCTACGAGCCGATCCACGGCAGCGCGCCCGATATCGCGGGGCAGGGCAAGGCCAATCCGCTCGCCGCGATCCTCAGTCTGGCGATGCTGCTGCGTCACTCGCTCGGGCGCGAGACGGATGCGGGCCGGGTCGAGCGTGCCGTGGCGCAGACGCTGGCGGACGGAGTGCTGGGCGCCGATCTCGGCGGCGAGGCCTCGACCGAGACCATCGCCGCTGCGGTGGTTAGCAATCTGCTAAGCATATCTTGAGATTTGGGGGCTAGGCGGGTCTGGTCATGGACATGTCCTCCGCCGCGCCCGTCCCGATCCGATCGACCATGGCCGCGCTCGAACTCGCCATCATCCTGCCCACGCTCAACGAGCGCGACAATCTCGCGCCGCTGGTCGCGCGGATCGAGCAGGCGCTCGGTCCTGCGGGCTGGGAAGTGCTGGTCGTGGACGACAATTCCGCCGACGGAACCGCCGAGGAAGCCCGCCGGCTCGCGCTGACCGACCCGCGTCTGCGCGTGATCCAGCGGATCGGCCGCCGCGGCCTTTCGTCCGCCGCGATCGAGGGCTTCTGCGCCACAGCCGCGCCCTTTGCCGCGGTGATGGACGCCGACCACCAGCACGATCCGCAATTGCTCGTCCCCATGCTCGCCGCAGTGCGTTCGGGCGAGGCGGATGTGGCGGTGGCGAGCCGTTTCGCCGTCGGGGCGAGCACCGAAGGCTGGGGGCGGCCCGACCGCGAGAGGCTCTCGGGGATCGCCAACACGCTTGCGCGCAAGCTCACCGGGGTCGAACTGACCGATCCGATGAGCGGCTATTTCCTGCTCCGTACCGCGACCGCGCGCGAACTCGCGCCCCGGCTCTCGGCGATCGGCTTCAAGATCCTGCTCGACCTTCTCGCCACCAGCGAGCGGAGCCTCACGGTGAAGGATTTCCCGATGAATTTCTCCGCGCGCCGCTCGGGCGAATCCAAGCTCGATCGCGCGATCGCGTTCGATTTCCTCGCCGGGCTCTACGACAAGAGCTTCGGGCGGCTGATCCCGACCCGCTTCGCCATGTTCGGCACCGTCGGCGCGCTGGGCGTGCTGGTGCATATGGCGCTGCTCTATCTGTTCCTGCTGACTGCGGGGACGGCGTTCCCCTGGGCCCAGGCGATCGCAACCTTCGGGGCGATGACCTTCAACTTCTGGCTCAACAATTTCCTCACCTACCGCGACCGGCGGCTGACTACGCCGGGCGCGGTGCTGCGCGGCTGGCTCAGCTTCATCGCCGCCTGTTCGGTGGGGGCCTTCGCCAATGTCGCGGTGGCGACCACGCTGTTCGACCGCGGCCTGCACGAAGTGGCTGCGGCGCTGGTCGGGATCGCGATCGGTTCGGTGTGGAACTACGCTCTGTCGAGCCGCTTCGTCTGGGGCCGTTACTGAGGCTCGCCAGTCGGCTCAGCGCCAGCCCGGCAGCCAGGCCCATTGCAGGAAGGCCATCTCGCCATCCAGCGGTGCGGCGCTGAGAATCGGGAAGAAATAGATGAAGAATGCGAGGCTCCCCGCCAGCGGCAGGAGTGCGGGCCAGCGCCGTCCCGCCTGCCACAGCGCATCCAGCGCCAGCGCCAGCGCCGCCAGCAGGAACATGCTCGGCAGCAGGTAATGGTAATAGAACTGCACCGGCTTGTCGGCGACCGCCCAGAACCCCAGCGTCAGCGCATAGAGCCAGACCGGTGCCAGCAACACGCCGTCGCGGCGGGCGATGCCGCGCCATGCGGCCCAGACCAGCGCGGGCAGGCCGAGCAGCATGGTCTGCGGATTGCCGATCAGCAGGATACCGCGCTGCGCCCCGTCCGCCACCTCGTAGAGAAACCAGATCCCGCGCGCGTTGAGCAGCCATTGCAGCCACTGGCTCGAATAGGGATGCGGCTGGGTGACGCCCGACTGCATCCCGAGCATCGCGATGTGGTGGGCGATCAGATCGGCGGGTCCGTCGGGGCTGCCGATCGCCCCGCGCTCGAACCAGAAGGCGGGCAGATAGGTGGCGGCATAGACCAGCAGCGGCACCAGCCCGAGCCACAGCGCCGCCTCGAGCAGCGTGATCCCCGGCACCGGCGCGCCGCGGCGGCTGAGCAGCAGGCGCCGGCGACCCGCCCTCGCGCGCATGACGAGAAAGACGAGGCCGGGGACCGGCGCCAGCACCAGCGCGTTCCACTTGGCCGCCATCGCGAGGCCGAGCGCCACGCCTGCCAGCGCCAGCCGGAGGCGCCCGGTCTCGGGCTCGCGCATCGCGCCTGCGCATTGCCAGAACGTAAGCGCGAGGAAGGCGATGTGGAACACGTCGAGCATCGGGATCCGGGCGTGGACATACAGCAGGAAGCCGGTCGCCAGCAGCGCGCCATAGGCGAGCGTCGCGAAGCGGCTGAGCGTCGCGTGCCACAGTGCGCGCATCGCGGCGTAGAGCGCGAGCGCTCCGAACAGCGTCGGCACCAGCCGCCAGCCCCAGGGATTGTCGCCCAGCAGCGCGATCCCCAGCGCGAGCAATTGCTTGCCCAGCAGCGGATGCTCGCGGTTGGTGAACTCGCCCAGCGCCAGCAGCTCGCGCGCCGCGGGGAGGTAGTGGACCTCGTCGAAATAGGGGGCGGTCGGAATACCGAGCCGGATCAGGCAGACCAGCCAGAAGCCGAGCGTCAACGCCATGCACCAGGCGCGCGGATCGTGGTCGGGCCTGGCGGAGCTTGTCATCGCGGCAGGGCTTAATTGGCGCGCAGGCGCCGTTCAAGTGGCGAAACAACCACAGGTTTCGCCGCAACTGCGCCCCGCCTGGCAGAAACACAGTTTCGCCACGATTATGTCATGCTACAGTTCTAGCAAGTCGCCATGGCCAAGGCGGAAGGGCCGAGCGACGCGAGTCGCGACCGTTAAATACCGCCGTCTGACTGCAATGCGTGGAGTTCCACTATGAAGAAGACTGCAACAGCTCTTGGTGCCGCCGCCGCCGCTGCGATGATCGCTGCGCCGGTTGCCGCTGCCGAGCGTTATTCGGCTCCGGTCGAAGGCGAAAGCGAGATGGCCGCCGGCGGTTCGGGCCTCATCATCGGGATCGTCGCGGCTGCCGCCGTGATCCTCGGTATCGTTCTCATCGCCGATGACGATGACGACGAAGCCGTCAGCCCGTAAGCTTTCGGGTTTGCGAAATACCGGGGCGGAGAGGCAACTCTCCGCCCCTTTTTCGTGCCTCCTTGCCGCAGCGCCATGCGCTGCCTAGACAGGCGCGCGATGAAACAGACCACCGGAACCGACCGCTCGATCACCCGCAACTGGCGCCCCGCGACCCAGGCCGTACGCGGCGGCACCTGGCGTTCCGAACACGGCGAGACCAGCGAGGCGCTGTTCCTCACCTCGGGCTATACCTATTCCGACGCCGCCACCCCCGCCGCGCGCTTTGCCGGCGACGAGCAGGGCATGACCTACTCGCGGTTGCAGAACCCCACCGTCGCCATGCTGGAAGAGCGGATCGCGCTGATGGAAGGGGCCGAGGCCTGCCGCGCGCAGGCGAGCGGGATGGCGGCGATGACCGCGGCGCTGCTGTGCCAGCTCGAGGCGGGCGACCATGTGGTGGCCGCGCGCGCCGCCTTCGGCTCGTGCCGCTGGCTGGTCGACAATCTGATGCCCAAGTTCGGGATCGCAACCACGGTGATCGACAGCGCGGTCGACGAAGAATGGGAGCGCGCGATTCGCCCCAACACCAAGGTGTTCTTCTTCGAGACCCCCGCCAATCCCACGCTCGACGTGGTCGATCTCGCTTATGTCTGCGGGCTCGCGAAGGCGCATGGCATCACCAGCGTGGTCGACAACGCCTTCGCCACCAGCGCGCTGCAGCGGCCGATGGAATTCGGCGCCGATGTGGTGGCCTACAGCGCCACCAAGCTGATGGACGGGCAAGGCAGGGTGCTCGCCGGCGCGGTCTGCGGCACCAGCGAATGGATCGAGGAAGTGCTGCTCCCGTTCCAGCGCAACACCGGCCCCAATTGCGCGCCGTTCAACGCCTGGGTGGTGCTCAAGGGGCTGGAGACGCTGAGCCTGCGCGCGCATCGCCAGAGCGAGAACGCGCTCGAACTCGGCCGTTTCATCGAGGACCGCGGCCCCCGGATGCTCCACCCCGGCCTGCCCAGCCACCCGCGCCACGAACTCGCTGCACGGCAAATGGACGCCTTCGGCCCGATCTTCGCTTTCGATGTCGGCGACCGCGCAAAGGCTTTCGCGCTGCTCGACGCGCTCGAACTGGTCGATATCTCGAACAATATCGGCGATGCGCGCAGCCTGATGTGCCACCCCGCCAGCACCACCCACGCCGGCATGAGCGCGGAGGCGCGCGAGGAGATGGGAGTGACCGAGGGACTGCTGCGGATCAATGTCGGGCTGGAGGATGTCGCCGACATCACCGAGGATCTCGACCGCGCGCTGCGCGCCGCCGGGTTTTAGAGTTCGACGATTTTG
>TARA_R110002072_G_scaffold81148_4_pt1 | contig 11001 bp, 11 predicted proteins | sample TARA_R110002072 | Tara Oceans TARA_R110002072 (sample SAMEA4397118) | marine metagenome | biome: Polar Biome; feature: [SRF] surface water layer (ENVO:00010504); material: water (ENVO:00002006), including particulate matter (ENVO:01000060) such as... | depth 5 m | reverse complement strand
CCCCCCACCCCCGGCCCCTCCCCCGCGGGGAGGGGAGAAGAGGACCAGTCCTCTTTCTTGAGGATATTGGCGGCGCGCTTGTAGGCGGCGAGAAGATTGGCGCCCTCGGCGGTTTCGACGTAGTTCTGCAATGCTTTCACCCTTGCCAGCAGGCGGACGAGATCGTCTTCGCCTCCCAGAGCAAACACCGCATCGATGAGATCGTGCCGGACGCCGGCCTCGCGTTGCTGGACCTTGAGGCGGTCGGCGAGGAAGTCGGCAACACTCTCAAAGACCGAAACGAAGTCTTTCGTAACGAAAAGCGCGGAGTCGCTAAGCTCCGCGTCTCCCAAAGCTCCCCGCTCCTCGAACTCACGATAAGGAAGTAGAGCATGCCAGACGACAGGTTCATAGGCCTCGTCTTCATCGCGGTCCGCCAGAATCTGATAGGTCAGTTCGTTAACTGGAGGATACCGATCGTCGTCAGGCGTCCAAGTTTCGACCTTCGCACTCGAGAGCCTGAAATGTGAAATGGCCGGACGCTGCTCGGCCAACGCTAGGCCATGATACGCGTCTAGCGCACGCTCGAGCGACAACCGAAGGCCATTCCTTATGATTAGGCTCAAGACAGCGATTGCCGCCCGCCTGAGAGCGTAAGGATCTTTTGAACCGGTGGGCGCTTTGTCGATTCCGAAAAACGAGAAGACCGTATCCAGCTTGTCCGCTAGACTGACCGCCACCGTCACCGGTTCGGTCGGCACATCGTCGCCCTGCCCGACCGGCTTGTAGTGATCGCGGATCGCGTCGGCGACCGCGTCATTATGCTCCCCGCCCACCCCCTCGGCACGGGCGTAATAGCCGCCCATAAGCCCCTGCAATTCGGGGAATTCGCCGACCATCTCGGTGACCAGATCGGCCTTGGCGAGCCGCGCGGCCTGTTCCGCGAGATCGGCCAACTCTTCTCTCGTCACCCCCGCGAAGGCGGGGGTCCCGCTGGTTTCCGGCGCGGCGCTCGAAGACAAAGCGGGATCCCCGCCTGCGCGGGGATGACGGGGTTGGAGGTCGGGAGTGACGATCCCCTCCTCAACCAGCCAGCGCGCCAGCTTCGCCACGCGCTCGACCTTGTCGGCGACGCTGCCCAGCTTCTCGTGGAAGGTGATCCGATCGAGCCCCTCGGCGTGCTGCGCCAGCGTCTTCTTGCGATCGACATCCCAGAAGAAGCGCGCATCCGAGAGCCGCGCGGCGAGGACCTTGCGGTTGCCGTCGACGATCGCCGCGCCGCCGTCTTCCGCCGCGATATTGGCGGTGCAGATGAAGGCATTTGCGAGGAGCTGAGTCCCCGCGGCGGCGGGGACCTCGGTCGGTGGCGCGCCTTCGCCTGAGGCGCCCGCCTGCGCGGGGGCTGCGGTGCAGACGAAATACTTCTGGTTCACCCGCGCGGTGAGCTGGATGACCTCGGGCGGGACGCTGAGGAAATCCTCCTCGAAGCGGCCGAGCAGCGGGACCGGCCATTCGGTCAGACCGGCGTTCTCGACCACCAGCCCCTCGTCCTCGACCAGCGTGAGGCCCGCTTCGGCGGCGACCTGCGCGGCGCCCTTGCGGATCAGCGCGGCGCGTTCCTCGTGATCGACGATGACATGGCCGGCACGCAGCTTCATCGCGTAGTCGCCGGCATTGCCGATGGTGATGTCGCCCGAGTGGTGGAAGCGGTGGCCCAGCGTCACTGCGCCGCTGGTGACGCCGTGGACCTCGCATTCGACCACCTCGTCGCCCAGCAGCGCGACCACGCCCGAGAGCGGGCGCACCCAGCGCAGGGACTCGGTGCCGATCGAGGCCGCGCCCCAGCGCATCGACTTGGGCCAGGAAAAGTCGCGAACGATAGCGGGGATCGCCTGCGCGAGCAGGTCGGCGGTCGCGCGGCCGGGCTTCTCGATCACCGCGAAATAGGTGCTGCGGCCCTTGACGTCGCGCAAGGTCAGCTGCTCGCGGGCGACGCCGTTCTTGCGGCAGAAGCCTTCGATCGCCTGGTCGGGGGCCCCCTCGGGCGGGCCCTTGGCTTCCTCGCTCACCGCCTCGGTCGCCTGCGGCAGGCCGCGAGCGATCAGCGCGAGCCGGCGCGGGGTGGACCAGACGGTGATGTCGGTGGCGGCGACCCCGGCGGCGTCGAGCTCGCGGCGCAGCAGCTTTTCCAGCTCGGCGCGCGCGCCGGCCTGCATCCGCGCGGGGATTTCCTCGGAGCGCAGTTCGAGGAGGAAGTCAGGCACTACAACTCTCCGTCATCCCAGCGAAACTCTCCGTCATCCCAGCGAAAGCTGGGATCTGTCGCAGATCGGGCGCGAAGCCGAAGGCGATCCCAGCTTTCGCTGGGATGACGGGGGCTGCCGGGATGAGGTGAATGGCGAAGTTCACAGCGACCACTCCGGATATTTCTCCGCCCATTGCGGGGCCATCAGCGCGGCGTATGTCTCGCAGCTCCCGCGCGCCAGATCGCGGACCCGGCCCATGTAGCTGGCGCGTTCCTGGACGCTGATCACGCCGCGCGCCTGGAGCAGGTTGAAGATATGGCTGGCCTCGACAGCCTGTTCATAACCGGCGATAGGCACCTGATTTTCCAGCGCATTGCGGCATTCGGCCTCGGCCTTGGCGAAGAGATCGAACAGCGCATCGGTGTCCGCCACCTCGAAATTCCATTTCGACATCTGCCGCTCGTTCTCGAGGAAGACGTCCCCATAGCTCACGCCCTGCCCGTTGAAGTCGAGATCGTAAACGCTGTCGACGCCCTGGATATACATCGCGAGGCGCTCGAGCCCGTAGGTCAGCTCGCCCGCGACCGGCTTGCAGTCGAACCCGCCCATCTGCTGGAAATAGGTGAACTGGGTCACCTCCATCCCGTCGCACCAGACCTCCCAGCCTAGCCCCCAGGCGCCCAGCGTGGGCGATTCCCAATCGTCCTCGACGAAGCGGATATCGTGTTTGAGCGGGTCGATCCCGATCACCGCCAGGCTTTCCAGATAGAGATCCTGGATGTCGGGCGGGCTGGGTTTGAGGATCACCTGATACTGGTAGTAATGCTGCAGCCGGTTGGGGTTCTCGCCGTAGCGGCCGTCGGTCGGGCGGCGGCAGGGCTGGACGAAGGCGGCGTTCCACGGCTCGGGGCCGAGCGCGCGAAGCGTGGTCGCGGTGTGGAAGGTGCCCGCGCCCATGCGCATGTCGTAGGGCTGCAGGATCAGACACCCGCGCGCGGCCCAGAAATCGTGCAGCGCGAGGATCATGTCCTGGAAAGATCGGCGAGGATTGCGGTCCATGGCGGCGGGCTTTGGCTGATGGCCTCGGGAGCGTCAATGCCGTGTGGGGTGCAGACGCGGCGATGACAGGTTGTGGCGACACGATGTCAGGTAATGTTGACATTGTCAGCGAATCACGACATATGGTCAGGCATACCTGACACAATCGGAGCAAGAGCCGATGCAACCCGATACCAAAACCAACCTCTATCTGACGTCGGCCGTGATGGGCGGAGTTGCTTCGGTTGTGCTGGCCCTGGCCAACCTGTTCGACTGGACCGGCTGGCTCTACGGCGGCCCCGCGCTTGTCACGATCGTCTCCCTGCTGGTCATCCTCCGGCGCACGCTGCGCGACGAATACACCCAGAGCCTGTGGCAGGCAGGGACCTCCGCGGCGTTCGTGGTCCTGGCGATCCTCTATTTCCTCGTACCCTTCGCAACAGGCTTTATCGATGGCCTCGCAGGCAGAGAGGCCACGAGGGATTTTCCCTACGAACTGGCCGCCATCGGCGCCTTCGTCGCTTTCTACGCCGGTTTCCTGCTGGCCTGGCTGCGAAGCGCCCGGTGATGAACCGCCTCCATGGCCTGTGCGCGAAGATCGTCCCCTCGCCTGACCTTACAAAGTGACACACGCCGGAGACGAATTTGCCCTACCAGCCGAACACCCCGGACCGCTACAATCGCGAACAGTCCTTCCGTTATATGTTCTTGAGTCTCGGCGCCAATTGCGTCCTGATTTTCGACGTTTTCATCGCCCTGCCGAATATTGTGCGGGTACTGGCAATGGGTTCAGTCGTGGGTGGACTATTGGTCGCCGGGCTGATGGCTTCGAGGGTCGACGACTACTTTCGCGCGCTTTGCTACTCAGGACAGCAATGGACAGTCAGCGGTATCGCCGCCTATCTGCTGTTTTATCTCTTCAATGCTGGGTATGACACCGGCTATGGCGCGGGTTTCGCGCTTGGCAGCGAAGGCATGGCGCCCGAACGCGAACCGCTTATCGCGCTCTCGCCACTTTTGACTGATGGCTATGTCGTGGCGCTGAGCTTCGCGATGCTTTTCTTTCTCGGCTTCGCCTACGCCAGCTTGCGTGCCCGCTGGTGAAAAACCGCCTCCGTGTGCTGCGCGCCGAGCGCGAGTGGAGCCAGGCCGAGCTGGCCGGACAGCTCGATGTCTCGCGCCAGGCGGTAAACGCGATCGAGACCGGCAAGCACGACCCCTCGCTGGGTCTCGCGTTCAAGATCGCCCGGCTGTTCGCCATGCCGGTCGAGCAAATTTTCGACGACGGAGCCCATGTCGGCGAGGAGTGAGCAAGGCTCTGCCGCCGGCCCTTCCGCAATTTCGTACCTGACCTTAACCGCCCCGCCCTATAAAAGGACCCGACCATGACCCAGACCAGAACCCGTTTCGCCGCCGCGCTCACCGCCGGCACACTGCTCGTCACGCTGCAGGCCTGCACCACCGTCGCTGAGGATAGCGCGCCAGCAACTGCGGCCGCGCCCGCAGCGCCCGCGCAGCCCGCCGGCCCCGCGCTGTGGAAGGTCGCCGACGAGGACACCACGATTTATCTGTTCGGCACCGTCCACGCGCTGCCCGAGGATATCGACTGGTTCAGCGGCCCGGTCGCCGCCGCGCTCGGATCCTCGGGCACGCTGGTGACCGAGATTCCGCCCGGCTTCGAGCAGGACCCGGCCAACCAGCAGAAGATCATCGGACTGGCCTTGCTGCCCGAGGGCGAGAGCCTGCGCGACCAGCTCGATCCCGAGCAGCGCGCCAGCTACGAGGCGGCGATGACCTCGCTCGAGCTGCCGGTTGGCGCCTTCGACCGCTTCGAGCCGTGGTTCGCCGGGATGAACCTCGCGGTGCTGCCGCTGCTCAAGGCGGGCTATGCCGCCGAGAGCGGGGTCGAGAAGCTGGTCGAGGAGCGCGCACCTGAGGGGGCGACCCGCGACGCGCTCGAGACGGTCGAGTTCCAGCTCGGTATGCTCGACACCCTGCCGGTCCAATCGCAGATCGATTTCCTCATCGCCACCACCGACATGATCGACGAGGTGGTGCCGATGATGGATCAGCTGCTCACCGAATGGGTCGAAGGCGACACCGAACAATTGGGCGAGCTGATGAACGCCAATCTCGCCGATCCGGTGCTCGCCGAGGCGCTGCTCTACAGCCGCAACCGCAATTGGGCCGACTGGATCGACGAGCGGCTCGACACGCCGGGCACGGTCTTCATGGCGGTTGGCGCTGGGCATCTTGCGGGCACCAACAGCGTGCAGGACTATCTCGAAGCGCGCGGCATGACCGTGACGCGGGTCCAGTGAGCCTGCGCCTCTTCCTGTCGGCGCTGCTTGGCGCCCTGCTGCTGGGGGGCTGTTCCGACCAGCCCGCCCTGCCGGCGCAGCCCGAGGGCGCGCCGATCCTGTGGGAGCTCGCCAATGCCCAAGGAGAGGTCGAGGGCTGGCTGTTCGGCACCATCCACGCCCTCCCCGACGGAGTCGAATGGCGCTCGGATGTGCTCGACGAGGCGGTGGCGGAGGCCGATGTGCTCGCGGTCGAGGTCGCCTCGCTCGACGACGGGGTGGCGCTGGGCGAATTGTTCACCCGGCTCGCCTTCGATGATCCGCCGGGCCCGCTCGCCGCGCGGGTCGATCCTGCGCTTGCCGAGCAGTACCAGGCGCTGCTGACGCGGGCCAAGGTCCGGCGCAGCCATTTCGATGCAATGGAGACCTGGGCCGCGGCGCTGACGCTGGCGCAGGTGGCGCAGCAGGCGAAGTCCGAGAATGGCGTCGATCGCGCGCTGATCCGCGATTTCGGCACCCGCGAGATCATCGAATTCGAGGGCGCGGAGACACAATTGCGGATTTTCGACGATCTGCCCGAGACCGAGCAGCGCGACCTGCTCAACGCGGTGATCGGCGAGACCGAGGATTACGAGCAGGACATCGGCCGGATGGCGCGGATGTGGCAGACGGGCGACGAGAAGCAGTTGAGCGAGCTCACCGGCGAAGGCATCCTTGCCGATCCCGAGCTTTACGAAGCGCTGCTCGCGGGGCGCAACCGCGCCTGGGCCGCGCAGCTCGAAAACCTGCTCTCGGCGAGCGCGAAACCCTTCGTCGCGGTGGGCGCGGCGCATATGTTCGGCGCCGACGGCCTGCCCGCGCTGATGAAAGCGCGCGGCTATACGGTGCGCCGCATCCAGTAGCGGCCCCTCGCCACTTCACCCCTGCGGCCTTGCGTTTTTGCCGTCACCTGCTAAGCGGCCGCCAGTCCGGTGCCATGGTCATCCCTGGAGGCGTGGTGAACCGGACGACAACCACAAGCAATTCGAAAGGTACGAACTCATGAGCGATGCTCTGACCCTACCGGCCGAGACGCGCGAACGGGCTGGCAAGGGAGCCTCCCGTGCACTGCGTCGCGATGGCCGTGTCCCCGCCGTGATCTATGGCGGCAAGGAAGAACCCGTGATGATCCACATCGAGGAGAAGGAACTGGTCAAGCAATTGATGACCGGTCACTTCATGAACTCGATCGTCGAGATCGAACTTGGCGGCCAGACGCTGCGCACCCTGCCCAAGGATGTTGCGCTCGACCCGGTCAAGGATCGCCCGATCCACGCCGATTTCCTGCGCATGGTCAAGGGCGGCAAGATCGACGTCCAGGTCCCCGTGGTCTTCGCCAACGAGGAAGCCTCGCCGGGTCTCAAGAAGGGCGGCGTGCTCAACGTGGTCCGTCACGAGCTCGAGCTGGTCTGCGACAACGATCGCATCCCCAGCGAGATCGTGATCGACGTCACCGGCAAGGAAGTCGGCGATTCGATCCACATCAGCGAAGTCACTCTTCCCGAAGGCAGCGAAAGCGCCATCACCGATCGCGATTTCACCATCGCCACGCTGGTTGCGCCGTCCGCGCTCAAGCGCGCCGAGGGTGAAGCCGGCGACGACCAGACCGGCGCCGGCATGGATGCCGGTGGAACCGCCGCGACCGAACAGGGTCCCGACGACGACGCCGCTCAGGAACAGGAAGACAAGAGCGAGTAAACGCTCCTCTTCCCGACCGATACCGAGACACCGGGCTTCGCGAGAAGTCCGGTGTTTTGCTTTGTGCGCCTGGCCTGCGCGCATGACCGCGTGCGGGGGTGACGAAGCGGCAGGGGTCGATTAAGCGCTCGCCATGCAAATCTGGACAGGCCTCGGAAATCCCGGACCCAAATACACCATGCAGCGGCACAATGTCGGCTTCATGGCCTGCGACGTGATCGCCGACATGCATGATTTCGGACCCGTGCAGAAGAAATTCAGCGGCTGGGTCCAGGAGGGCCGTATCGGCACCGAGAAGGTGCTGCTGCTCAAACCCGCCACCTTCATGAACGAGAGCGGCCGCGCGGTGGGCGAGGCGCTGCGCTTCTACAAGCTGGGCACCGAGGCGCTGACCGTCTTCCACGACGAGCTCGATCTGGCGCCCTTCAAGGTCAAGGTGAAGCAGGGCGGCGGCCATGCCGGGCACAATGGGTTGCGCAGCATCGACCAGCATTGCGGAGCCGAGTTTCGCCGGGTGCGGATCGGGATCGGCCATCCCGGGCACAAGGACCGCGTCACCGGGCACGTCCTGGGCGATTACGCCAAGGCGGAGCGCGACGATCTGATCGCCATGCTCGGCGCGATGGGCGCGGAGGCCGAATGGCTCGCGCGCGGCGACGATGCGCGCTTCATGAACGACGTCGCGCTGAGGATGCAGGAAATCTGAGACTCTCCGAATCCTGTGGCCGAATCCTGTGCTAGTCTCCCGGCGAGACTGAGGAGATTCGCATGCCCGATCTGACCCGCCGCTCTCTGCTCGCCGGGGCCGCCGCCACCACCGTTCTCGCCGCCACCGCCTCCCGCGCGCAGAGCGATATGATCGCCGCCGCCGCTCCGGATCTCGCGGGCAAGGCGATCCTCATCACCGGAACCTCGTCGGGCTTCGGCCGGCTCGGCGCCGAGCATTACGCCCGCGCCGGCGCGCGCGTGTTCGCCACCATGCGCAACATTCCCCGCGGCGAAGCGGAGGACCTGCGCCGGCTCGCGGCCAGCGACGATCTCGACCTCCATGTGATCGAGATCGACGTGCTGTCCGACGAACAGGTCGAGCGCGGCGTCGCCGAGGCCATGCGGATCAACGGCGGTCCGATCGACGTGCTGATCAACAATGCCGGGATCGGTATCTCCGGCCCGGTCGAGGTGCAGGACATGGAAGCGACGAAGCTGGCCTTCGACACCAATGTCTTCGGCGCCCACCGGATGGCGCGTGCGGTGCTTCCGGGAATGCGCGCCAAGGGCGGCGGGCAGATCTTCCAGATCTCGAGCCAGCTGGGGCGCGTCATCGTGCCTTACGGCGGGCATTACTCGGCGACCAAATTCGCGCTCGAGGCGATGGGCGAGCAGCTCGCCTACGAGCTGGTGCCGCACAATATCGAGGTGACCATCATCGAACCCGGCGGCTATCCGACCGAGGTATGGGTGAACCGCAACATCTACACCGGCGCGCTGAAGGAACGGATCGCCCCCGAGCACGCGCAGGGCTACCCCGAGGTCGTGGCGCGGATGGGGACCGAGGACGGCTCGGGCCGCTCCGCCGATCCGATGGACGTGCCGCGCGCCATCGCCCGCACCATCGCCCTGCCCCAGGGCACCCGCCCGCTGCGCGTTCCGGTCAGCGGCGGAGCGATCCCGCAGACCGCGATCAATGAGGTGACCGCGCGCACCCAGCTCGAATGGCTGGGCCGCTCGCCTCAGCTCGGCCCGGTGATGCGCGCCGTTCATGAACGCTAAGCCCGAGAACACCGGGCTCGAGAAGGCTTCGGGCAGGATGGTGGCAGCGCTCTCCGCACAGGCCGCGGTTTTCGCCGGGCTGGGCCTCCTGCTCTGGATCTGGTCCGGCCGCGCTGCCGGCAATTTCGTCATTCTTTCATGGACCGGAGCCCTGACTGGCGTGGCGCTGGCCGCTGCGCTAATCCTGCTCGCCTTCGTCCTTTTTCGTGGGTTTCCCAATATCGGCGAGCGGTTGGTCCGGCTTCAGGCGCCGACCTTTTCGTTGCTGGGTCCGCGGCTTGGATGGCTGCCCATCGTGCTGCTCTCGCTCGGCGCGGGGATAGGCGAGGAGGCCTTGCTCCGCGCAGGATTGCAAACCCTGCTGAGCGATCATCTCGGGCCGATGGCAGCCATTCTGCTGTCTTCCGCCGCATTTGCCGCCATTCATTGGGCGAAGCCGGTGATCACCGCGTTGCTGTTCGCGATCGGCGCGATTTTCGGCGTTGTATTCTGGTATACCGAGAGCCTGCTGGCGGTCATGGTCGGCCATGCGCTCTACGATATCTGGGCGCTGCGCTATCTCCACCGCGAGATGCACCGGCTGAACCTGTTCGACCAGCCCCGGCCCGAGCCCGAGCCCGAACCCCAGCCGGCACCGCTGGTCAATTCGCCCGGCCCCGGCTAAGGCGCTGCGCGAACAATCAGCTGGAGTTTTCGATGGGTTTCCGTTGCGGGATCGTCGGCTTGCCCAATGTCGGCAAGTCCACCCTTTTCAATGCACTGACCGAGACGCAGGCCGCGCAGGCCGCGAACTATCCCTTCTGCACGATCGAGCCCAATGTCGGCCAGGTCGCGGTCCCCGATGCGCGGCTCGACCGGATCGCCGCGATCGCCGGTTCTGCCAAGACCATCCCGACGCAATTGGGCTTCGTCGATATTGCCGGCCTTGTGAAGGGCGCGAGCAAGGGCGAAGGCCTGGGCAACCAGTTCCTCGGCAATATCCGCGAGGTCGACGCCGTGGTCCATGTGCTGCGCTGCTTCGAGGATGACGACATCCAGCACGTCGCCAACAAGGTCGATCCGATCTCGGACGCCGAAGTGGTCGAGACCGAGCTGCTGCTCTCCGATCTCGAAAGCCTCGAGAAGCGCGTCCCCAATGCGCAGAAGCGCGCCACCGGGGGCGACAAGGAAGCCAAGATCATGGTCAGCGTGCTCGGCCAGGCGCTCGAACTGCTGCGCGAGGGCAAGCCCGCGCGGTTGACGCAGCCGAAGGACGAGGAAGAGGCGCGCGTCTTCGCGCAGGCGCAATTGCTCAGCGCCAAGCCGGTGCTCTACGTCTGCAATGTGGCGGAGGAAGACGCCGCGACGGGCAATGCGCTGTCTGAGGCGGTCGCCGCCAAGGCCGCGCGCGAGGGCGCGCAGTCGGTGGTGGTCTCCGCCGCGATCGAATCCGAGCTGGTGGGCATGGCGACCGAGGAGCGCAGCGAATATCTCGCCGAGCTCGGGCTCGAGGAAAGCGGGCTGAGCAAGGTGATCCGCGCGGGCTACGAACTGCTCGCGCTCAACACCTTCTTCACCGCCGGCCCCAAGGAAACCCGCGCCTGGACTTTCCCGCGCGGCGCCAAGGCGCCGCAGGCGGCGGGCGAGATCCACACCGATTTCGAGAAGGGCTTCATCCGCGCCGAGACCATCGCCTTCGACGACTACATCGCCCTGAACGGCGAGAGCGGCGCGCGCGAGGCGGGCAAGCTGCGCCAGGAGGGCAAGGAATATCTGGTGCAGGATGGCGATGTGCTGATGTTCAAGTTCAACGTCTAGGGGGTGATGGTTATCGTTTGATCCGACTTCCCCTTCTCCATTGCGAGGGGAAGAGGTTTGGGGCCGGCACCCCGCTTTCGTCATTGCGAGGAGCGCAGCGACGCGGCAATCCACGGGGCGGCGTTGCGGGTTGC
>TARA_R110002072_G_scaffold302338_1_pt1 | contig 11039 bp, 13 predicted proteins | sample TARA_R110002072 | Tara Oceans TARA_R110002072 (sample SAMEA4397118) | marine metagenome | biome: Polar Biome; feature: [SRF] surface water layer (ENVO:00010504); material: water (ENVO:00002006), including particulate matter (ENVO:01000060) such as... | depth 5 m | reverse complement strand
CAGGTTCAAATCCTGCCCCCGCAACCAACAAATTCAACGCCTTAGCCAAATACGGCTAAGGCGTTTTTTGTGCCCGGGCTACCGTGGGGCTACCACGAAGGATAAAACTCAGTAACCAAAAGACCGCTCCCAAGTGTGAAGCGGATAGAGCCGAAAAATGTCGGTTGGAAAACGGAAGCAACACGATAGCATGCAACGATTGTGTAGACGATGACCCGGACCTGTTACGGTTTATATGTTGCAAAGTAGCCCGCGATGGGAGCGCCCACCTACTTGTTGCGTCAGGACATACGGCTACATTCGGGTTTAGTGTGATTTTTGTCATGGGTTTCAACACCGCCTCCTGGTCGCAACGTTGTTTTCGATTTCATCTGGATATTTCGGGAGGCAAACCGCTCTCGGCCGCAGACTGCCATATATACTTTTGCCGCATCCACCTCTCACTTGACGCGCAACCTGAAAACAATCAAGCGGTTCGGGCGGGGTCAACAATTTGCAGGATTGTCTTTAATGTTCATGGGGGTCGCCACGATTGCCGGTCAACTGATGGTCCTGGCAAATTGGCTGCTGGACGTGTTCCCCGTCCTCGGAAAGATCGGATAAGTTTCTAAGGTGACACCAGCGCGTTCACCGCGCATATATGCGTTCCTCATAAATTTCCATGTTGACTCCGTAGTATACAACGGTTGCTAGGCTTTTCGCTTAGGAGGTTCGAACATGCGAATTGGTGAAGCCGCTACGTGTGCCGGGGTCAGCGTCGAAACGATCCGGTTCTACGAGACCAAAGGACTAATCGAACAACCGCGCAGACCGCAAGGCGGCGGATTTCGTGATTATCCGATGGCGACGGTGGACCGAATACGCTTTGTCCGTCAAGCACAGGAAGTCGGCTTTTCACTTCGGGAAATTTCCGAACTTCTATCCCTGCAGGCAGACCCCAATGCGGATTGTGCCGACGTTCGAGCCCGTGCAATCCAGAAACGAGACGAGGTGCAGTCAAAGCTCAACCATATGCGGGTCATTCTCGAAGCGCTGGACGATCTGGTCGCAAGTTGTCCCGGCGGTGGGGAAATTACTGCCTGCACAATCCTCGACGCGATGAATGACCGCACCTTACGCAGCGGAGTATCTCGCAATGAAGCACAACCTGAAGAAAAGGATGCACTAGACATGAAAACTACTCTCCTGAGCATCGAAGGTATGAACTGTGACGGTTGCGCCCACACGATTGAACTTTTACTTACCCGGGTGCCGGGTGTTCGCAAGGCCGATGCGTCTTATCCAGAGTGCCAGGCCCGTATATTGCATGATCCTGACACAGCTTCACCGGAGGATTTGGTTGCGGCAATAGATAAGGGCGGTTTCGTTGCCGCAATCGATGATAAATGATCGAACCCGGGTTTATTGGACTGGTTGCTATTCCTGCCGGCCTGGGCCTGTTTGGATTTATTGAACCATGCACAATCGGGAGCAGCCTCGTCTTCATAAAGTACCTTGAGGGCAAAAATGCTTCGGTGAAAGTCTTAGAAACAGCCGTATTCGCTGCGACCCGGTCGATATTTATCGGCCTACTTGGCGTCCTCGCCGTGCTCATCGGAGACACGTTCCTCGATCTTCAGCGATATGCGTGGCTGGTTTTGGGGGCACTGTATGTTCTTCTTGGCGTATTGCTCGCGACAGGGCAGTCGCGCTTTTTCACTCGATCAATCGGCCCTGGTCTTCGTCGACTTAGTGGATATCGCGGTTCCGTTGGCCTTGGGCTTCTGTTCGGGTTGAATATCCCAGCCTGCGCGGCACCGTTGTTGATCGCATTGTTAGCCACGGCTGCCGCTTCCTCCGGCGTGACGATAGCAAAGGGCTTTACTGCGCTCGCAGTATTCGGCCTCGGATTAAGCATCCCCTTGGTGATGGCCGTTCTCGTTCCACAGGCGCGTGGCTGGCTTGAGCGAATTGCGTCCCTTTCCGGTCGCTATCCCGCAATCGCCGGTCTGGTCCTCATAGCACTTGGTGGTTGGTCGATCTGGTTTGGCCTGTTTGCCGATCTTAAAGCAAGCACGTCCGCCAGCTGATCGATTTAGAAACTTTACGGAGCGTATATTATGATCGCGATACCCGCCGACGAAACGACGTCAACGTATTGGAACGAGGAACCAGCGGCACGTCCGGATCGGGCACGTATTCGGGCGCGTATCGGTGGCCTTCATTGTTCACTCTGCACGGGCACAATCGAGAAAGCGCTTGGCAAGCAAACCGGCGTGGATAAGGTCGCGGTTAGCCTGACTCACGAGCAGGCACTTGTAGAGTTTGATCCGTCGGCAACGACGCCAGAAACGCTGCTACAGATTTTACGCGACATCGGATACACCATTCACGATCCGAACAAATTGCGCCCCTTTGAAGAAGAAGAACGTGAGCTTGTTGTCGAGGGGCGTCGCTTCCTGACCGCCACCGCGTTCAGCATGCTATCCGTCGCACTGATCACAGATCCCGCCGGGCCGCTCTCGCTGATCCTGCCCACAATAGCAACGATCAGCCTGATCGCCTTCGTGTTTCTCGTTCTTCGGGCGCGCGGATTATGGCCGGCACTCGTCGGTGCCGGAAGCCTCGGCCTGTTGGTAGCAGGATTGCTCGTACTAAAAGACACGGGATCGCTAACTGATTTCACGCCTTGGATCGTGGGCGCGCTTGCCATCGTCCTTATTTTCGGCGTTGCCCGCCACATTCTGATCATGGCTGTTCAGGCACTCCGGCGGGGTATTTTGAACCAGCACGTGTTGCTTGAAGCCGGGGCTTTTGCCGGGCTGGCAGGCGGCGTCATTGGCTTGGTGTTCGATCAACCCGGTTATCCAACCGCACCTTTCTTTGCCGTTGCCGTCATGGTCGCGACGTACCACATTTTTTCTGAATGGCTGTCTCTGATCGTCAAGACACGATCATCACAGGCCGTCAGGCGTTTACTCGATTTGCAGCCGGACACGGCGCGCGTTCGACGCAACGATGCCGAAACTGAGATTCCAACAAGCGACGTCATCGAAGGCGATCTGGTGAGGGTGCGACCTGGCGAACGTTTGCCGGTGGATGGTGAAATCATCGAAGGCCGCTCCACTGTTGATCAAAGTCTCGTCACCGGCGAACCGATGCCTGTTGAACGAAGCGTTGGCGATACTGTTATCGGGGGCACGATTAATGGCAACGGGACTCTTCTCGTTCGGGTGACGGCGGTCGGTGAACAGAGTTTTCTCCGCCGTGTCGCGCGTGAGGTCGAAGACGCCCGCGCCCTCAAACCCGGCCTCCTGCACTTGGTCGACCGCATTCTTAGAGTCTACACGCCTGCCGTGCTGACGATTTCGGTCTTCTCTTTCATCGGCTGGGCAGTACTGCCGCCAGCATTCGGTTTCACACCCGATCTGCAGCGTGCGGTCTTCGCAGGCCTTAGCGTACTCGTTATGGGGTATCCCTGTGCCGTCGGTATTTCTGCCCCACTGTCAATTGTAAGGGGGGCGGGTGAAGCAGCGGAAAAGGGCATCCTGATGCGGACGGGAGAAGCGTTCCAGGGATACCGTCTGGTCCGACAAATTGCCTTCGACAAAACCGGCACGTTAACCGAGGGTCGCCCCCGGGTTCACGAGGTGGAGGCCGTATCGGAAGATACCAGACAAGTTCTGATGTTCTCTGCCGCAGCCGAATCATCCTCAGAGCACCCGCTTGGGGAGGCTATCGTGGAAGCCGCATTCGATGCGGGCCTGACGCCACCGAACGCCAGTACGTTCGAAGCGATTCCCGGTAACGGTGTGATTGCTACTGTGGACGGCAAAGAAGTGATCGTGGGAAGTCCCCGGTTCCTCGCACAATATGGCATCGAACTTTCTTCGATTACGCACCGGATAGAGGCCCTCCAAGACATGGGGCGAACAGTAATTGCTGTCGCTCGTGACGGCGCATTTCTCGGTATCATTGCCTTAGGTGACTTGCCGCGACGGGAAGCTGGAACGACGATCGCAAAATTGCGTGATGCGGGTATACGAACGGTTCTGATTACCGGCGATAACGAACGCGCAGGTTATCGTATTGCCAAGGAACTTGGCATCGACGACGTCCACGCGGAAGTATTGCCCGGCGAGAAAGCCGAACTGATCCGTGACCTTCAGAAGCAAGGCCGGACCGCGATGGTTGGTGACGGCATCAATGATGCACCTGCACTTATGCAGGCGGATGTCGGCATCGCGATGGGTTCAGGAACCGACATCGCCATCGACGCTGCCGATATCATCATTCTCAACAACGACATCTCCAACGTCGTCGAGGCGCGGGAGATCAGCCGGCAAGGGTATCGCAAAATGCTGCAGAACGTGTCGCTCGCCTTCTTGTTCAATGGCGTCGGCGTCCCGATCGCAGCGACAGGTCTGCTGTATCCTGTCTGGGCCATGGTCGCGATGGCCGCAAGTGTGACGACCATTTTCGTCAACTCGCTCTGGGGTAAACCGAAGTTGTTTATCGACGCTATCCTAAGTGTTGGGAAACCAATTTCAACGACGGACAATGCGAAGTGAATACTCGGATCGGTGGGAAAATAAACTTCTATTGTTGAAAGGCAGAGGAGAAATGAACATCAAACGATGGGAACTTGTATCCCTTATAATCTTACAGGTCATGTTTGCCGCGTGTGCATCAAGTGTTTTGGTTTACAATGCTTTTGAATGGGCGCCCGATGTTATTTCGTTTGAGTGGAGTTCTTACCGAGCCTTTAATATCTATATCTCAATTCTCATTGTTGCCGCCCTTATATGGGGCCTCCTTGCTCGAACTGCTATCATCATGCCTGTCATCATGGTTTTCGCTTCGTTTCACTTGATGGAGGGGGTGATAATTTCATTTTGGAGTAAGGCCGTCATTCATTTCATCACGCTCTTAATATCAGCGAATATTCTGATGGGGGAGAAACAACGTTCAGTTTGACTTATATCCACTGATTAATTCGAGCGCGGGTGCAACAGTCCCTATATTGGATTAACTCTTAACACGACAAACAGTCAAATTAGGGGCAGTGCCGGACATTTTGTTTGATTGCCTTAATGTCCGGTTCTGCCTCCTTTCTTGCCCTGATTAACTCTTGGATTGTGCTTTGTGTCGCCTCGCGGCCCCACTCCGTTTCCCAAGTTCGGACATTGCTTGGCGGATAAGTTCCTTCTTTTCATCCTCGGGGTTGCAGGTTTCGACTTCTTCTTCTTTCTGGCTATCAATGCCGCCCGCTGGGAACGGTTCCCTGTCCGTTGAGTGGGCCGTTGCAAACGCCGTTGGACTGGCGGTTTCCAGCGGTTCAAGGGCGGCTTCATCTACCGTTGTCGAACCGTCTAAGAACGGCACAATCAACGGCTCAGAGCCGTTGATTTGCGGTTCCGAACCGTTGCCCTGGCCGTCCTTCTTGTCCGTCAGAATGTCGTAGATCGTCAGACCAACGGCGCCGATACCGATGATGGCCAGGGTGGCCGGGTTGGTGATGAACGGCAGCAGGCCGCCCAGAACGGTTTTCGTGATGTTCGCATTCATATCTTCAGTTCCTTCTGTGCCCCGTTCCGCCGTTCCGCCCCTTAGGGCGGGGAACGGCGGAACGGGGGATTGCGTTAAAATGATCCTTGCCCGGCGGCCTTCTGTTTCCAGCGATGAACGGTGGATTTCGAGACGCCGAGTTCTTCGCCGACTTCGGCCATGGACAGACCGTCCGAGAGCAGGGCCATGGCCCGTTTGAAGTCGAGGTCTCCGGCCTGCCATGTCCATTCCAGGGCGCCGTCCGTGGTCTTGAGCGTGGCTTCGATGTCCTGGGTCTCGCCAGCCCCCATATGCCGGGATTTGGTGTAGCGGATCAGGATGCGGGTATCGTCCGTGCCCTGAAGGAAGTCGTCGGGCCGTTTGAGTTGGATGACGATGTCCATGACGTCTTCCTTCTTGTGGCTGCCCCGCTGTTTCCCTTCCTTGTTGGCGTGATGAATGAAGACGATGGCAATCCCGCGTTTGCGGAGTTGCACGGCCCATTCCTGCACCGGCGCCCAACTGTCGGCTTCGTTCTCGTTGCCGGTGCGGTCGAAGGTCGAGATGTTGTCGAGGAAGACGACCTTCGGACCGGCGGCTGCGACCAGCTCATTGATCTCGGCCCGTCCGTCCGCCGTTCCGATGTCCGGTATGTGATCCGTCAAATCCTGACAATCGGGCGTGAAGATGGAGAGGGGGGCTTTCGTCGGTTTGCCCCCGGTAAGTAGCTTGAGTCGGTGCTGCATGGCCGTGGCTTGCATTTCCCCGTCGAGATAGAGGACGGGAACCGGAACCTCGGCCTTGTAGTCCAGGAAAGCCTCACCGTTCGCCAAGGCGACGGCACAGGACAGGGCAAAGAAGGTCTTGCCGATACCCCGGTCGGCAAAGACCATGTTGATGGAGCCCTCCGTCAGCCAGGGAGAGAGGACGGTTGCCCGCCGAGGCAGCAGGATTTGGCTGAAGTCGTTGACGCTGATCAGCTTGTGCCGGTGCTTGGTAATGAGGAACCGCCAATCCGCCGGCGCCGGTTCCATGTTCGCGGCAAGATACCGCTCGAATACCGTCCGTGCGGCTTCCCGGCCCGGATGATCCCGCAAACAAGCGAAGCCATCCCAACCGGAGAGTTCCGGAAGTGCCGCCAGGAAGTCGCAAACGTCCGCTTTCTCAAACTGCGGGAACCGCAGCAGCTTGATTTCGGCAGAGGCATTGATGCTCCGGACCTGGCGATAGACGATCTCGGCATACTTCCGGCCCGCATCGTCGTTGTCGGGCAGAAGATAGAGGCGTTCTGCCCCCTTGATCCCCGACCAGTCGGCCAAGCCGACCTGGCCGCAGCCGCCGAGACTGGTGACGGCCTGAAAGCCCAGCCCTTGCAGAGCGAAGGCACACTTCTCGCCTTCGACGATGAACACCGGCTGAGAACAGTCGGTTACGGTCTCTAGGCCGTAAATCCGGTGCTCGCACAGTAGATTGTCGGGTAGGCCCGATTGACCGTTTTCCTTGAAGTACGGTACGATCTGCTTACGAGATTTGGAGCCGCCAAGTTCCGCCTCGCTCTCAAGACGGACAACGTGTCCTACCACGTGTCCGTCTTTTGTTTTGTATTCCCACCTCGTCACCTGGCGCATCGAGCAATCTCCTTCAGTTGAGCGAGGGCTTCCTTGAAGCCCAGACGGTTGGCCTTCCGGTGGAAGGCAATGATGTCGCCGCCGCTGGCGCCGCAGGAAAAGCACCGGAAGGCGCCGGAAGCCCGGTTGATGAAGAATGAGCCGGGGCGCCGGTCACCGTGGAACGGACACAAGCCGTTCCAACGGTGCCAGCACTTGCCGGTCGGCTTGCCGAGCGATCCGGGCAAATGGGCGGGGTAATAGCGCTCGGGCGGCAGATTGGATTTGATCTGTTCAATCGTGCCGGTCATGCGGACATCCCCCCTTGAATGCGAGAGGTGATGAAGGCCTGCACGTCCTCCGCGCGGTAGCGGATCAAGCGCCCGGATTTGACATAGGGGAGGTTGTAGCGTTTGGTCGCCCGCCACACGGCCAGGGTTCCGACGGTGACGCCGAGAATCCCCGATACTTCTTCCTTGGTGAGAAGAGGGTTGGTCATATCAAGATTACCTCAGAACAATTGACTGCCACGAACACAGCGCTCGTTGGCTCTGGGGTAATCTCGGTTTTCGGGGGTAATCTCTGTAGGTAGGAAATTCGGGAATTTTTTGTGCCCGAAAATCTTACCTAAATGTCAGTAGGAAAAACCGCTCGGTTTCGGCGTGATCGTCTTTGGCTTTTTGAATGATCTCGAACAGGTTGTTCGTGACGTACATATCGAACTTCACGCCGTTCACCTTGCCCTTATAGGCATAAAAGAACGCCTTCAGGCATTTGGCGAACACGCCGTCCCGATAGGCCGTGATCTTCACGCCGAAGGAACTGAGTTCGCGGGCAAGCTCGGTTGCCATCGCCTGCTTTATGGCGGCAAAGGCGTATTCCTTGGGCCGCTTTCGTTGATCGAGGCCGTCGATGGCTTGGCCGCAGCCCTCGATCAGCCTTTCAATATGCTGGCTGCCGTCGATCAGCGTATCCATGTTACCTGCGGACGCGGAAACGAGCGCCATCCGCGCGTCATCGCTCATCTTACCGCCCAACAAGTTGGCCGCTTTTCCAAGCGCGTTCCGAAGCTGCGTCAGTTCCTTTGCGACCTGCTTGTTGCGAACGCCGTGAACTTCGACCAGGTGCTTTTCCCTGAGGATGCCCATGAAGTTGTTTACGTTGTCGGCGAACGTATCGTTGAACGTGGTTTCGGTAATTTCTTCCAGCCGGTCGATGAGAGAACGCAATTCTGAGGGGTTCAATTCCAGGGGTTTTCTAACGTCTCTCAGGTTCATGCCGGTTGTTCCTTTTCTCGGGCCTGCAACATCAGCATGGCTGCCGTCGCTGTGTCTATGGACGCTCTGACAGGATCATTATGCAAGCGGGCATAGACCTGGGTGGATTGCTGCGACTTGTGGCCCAGGGACTTGCCGATGATCTGAAGGCTGGCGCCTGAGATTGCCTGATAGCTGCCGAAGGTGCGTCGAATGTCGTGAATGCGAAGGTCCATCAGGCTTGTTTGCAGTTCAACCTTCTGCCGCATGGCTGCGGTTTCAACGGCTTTATAAAGGCTGCCGATATCGTGATCGGTCGGTAGCGCTTTCTCCGCGTCTTCGATCAACGCCGCCAGCTTGGCGTTCCGGGACCATGCGTCGAGAGTTGCCCGCTGCTTGATCCTTATCCAGGCCTTCTTCGGGTCCATCAGGTGCCCGGTATCGCTGGTCTCGCTGGGAAACACCCAGGGGTTGGCGTTCGACGCCTTCAGGCGCCGCTCCAATATCTCTTCGGCTTTCAAGGAGAGGGGAATGACAACCGGCTCACCGTTCTTACTGTCCGGAATGCGCCAAGTCTTATTGTGCCAATCGATCTGTTCCCAGCGCATTTGCAGGACGTTGGTTTTGCGGGCGCCGGTGAACAGGGACAGATAGATGTAATCCCGTGCGACTTCATTGTGTTCGGCTTCCAGCGCCTTCAGGAGCAGCGGCATTTCATCGGGCAGGATGTAGCGCTCCCGTGACTGTTCCTTGAACTTCCTGATCCCCTGCGTCGGGTTGACGCCCTCCCAGCCCCATTCAATCGCCTTGTTGAACATCGACCGAATGCGCTCAAGCATCCGGTTGGCCTGATAGAGGCCGCTGTTCTCCCTGATCCGCAAATGCAGTGTCTTGATCTCGTATTTGCTGATGTCGGAGATTTTGCGGTTGAACCAATGGGAGAGGAACTTGTTGATCTCCCGTTCATCGTATTGCCAGGACTTCTTCTCAACCCGGCTGTAGCGCTCCATGTACAAGTCGAACAGCTGCTTCAGAGTGATTTCCTTGCGCAGCCGGTTCTTGGCGACGTTGGGGTTGTCTCCGCCCGCCAGGGCGCCCTTGGCCATCGTCGCTTCCTTGCGGGCGTTCTCGATGGTCATGTCGGGAAACGTGCCGAGCGTGACCCTGACGGGCCGCCCCTGGTGTTTCTGATAGAGCTGAAAGGTCTTCTGGCCGTTGGCCGTCACGCGGATGATCAAGCCCTTCACCCTGGCGTCCTTGAACGAATGACGCTTGCCCGCAGGGGGCAAGGGCAGGGCGGCTAACAGCGCTTTCGTGAAGTTGACGGTTTCGTTCGGGGCTACCATGGGGCTACCTATTTGCGTTAAAATGAGGAATCCATGGTATCAACGATTAAACGATAACTCCCATTAATCATAATAAAAAGAATATGTTATTATAGATTGGTAACCTCCATTAACTCTATGCATGTTTGGCTCATAACCTGAAGGTCGCAGGTTCAAATCCTGCCCCCGCAACCAACAAATTCAACGCCTTAGAGAGAAATCTCTAAGGCGTTTTTTCGTGCGGGTAAGCGAGAGGTAAGCGGGAAATCCGACTTGGTGGAAAAATGATATGCAATTTAAAGAGTTTGAGTTAGCGACTTAGTCGATGTTCTCGTCGAGAAAACGGCGGATCTTCTTAAGTGTTTTTGAGGTCGGGGAGTCGTAGGCCTACGGGATATGGTATGCTGACCAGTAGACCGTCCAATCGCTCAGCCCAACCATGACGGTTAAGAAATGAATATCGCCCGGGCGCGGGGCGTCGATGTGTTTTTGTGGTGAACGCTGAACAGCGCAAGGCGACGTCCATGTGGAAGGTGTCGTCGATTCTTCCCAGAGACTGGAACCGGATGTCGGATCAATGGGTGGACGATGGAGAAGTAGTCTGTAGTCGATCCCGGATTTGGGAACCGTATCCAACGAGATCATAGCGCATCCAAATGACAATTTTTTACTTTAGGTACCCATGATCGGGATGGCCGGGCTTTGTGAGCGCTTAGAGGAACTCTGATGCCGGGAGCGTCGCCGATGTCTTCGGGTGGCCTTCGCCACTAGCCGCGGAGAAAGTGAGACAATTGTTGCCGGGGTCAGTTGTGAAGAACTCCAGCACCCGGAGATAGCGCGCTCAGTCGTCACCCAGATGGTAGACGTAGAGGAACTCGATGCTCCCCGTCTCGCACAGCTTGCTGAAGGCAGGCGCTGGAGGCCTTGTACATATGGTCATCGCTGAAACCGGCGTTGACCGGCAGGCCGTAGAGGTGGTCGTCAACGTCGAACTCCCAATGGTGCACGTCGTGTCACAGGAACGCCACCTGGATGGCGAAGTGCAGGCCCTTTAAGGTCATCGACAACGGCATCTCAATCTCGCGCCAGGGCGCGGATTTGAGGTCGAGTAGGGTGACGCGCAGCCGGACAGCGTCGGGCTCAGTGGAGATGCTCATCGGTAAGGCTCTTCGCACCAGTTCCAGGGCAGTAGCTCGTAGATTTGATGGAGTTGACTTGGTGGTTGGCACGACCACGTGATCGAATGATACAGCTTACGGCAATCCCTGGGTCGGTGGAGTCATCATCTCACGCTGGTAATAGCGTACCCCTTGCCCGATTGCACA
>TARA_R110002072_G_scaffold173900_1_pt1 | contig 11042 bp, 4 predicted proteins | sample TARA_R110002072 | Tara Oceans TARA_R110002072 (sample SAMEA4397118) | marine metagenome | biome: Polar Biome; feature: [SRF] surface water layer (ENVO:00010504); material: water (ENVO:00002006), including particulate matter (ENVO:01000060) such as... | depth 5 m | reverse complement strand
TATTACTTTGTAAGCATAAAGACCTTGTCTTTGTTGTACACTTTCGAAGTAAGGATTAGCTATATTTAAGAATCTGTTTCTCGTAGCTGAAGTATTGTTTTCAAATACTAAGTATTTAGTAGCTGATGCAATAAATTTCTTCGCTGCTATCAATAATCTTCTTACGTTTATTCTATCTAATGCAGATGGTCTAGCTTGTAGTGTCTTCTGACCCCATATACAAATACCTTCCTTAAATGTTGCAATTGGATTCACTCTACCTTCATATAAATCATCTCGTTCTGCATGAGTCAATCTAGTCGGTACATCTATTGCTTCAGTTAAAATACCTCTGTTTAATCCTGCTGGTGCAAACCATTCAAATGCAACTTGGTCATTTTTAGATATCACACCTGCCATTACTGCTGAAGGTGGAACCCAAACTGGTTTGTTTTTATCAGTATCAAGTATCTTAACCCATGGCCAATATGTAGCTGAGTAGTTAGAGTCAATAGGTTTAACTGTATTAGTTACAGTAGATATTTTTGTTGTATCATACCCTACTGCATCCATTAGGTATAGTGCATCTCCTCGATTCTCACAAGTGTTTTTAGCGTGAGTAGTTACTACAGAGTGTAATCTGTGATTAGGTCCTGGTGTAACCATTAAGTTAATGTCATATTCGTCTGGATTACTTACTGCATTGATTGCTCGTTTATATCCTTTAGATCCATCTTTCTCTGCTGTAGATAAATCAAATCCTTGCATGTTAGTAGCAACAATATCAGAATCTCTTGCAATAAATCTTGCTGGATTTAATCCATCAAAACCTCCCTGTAAAGGTACTATAAATTTCTTAGTTGAAAGGTTGATAGTAGCTCCGTCTGGAGTAATTGCTGTTTCTACCCCTGCTCCATTTAATGAAGCGGAAGGATGTTGGAAACAGTGTGATAAATTAAAGTGTTTATTATTACCTGCTATTGCATTTGTATCAGGTAATGGTAACAAGTAATTATAGTTATCTTTATCTAGATAATCAAATCCGTAATGAATATTTTTATTGTAAACATTATCAGCTATTTGAGTTTTTTTAATCTTATGAGTAGTATTAGTTCCACCTGCTGTACGTTCTACTGCTGTATTAGTGTGTCCTACAAAAGATGCAGTTGGCATTGTACCTACTGCAGCTACTACTGGTTGCGTTAATGATTCAAATCCAAAAGGAACTAGATCTGGTGAAGTAGCTTGATCTTTAACATCTTCAGGAACTTCAACTCTAACATAATTACTTAAGTTAGGATAGTCTCCGAATACAGTTACTTTACCATTAGCATCAATTGATTGGTATCTATCTCCTATCACTCTAGCAATAAAGTTAGGTGAGTTTGGATCTAAAGTTAAATTATTCCATTGTTGTAGTATGTGTGGTCTTAAATCTTTATCACCTGATTTTGCATAAGGTGAATTAGCTGCATGAATTGTTCCATCTAAATCAACTCTTCTTAAAGCCAAACTAAAAGTACCGTAATCTGATCCTGCTACTGCACTTCCATCTTTAATATTACTAATAGCTACTTTGTATGCATAATTTTCACATGAACCATGTGATCTAGTATGAATTTTAAATAGTCTAGTTGTCTTAGGACTTTTATAAGAACCAAGATTCTGTGAAACTATAAAAGGTGTTCTTGCTTCGTATGCGTTATTTGCACCGTATGCTGTTGATAAATCGTTGTCAGCATTTGTTACTGCTGTAACTAAAGTTGAATCTTGACTAACAGATCTTGATGCGTAATTATTAAACAACATATAATTATATACTGGTTGAATTCTTGATTTAGGTGTAAATCCAAATATATTACCTAACCAATTTTCAGCTGTTGTATCAATTGAGCCAGAGTATGTAAATCCATGTGTTGCATCTAATGCTTGACCAGTAGTAAAATTAGTAGTGTTTGTGTAAGTAGATGCTTTTAGTCGAATTGCAGTTGTAGTGGTAGCAGTAGTTAAATCTGCTGTAAATATACCAGCTGGATCTACTTGTGTTGGGTGTAAAACTGCAACTACCTCATTAGCTATTGAACCATCTAGATCTTCACCTCCTGTAAATGCTGCTGGAACAGTAGCGTTAGCTAAACCACTTGTTATAGTAGTATTTCCTGCAACACCATCTTCTGTCATAGTTAATTTTATCGATGTTGCACTTGGTTGAGTAACAGTTATTGATCCATTGTGACCATTTGCATGATCGATACATTGCTGTAATGTATCAACAACAGTAGCTTCACCACTTGATTGTTGAAATTTTAAGTTTGCAATATCATCTGAACCATGAGCTATATATGTTCTTGTTAAACCTGCTGCATCAGTAATTGCAATTGTTTCACCTACTGCTGGTACACCAGAGAAGCTGATTGTTGCAGTTGCAAAAACACCTGTTCCACCACCTAATGTGACACCAATCAGTTTCGGTGTGTAACCTGATAATCCAAGTACTCGGACTATAGTAACTCTACCTGCACTCTTTAAATACGACTCTACAGTATAAGGAACATAACTATCTAAAGTTTTTGGTCCAAACACCTGTTCGAATTCTTTGAATGATTCTATAATTACTGGTTCAAATGCTGGTCCTTTCACTGTTGGTCCAATAACTGCTGCTCCTATTGAAGCAACACCTGCTGGTAAAAATGAGAGGTCTCTTTCTCGTGTAAATACACCTGGGCTAACTATTTTTTCTGCCATTTCTTATACTCCTAGAGTTTATTTTTTTTTATTCTATTCAGGAAACGCTGCACCTGTTGGTAATATGTTAAAGTCTAATATAATGAACTCAGCTGCTTTAGCTGGTTGCAAGAATAACTCACCAATCATTTGATTTCTATCAATCACATCTGGTGTGTTGTTCGTTGCATCCATTATTACCTTAAATGCATATAATCCTTGTCTTTGTTGTACTGATTCTAAATATGGATTAACTATGTTTAAGAATCTATTTCTTGTAGCTGAAGTATTGTTTTCAAATACTAGATATCTAGTAGCTGATGCAATAAACTTTTTAACTGCAATTAATAATCTTCTTACATTAACTCTGTCTAGAGCTGATGGTCTTCCTTGAAGTGTTTTTTGACCCCAGATACATACTCCTTGTCCAGGGAATGTAGCAATTGGATTCACTCTACCTTCATATAAATCATCTCGCTCTTCGTGAGTTACTCTATCTGCAGTTTCAATAACCTCAGTTAAAGTCCCTCTATTTAAACCTGCTGGTGCAAACCATTCAAATGCTACTTGATCATTAAATGCTATCGCTCCTGGAACAACCACTGATGGTGGTACCCATACCGGTTTATTGATATCAGTATCAAGTATTTTAACCCATGGATAGTAAGTTGCTGCATAATTTGAATCAAAAGCTTTAACTGTATTAGTTACAGTAGTTATTGAATCACCATAATTAGCTGCGTCCATTACATAAAATGCATCTCCTCGTTCCTCACAAGTATTTTTTGCATGTGTAGTTACAACAGAGTGTAGTCTATGATTAGCACCTGGAGTTACCATAAGATTGATATCATATTCATCTGGATTACTTACTGCGTTAATGGATCTTTTATATGCTTTAGACCCGTCTTTCTCAGCTGTTGATAAGTCAAATCCTTGCATGTTAGCTGCAGATATATTAGTATCTAATGCTACAAATCTTGAAGGATTAAATCCATCAAATCCACCTTGGAATGGTACTATAAATTTCTTAGTTGCAAGATTGATAGTAGATCCACCCGGTGTAATTGTTGTTGTAAGACCTCCAGCTAAAGAAGCTGATGGGTGTTGCTTTTCGTCACTTAAATTAAACGCTAGGTTGTTACCAACATCACTATCTGCACTTGGAATAGGCTTTAAGTAATTGTGATTATCTGAGTCTATGTAATCAAATCCGTAATAAACATTTTTATTGTAAACATTATCTAAAATTTGAGTCTTTTTGTTAACTGTTGCGTTAGCTTGTCCTATAATAGATGCAGAAGGGCAGTTTGTTACACCATTAGTTGTGGTTTTAATTGGATCTTTTATTGCTGCATATCCAAAAGGAACTAAGTTAGCTGATATACCTTGATCTTTAACGTCTTCAGGTACTTCAACCCAAATGTGTCTAGATAAGTTAGCATAATCACCTTTGATAGTAACTTTACCGTTAGCATCAATAGCTTGATACTTATCACCTATCACTCTAGCTATAAAGTTAGGTGAGTTTGGATCTAAAGTTAAATTATTCCACTGTTCAACTATTTCAGGTCTTCTATCTTTATCACCGTTAGTTCCGAATGGAGATAACTGGCTGTGAATAGTACCATCAACATCTACACGTCTCAATCTTATTGAGAAAGATCCGTAATCTGAACCGGCTACTGTTCCAGCTGCTCTAATATTGTCTATAGCTATTTTAAACTCATAGTTAGTAGCTGATCCATGAGATCTTCTGTGAATTTTAAATAAGTCAGTTGTCTTACCACCAACTTTTTGTGAAGTAATAAATGGCGTCCTTGCTTCGTATTCGTTTAAATTAGTTGCATATGAAGTTGCTAGCGTTAACGTCTTACGACCTCTTGCTGTTACAGATGTAACACCATTTGCTACGGATGATGCAGCATTTGATCTTGAAGCTTCATTAGCAAAGAATACATATTGATATACTGGTTTGTTTCTATCTTTTGGTGTTTTACCAAATACCTTATTGATATGGAATGATGATGCTGGATCTAGTGACATAGAGTAAGCAGTTGCACCTACTTTAGTACCTGTAATATGCTCTACACCTTTACCAACTGCTGAATTAACTAGATGACCTGTAATTCCAACTGTTGAATTAGTAGCTGCATCATAATCTGCTGCTGATGCTGATAGGAAGAATACAAATCCTGACCCTGTTACATCTAACACAGATCCTGAAGTTACTGTAAATTTAGCGTCAGAGTCAACCTGTGATGGGTGAAATGCTGCTACAGTTTTACTAACTTGTGTTGCTGTTGGACCTACACCTGCTGCTACTACACAAAGACCATTAGTAAGTGTGTAACCACTTAAACCTAATACTCTTACAATAGTAACTCGACCAGCACTCTTTAAGTACTGCTCAACCGTGTATGGTAAATAAGTTTCTTTAGATTTCGGGCCAAATACTGCCTCAAATTCCTTGAAAGATTCTATAATAGTTGGTTCGAATGCTGGACCTTTTACAGTTGGTCCTATCATTGCTGCTCCGATTTCCCCGATAGCTGCTGGTAAGAAAGATAAGTCTCTTTCTCTTGTAAATACACCTGGACTGACGATTTTTTCTGCCATAATTAGCGACTCCTACGTTTTTTATGATTGGCTTGGTTTAAATTCTCCGCTCTGCGGATCTAATGTACCTGCACCATACTTTTCGTTTAATTCTTTTACTAGTGCTCGTTCTTGTTGCTCTAAGTCTATAATTTCTTTTTTCAACCTTGTTTCTGCATCTGTTGCAGTATCTAGTTGTCTTTCTAATTGAAACTTTTGAAAACTTAACTGACCAAATACTGCTGTTTTTTCTCGGTACGTTTCTTGTACCTGCTTAATCTTGTTCATCTCATCTTCGGTAAACTTGATTGCTTCTGTTGCTTCTGCCATAACTTAACTCCTTATTTTAATTGTAATTTGAACATGCCACATCTCGATGTAGTCTTAAATAAATATCTTATTATACACTCAAACACTCTATTTTAATTGTCTAAGTAAAGGTTTAGTCACCTGCTGGTTCTGTCCAATCATCATCTATATGAGAGTTGTCTGCTTGTATTGTATTCCACTCATCTGCTAGTAAAACTGATGCTAGCTCGGTAAGGTTATACCTAGTTAATGATTTAATAATATCAGGGTAACTACCTTGACTGTTTGATACTACCTTCATAATACATTTTGATTTATCAGTATTATATCTAGCATGTGTTAAAAATGTTTCACTTACACTATCAATACTATTTAACTGAGATTCTGAGTAACTAGCTAGTGTTATTATTATATATTCAGAAGTTTTCATATTATTGAGTATCTCCTGGGATATCACTTACCCATAATCCACCATTATTTAAAGCGGGTAATGTACTGTAAGGTAAATAGTTTGCAAACACCATCCAAGGTTGCAACGGGCTAGCTTCATGTTCAGTTCTATTTGTTGATGGATCAATACTGTTAACACCTGGAGTAGTAGAAGTGTTTTCGTTATATTCACTTATTCTATTATCAGTAGATTGTAATGAGTTAGATAATGATTGATCATTACGTTTACCTCTAAACTTAAATACAGCATGTAATCTATCGATACCATTAGTATCAAATGCTGTTGGAGCTCCAGCTGAAGCACTGGTATTAACATAGTTTTCTAAATTGTTGGATATATTATATGTTACAGGAGAGCTGCTCATATGCCAACCCCCTTGGTCTTGTGTGATTGATATAAATCCTGCAGCTCCATTTAGGTCAGCTGATAACCCATTGTGTAAATTATTTATAGCGGTCTTCCAACGTGTACCTGTTGCTGATTGAGAGAATGTGGTACCACCTGAAGTTGAAGATAAATTCACATATATTTTACCATTATAATTTGCAGCTGATCCTGCTATAATACCGTACCCAGTCTCTCCAAAAGTGTTAAGGGGGCTATTGCCATTTGCAAACAGATAAGTTTTTGATTCTAAACCACTCGTTAGTGTGATCTCAAGATTTTGATATTTAGCTATTATACCAATATCAGGTACTGTAGCGTGCCCATCTTCCCCTTGATGGTATTGATTATTTCCACCTGCATCATTTGTGTTTACATGATATTGAGTTAAGTTTATATTTTGTCTGGACCAGATACCTGTAGCATCATCTGTATCTAGCGCAGTTTTTGCCCAGAAGGTTGCATCATGTATTGTCATAGCTGTGTAGTCTGATTGATTCTTTCCTATATAACATGCAAAAGTGTGCTCCGCATTTCCGAGATAATTAGCAACATTTCCACTCGCTGTACCAGTTCCTATATTATCAAGGTTGGGAATGCTTGTATTAGGAGCCCATGGATAGCTATACCACCTAGGTAAAGCTCGATTTCCAACATATTCACCGGAAGCTGCTCCTGCAGGGTAATGAGCTGCTAAATTTTGCTCAGTTCCATTAACAAATATTTTTATACCAGATATTGCATCAGAACCATTCCATACAAAAATTACATTGTACCATGTGTTAGCATTAACGGTTGAGCTTGTGCTGCGTCGTATTGCTCTTTGCTGTATTACATCACCTGATACCCATCCTCGTGAGCCAGCAAATCTAACATTACCGGAACTGTCGCTTGCAAGTCCAGCTCCAGCTCCACTCCAATAACCATTAGTAGTAACGTTGCTGTACCAATTCTGTTCTCCATTAGCTGCATGCATCTTTATGATAAAATGTTTCATATCACCACCACCAGAGTGGTTTGCTATAACTGAATCAATAGTTGATTGTGGAAATTTTACCCAGAAAGACCATGAGCATGGGTGAGCCCAGGAATAGTTTGCATTGTTTGCAGTGGATCGGAAACTAGCATGTCGATAAGCTCCACAGTATTCTCCTTGAAGATCGATGAAATCTGATATTCCGTCGAGTTGTAGAGATTTACCACGAAATGCAGGACTTTTTCTAGTAGATAAAGGTGTGAATGATCTATAAGCCATAAATATCTCCTATTACCATGCAGCTTCTGCTACTACGCGTTCTTGATATTGAATTGAAATACCTAATAGATGTGCATCACCAGTATAAGTATCGTTAAGATCGTCTGCTTTTCTTGCTACTCTAAAATTAATTAGATCTAAAGGTACTGGTGTATTTTGAACTGTAATAGCTGTGGAAGCGTCTGATACAACTAATTTTTCATCATCGTCATGAGCCGTTACAAACGTACTTGAAAGATTATTAAATTGATTATTCATAGACTCTGCATCACTAATAGCTTCTGCTGAAAATTGCCATACTATTTGATTGTTAGATCCACCATCAGCTGTATCAGTCATAAAATAATATCTAACTTTAATAGTTCCAAGGTCCCACTCACCTGGCATTACAATTTGAAAGTGAGCAGCTTCATTAGTTCCTGCATCGAATGCAAGGTAATCTACTGTTGGGTAAACATTATCTCCAGATGCATTACCTGGTCGCTCTTCAGTCCCTGTAGATGCACCGTTAGTAACTGCTGGTGTCATACCGGCAGCTGCTATATAGAATGATCGATAGTTTCGAGATGCAATTGAACCACTTGCTCTTAAACCACCTACTGAACTTATGTTACCAGATGCAGTTACGTTCCCTTTCACCTCAAGTGCTTGGATTGGATTACTTGTTCCTATACCTACATTACCTTCATGAGATACTCTAAATTTCTCAGTATTATTTCCAGCTGTAGCTGAGGATGCAGATGTTGTATAAACTACAAATGCTCCCATACCTTCTTGAACTTGGTCACTGGCATTTCCATCACCATTACCAACTTCAGCTCCTATCTTAACTTGTGGTATAACATTGGCATTCCCATCAGTAAATTTGAAATCAATAAAAGATCGTTGAGCGTAAAGATCACTTGTAGCTTCATTATGAAGAACAATCATACTAGCACTTTCAGCTCCTCCTGTGAGACTCTGAGTTACTATATATAATCCAGCATTTCCTGTATTACTTGTTTGAGCTGCAAATGATTCACGTCCTACAAATAAATTGTTAGCTATTACTGCTCTACTTGAACTTATATTTCCGGATGCGGTAATGTGACCTGATGTAAATATACTTTTACTTGAACTGATAAAACTACCTGATAAATTTGGTACTTGAAGTGCATTAGCGTATATAGTCCCACTTGAACTTATATTACCTGACGCAGTTATGTGTGTTATGAAAGCACTAGCTCCTATAAACTCACCACTTGCACTTATATTGTTAGAAGCAGTTATATTATTTGCAATTATATACCCACTTGCACTTATATTACCTGAGGCTGTTATATGTGATCCTGCTTCTATATTGTTATAAGAGTATAATGTTTGGCTTGCACTTATATAACTACCAGATATATTACCAAGAATAGTTAAATTATTTGCAAGGGTCATGCTTGATGCTGATATATGTCCTCCTGATCCACTAAACCATGCATTAGAAGCTGTAAGATTTCCATACATTACTACTGGTTGATTGTTCTGCCCAGCAGTTCCTAAAATAGTAGTTGCTCCATCTACAGTTAATCCAGATCCACCAATTAATTCGTGATTGTGAATAAATACTCTTTCAGCATCTACTCTCCCAAATGAACCTGAACCTGCAGCTCCTGAACCTGTAACTGTTATATTAAGGTAACTACCTGAAGTTGCTATAACGTGACTTGCACTAATATAACCTGATGCACTTATGTTTCCTGATGCGGTTATATGACCAGCTGTTCCGTTAATATGAACTGAAGCGTTTCCAAATATTGCACTTCTTCCTTGTATATCCAAGCTAGCAGAAATATAACCTGATGAAAATAGATGACTACCTGTTATACTACCACCACTTGCGCTTATATTACCTGATGCGGTTACATGTCTAAATGATGCATCTCCTTGTATGTATAGATCACCACTTGCACTTATTGATCCTGATACAGTTAATGCTTTAGTTGGATTTGAAGTTCTTATACCAACAGAACCTACTTGAGTTATATTGTTTTCGTTAATTAATGATCCACCGGATACAAACAATAGGTGTGGTTCACTCTGCCCTGCTCCACTAGAAGCACCCCTAGATTGAACATCCATATTTTTATGTCCAGGGTTTATATGTAATCTGTTAGGATCAGTTGCTCCAGCTGAACCAGTAAAGTGAACAACCGCTCTACTTCCAGCTGAGATTCCAATTCTGTTATCCTGAAACTGAAGGAATGTATCTGTATCATCGTTATTGTAAATATATGCAGGAGCATTAGTATATGCTGTATCATTAGATCCAGAACCTACCCCTATATTACCCACTACATCTAATTCATATGTTGGACCAATAGTATTTATACCTAGTTTAGCTCCTGGTGCAAATCCGCCCTCAGTTACTGCAGTAGCACCTCTTCGAAGTCTACCAACAAAGTAATTAACTTCAGAACCTGAAACTCTTAATGACCCTGTCATTTGATGCACATCATCATTAGTGTCACCCATTTTGTGAGAACCAGAAGTAAATGTTATTGAAGCAGATACAAACTCGGTATGGAATTCTTGCGCTACAACAATATCAGATACAAAAAGATTACCTGTTATATATGTGTTACCATGAAAATTTGATGTACCGGAAACTTCTAGAGCTCGCATGGCAAGGAAATGTTCACTATTTAATGAACCTGACATTACTGTAGTACCAACTGTTTTTAATACATGCCCTTCATGACCAGTACCATTGGTAGCTGAACCTGAGAATTGAGCTGATCCTGTAACATTAATGGTTCCTGATACCTCAAGTATTGCGTTAGGTGCAGTTAACCCACCGATACCGGTTCTAAAACGTTTACCAGTTTGTGAACCTAATACTAATGAATCAGCTTGATTAACTGTAGCTTTGGATCCAATTGCATGTGCATTGTCTAATCCAGCAGATGAAGAAACTTTTGTTCCTATCAGTATATTGTTTGTATTTGTAGTTATACTATTAGAACCAGCGGATTGACCTATAATTATATTACTTTCACCTGATGTTAATAACTGTGCTGTAGAGGGTCCTAAAATTACATTATAGTTTCCAGTTACGACATCTTCTGAAGCTGCTGCTGATCCAATTATAACATTTTCCGCTAAGGAAGTTGCCAAGTTAGCTGCACTGGTACCCATTATTATGTTATCTGCTCCTGTAAGTATACCGTCAAATGCAACTTGATTACCTATTGCAATATTTCTTGTTGCTGTATCAGCTGTATCTCGTAGAGCTCGATAACCTATACCTATATTACTAGTTCCACCAACCATACTCTTTAAAGCTAGTTTACCAATTGCAATATTATTATCACC
>TARA_R110002072_G_scaffold6389_5_pt1 | contig 11045 bp, 13 predicted proteins | sample TARA_R110002072 | Tara Oceans TARA_R110002072 (sample SAMEA4397118) | marine metagenome | biome: Polar Biome; feature: [SRF] surface water layer (ENVO:00010504); material: water (ENVO:00002006), including particulate matter (ENVO:01000060) such as... | depth 5 m | reverse complement strand
CGTATGGCTGACTACGGCCTCAAACAGATGGCAGAGTTTAACTTTAACTTAGGTAAGCAAGCTTTAGATACTTACCAAATACACAACGCTGATCAACGCTCTAAAGAAGCTTTTGTCTACATGATGGATCAGTATGATGAAGTTGACTCTAGCTGGCACACAGCAGGTCAAGCTGGTTGGGAAATGTTAACTGATGCTACTAACTGGCTAGGTTTAGCTACGTTAGGTACAGCGTCTGTAGCAGCCGCAGGTGTTCGCTTAGCCACTAAGGAAGCGGTAGTACTTGCTGTTAAGAACTCTATAGCTAACAACACAGCTAAGCTAGCCATTAAAACAGGTATTAACACCTCAGCTAAAAGAGCAGCAGCGTCAGGCGCTGTATGGGGTGGTGGTTCCGCTGTAGCTTTTGACAACATGCAGCAGAACGTAAGAGTCGATGCAGGTTCTCAGGACGAGTACGACCTTAGCCAAACCCTTCTTACAGGGGCTATAGGCTTAGGCGCAGGAGCTGTCTTAGGTACTGGTATTGACTTAGGCCTTTCTAAAATAGGTTCTAAACTTACTCAGCGCAAGTATGCTAATGAAATCTTACCTGCACACCAAAAGGTTATTAAAGCTCAACTTGAGCATGACCAACAAGTAGCAGCTAAGATTAAAAGAGACCTTGCACGGCCTGCTAAAGAAAATAAAGGTAAGCAGGAGTCTGAGTTTTTAGACCTTGATTTAGATGCCGCTGTAGTTAAGATCGGTGAAGGTTTGGCTAACTCAGGTTCAGTAGGCTTTAACCGTCTTTCAGTTGCAGCTATTAGAAAGAAAGCGGGTACTAAAGAATCTATTAAAGAACAAGATTTAGTCGATGCTGGAGCTGATGATATGCTCTCACGCCTTAAGTCTGACCCTGACGCTGAACGCTTAATTATACAAGAGTTTACCTCAGGACATAGAACACCTGCTCAGAACGCCATTATAAGTGAAACAGCAGCTAAGTCCGTTATGCTGATACGTGGTGAGGTGGCAGAAGTTACTGAACTACTTTTACAAAAAGATCTATCTAAAACTGACGCTAAATTCTTAGGTAGTTACCTAGATAAACTTAATGGTCAAGAAATATCTACTAAGAACATCTATGATTCTATCTTTGCTTACAACGGTAGAAACTTACAGATTGCTCAGAAGTATGGTGTGTCGTCTAAAGATAAAACCAAAGGCTTGGATAAACAAACACAAGCTATGATTAAAGTACACAAAGCTGAGCTAGATTCATTAGAAGCTAAGTACTCTCCTAAGGTTAACGAGGCGATGACTAAAGGTAACTTTAAAGAACTAGAGTCTTTGCTCAAGCAACACGAAGCTGAGGCACTGCCTGTACGAGCTTTAATTGGTGAAACCCAGTTACCTAAATCTAAGCAACACTTTAAGAAGCTTACAGAGCAATACGTTGAAGCTTCTATTGCTGGTGTGTTTAGTCCGTCTACAGTTATGGTTAACACCATCTGGCCTACACTTAAAACATTGACTTACCCTATTGTTGATAACTTAGGCAACAGTCCCCTAGCTTTAGAGAAGTGGGCGTTGACAGCTAAGACTTATGCAATGATGGGTGGGCAAGTTAAAGCTGCTTTCCAAGCGGCAAAGGTTGCCTTTAAAGATGAGTCTACCTACCTAACAATGGATACTAACCGCTTCCTCGATGGTGGTATTAAGATTAAAGGTAGAGTGGCAGGAGCAGGCAGGTTCTTTCCAAGAGCCTTGAGTGCTACCGATGCTTTTAACCAAGAGCTGGCAGCAGCAGGTTTTCTTACAGCCAAAGCTTCTGAGAACCTTTTTAAGGAAGGTATTGAAGCTGGTCTTAAAGGTAAGAGACTTAAGAACTTTGTCGATAAGAACATAGAGCAACGTATTAAAGAAGGTTACGACTTTGATGTAGGCATGGAGGCGCTCAAGCCTTTGTTTGCTAAAGCAGAGAGTTTAACACCATCTAAGTTAATCAGTAAGCTTAAAGGTGAAAGCCCTGAGGCTTATGAGGTACGTTACTCTGAAGCTAAGATTGCTTACGTAATGAAGCAAATACGCACAAGCCCGAACAAGTTTAAACAAGCTATGTTTGGCCGTGATACTGGCAGTTTTAAACGCTTAGTAGATAAGGATGCTGTTGATTATGTAGAGCAACTTCTATATAAGAAAGAGTTCCAAAAAGAAGGTGCTGAAGGCATGTTCGATTGGATTGAAAAAGCTCACCGTGAGCACCCTATTCTTAAGTTGTTTGGTCAGTTGTTCTTCCGTACTCCAGTATGGGTAATGCACGAAGCTTGGAGACTTACTCCAGCAGCTAATGCTTTACTACCTAACTTCAGAGCTGATATAGCAGGCCACAATGGGGCTATGCGCCAAGCAAGAGCCAGAACTGAAGCTAACCTAGCCAACGCTATAATGCTTTGGGGCGTCTCTAAGTGGGCGCAGGGTGAGCTTTCAGGAAGCCCTGATGCTGATTGGAAGAAGACAGCAGGACAAGAAGTGTCTGGACTACAGGATCTAAACGTAATGTTTGGGGATACCTCAGTAGATTACCGTAAGTTTGAGCCTTTCCGAATCCCCCTAACAATGATTGCTAACACTATGGATAGCTTTATTGAAGTACAGGATAAACAAGTACAGGGTTATGAGGATATAGACTCGGCTTTAATACAAGGTTTTGGTATAGCCCTAGCTACTACTGTCTCAGCCTTTAGAGACTCAGCCCTACTAACTGGTGTTTACGATACTTTTAGTGCTGGTAGCAGAGCCTTAACAGCTTTAACAGGTGATGCCGAAGACCGAGCAGACGCTAAAACTGTAGTGGGTGGCACAGTGCTTAAGAAATTCCTTATGCCGTTCCCTAGTGTTATTAAGAAATCGTTCATAGCTGACGGCCAAGATCAGCTAACGTCTATTAAAACCACTCAACAGCGTTTTACGTCGCTAATAGCTCCTAATGATGTGTCTATACCAAGAAAGTATGATCCCTTAGGTGTGATCAGAGAGGTGGATAATCCCGCTTATGCTTTAAGCCCTTTTGTTGCGAGCAGTCGTGAACAACGTGAAGGTAGACGCACTAAGAAGCAGCAGTACGTTGTGGATCATATGGCAGAACTTGAGCGTAAAGGTTATGGTAACTTCTCTAACCATAAAACTAGAGTTAGTTGGATGGAAGAAGATACACGAGAAGTATACACGACTTATGAGGGATACAAGGTTAGTATGCACGACGCTGTAATGCTTGAATATGGTAAAATGAATGCTGCTAATACTTATTACAACATTCTCCAGAGAGCAGGAAGCTTAGGACGTGCAGATAAAAGTGCTTACTACGGCACAGTGGTTACTGAACTTAAGAAGTCACAAGCTGCGTTTAAAGCTAAGGCCTTAGAAATAGTTATAAAACGTGACCAAAACTTAATAGACAAGCGTAACAAACGTAAGTCAGACACTACACAAAATAGATTATTAAACTAGGAAATATAAATGGCTAATTCATTTACAAAGGTAACTTTGGGAGCAGCTCAAACGGTAGGGTTTACTACACCTACCTATATCGTATCCAGTCATTTGACTGTAAGTGTTAACAATGTAACCGTCCCTGCTGTTCAGGCAGGGGCTACACAGCAAGTTTTTGGCTCTTTTACATCTACAAACCCTCTCTTCTATAATTTAGTAGAGGGGTCTACTAGCCTTTCGTTCTCCGAAGAGTTACCAGCGGGTGCTGTAGTCCTTGTTAACCGTAACAGTAGCCAAAGCACTAAGTTAGTTTCTTATTCTGACTCTGGGTTATTAACTTCTGACGTGCTTAACGAAGACTCTAACCAAGCTTTCTTTATAGCTCAGGAAGCTTTAGATCAATCTGCGGGTAACTTTGACAGCAGCTTTGAGGCTTCTCAGGGTGTTACAGTTACTAAAGTAGCAGGTATAGAAGCTGGTGCAGATGTTACTGATACAGCTAATGTTGTAGCAGCTTTAACGGCAGGTACTAATATAACTATAGCCAGCAATGGTACAATAACTGGTACAACTGTAGACACCAATACTACTTATACAGGTGGCACTGGTTTAACTTTAGCTGGTACTACTTTTAACGTAGATGCAGCACAGACTGGTATTACATCGTTAGGTACGTTAAGCGGCTTAACTACAGGCGCTACTACAGTCAATGGTGCGCTTACTGTTAATTCTGATACACTAAAACTTACAAGCACAACTGCATCCAGTAATGTTGAACACCCATCTTTAGAATTATACCGAAATGGTGGAGCAGGTAGTGCTGATCTAGGGGCAATCAAATTCTTCGGTAACAATAACGCTGGCACACCAGAGAAATTCCAATACGCTGGGATTTATGCTTCAGTACAAACCGCTGCCGATGGTAACGAACAAGGTAGTCTTGCATTCTCGTTAGGTCATGGCGGTGGTCAAGAAGACCCAGCGATGAGCCTATTCTCTTACGGTCTGCAAATGGGTTATGGCAATCCCATTCTAATGTCATACAGTAATGGTTATCAGCAGTTTTTCAGTCCTAATGCAGCTCAAAAATCATTTAAGTTAAACGCCACTCCAAGTGCTACAGTAGCTAATGGTATTTACGATATATATCTTCCAGATGTTACAGGTGGTACTTTAGCAGTTATAAACTCAGACAAGACATTCACCGCTGGTGCTACTACAGTTAACGGTGCTCTTGCTGTTAATAATACTACGCAATCAATAACTGATACTACAACAAATTCAACTTCTGTATATGGCCCAACCATTGAGCTGTATAGAAATGGTGGCGATGGTGATGCAGGTAGCACTGCAATTGTTCAATCCGATAAATTAGGCACTATTGACTTTTATGGCAATAATGATGCGGGTACACCTGAAAAAATTAAATATGCTAAGATTTTTAGTACTATTTATGAAGAGACGGATGGGGCTGAAAGCGGTAGACTGTCTTTCTCAGTAATAAATGCAGGTACTCTTACTGAAGGAGCAAACCCTGCTACTATCCTTGATTTAGAGCCTGATGTTGCTGTGTTTAAACAAGATGTTAGAATTCAGACTTCTGCTACTGGTGGTGTTCAAGCAACATCAACTCCAATTTTAGAGTTATACCAAGAAGATGGGCCACAAGCTGATGACGGTGATCATCTAGGTGAGATTCAATTTACGGCTCTTAATAATAATAATTACAGCCCTATAAAACATAAGTATGCAGGAATACACGCTGAGATTATTGATGAGACTAATGCTACAGAAGACGGTTCTTTACACTTCACCGCTGTTACAGCAGGGACAGAAGATACTACCGTATTAACACTTAACGGTACTGAGTCTACCTTTACTACGCCTTTAGTTGTAACTGGTGGTTTAACTGCGTCACAAACTCTAGCTAATGCTGTTACTGACACAGATATATCAGTCAGTGAGTTTGCAACATATAACGGTAAGAAGTTAATATACACTGGAGGTGCTGGCAGTATACATCTTGCTGATGCTGTAGCTGCCGATATAGGTAAGGCTTGGGTTATTATTAATGCTGGTACTGGTGCAATCACAATTAACAGAGCTACGAGCACACAGACAATTAAATTTCTTGATGGTTCTGCTATAAGTGCTGGAAGTGCAAACTTAACATTAGCTACAGGCGGTATTATAGAAATTATATGTACAGCCGCAGATAACTATATAGCTTTTGGAACAGGGATTTCATAATGTTTAGTACTGGAGTTTTAGCAGCAAAAATGAACGGTAACGGTGGCGGTGGTGTCACCTCAACAGTAACAATGGGTACACTACAAAATGTATCATATGGTTCTGGGTATGGTTATTCAGCAGGTAGGTTTGGAGGCTCGATGGGCAGGACTGGTGGTAGCAACCCTAGTCCTTCTACCTTAGATATTGGCGGGGAAACTTTTGATCATTTATATGTAGGTGATTGGACACAATATGCTAGTCGCACTGTAGCTATAGAAATCCCTTTCGGTAATAACGCCTCAAACCAACCCACTAGCGACTGGCTAACTTCCTTAAAAATAGACGATGGCCAAGGTAATAGTGTTGAACTAGATATGTCTACTTTTACTCGATATACCAATTCAAGTAATCCATATTACTCTAGAGGTGCTACTTATATAAGGGGTTATGGTACTAACTCTGCTGTTGTAATTAATTCTACTAACAACGCCAAGACTTTAACATGGGAGTTTGTATGATAACTTTAGTAGAAAACAATGATGTAACTGAGAGTCTAATTGAGTCTATCTACATACCTAACCAAGAGTATTTTGACGAGTACACCTCTAATATGGGCATGGAGGATAACACACAAGTCCTTGCCGCTATTAAATGGAAGCTTATAGAAGATCATGGCCACGGTGTAGAAAAAGTATTGTCTATAATAGATGATGGAGAAGTTGTGGGTTTGTTAGAGGGTATTATTGACGACTCTACAGTACATACTTCAATAAACTTTAGTTTAGTACCTTTAGCAGACTTTGCGGAGCCTTTACATACTTACTTAAAAAGTGTAGGGGTTACTAAGATCATAGCTTGGGCTAAGCCTGATACTGAGGATCAAATGGCACTATTAAATGGATTAAATAGGGCTGATTTATACAGTCTTGTAACTCATGATAATTCTACGTTTGCTGATGGGGATATAACCCACAGCTTTATAACATTAAACTTATTGTAGTTGGGTAACAAATGGATGATTTAAAATCACAGGTCGATCGTTTAGAATGGCGTATTGACTTACACGAGGAACAGCTAAGAACCCTAACAGCTAATGCTGAAGAGCTTAGAAGTATGCTGGACAGTATTAACCGCACCTTACTACAGATAAAGTGGTTAGCTGTAGGTGGTGCTTGTGTCTACTGGGCGCAAGAGATGGGCTTAGGCGAATTTATTAAACTGGTAGGTGGTTAATGTTAGATAAACTAATAGCACCTGTGACAAGCTTACTAGATAAGTTTATCCCAGACGCTGATACAAAGCAAAAGATAGCACACGAAATAGCCACAATGTCTGAGAAGCACGTACATGAGATTGCTCAGGCTCAGATAGAAGTGAACAAACTAGATGCCAAAGGTAGCTGGTTTCAATCTTCGTGGCGTCCTGCAACAGCTTGGGTATGTGTTGCGGGCTTTACTGTTAACTTTCTAATTAGTCCACTTGCAGCACCCTTTGGTGTTGATGTTCCACAAGCTGACACTAGCACTATGCTTCCCGTACTAATGGGTATGCTTGGTCTAGGTGGTCTCAGGACTATGGAACGGGTTAAAGGATTAGGAAAATGAACTTTAAATACTTCAAATATGAAGACTTTGCTTGTCAAGAGACAGGTAAAAACAACATGAGTGAAGGGTTTATACACAAACTAGACGAACTTAGGGAAGCTTGCGGGTTTCCTTTTGTCGTTACGTCTGGTTACCGTGACCCCTCACACAGTGTTGAAGCAAGTAAGAAAAAAGGCGGGCAACACACTCTAGGAATTGCTGCTGATATTCGTATACATCATGGCGTTGACCGCTACACTATTGTACAAAAAGCTTTAGAGCTTGGGTTTACAGGTATAGGCATCGCTAAAACATTTGTCCATGTGGACGTAAGAGAAACAACCCCAGTAATTTGGAGCTATTAGAATGTTAAGTTTAGGAATTAAGGCTGTACAAGCAGCAAGAGCTGGTTATAAAGCCAACAAAGCAAGAAAGAAACTCTCTAAAGCTCAAAAAGCAAGAGCAGCTAAGATTAAGAAAGCTAATGCTAAAGGTCGTCTTAAGCAGGATTATAAAGTAAAACCTAAAGCTAAAGTTAAACCTACAAAGACAGATAAAGCAATACTTGGTGGTGCAGCCGCTACTTCTGCCGCTGCTACAGGCTATGCAGTTAAAAAAGATAACGCCCGCCTAGCTAAGAAGTATAAAAAGAAGGAGAAGTAATGTCTGATCAACTAGAAGCGTTACACGCTAGTGTAACTAGAGAGTTACTAAGCAGAGTAAGCTCAGGTGAGGCTACGGCCTCTGAGTTGTCTGTAGCTGTTAAGTTTCTTAAGGATAATGGTGCAAGCACTGACGTTGTTACGGCTGAGTCTCCTATGGCTAGTTTACTTGCGGAGCTTCCTTTCGAGGAGGCTCGCCACTAATGACTGCCGCAACTAAGCGTGACCCTGCTAAATGGGCTGCTGCTAAGGCTAAGGCAAAGGCTAAGATGGGTGGTAAACACTCCGCTAGAGCTATGCAACTGGCTGTTAAGTACTACAAAGGGTCTGGAGGTACTTACTCTGGCCCTAAGAAGTCAACTAACAAGCTATCTAAATGGACTAAGGAAGACTGGGGTAATACAGGAACTAAAGGTTCTCGGTACTTACCTAAGAAAGCTAGAATGTCCTTAAGCATTGCCGAAAAGAAAGCTACTAACGCTAAGAAGCGTGATGATACTGCGGCAGGGAAACAGTTTAGTAAGCAACCTAAGAAGATAGCAAGTAAAACAGCAAGATACAGGGCATAACAATGAATCAATATAAAGGTTTAACCATTAACCAACCTGTCCGAGACTCCCAAGGTGGTAAGTCACATAAAGTGTTGACTATAGTAGGTGGTAAAAAGAAACTAATACGCTTTGGTCAAGCTGGCGCTAGCACAGCAGGTAAACCTAAAGCAGGTGAGTCAGCTAAGATGAAAGCCAAACGTGCGTCATTTAAGGCTCGACATGGTAAAAACATAGCTAAGGGTAAGTCTTCAGCAGCTTACTGGGCAGATAAGGTGAAATGGTAATGAGAGAAAGAAACTACAAGCGTGAGTATGCCCGTGACCATGCAAGTGCAAAGCAAAGAGCTGAACGCTCTAGTAGGAACAAAGCTAGGCGTAAGGTTAAGAAGTCATCAGGTGCTGCCGCTATTGCAGGCAAAGACATAGATCATAAAGACCACAACCCACTTAATAACTCACGAAGCAACTTAAGTATAGCTTCAGTTAAAGCAAACAGGAGCGATAATGGGAAAGGAAAAAGATATAGAAAAGCTTAAGGACTTCCGAAACTTCTTATACATAGTTTGGAAGCATTTAGCACTCCCTGACCCCACCCCAGTCCAGTACGATATGGCAGAGTTCATCCAAAACTGTCCTAGACGATCCATTATAGAAGCATTCCGTGGTGTAGGTAAGTCCTACATTACGGCAGCTTTTGTCGTCCACCAGTTACTTCTCGACCCCCAGAAGAAGTTTATGGTTGTGTCAGCCTCTAAGCAACGAGCTGATGATTTCTCTACATTCACACAGCGTCTAATACTAGAACTACCCATGTGCCAACACCTCATAGCTACAAGTGAGCAGAGGTGGAGTAAGATAGCGTTTGACGTAAGACCTGCGCTGGCTAGTGGTAGCCCTTCGGTTAAGTCCGTGGGTATCACTGGTCAGCTTACAGGCAGCCGTGCCGACATCATAATTGCTGATGACATCGAAGTACCTAACAACTCTATGACTCAGATGATGAGAGAGAAGTTAAGTGAAGCTGTTAAAGAGTTTGATGCGGTACTAAAGCCTGAAGGTAAGATACTGTATTTAGGTACACCACAGTGTGAAATGAGTCTTTACAACACGTTAACAGAGCGTGGCTACCAGATGAGAGTCTGGCCTGCACGTTACCCTAGCGTAGAGAAGGCTGAGAAGGCGTATGGCTCACGTTTAGCACCTATGCTATACAATGCGATGGGTAAGAACGATGAGGCCTTAGAGGGCCAACCAGTGGATCCTAAGCGATTTGATGATACTGACCTTTTAGAGCGTGAGTTGTCCTACGGACGCTCAGGGTTTGCCTTACAGTTTATGCTCGATACAAGCATGGCTGATACGGATAGATACCCTCTCAAACTGTCTGACCTAATGGTTATGTCTGTTGACAGGGATCAAGCCCCTGAGAAGCTCGTGTATGGCGTTATGAAGCCCCTTAAGGACTTGCCTAATGTTGGCCTTAGTGGAGACAAGTTCTTCGCTCCTGAGGTCTCTGTGGGAGCCTACGTGGACTTTAACGGTTCCGTCATGGTAATAGATCCATCTGGCCGTGGTCAGGATGAAACTGCCTATGCTGTCGTTAAGATGCTTAATGGTTTCTTATACGTCTCAGCTTGCAGCGGTGTTGCTGGAGGTTACAGTGATGACACCTTAGTTAAGCTGTGTAAGATAGCCAAAGAACATAAGGTTAACGCTATGTTAATCGAGAGTAACTTTGGTGACGGTATGTTTACTGAGCTGATTAAACCATTCGTTAAGAAGATATACCCCGTTTCCATTGAAGAAGTTAGACACAGCAAGCAGAAAGAGCTGCGTATTATAGACACACTTGAGCCAGTTATGAACCAGCACAGGTTAATCTTTGATCCAAAAGTCATTCAACAAGACTTCGATAGTGTCCAACATCATCCGCCAGAGAAGGCACAGAGGTACATGCTTACTTACCAGATGACCCGTATTACTAAACAACGGGGAGCTTTGGCACACGACGATAGACTAGATGCTCTAGCTATGGGTGTGGCTTACTGGGTAGAACAGATGGCGTCAGACGTAGACAGAGAGATAAGCGACCGCAAACAAGAGTTGCTAATGAGCGAGCTTAACAAGTTTGTAGGTGGTTATAACGTAAGCAGCGCCCAACCGAGGGCTAATACATGGACATAAAAGAGGCTAAAGCATGAACATGAAAGACATACCAATGGTAAGGCTAACTTGGAGGGACGCTCAAGACTCTGACGGGACTTGGACGGACATTGAGGTCATCTTAGATGCTGAGTGTGCTGTATGCCAAGAAGTGGGCTGGCTAGTCCTCAGTGATGCAGAGAAGGTGATTATCATGCGCTCTCGTATCGTTGAGGAAGAGCTACAAGAAGGTGGTGCTTACATAGCTATACCACAGTCTTGGGTGTTGAAGATAGAAGAACTACAGGTAAATGAGGAGACTCATAGCAACTTGTTCAGCTCTAATCTGTCTACTAACTAGCAAATGGACACCAACCCTTACGGGTTGTAAGTTGTTGATAT